>JGI12635J15846_10002497_pt1 | contig 16106 bp, 9 predicted proteins | sample BlaSpr_A8_OM2_M2_FD_15846 | JGI IMG/M metagenome (IMG submission 15846) | reverse complement strand
GGAGGCCGTCCGGCGCGGCGCTCTCATGATCGATGCCGACAAGATGCAAACCACGTGGAACGGCTCGCCGGTGACGTTGAGCCTCACGGAGTTCTGGATCGTTCACGCACTCGCCAAGAATCCCGGTCACGTCAAGAATCGGCAACAGCTCATGGACGCGGCGAACGTGGTGCTGGACGACAACACCATTACCTCGCACATCAAGCGGCTGCGCCGCAAATTCATCGAGGTCGATCCGGCGTTCGACGCCATCCAGACGGTCTACGGCATGGGTTACCGCTGGGTCGAGTGAGCATCCGCTTACAACTGCTGATCGTCGCGCTGACCACTTTGATCTTGCCGTGGGCGGGCTGCCAGTACGCTCGCGAACTCGAGGGTACCCTGCGCATGTCGCAGGAGGATGCGCTGGAGGCGAGTGCGGACACGATTGCCCATGCGCTGGCCGCGGAACCGCAGCGAGTATTCCGCGACGCGGACGATACCGAGCCGTTCTCGGAGAACGACGGAGACCTGTACGTGTTCCCCTTGCACGCGCAGCCGTTGCTCGACGGTTATCGCGAGGACTGGGACATCGGAGCAGATCCCGTGGCGCTTCCAAACACGGGCGGAACCGTCGCCCGCCTGCAGCTGGGTGCCACCGAGCGGTATCTCTTCGTTTATCTCGAGGTCGAGGATCCGCATTTCGTCGCGGAGCCCGTCGACGCTCATTCCGATCGCGACCGGTTCGACCGCGTGAAGCTCACGCTCGAGCGGCCTGACGGCTCGCTCGAGACCTACTTCTTCGCCTCGAGCGCCCAGGGTCTCATTCAAGCGCAGACGTTGGTCTTGGGAGACGACGGCGTCGAGCGAACGGCGGCGGAGCCGCGAATTCAGGCATTCTGGCTGCAGGCAGCTCACGGCTACCATCTCGAGGCGCGGGTCCCCTTGAGCCTCGTCGGCCCTCGGTTTTGGCTCCAGGCCCAGGGCGGCTCGGGCAAGATCTCGGGATTCAAGGTCCCGGACCCGCCGCACGGCGGCCGGCTGTTCGTGTCGACGCCGGGGCTCGACGGCATGCTCGCCGTGTTCATTCGTCCCGGTACCCGCGCCACCGTGGTCGACGCCAATGGGCTGAAGCTCGGCGTTGCGGGGAACGTCCAACCGGCGGCCGGCGGGGAGGACGATTCGGACACGGAAAGCACGTGGTATCGCCGCTTCGTCTCCGTCGACACGTCCTCGTGGCCTTTGATGGCGTCCGTCCCCGACCGGGTTACCGGAAAGAGCGTCGCCGGGGCGCTCGCCGGACATCCCGCGGCAGAATGGCTGCGATCCGGTGGGAGCCAGGAACCCGTCCTGATGGCCGCCGCCCCGATCACGGTCGGCGACGGCATCCGCGGTGCGGTGATTCTCGAGCAAGCGGGCGATCAGCTCCTGGCGCCGCGCGACCGGGCGCTGACACATCTCTTCAATCTGACCCTCTTCGCGACCGCCCTCGCCGCCCTGTTCGCATTTAGCGTCGCCACTTTCATCAGCTTGCGGATCGGAAGGTTGCGCGCGGCCGCCGATTCCGCCCTGGGCAACGACGGGAGCATCCGTCTGGAGATGCCGGAGTCCGGGCGATCCGACGAGATCGGGGCGCTGGCGCGCGGCTTCGAGCGGCTATTGGCGCGCCTCAACGAGCACACCCAATATCTTCGTACCCTGGGCGGCAAGCTTGCGCACGAGCTCCGGACGCCTCTCACCATCGTCCGATCCTCGCTCGATAACCTGGAATCCGAGGGCGTGCGCGCCGATCAGCGCGGCTTCGTCACCCGCGCCCGCGAAGGTGTGTCGCGCCTGCAATCGATCCTGAGCGCGCTGGGGGCCGCGGCCCGGGTCGAAGAGAGCATCAAGCACGCAGAGCGGGCCAATTTCGATCTGTGCGAGCTGCTTCGCGCCGCCGTTGCCGGTTATCGAGACGCCTTCCCCGCCTCCCGGTTCGAGCTCGATACTCCTACGGATGCCTGCCCCATCCGGGGGGCGCCGGACTTGATTGTCCAGATGCTCGACAAGCTGGTCGAGAATGCGGTCGATTTCTGTCCTGAGTCCGGCCTGATCACGGTGCGCCTCGCGAGGTCCGCGAGCAACTACGAGCTCAGCGTCGCGAACGACGGACCGCCGATTCCCGAAGCCATGCTCGGCCGTTTATTCGAGTCCTTGTTCGAGCATCGTGTGGGCCGCGGCGACCGGCCTCACTTCGGTCTGGGACTCTACATCGTCCGCTTGATCGCGGAATTTCACGGCGGCACGGCGCTCGCGGCCAACCGGACCGATGGGGCCGGCGCGGCCTTCACCGTGGTCTTGCCGATGATCTAGTGCAATCCCTCGTGCGCCAGGAGCCAGCGCTTTCGCTCGAGACCGCCGCCGTATCCGGTGAGCGAGCCGTCGGCACCGATGACACGATGGCAGGGCACCAGAATCGGGATGGGATTGCGGCCGTTCGCGAGACCCACCGCGCGCGAGGCGTTCGGGTTGCCGATGCGTTTCGCGAGCTCGCCGTAACTCAGCGTCTCGCCGTAGCGGATGTCCGTCAGGTGTTTCCAGACCAGCCGCTGAAATTCCGTGCCGGCGAGACGCATCGGCAGATCGAAGTCTCGCCGTTTGCCGCCGAAGTATTCCTCGAGCTGGCGTGCGGCCTCGGGCAGCACTCCGGCACGGGCATCGCAGGCCCAGTCTTTCATCTCGGGCGCGGGGCCGTCCGGTAAATGCATGTAAACGCCCGTCAGGGCTTCGCCGTCGGTGCACAGCAGCAGCCGTCCGATCGGACTCTCGACATACGTGTAGCTGTTCATGGATGAACCCCCAATGTCCGCCATAGATAGTGAGTGGCATAGGCCCGCCACGGACGCCAGGCTTCGGCGCGTGCGAGCAATTCCTTGCGCCCGATCCCTGCGGCTCGGAGCACCATGAGATCGCCGTCGGGAAATGCGTCGGGCCAGTGCAGCGCGCGCATGGCGATGTACTGTGCCGTCCAGGGGCCGATGCCGGGAAGCTCCGTCAAGTTGCGAATTTGCTCTTCGACGTTCGCCGCATAGGAGAGCACCACGCGGCGCTCGGTCACCGCGCGAGCGAGCGCGATGAGACAACGTGCGCGGCTGCCGACGACGCCGAGCGCACCGATCTCGTGTTCCGCGACCTCGAGCATGCGAGGTGCGGTCGGTGCGACCCGGCTGAGTTCCGGCCAGGGCGTTGCGATCGGCTCGCCGAACGCGTTCGCCCATCGTCCGGCCATGGTGGTCGCCGCCTTCACCGACACCTGCTGCCCGAGAACGGCACGCACCGCCAGCTCGAATCCGTCGAACGCCCCCGGAACGCGCAACCCCGGCAGACGCTTCACCGCCGGCGCGAGCAGCGGATCCTGGGAGAGCAGCGCATTCACGGCATCGGGTGCGGCGCCCAGATCGAAGAGATGCTTGACCCGCACGATGACCGCGCCGATCACCGGCGCGAGCGCGGGCGACACCTCGACCTCGAGCGCGAGGCCGCTTTTCGCGAGCGACACACCGATCCAGCCGCGAGCATCGCCGATCACCACGGTCCGCCGATAATGCGTGGCGTCCACCCACTCGACAGCCGGAACCGCCCGCAGCTTCAGATAGGCCAGCACATCGTCCCATGCCAGCGGCGGCCTGAAATCCAGCTGGCAGGTGAGTCCGCGCGTCGCCGTGGCGGTGCGCCGCAAGCTGCGCGGATTCAAGCCGTAGCGCGACTTGAACAGCGCGTTGAACCGCCGCACGCTGCCGAATCCTGAGGCGAAGGCGATGTCGGTGAGTTTGAGAGAGGTTTCGCCGAGCAGCCGCTTGGCGAGCAGGAGCTTCTGCGTCTGCGCAAGCTCGATGGGCGAGACGCCGAGCTCCGCTTCGGTGACGCGGCGCAGATGACGGTCGGTGACGCCCAGAGAGGCGGCCAGCTCGCCCACTTTGCCGTTCGACACCGCATGTTCCTCGATACCGGCGATTGCCGCACCGACGAGACGGCTCGCCGCATCCACGGTCGCGAGGCCGGGGGCACGTTCCGGCCGGCAGCGCAGGCATGGTCGGTAGCCCGCGCCCTCCGCCGCCGCGGCGCTCGAATAAAAGCGCATATTCTCGCGTTTTGGCGGACGTACCGGGCAGATCGGCCGGCAGTAGATGCCGGTGGAGGAGACTGCTGTGAAGAACCGCCCGTCAAATCGACGGTCGCGGGAGCGTACGGCGCGGTAGCAAGCTTCGGGGTCTAGCAACATGGCGCCAGATTAGCCAAACGGAGCGGCCAATACTCGCCATTTTCGGACCTCGATATGGAATGCGACCGGACGGGTCCGGCGACCCGGTTACCGGGCTGGCGGCCGTGCCGAGGTGACCGAGCCGGGCGGGGGCGCCGGGGCGGGCGCTGGAGCGGCCGTCGGGGTGGATGCCGGGGTGGATGCCGGGGTGGATGCCGGGGTGGATGCCGGGGCGGGCGTCGGGGTGGGCGCCGGAGGCACCGCGCCCCCGGCCGCGGACTCCGCCGCGAACGCCTTGAACTTGTCCGCGTCCAGGTAATTGTTGAGATCTTTCAGCTTCGCGGCGACGATCGGATTGCCCAGCAATTCAGCGGCCATGGCCTGTCCGTAGAATTGGAAGCCGAAAAAGATCGACTGCATCCCCTCGAAATGAATGGCCTGCTGCGCCTCCGATCGGCACGACTGCAGCAGCAGGCGCTGGATTAGCTCACCGGTACCCTTCAGCGTGGCTTCCATTTGCTGCGGAGATATCTTCGCCATGGACGCCACATCCGGATGCTGTGCCATGGCGCTGAACAGGAATCTGACGAACTCGGCGCGGTCGGCCGGTGTGGACGACTTCACCATGCATTTGGCCAGATCGTCCGAATAGGGGCCGGCGCCGGACGGACCTGCCGCGAGCAATCCGGCAGTCAACAGTGTGGCACCCGCAAGATTCCTGACACGATGCATGAACGTCATCCCGGGTCGTTTCGGCCGTGTGGATGCGGCAAATTCTACGCCTCGAGCCGGACGGGTCCCGTGATGCAGCTTCGATTTAGAGCTTCGGACTGGTCAATATGTAGTAAAGACTCCCGGACACGAGGATGGTGACCGGAAGCGTCAGCACCCACGCGATGATGATGCGTGAAATCATCCCATAGCGAAGCCCCGCGCCCGAGCTCACCATGGTGCCCCCGATCCCTGCGGTGACGATGTGCGTGGTGCTCACGGGGAGTCCGGTGAAACCCGCCGTGCCGATCAGGAGCGCCGAGACCACCTCGGCGGAAGCACCCTGTGCCGGGGTCAGATGCACGTTGCCGAGGCGCTCGCCGAGCGTGGTCACGATGCGCCGGTACCCGAACATGGTTCCGACTCCGAGGCACACTGCGGACAGGATGCGTACCCACCAGGGCGCGTACTCCACGTACCCGCCCAATTGCCTGGCGAGATTCTGCGCCTGTTTCTTCTCCTCGGAACCGATGCCCTTTGTCTCCTCGGCATGCTTGAGTTGTGAAATGACGCGATACACTTCGTCGCGCACGCTCGATTTACGGCGCGCCTCGGGCGTCATGCCGAGTTGCAGCTGCGGATGCGGCCCCGTTGAGCCGACCTCCGCGGGCGATCCGCCATCGAGGCGGCGCTCGATCGAGTGTGCCGCATCGAGCGCTGCCTGCTTTTCGTCGTCTCCGTACCTGTCGATCAGCGGCTCCGCCTGGCGCAGCACCGCGGGCAACCGGCCGATCGCACTGTCCGCATGGGGATTGAGTGCATAGGTGGCGGGGAAGAGGCCGATGATGGTGAGCATGATGAGTCCGATGCTCTTCTGGCCGTCGTTGGTCCCGTGCGCAAAGCTCACGCCGCTGCAGGTCAAGATGAGGACGCCGCGCATCCACCAGACCGGTGGCTGGTCTTGCGTGGGGCGGTAGAGATGCTCGTCGTGCAGCGTCCTGCGGCAGAGCAGATAGAGAGCTCCGGCCAGCATGAAGCCCATGATGGGCGACACCGCCAATGCTTCGAGCACTCTCCACAGCTGCGGCCAGTGCACGCCGTCACTCAAAGATCGGGAACGCGCAAAGACATTGCCTACGGCCACGCCGATCAGGGCCCCGATGAGGCAGTGCGAGCTCGAGTTGGGCAAGCCCAACCACCAGGTGCCGATGTTCCAGAGAAGGGCAGCGGAGAACAGAGCCACGAGCATCGCCACGGCGGGCCCCCCATCCGGAGGCGACAGCGCCTCGGCCGGAATGAGCTCCACCAGCGCGTAGGCGACCGCAATTCCGCCGACAAGTACGCCGAGGAAATTCAGAAATCCCGACAGCAGCACCGCCTGCCCGGGAGATAGCGATTTGGTGTAGATCACGGTTGCGACGGCATTGGCCGCATCGTGAAAGCCGTTGGTGGCCTCGAACAGGATCACCATCACGAGCGAGAAAATCAGCAACCCGAACGCGAGCGCCGAGGCGGGATCGAGTTGATTGAGCATGCGCTCTATCGCTTGCCGGCTTTTAGCACCCCGAGGTAGCGCAGGATGCCTTGCGCCGCCTCGCGTCCCTCGAACACCGCCGTGACCACGAGATCGGAGCCGCGCACCATGTCGCCTCCCGCGAACACTTTGGGATTGGTGGTCTGAAATTTCACGGGCGACATGCCGGAGACGCGCACCCGCCCGTTCGGGTGCAAGCCGATCTGCTGATCCTCGAACCAGTCGGCGGGGCTCGGCAGAAATCCGAACGCGATAATGACGGCATCTGCGGCGATGGTCTCCTCGGTTCCGGGGACGGCCTCGGCGATCCGGCGTCCCCGCGGTCCCGGAGGTCCCAACCGGGTCTGCACCAGCTTCACTCCCTCGACGCGGTCCGTGCCGACGATCTCGACGGGCTGACGATTGAAGAGGAACGTGACGCCCTCCTCCTTGCTGTTCTTGTAGTCTCGCCGCGAGCCGGGCATGTTCTCCTCGTCGCGCCGATACGTGCAGGTCACGCTGCTCGCGCCCTGCCGGACCGCCGTACGGTTGCAATCCATGCCGGTGTCGCCGCCGCCGAGCACCACGACCTCTTTGCCGCGCAGGTCGATGAACCCATTCGGGGAGGGGAGGCCGAGCTCGCGGTTGATGTTCGAGATGAGATACGGCAGCGCTTCATGGACGCCCGGCAGATCCTCGCCGGCGAATCCACCTTTGACGTACTTGTACGTGCCCATGCCGAGAAACACGGCGTCGAACTCCGCCGCGAGGCGCGCGAACGGAATGCCGCGCCCGATCTCGACGCCGAGACGAAATTCGACACCCATGCCCTCCATGATCTCGCGGCGCTTCTCGACCACGTCCTTCTCGAGCTTGAACGGCGGGATGCCGAACGTGAGCAGTCCGCCGATCTTCGAATAGCGGTCGAACACCACCGGCGTCACGCCGTTGCGTACCAGCACGTCGGCGCATGCCAGGCCCGCGGGGCCCGCGCCGACTACGGCGACGCGTTTTTCCGTGCGCACCACGTGCGTCATGTCGGGCTTCCAGCCGCGCTTCAGCGCCTCGTCGGTGATGTACTTCTCGATCGATCCGATGCTCACGGCGCCCATGCCCTCGTTCAGCGTGCAGGCGCCTTCGCAGAGCCGGTCTTGCGGACAGATGCGTCCGCACACCTCAGGCAGCGAATTGGTTTGATGCGAGAGCTCCGCGGCCTCGAACAGCTTGCCGGCGTTGACCAGGGCGAGCCAGTTCGGAATGTAGTTGTGCACCGGGCACTTCCACTCGCAGAAGGGATTCCCGCACCCGAGACAGCGGCTCGCCTGCTCCGCGGCGGACTCGGCGCTGTACTGCGAATAGATCTCGCGGAACTCGACCATGCGCGCCTCCACCGGAATCTTCTCCGGATCTCGGCGCGGGATATCCAAGAATTGCAGGTGGTTGTCGGCCATGGCTCTTGAAGACGGTTGTCGCGCGGCTCAGGCCGCGCGGCGCAAATTGACGAGAAGTGATGCGATCGCGGCCGCCTTCGGCTTCACCACCCAGAAGCGGCCGATATAGCTCCGGAAATCGTTCAAGAGCTGCGTGCCCCAGACGCTGCCGGTGGCCTCGACATGCTGCTCGATGAGCCCGCGCAAATGCTGCACGTGGGTGCCCATGCCTTCGGGCGACACGCGATGGATGTCGATCAATTCGTGATTGTAGCGATCGACGAAATCGCGCTCCATGTCGAGCACATACGCGAACCCGCCGGTGAAACCCGCGCCGAAGTTCACGCCCGTGCGCCCGAGCACGCAAACCACGCCTCCCGTCATGTACTCGCAGCAATGATCCCCCGTACCCTCGACCACGGCGAGCGCGCCGGAGTTGCGCACGGCGAATCGCTCGCCGGCGGTGCCCGCGGCGTACAGCTCGCCTCCGGTCGCCCCGTACAGGCACGTGTTCCCCATGATCACCGTGTCGCGCGCGACGAAGGTCGACGCCGCATGGTGCTTGAGCACGATCTTGCCGCCCGCCATGCCTTTGCCGACGTAGTCGTTCGCTTCCCCTTCCAGCACCAGGTGCAAGCCGCCTGCATTCCACACGCCGAAGCTCTGGCCGGCCGATCCCTTTAGATTGACCACCAGGGGCGCAGCGCTCATTCCGGCGTTGCCCCATCGCTTGGCGATCTCGCCGGATACCCGCGCGCCGATGGAACGATGGAAATTACTGACAGAATAGAAGAACTCGGCGCCGGACTTGGTCTCGATCGCCCGCTGCATGTCGCGCACCATCTGCTCGCCTAGCACCCCCTTGTCGAAGGGCTCGTTGCGCGCGTCGGTGCAATACTGGGCTTCGTCCGACACCAGCGCCGAGTTCGCGAGCAAGGGGCGAAGATCGAGCTTTCGCTGCTTCGAGGTTTCACCCTGCAAGATCTTCAGGAATTCGGTGCTCCCGATGAGCTCGGCGATGCTGCGCACGCCCAAGGAAGCCATGATCTCGCGGCATTCGCGCGCCACGAACCGGAAGTAGTTCATCACCATCTCGGGCAGTCCGATGAAATATTTGGCCCGCAGTACGTTGTGCTGAGTGGCAACGCCGGTGGCGCAATTGTTGAGGTGGCAGATGCGCAGGTACTTGCAACCGAGGGCGACCATCGGCGCGGTGCCGAAGCCGAAGCTTTCGGCGCCGATGATGGCCGCCTTGATCACATCGAGTCCGGTCTTCAAACCGCCGTCGGTCTGCAGACGCACGCGATGCCGCAGCTCATTGGCACGCAGCGTCTGATGCGTTTCCGCGAGCCCGAGTTCCCAGGGCGTACCGGCGTACTTGATCGAGGACAGCGGACTCGCGCCCGTGCCGCCGTCGTACCCCGAGATCGTGATGAGATCGGCGTAGGCCTTGGCGACTCCGGCCGCCACGGTGCCGACGCCCGGCTCTGCCACCAGCTTCACGGACACCAGCGCCTGGGGATTGATCTGTTTCAGATCGAAGATCAGCTGTGCGAGATCCTCGATGGAATAGATGTCATGGTGCGGCGGCGGTGAGATGAGGCCGACGCCGGGCCGCGCAAAACGCAGCCGCGCGATCATCTCGTTCACTTTGTGGCCGGGAAGCTGGCCGCCCTCACCGGGCTTCGCACCCTGCGCGATCTTGATCTGCAGCACCTCGGCATTGATCAGATATTCGGGCGTCACACCGAAGCGTCCCGACGCCACCTGTTTGATCTTGGAGTTCTTCTCGGTACCGTAGCGCACCGGATCCTCGCCGCCCTCGCCGGAATTCGAGCGCGCGCCCAAGCGGTTCATGGCGACGGCGAGCGCTTCGTGCGCCTCGGGAGACAACGCGCCCAGGGACATTCCCGCGCTGTCGAAGCGCGTCAAGATGGACGTGAGCGGTTCGACCTCTTCCACGGGAATCGGCGCACGGTCCGAGCTCAACCGCAGCAAGTCTCGAATACAGGAGACCGGCCGGCCGTTCACCAGGGCGGCGAACTCGCGATATTGCTCGTAGTCCCCGCTCATCACCGCCGATTGGAGGGTGGCGATCACGTCCGGGTTGTACATGTGGTACTCGCCGCCGTGCATGAACTTGAGCAGCCCCCCCTGGCTCACGCCTTCCGTCGGATCCCACGCGCGTTCGGCGAGATGGTCCGCGTCAGCCTTCAGGTCGGCGAAATCGGCGCCCTCGATCCGGCTGTCGGAGCCTTCGAAGCAAAGCGACACGACCTCCGATCCCAGACCCACGATCTCGAACAGCTGCGCGCTGCGATAGCTGGCGATCGTCGAGATGCCCATCTTGGACATGATCTTGAACAGGCCCTTGCGGATGCCCCGCCGGTAGCTTCGCCCAAGTTCCTGCCGGGCGTCGGCGTCGGAGGAAATGGCGCCCTTGCGCATCAAGTCGAACAAAGTCTGATACGCGAGATACGGATAAACCGCCGTCGCGCCGTAGCCCAGGAGGCAGGCGAAGTGATGCGCGTCGCGCGCCGTTCCCGTCTCCACCAGAATGTTGCATTTACAGCGCAGGCCCGTCTTCACCAAGCGGTGGTGCACGGCGCCGGTGGCGAGCAGCGCGTGGATCGGCACCTTGCCTTTCACCAGGTAACGGTCCGACAGCAGCAGCACGAGCTTTCCGGCGCGCACGGCGGCCTCGGCTTGATCGCAGACCTTGAGTATGGCGCTCTTCAGATCGAGCGCAGGATCAGCCTGCAGGTCGACGAACTCGTGCGGTACGCCCGAATCCTCGAGGCCCATGATCTGACGGAGCTTCCTCTGCGACAGGACGGGCGAGCTCAGCACGATCTGCTCGGCGTGCTGCTGCATCGGAACGAAGATGTTGCACTCCGGACCGATCTGCGTCTGCAGCGACATCACGATGCTTTCGCGCAAGCTGTCGATCGGAGGATTGGTGACCTGCGCGAATGCCTGCCGGAAATAGTCGTACAGCGAGCGGACCTTGGTCGACAGGACGGGCATCGGCGTGTCGTCGCCCATCGAGCCCACCGCCTCGCTCTCGTCCTCCGCGAGTACCCGGATGATGTCGTCGCGCTCTTCCACCGAGACGTTGAACATCTTCTGGAACACCGCCAGCGTGTCGCGATCGAACGGCTCGGCGGCGAGCCGGGGATCGATGAGATCGGTCTGCAGGTACCGCACGCCCTTCTTGAGCCATACCTTGTACGGATGGCGGCTCTTCAGGAGATCGTCCACCTGCTTGGTGTCCATGAGCTCGGACGTCTGCAAGTCGAGCGCCAGAATCTCGCCGGGCCCGAGCTTGCCCTTCTTGATCACATCCTCCGGCTCGTAGTCCCAAACCCCCGCTTCCGAGGCGATGGTGATGTGCCGGTTCCGCGTGATCACCCAGCGCGCCGGACGCAGCCCGTTGCGGTCGAGCGTGCAACACGCAAACCGTCCGTCGGTGAGCACGATGCCCGCGGGTCCGTCCCAGGGCTCCATGTGGGTCGCGTAGTACTCGTAGAACGCCTTCAGATCGGGATCGATCATGTCGACCGATTGCCACGCCGGCGGGACCAGCATGCGCATCGCATGCATGGGATCGAGCCCCCCCATCAGCAGGAGCTCCAGCATGTTGTCGAGCGAGCACGAGTCCGAGCCGGTGAGCGAGACCACCGGCAGCACCTCGCTCAAGTCCGGCAGGAGCGGCGAGCGGAACAAGGGACCGCGAGCCACCGCCCAGGAGCGATTGCCCTGCACGGTATTGATTTCGCCGTTGTGGGCGAGATAGCGGTACGGGTGCGCGAGCCGCCACTGAGGCAGCGTGTTCGTGGAGAAGCGCTGGTGGAACACCGCCACGGAGGACTCCATGCGCGGGTCGGCGAGGTCGGGGTAGAACTCGACCAGGTGCTGCGGCATCACCATGCCCTTGTAGACGATGGTGCTCGCCGACAAGGACGGAATATAGAACGCCGGGTCGGCGGATTCGAGGAGCTTCTCCGAACGCCGCCGCGCCATGTAGAGCCGGCGGTTGAACGTTGCCTCGTCGATGTCGGCCGCGGAGTTCACGAAAATCTGCTCGATGTGCGGGAGTGACCTCCGCGCCTCATCCCCGCAGGCGGACGGATCGACATTGACCGCTCGGAAGCCGGCAACCTGCAATTTCTCGCGCTCGATCTCGGCGGTGAGCACGCGCCGCGCCTCCGCTGCCTGGGCCGCATCGCGATTGAGGAACACGAGGCCCGCCGCGAACTTGGGGCCCAGGGAGAAACCCGCCTCTTTGGCGACGCCGCGCAGGAAGCGTGTCGGCGTCTTGATCAGAAGACCGCAGCCGTCGCCGGTCTTGCCGTCGGTCGCGATGGCACCCCGGTGGGTCAGGCGATTCAATGAGGTAATGGCCGTCTGCACCACCCAATGGCTGGCGCGATCGTCGAGGCTCGCGATCAGGCCGAAGCCACAGGAGTCCCTCTCGTACTGCGGGCGGTACAGACCCCAGTCATGGCTGCGCGCGTCCACGCCCGCCCGCGAGCCCGCCGCGGCCGCCGCTTCGCCCCTTGCATTTGCGTCATTCGCCATATCACACGCCCGTAGAACGCCGTATCCCTGTGCCTCGAGCGCAGAGATCCCCCACAAAACAATCACTTAACGCGGTCACACCGGATTCTGGGCGGGTCCTAGACTCGCGCCGGCTGGTCGGGCAAGCGCCCTCGGGCGTGCCAATGTATGACCCCATAATACCGGCGCACGGGGAGCCGTCAATAAGTCAACGGCAGCCCGCCGTAATCACCGCCGAGAGTTCAGCCGGCGATGTAACGCTCGAGCTGTTCGATTTGCGCGCTCTGCTCTTCGATCACCGCCTTGACCAGGTCTCCGATGGACAGCATGCCGACCACGCGGCCGGACTCCTCGACCGGCAGATGCCGGAAGCGGCGCTGGGTCATGACCTCCATGCAGTGGTGAACGGTGTCCGTGGGAGCCACGGTGACCGCCGGCGAGGTCATGATGTCGCCGACCGGAGTGTCGTGCGAGGAGCGGTTCTTCAGGATGACCTTTCGGGCGTAATCACGCTCGGAGATGATCCCGGCCAGGTTCCCCTGGTCCATGACGAGTAGCGCACCGACATGGCGCGTGGCCATGATTTCGATCGCCCGGAGCACCGAGTCGGTCGGTGCGACCGAAAAGATCTGATTCCCTTTGCCGCGCAGCAATTGACTCACGGTTTGCATGACACCCCTCCAGCAATCCCGGCAATACTCAAGATCTGACCCCTGAATGACTATACTCCCGCCCCGTCGGAGGACAAGATCGAGACATGCATGAGGATGAGCCGCCAAAGGCCGCCGTTCGGCCCCATACCATCGCATCGCCGCACGGCGAGCGGATCGACCCCTATTACTGGCTGCGGGACGATGAACGGCAAAATCCCGAGGTGCTGGCCTACCTGAACGCCGAGAACGCGTACAAGGAGCGGGCCCTCGCCGCTGCCCAGCCGCTCCGGGAGAAGCTGTACGCCGAAATCATCGCACGCCTGAAACAGGACGATTCGAGCGTCCCGTATTTCAAGAACGGCTACTGGTATGTCACCCGGTTCGAGCCGGGCAAGGAACATCCCATCGTGGTGCGCCACCGGGGCACGCGGGATGCGTCCGAGGAGATCGTACTGGACGGCAACGAACGGGCGGCGGCCGGGCGCGCCGCGGGACAGGATTACTATCAAATAGGCGCGGTCGAGATCTCGCCGAATTCCGAATGGGCCGCCGTTTGCGAGGATTTCGTCGGACGCCGCCAATACGAGCTGCGCTTCAGGCATCTGGCGAGCGGCCGGATGCTCGAAGACGCCATCGTCAATGTGGAATCGGACATCGCGTGGGCCAACGACAACGAGACGGTTCTGTATGTCGAGAAAGACCTGGAGACGCTGCTCGGGCTCTACGTCAAGAGGCACCGGGTGGGGCAGGACCCGCGATTCGACCCGACCGTATTCACTCAAACGGATACGAGCTTCTATACCGGCGTCGACAAGTCCAAGTCGGACCGATTCATCTTCATCCACATGGAGAGCACCGTCTCCTCGGAGTGGCGTTATGCGCACGCCGACGATCCGGCACTGGCGTTCACGGCATTCCTCCCTCATGAGCGCGATCACGAGTATCAGATCGACCATCTCGGCGACGGCTTCGTGATCCGGACCAACTGGCAGGCCCCCAATTTCCGCATCATGGACGCTCCGATCGGCAAGACCTCCGAGCGCTCAGCGTGGCGTGATGTGGTCCCGCATCGCGACGATACGTTCATCCAGGATTTCGACGTGTTCGAGCGCTTCCTCGCGCTGTCGGTGCGCTCGGGCGGCCTCTCGAAGATCAGCATCCGCCCGCTCGTGCCCGAACGCGCTCCTGAGTTCTTCATCGCGAGCGACGAGCCCGCCTACACCATGGCTCTGTCGGTCAACCCTCGGCTGGATACCAACGTCGTGCGCTACGTGTACTCCTCGCTGACCACCCCGGCGACGGTGTACGACTACGACGTGACCAGCGACGAAAAAATCCTCCTCAAGCGCGACCCGGTGATGGGGACATTCGATCCGGAGGACTATCGAACGGAATTCCTGTTCGTGGCTGCTCGGGACGGTGCGCAAGTGCCCGTATCGCTCGTGTATCGGAAGGAGTTTGCGCGCGACGGCACGCGGCCGCTTCTGCAGTACGCGTACGGGGCGTATGGGCTGTCCATGGACCCGTACTTTTCCGCGTCGCGGTTGAGTCTGCTGGACCGCGGTTTCGTGTTCGCCATCGCGCACGTCCGCGGTGGCCAGGAAATGGGCAGAATGTGGTACGACGACGGACGGCTGCTCCACAAGAAGCACTCCTTCACCGATTTCATCGACGTGAGCCACGAGCTCGCCGCGCGCGGCTACGCGCATCGCGACAAGATCTTCGCCATGGGCGGGAGCGCCGGGGGCATGCTGGTGGGCGCAGTCGCGAACATGAGCGGCGAGGAATATCGCGCCATCGTGGCCCAGGTTCCGTTCGTCGACGTGGTCACGACCATGCTCGACGACAGCATCCCTCTCACCAGCAACGAGTATGACGAGTGGGGCGATCCGCACGACGCCGAGCATTACCACTACATGCTCTCCTATTCACCATACGACAAGGTCCGCGCGCAGCACTATCCCACCATGCTCGTCACCACCGGCTTGTGGGACAGTCAGGTGCAGTACTACGAGCCGGCGAAATGGGTGGCGAAGCTTCGAGCGCTGAAAACCGACCGCAACTTGTTGCTGCTGCACGTCGAGATGGGCGCGGGGCACGGCGGGAAATCGGGACGCTTCGAGCGCTATCGCGAGACGGCGATGGAGTATGCCTTCATCCTGGCACAGCTCGGCATCCTCGATTGACCGTCGATCAGCGAAAAAAGAAGGCGCCGCGAGTGGGGAAGCTGATTCGCGGCGCCTAAGTTACAACCAAAGGGGAGAACACAAACATCAAGAAAACAAACATCAACTCGACATCGGCAGAGTCATTTCGAGCCACGTCGGCTGGACCCAAGCATCCGCACCGGCTGCGCCCTTGCTCGACCACCTCGCGGCGGCGCGCGCGGCGCAGGCTACTCGCACATCGATTCTTTCGAAGGCAAATTGACCGTCGGAGCGGCGGACCAGCAAAGCAGCTCCTGAGCTGCCTTCCGGCATCAACATCCCGATGACTTTAGATCGCATCCGCTGTTCCGAAAGTCCTGCGAGCAAGCTCGACAAGAGCAATGAAGCAATCGGCGTGCCAGCCGACGCAGCTCAATAAATTCAGGTACTTACGGGGATCGCCGGGCGCTCGACTGACAAGAATTGTCAGTCATGTGACGTGGCGTGGCCGTGCGCAGGCCGGACGATGACGCACGGCTGAGACTTGGCCCTCAAGACCTTGCAGATCTTGTGTGCTTCGGATTCGGGGATGTCCGCCACTTGAAGGCGGTAAAGGGTCCCGTCTTTGCTCTTCCTGGGAAGAACCTTCGGCGACAGGCCCGCGAGCAATTTTGGATATTCCTTTTGGAGATGTTCCCAACGCGCCTTCGCCGCGGCATGACCGGATTTGAAAGCGCCGAGCTGCACCGCATAGTGACCTGATTCGCCTTTCGCCGAAGGCCTTTCCGCAGCAGAGGATGGCGGCGATGCGCCCGGTGCCTTGCCGGGCGCCGGAGGCTCGGAATCCGTTTCGCCGCCGCTCGATGCGCCGGC
>JGI12635J15846_10002494_pt1 | contig 16117 bp, 17 predicted proteins | sample BlaSpr_A8_OM2_M2_FD_15846 | JGI IMG/M metagenome (IMG submission 15846) | reverse complement strand
CGCCTAGCGGCCGGATTGGCTGCTTCGCGCCCTGGCGATTAGCGGCGGCGACGGCGATTCATCGCGCGCGGAAAGCTTCAGGCGCCCCGAAGACGACTCGCTGTCCATCGTCGGCAGCGTTATCGCGAAAGTCGTGCCTTTGCCCAGCTCGGATTCGACCGTGATACTGCCGCCGTGGTCCTGGATGATCCGCTGGCTCAACCACAGGCCGAGGCCGGTGCCCTTCGCCTTGGTGGTAAAGAACGGCTGAAACAGTTTTCCGAGCACGTCGCTCGCGATACCCGCGCCGTCATCCGAGATTGACAGGCAAAGATGACCGGCGCGTTCCGGAGCCGACGCAGTCTCGATTCGGATCAAGTGCGCGCCCGCGTCGCGCGCATTCAGAATGAAATTGATCAGCACCTGCTCGACCCCGGTCGGCTCAGCCATCACGGGCGGCAGCGACCGATCGAGGATCGTTTCATAGCGCAGCAGGCCGCCCCTGGGCTCGGCGCCGACGATCAACATCGCCTCTTCGACCGCGACGTTCATGTCCACCGCCAGGCGCGAGCCGGGCCGCTGCCGCGCCAGCGAAAGCATGTTGTGCGAGATACGGCTGGCGCGCTCGATGTTCTTTTGCAGGACCAGCAGGTCGGCGCGGGTCTGGGCGCCAAGGTCCTGGTCCGCCGCCAGCATCAATTCGATTCGCGACGCCATCACGGCCAGCGGATTGTTTAATTCATGCGCGATTCCGGCAGCCACGGCCGCGAGCGCATCGACAGTTTCATTGCGGCGCGCCTCGCGCTCCATCGCCCGGCGCTCGGTGATGTCCGTGATGAACGCGATCACCAGCTTGCCGCGATGGGTGTGCACGACGTTGAGACTGATCTCGACGGGAAATTCGGTGCCGTCTTTTCGGCGTCCCGCAATCTCCATCCCGCGACCCATCGCGCGGGATCTGGGCGCCGAGAAAAATGCGCTGCGATGAGCCTCGTGACGATAGTGGAACCGTTGCGGCACCAGCACTTCAATCGGCTGACCTACCAGCTCCATTTCGTGGTAGCCGAACATCTCCTGCCCGCGCGGGTTGAGCTGGCGAATCATGCCGTTGCTGTCGGCCGAGATAATTCCCTCGACCGACGACTCGAAGTAGCCGCGCGCACGCACCAGCGCTTCCTCCCGCGCCGCCACCGAGATGCGAATGGTCTTCATGTAACGGGCGGCGACCAGATACAGCAGCAGCGCGTTCACGGCGACAAACATCAGGCGGTTGAGGGTGTACGAATGCGCCGGCATCATCGAGAGCACGCGATCGGAGACCGCTACCCAGATGAGTCCGCCGAGGGCGTAGTAAACGGCGATCCGAATCGGCCGGCTGCGACGCCACGGCACATGATTCAATACACCGTGCTCGGTGAGTTTGTGCAAGCCGATATCGTGCGCCATCAGACCGGCTACTTTAGTCTACCGGCGTGCTCCAAGGTAGCTGTGCCCGGTCGTCCTCACGTGATTCGAGCGAATTCGCGCGACCCGAGCCGCAGCCTTAGCCCGGTCACGCGTGGCGGTGGATCAGTGGATGCTCAAGGCCGAGGCGTGCCGCGGCGGATGCGATTCTTCGCGCGCACTGGCGACGCGCACCTCGCGAAGCGATCTGCCAATCGCGGTCGCGATACACACCACGCCGGAGATCGGGCCTTCGTCGTGGCGCATCGGCAATATAGTCATCGAGACCGGGATTTCGGCGCCGTCGATCCGGACCTGGAAGGTCGGGAACCGAGGGACGATTTCCCCGCCGAGCGCCCGCTCATGCATCCGCCGCATTTCGTCGCGCTGTCCGACCGGCAGCAGGATCTGGTTGGCCAGTCCGACAATCTCGACCTCGGCGTACCCATACATCCGGCGCGCCGCCGGGTTAATCGCCGTGATCGTGCCGGCTGCGTCCACGCAATAGACGCCGTCAGGAATCGAGTTGACGATCATCGCCATTTGTTCGTTGAAATCTTCGCGCCGCTTGCTCTCCATCGCAGCCCAAGTGACGGCTGCCAGCTCGTCGAACCCGTCGGGCTTGAGCAGGTAGTGATACAACCCGTGCTTGAACGCACCAGCGACAACCTCTTCGCCGCCATTGCCGGTGAGCATGATTACCCGGCTGCGCGGCCATCGCTCGCGCACACGCTGGAGGATCGACAGGCCGTCGCTCCACCCGAGCCAGTAGTCGGTGATCACGATATCGCAGCCGTCGCGCTTGAGATGCTCGTTCATCGCGATGGAATCTTCAGCGGCCGCGATTTGCGCGCCCGGGAACGCGTGCCGGAGCCGGGCCTGGATAACCATTCGATCGGTCGGGTTGTCTTCCACCAGCAACAAGAACATCCGAAAAATATCCTCGGGCGCATGCGAACGCGCTGCTGCGTTTCAGAGCAAAGCAATCACTATGCCGAGCGGAATGGAATTCGTGACGGTTCCGAAAAGCACGAGACGACTACGAATTAAAGACCGAGGGGCCGCAAGCAGCGCGAAGTGCCGTCAATCGGATGTTCCGTAAACTGACCGAGCCGCGTCCCGCAATGAGACACTGTCCAGCGCGATGCGCCTGCTCAGCTAGCGCTCGACGATTGCAACTGAATGTAGTTCTCGATTCCGATCTGCTTGATCAGATCTAACTGGGTTTCGATAAAATCGACGCTGTTTTCTTCCTCATGCATGATTTCCTGCAGCAGATCGCGCGTGACGTAATCCTTCACTGACTCTGAGTGCGCGACCGACGCGCGAAAATCTCCCAGCGCTTTCAGCTCCAGCTTGAGATCGCACTCGAGCACTTCCTTGACGTTCTCGCCGATCAGCAAGCGGTCCAAATCCTGGAGATTGGGGAGTCCCTCTAGAAACAGGATTCGCTCGATGAGCCGGTCCGCGTGCTTCATCTCGGTGATCGATTCGTCGCGCTCGTACTTGGCGAGCCTGCCGACGCCCCAATGTTCGAGCTGTTTGGCGTGCAGGAAATACTGGTTGATAGCGGTCAGCTCGTTGCGCAGTACGGTATTGAGAAACTGGAGGACCTTGGGATTACCCTTCACGGAACCTGCTCCTGGACGAGGCGGCTATGGATGGTTCCAGTGTAGGGCGAATCGGACTAGGGGAAAACGGCTAGCCTTCGGGCAAAACGGCTAAGCTTCGGCGCCGCACGCATCCGGACAGGCATCCTGCGCAGCGTCGCTCGAGCGCGCGTCGAGCATCTCGCGAACCAGCGGCACGCACTTTCCGCATTTGGGCTTGACGCCGAGCGCGCGATAGAACGCCGCGACTGAACACGAGGCGCTGGTCTGCGAGCGGGCCTGGCGGTCAGTAATCGCGTTGCAGATACATAGGTACATGGGCGGGAAACCTCACTGATAATGAGAATGATTATCAGTTCGTCGCCGACTTTGCAAGCCGCGACGGTGCCTGCTTCAACCGCCGATTGTTCCGGACTGGTTATCGGGATCCTACCGCGCCTTCTTCTGCAGCGGCGGCTTCTTCGCCTTCGGCGGGCGTCCGCGACGACGCTTCTCGACTCCGGTGGCCTCGAGCTCGTCCTCATCAGGTCCGAATGCGCTGTCGACTTGCACGTCGTCGTCGGCGTTGCGGACCGGCTCGACGTGTTCTTCGGCGTCATCGGGAATGCTGAGTTCTTCGGGCCCGGACCATCGGCCGCCGAACGGCTTGGAGAGTCCGCTTTGACCGCTGCGAGCTTCGGTGTTCGCTTCGTTCTGACAATCGACGCAAAACTGCGCGAACGGAATTACCTGGAGACGTGCGAGCGGGATTTCGTCGCCGCACCGCGCACAGGTTCCGTAAACTCCGGCGCCGAGTCGCGCGATGGCTGCGTCGATTGCGCCGAGCCGTTCCTGCGCGCGGTCGAACAGCGCCGCATGCGTCTCGACTTCGGACAACGAGCGCGCGACATCCATCTCGTCGGCCGGCGGCTGACCGCCGTTGCGAGCCTGCTCGCGCATCAATTCTTTCACTCGGGCGAGCGTCTCAGCGCGCTCTTTGTTGAGCATGCGCTTGAGCGCGTCGATTCTGCGTCCGCCCGTGTTGGCTGCGGATACCATCTTGGTCTTCTGCCTCTTGCTGGTTTTGGTAGGACGAGTTTTTGTTTTTGTGTGAGTTTTCATAGTTGAGCGTCGTTCGCCCGCATCGAGCCAGTTTTTAATATCAGCATTGATCGTGCCTCGCGCCACATCTCGTGCGAACGAGCGGACTCAATACTCTTTCCACGCACGATTCGAGTCCAGTAGTTCCATATACGGAATTTGATTCAATTTGGTTGCTTCGCTGAGAGCTTACCGCTCCCCGGACCGCGGCAGTCTAACTGGATCGGAAGGCTCGCGCGAGAGCCTTTTTGCAGCGCGGGCGGCTTCGTGCAAATTCGAATGCGCAGCCTGCAATCGCAATGGATGCCGCATAATTGAGCAGCAACCGCCGTTGGCGGCATCGCGAAACCACTGATTCTCAACTGATTTTTCGTTTCAGCATGCATAAACCGAGTTGGCACAGACCATGCTGGCTGGCAGGAGTTCAATTTGACTCGATTCGGCTCAAGGAGGGTCCAATATGTCTGCATCAGCTTCGGAACAGGTTCTCAAGTATGGACCTTCAAATCAGACGAGGGTAATCGACGAAATCGGGGNGCCCGATCCGTGGCTGAGCGCGCGCTTCGAGCCCGATTTTCTGGTGCCGGTTCAGTTTTTCGATCTGACCCGGCGCCGTTCGATGCTCGACGGCGAGACGCGGCTGGTCTTCGCGGTGCTCGAGGACGCGGTTCGCTGCTACGTCAAGACGGTGAATTCGCCGCGGCGATGCGACCGCGAGCAATACGACGAGGTTCAGCGCTGGTTCCACGCGGACGCGGGAATCCACAGTCCGTTTTCGTTTGAGTACGTATGCGACGTGCTCGGGATCGAGCCGGCGTCACTGCGCGGGAGGCTCGGATTGCTGAGCGCCGACGATCTGCCGACCAAGCAGATGCGCTCGGTTGGCCGCAGGCAGGTGGTACGGGCCGGGCGCTCGTCGCGCAAACGATCGAACGGCAGCGAGGCCGGGTCGTCGGCGCGCGGGGCAGGAATGCGGGAGAGCGCGGTCCTCTAGAATACCGAGAAGTGGAAATCGCGTCGCCGGATTTTTTCTCACGCCCGGCAAAAATGTTATCGTGATGCTGCGGGCCGCGATGCGGCAACCGCTGCGACGACGATGAGCAATCCGCTGGGAAGATTCGAATTCCGCATTTGGGGAAATCACTTGGGCGCGTTTCGGGACCGGCTGGCCGCGATAGCCGCGCCGTCGGATCCGCACGAAAGCGCGGAAACCTACATCCTGTCGCGTGCCACTGACGCCGCCAACGTAAAAATTCGCGACGAACTGATGGACATCAAGCTGATGACCGAGCAGGTCGGCCGGCTCGAGCGATGGCGGCCGGTGCTGAAGTCCGGATTTCCGCTCGACTCGCGCACGATCGTCGAGCAGGTGTTTCCCAATCTTGGCGTGCCCGCTTCGCAGATCGATCAACCGTCGTACACCCAATCCGAACTGGTCCGCGATCTGATGCGGCCGCATCGGGATCTCGCGCTGGTCGAGGTCGTAAAACTGCGGCATCAGTTCACGTCGGAGAAGTACACGGCCGAGTTTGCCGAGGTGCGAATCGCCGGTGGCGCGACCTCCGAAACCGTCGAGATCGAATCGGACGACCCCGCCGCCGTTCTGCGGGCAATCGCGAAACTTGGCCTGAACTCTCACGCGAATATAAACTACGTTCGTCACCTGAAGCTGATGACCGGGATGACGCCGCGCGCATCCGCGACGGCGACTTGAGCCCGCGAACCGCCGGCGATGTGGGGGCGCGAACCGTCAGTGGTGAGCAGTTAAAGTAGATGGCGAAGGAAATCGAGCGTAAATTCCTGGTTCACCCGCGCAAATGGAGCGATATCGGCGCCGGCCTCCCCATTCGCCAGGGATACCTGGGCGCGACGAAAAGCTCTTCGGTTCGCGTGCGCACGTACGGAGACCGCGCCTACGTGACGATCAAGGGCAGTACCTCGGGCATCACGCGCGACGAATACGAGTACGAGATTCCGCTCGCCGACGCGAACGAGATAATGGATCATCTCTGTGAGCATCCGCCGATCGAAAAGACCCGCTATCGGATTCTGTTCAAGGGGCATACCTTCGAGGTCGACGAATTCGGCGGGCCGAATCACGGACTGACGGTCGCTGAAGTCGAGCTCAAGGATGCCAAGGAACCGGTTGAGCTGCCCGACTGGATCGATCGCGAAGTGAGCGGCGATGCGCGCTATTACAATTCGAACTTGTCGTCCAAGCCATTCTCGACTTGGAAATAACTACAGACCAATGCTGTTGGGAGGAGTGACAATAAGTGAAAGTCGCTGATTTAATGACCGGTGAGGTTCGCGCGTGCACGATTCATGACTCGTTGAATGCGGCGGCGCAGATAATGTGGGATCACGATTGTGGATGCGCGCCGGTGGTCGACGGACACGGCAAGCTCGCGGGAATCGTCACCGACCGCGACATCTCCATGGCCGCTTACACGCAAGGCGTGCCGCTGGAAGCGATTCCAGTCGAGCGCGTGATGTCGCGCAAGGTGATTTCATGCGCGCGCGGCGACGATCTCGACAGCGCGCATCAACTGATGCGCACGCATGAGATTCACCGCTTACCGGTGGTGGATTCGCGCGGCCGGCCGGTCGGAATCCTGTCGTTGAGCGACGTCATAAATCATTGGCATGGGGATCGCGCAGCCGAGCAGGCGGTTGAGATCGCGGCGACGTTCTCGGCGATTCGCCGCCGCCGCGAGCGTGCAGCGGCCGTTACCATTTCATCGAATGGCGATGGGGCTTCGTCGGGCCACTCGGCTAAGGCACCGAAAAAACCGCGCGCTCGCGCACCGAAACTGTCCGCCAATCCCACTAGACCTTCGTAGGGTCGCCGCAACTGATTTTGCTTTCGCTGCGCATCGAGCTGGCACTCTGGTAGAATCGGCCGATGGCTGAAGGACAGCCGCGAATTACCACCGCAGGCACGCGCGCCGTCGCCGTTTACGCATTGATGATCGGCACGCTGGTGCTGTTGTATCTGTGGATTCGCGACTACGGCGAGACCCTGGCAGCACCCGCGCCTTCTGGGAGCAATATCTTCGGATCGGCCGCGTCGCGGGCGAATGAAGGCGACCTGCTACACGTCCTGCTCGCGCTGGTGGTCGTGATCGCGACTGCGCGCGCGATGGGCTGGGTCTTTCGTAGCGCCAAACAACCTCCGGTGGTCGGCGAAATTCTCGCGGGAATCGTGCTCGGTCCTTCGCTGCTCGGGCGGCTCGCGCCGGGCGCGGAAGGATATTTGTTCCCGTCAACGGTGGGGCCGTTTCTCAATATCATCGCGCAGGTCGGCGTCATCCTTTATATGTTCCTGGTCGGGCTCGAGCTCGATCCCTCCCTGCTGCGCAAGCGGGGCCACACGACCGTCGCGATTTCCCACGCCAGCATCGTGACGCCGTTTCTACTCGGCGCGACGATCGCGCTCTACCTGTATCCAAAGCTCTCGACGCACGACGTGCCGTTCACGTGTTTCTCGCTTTTCCTGGGCGTGTCGATGTCGGTGACTGCATTTCCGGTGCTGGCGAGAATTCTTACCGATCGCGGAATTCACAAAACCCGCATGGGCGCGATTGCGCTGACCTGCGCCGCGGTGGACGACGTGACCGCGTGGTGCATGCTTGCCTTCGTGGTCAGCGTGGCGCGGGCGGAGGCGTCTGGCGCGCTGGCGACGATCGCGATGGCGCTCGCGTTCATCGTTTTGATGGCCGTGGTGGTGCGGCCCACGATGGTGCGGCTGTCGCTGCTGTATGGAAATCGCGGGCGGCTGACGCAGGGCGTGATGGCGGCGATATTCATCGCGCTGCTGATCTCCGCCTCGGCGACGGAATTGATCGGCATCCACGCCGTGTTCGGCGCGTTCGCGCTCGGCGCCGTGATTCCGCACGACACCGGGATGGCGCGCGAGCTGACCGATCGCCTCGAAGACATCGTGATCGTGTTGTTGCTGCCGGCGTTTTTCGCGTACACCGGCCTGCGCACGCAGATCGGGCTGGTCAACGGACCCGAGCAATGGATGATGTGCGCGCTGATCGTGGCGGTCGCGTCGATCGGCAAGTTTGGCGGCACCGTGGTCGCCGCGCGCATCACGGGACTCGACTGGCGCGACTCGTCGGCGCTGGGCGTCCTGATGAACACGCGCGGGCTGATGGAACTGATCGTGCTGAATATCGGGCTCGAGATGAATGTGATCTCGCCGACGCTGTTCGCGATGCTGGTGATCATGGCGCTGGTGACCACTTTTGCGACGACGCCGATTCTGCATCTGATCACGCGCCGTCAAGTCCCGGAGATCGAGCCGCTGCCGGACCTCGGCACCTTCTCGCCCGAGCCCGCGGTCGCGCCTCAAGCTCATCCGAACCGCGCGCCGCATACGGCGCCGCGGCCGGCGCAGCCGCCGGCGCGCCCGATCCTGGTCGGAACCGAGCACAGCGCCATCCTGGTGCCGATCTCGAATCCCGAAGGCGTCGGCGTGCTGATTGAGCTTGCGCTCGCGGCGACGCCGCATGACGCGCCGCCGCCGCGCGTGCTCGCACTGGTGAAGACGCCGTCGGGTGGCGTGCGATCGGGATTGCGCGAGGCCGACCAGCGCGTGCCGCCGCGATCGCCGGCACTGTCGGCAGCGCTGGATCTCGCGGTCGAGCGCGGCGGTATCATCAGTCCGCAAGCGGTGTGGACAACCAATCCCGCGGCTGACATTTTAGCTTTCGCGAATCAGCCGCAAATCGGATGGCTGCTGCTGGGATCCCATCGCGCGGTCTTCCGCTCCGACTTCCTGGGCGGCGTGGTCCGCGAAATCCTGGACAAGGCGCGCGCGTTGCCGGTTAACGTAGCGGTGGTGATTCACGGTGGCGGGCGGCCGCTCGACCGGGTCTTCGCGGTCGTCGATCGCGGTACGCATGGGCGCGCGGCGCTCGACCTCGCGCTGCGGGTGGCGCTGCGCAAGAAGTCGGGCCTGCATGCGGTGCTGGTGCCGGAGGACGGCACCGCTGAAGATGCCGAACTGCTCGAACTGATTCGCGACGCCGGCCGCGCACTCGGACGCCGGCTGCATACCGACGTGCTGAGCGCGCCGACGGCGGCGCAACTCGCGCGTCAAACGCCCGGCGGCCTGGTGGTCGTCGCAACTAATCTCGCGGACCGAGTCGGCCTCTCTCCGGAAGATCTAAGCGACCCCAAACGATGCGTCGTGGTAGTGCAAGGATCAGAAACCGCACCCGCCCGCCTGGGCGCCCGCACGATCGAGCATCATCGAAGCGTCAAGCCGTAGCCGATTCAGAGCAGGAGCGTGCCAGATGGAAGAGTGGAGTTCTTTCACGGGTCTGTAAATCTCGGCCCTGCGATTGCTTGGGAATTTCAAGGCATAGCTTTTGCTCATTTTTCCGGGTCCGAAGACGCTTGAGGCGCGCAGTGCCGCTTGCGTGATTGCTGGCTTGCGTGCGCGAGCCTGATCGCCGGTTCTCCGCACCTCAACGTCGAAGTTGCTCGGAGGACGGCGACAATGAGCATACAGAAAGAAATGGAAGTTTCGAGACGTTTGTTTGCAGCGGCGCTCGTTACAGTCGCGATCGCCGGTTGTTCCACTTCACGGCAACAGCCGCCCGCCAATCCCANTNTCGCNGCATCTGCGCCGGCGGCGCAGCCCGTGAAAGAGGCTCAGGCCAAGCCCGCCGCAGTGCNGCCGGCCGAGGTATCGAGCAAGAGCACCAGCGCGACGATCCTCGAGCAGATTCATCAGGCTGATTTGAAGGAAATCGCGATCGGCAAGATTGCGGAAGGAAAAGCCTCGAGCGACGAGGTTCGAGCCTACGCGGATCAACTCGTGAAGGATCATACGAGTGCCGATCAAATGGTGATCGAGACGGCTCAGAAAAAGGGCGCGCATTTGCATGAGCCGAGTCGGCGCGCGGGCAATCGCGAAAAGCTGGCCGAACAGAAACTGTCGTCGGCCAGTGGGGCTCAATTTGATCGGCTCTTCCTCGAGCAGACCAGCGCCGATCACAAAAGACTTATCAGCGAGCTGAAGCAGGAGCGCGAGGATGCCAGCGACGATGACGTCGAAGCGCTGATCGACAAGATCATGCCGATCCTCCAGCAGCACCAGGACCTCGCGCAAATTCTCATGAAGAAGGAGCAGGCCTAGGTGGCCCGATTCGGAACCATGGCTGAAGCAACAGATCGCGTTTCGTGGGGCGGGCGACTGATCGCAGGAATCGCCGACGGCGTCTTTAGCGCCATCCTGATGATGGGCTTCATGATGGCCTATTCGAGTGCCAATGGTGCGGGCGTGACGACGCCGCTTAAGGACCTGGGCGCGCTCGTGTATGGCGTCGAGGCGTTGGTCGCGGGATCGATGGCAATACTGGCGGGCGCGGGGATTCAACTCGGATTGTCGATCGTGCTGGGAATCCTGTTCGCGCTATTCACGTCGCGGAAAACTTCGATCGTAGCGGCGCTGTTCGTGGGGATCATGGTGGGAATCGTCATCTGGGTGGCGATGGAACTGGTGGTACTGCCGTACATGGATCCGACGATGGCGGCGCGAATCGCGCTGATGCCGCTGGCGTATTTCGTCGCGCACCTGCTGTTCGGCATCGGTCTCGGATTGACCCCACTCTTCGTTCGGACGTTCAGCCGAAAGCGTGACGAGCGCCGCTTCGAAAGCCCGGCAGAAGCTCTGCCGATCTGACGAGCACTTTGCCATGGGCGCCTATCGAAAACATCCAATTCTTTTCTGGGTCGGCGGTTTTTTCGCGACGCTGATTGTCGCGGTTTTCATCGCCTCGTTCTTCCTCGACGACATAGTCCGGGCGCGAACCGAGACGGCGATGAACCAGAAGCTCAAGGGCTATCATGTCTCACTCGCGCATGCGCACCTGCAATTGCTCGGCGGAATTCTCACGTTGAAGGAGCTCAAGGTCATTCAGCAGGCGCATCCGCGTCCCGCGGTCGCGGACATTGCGTCGATGCGCTTCACGATCCAGGTGAAGGAGCTTTTTTCGCGGCGCGTGGTGGCGGACGTGCTGCTGACGCGTCCGAAAATTCACATCGATGAGACGCAGTTTGTGGCGGAAAAGAAGAGCAGCGTGTCGCTCCGGCAGAAGGGATGGCAGGACGCGCTCGAGGCTGCCTATCCGATCAAGATCAACCGTTTCACGATCTACGATGGGGACGTCGTCTATATCCAGGATCAGGTGAATCCGCCGCTGCACCTGGCGGATCTCAACTTCACCGCCGATAACATCCGCAATATTCACGCACCCGAGAATGACTACCCGTCACGCTTCCACTCTACCGTGGTGATCTTTAATACCGGCCGGGCCACGATCGATGGGCATGCGAACTTTCTCGAAGAGCCTTTCCCGGGCGCGCGCGCGAAGTACACGATCGAGAACGTGCCGCTGAGCGCGTTCAATCCCGAGATTCGCCAGATCAATATTGACGTGAGCGGAGGGCGGCTGTCGAGTAACGGTCTGCTCGAATACTCGCCCAAGATAACCCGGGTCGAGGTCGACAACGCCAAAATCGACGGGGTTAACGTCGACTATGTTCATACGCCGCAGACTCAGCAGGCGGAAGCGAAGCGGGTGAAGGAGACCGGCCAGGAGATTGAGAAACAGAACAATCGCCCGGCGGTAGATATCAGCGTCCGCGACTTGGACATCAATCACAGCAATTTCGCGTACACCGACAAGACCGGCAACCCGAACTATAAGCTCTTCGTCAATGACACCGACCTGACGATCCAGAATCTGTCCAATCATCAGACTAAAGGGCCCGCGGAGTTGACGCTTCGCGGCAAGTTCATGGGCAGCGGTGATACCAACATCGCAGGTGATTTCCTGGCGAGCCAACAGGGACCCACAATCAACATGAAGGTCGCGATCGAGAATACAGACCTTACCTCGCTGAACGACCTCATGCGCTCATTCGGACGCTTCGACGTCGCGGCCGGCCAGCTCACGGTCTACTCGCAGGTCGCAATCAAGAACGGTGACATCGACGGCTACGTAAAGCCGATATTCGCGAACCTCAAAGTCTATGATTACCAGAAGGATAAGGGCACCGGCGTTTTGCATCAGGCGAAGGAACTGGCGATTGCCGGCGCGTCTCACCTCTTCAAGAATCACAGCACGCAAAATGTAGCGGCAGACGTAGACCTCAAAGGAAAGCTGACGAGTCCGGATATAAGCACGTGGCAGGCGCTNACGCAGGTGGTGCGCAACGCGTTTATCGAGGCGATAATTCCGGGATTCGATCGCGCGGTCGCCTCGAACGGCAATCCCGATACCTTCAAACAGGCCCGAGCGCGCTAAATCCGGAGGCNAAACGTCAAGCCTAAGCCGCTCCGGTTTCGCGAGCCAGCACCTCGCCGGTCTTTCGCTCAACGCCTAGCCAGTTATAGAAGAAGCCGCCGACTGCGGCGCCGGCGATTGGCGCGACCCAGAACAGCCATAGCTGCGAGATGGCCCATCCGCCGACGAACAGCGCGGGACCGGTGCTGCGCGCGGGATTCACCGAGGTGTTGTCCACCGGGATGCTGATCAGATGAATCAGCGTCAGCACCAGACCTATCGGAATAGGCGCGAAGCCGACGGCGACTCGCTTGTCGGTCGATCCGAGGATCACGATTAGGAACATGAAGGTCAGCACGAATTCGGCCACGAAGGCCGCGCCGAGACTGTAGCCGCCCGGCGAATGCGCGCCATATCCGTTGGAGGCGAAGCCGCCGCTCAGATCGAATCCGGCGGTGCCGCTGGCGATCACGTAGAGCACACTCGACGCGATGATCGCGCCGATCACCTGCGCCACGATGTAGGTTGGGACCTCGCGCCCCGGGAATCGCTTGCCGGCCCACAATCCGATCGTGACCGCGGGATTGATATGGCATCCCGAGATCGAGCCAATCGTGAAGGCCATCGTGAGCAACGTCAGGCCGAAGGCGAACGCCACTCCAAGGAATCCGATTCCGGTCTTCGGGAAGCCGGCCGCCAGCACCGCGCTGCCGCATCCGCCGAACACCAGCCAGAAGGTGCCGATCAACTCCGCTGCGAAACGCCGTGACATACTCATGGCCGCCCTCCCCGACGATCAGAGACGTTAGATCGGTTCAGCGGTATCGCGGCGCGAAGTCAAATGCAAACCAGACAAATGCGTAGTGCTGTCCAGAACCTGATATTGGCGCTCTTTAGAACNAAACCGGGATTCACAACATTGGACTGCTTAAACACCCTCGATCGCGATCAGGTTGCCGCGGGCCGCGGCTTTGCGCACATCGATCAAAGGCCGATATTCCTCGGAGTTGTACCAATTCTTGAGTTCCTGCATGGAGGGGAACTCGATGATGATCAGTTCCTTGGGGGTCCAGGAGCCCTCAAGCACCTCGCGTGCACCGTTACCCACGAGCAGACGGCCGCCATGCTTGACCACCGTCGGGCCCGCAGCGCGGCGGTATTCGGCGATTTTTTCCGGGTCGCTTACTTCCAAATCGACAATCAGATATGCAGCCATGATCCATCACCTCTGCTTTGGCAAGTGCGCATTGTTGAAACGAATCGCTACTTCTTGACCGCTTCGACGTCGATTGAGATCGCGACCTCGTCACCGACCACCACGCCGCCTGCTTCCAGTGCCTTGTTCCAGGTGAGGCCGAAATCGCTGCGATTAATTTTCGTCGTTGCCGACGCGCCAGCGTGTGTTTTACCCATCATGCTAATCGGCTGCGCGGAACTTTCGACGTCGAGCACGACTGGCTTGGTCACGCCATGCAGTGTGAGATCGCCGGTCACTTTCCATTTGTTCGGCCCGGCGGCTTCGACCTTGGTGGATTTGAAAGTAATCGTCGGGTACTTGGCGACGTCGAGAAAATCGGGACTCTTCAGATGCATATCGCGCTTGTCGACGCGCGTATCGACCGACGACGCGTCGATGGTCGCGTCAATCTGGGCGGAGGCTGGGTCGCTGCCGTTGGTCGTGATAGTTCCCGAAGTCTTTTGGAACTGCCCTTTCACGTTCGAGATCATCATGTGGCGCACGGTGAACTCGACATTGGTATGCGCCGGATCGATTTGCCAGGTGTCGGCGTGCGCGAGCGCGGGAAGCACAGCCAGCATCGCGATCGCGATTGCGGTTTTAAAGATCGACGACTTCATAGACGGGCTCCTTCGGTTGGACGGTTAGCGAGCATTGAACACGCGAAGTGGTTGCCTGGCAAGGAGCGAGCTACGAAGGCTCCGCGTCCATGCCGACCGATTTGAGGCGGGTCAACAGCACGATGCCGCTCAGCATCGTGACTATGCCGCAGATGACGACCGCCTGCATCGGGCCCAGGTGTGAACCCAGGTAGCCGACCTCGAGTGCGCCGATCGGAGTCAGCCCAACCGAGGTGAGCTGGTAGGTGCTCATCACGCGCCCGCGCAGATCGTCGTTGACGAACATCTGCACCAGCGTGTTGTTGCTCGCTCTGAAGTTGGTCAGTCCCGCACCGATTAGGAATTGGGCCGCCAGCGAGAGTACGAACGAGCGCGACAGGCCGAAGACTAAGATTCCAATCGCGGAGAGAAAAAGCCCGGCCAGCAGATTGTTCCTCATCCCCCGCGTCGAGACGCGCGACGCCAGCGTGACCGCGCCGACGACCGATCCGAGCCCTTGGATCGCCGCGAGGAATCCGTAGGTGCGCGCATCGCCGTGGAGCACGTTCCTCGCGAACAGCGGAACCAGTACCAGGTACTGGTAGCCGAAGCCGTTGGTCACCGCCGCCAGCACCATCTGGTAGAAGAGCGGGCGATTGGTCCATACGTAGGCAAGGCCCTCGCGCAGTTGATGAAGCATGCGCGCGCCGGCGCCGGCGATCACGCGGGCGGGAATATCCATCCGGGTCAGGCTCCAGATGACGGCGAGGAAACTCACGCCGTTCAGGAAAAAACAGGTGCCGATGCCCAGCCATGCGATCAGCAATCCGGCGACCGCCGGACCAATCATGCGCGCGCTGTTGAACATCATCGAGTTGAGCGCGATCGCGTTGGCGAGATCTCCGTAACCCACCATCTCGACCACGAACGATTGGCGACCGGGCATGTCAAACGAGCCGACGGTGCCGTTGAAGGCGGCGAGCATGATCACGTACTCGACGCGCACCGTGCCGGTCCACGTCAGCGCCGCGAGCGTGAACGCGCTCAGCATGAGCAGGATTTGAGTGGTGATTATCAGGCGGCGGCGATCGAGCCGGTCCACAATCACACCTGCGAACAAGCCCACCAGCAGGATCGGTGTGAACTGCGCGAACGTCACGACTCCGAGCATCGTCGCCGAGTTGGTCAGCTTCAGCACCAGCCACGCCTGCGCGGCGCTCTGCATCCAGGTGCCGGCGAGCGACGTCAGCTGGCCGAAGAAGTAGAGGCGATAATTGCGATGACGCAACGCGCGAAACGCGCCGCGGCCGTCGCGTGAAACTTCGTCTGGCTGCTGGATCTGGCCGGGCTGCCCGGTCTCCAGCGCGGGCGCGGCGTCGCTCTCAGGCACGGCGCGCCGACTTGTTGTTAAACGCGGCGATACGCTCTTGCATGTCGGGACCGACGCCGTAGTTGCGGTACACCTCGTGCGACAGGCCGTGGCGCAGAGACAAGCCGTCGGTATCGATCAGCAGCCGCTTGTTGGCGCGATGACTGAACCACGAATTGGCGAGGATAGTGTCGGCCAGCGCGCGCAGCTCCTTGTCGAACGAATCGTCAGGCACACAGATATTCGCAAGGCCCATCGCGGCAGCTTCAACGCCGGAGTAAGTGCGGCAGGTCAGCATCATCTCGCGGGCCTTGGAGAGACCGACCCGTCGCGGCAAGCGCTGGCTCATCCCCCAGATTGGAGTGAGCGCCCATCGCGCATGAGTATCGGCGAATTTCGCACTCTCCGCCGCGACAATCAGATCTCCCGCGAGCGCCAACTCGAGCGCGCCGGTGTAGCAATGTCCATGCACGGCGGAAATAACCGGCTGCGGC
>JGI12635J15846_10002493_pt1 | contig 16118 bp, 13 predicted proteins | sample BlaSpr_A8_OM2_M2_FD_15846 | JGI IMG/M metagenome (IMG submission 15846) | reverse complement strand
CAAAGATTTCGTCGCCATTAGTGAGGACGACGCCTTTCGCCTTGCCATCTTTGACAATAATTCTCGCGATGGCGGCTTGTGTGCGAATCTCAACTCCAGCTTCGCGAGCCGCATCGCCAATCGCATTAGAAATCGCTCCGGTTCCGCCGCGAGCGAATCCCCAGGCGCGGAAAGCGCCGTCAATTTCTCCCATGTAGTGATGCAGCAGAACGTAGGCGGTGCCGGGTGAACGCACACCGAGAAAAGTTCCGATGATGCCTGAGGCGGACATCGTCGCTTTGAGCACATCGGTCTCGAACCATTGGTCGAGAAAATCGATGGCGCTCATGGTCATGAGCTGAACCTGGTTGTATTTATCGTAGCTCGACATTCCCTGGAAACGTTTGCCGATGAAGAGCAGCTTCATTAGTTCGCGCGGGTTCAGCGTGTTCGGGTCGGGGGGGACCATGCTGAGAATCGGCTTCACGAAGCGGCACATGGCCTGCATCGCTTTCCCGAATTCGTCGTAGGCTTCGGCGTCGACGCGAGAGTGGCGTGCGATCTCGCGATGAGTTTTGCCGTGGTCGTTCACGCGCCACAGATAATCGCCGCTGGGCATGGGCGTGAACGTTCCGTCGAGCGGGAGAATCTCGAGGCCGTGGCGGGGAAGGTCGAGATCGCGGATAATCTCCGGCCGCAGCAGCGAGACCACGTAGGAACAGACGGAGAATTTGAAGCCGGGAAAGACCTCCTCGGTGCAGGCCGCGCCGCCGAGAATGTGGCGGCGTTCGAGCACCAGAACTTTCTTCCCGGCGCGCGCGAGGTAAGCGGCGTTGACGAGCCCGTTGTGGCCGCCGCCGATTACGATTACGTCGTATGAAGTAGCCATAGCTCTTAGCCTCNAGCTGTTCGCTTGCTGGTTGAGAATGGNGACGAGGAATCTTAGCGCAGTTTGGAGTGCGCGTATTAGAGGCCGCTGGGTAGGACGCTCCAGCTGCGGAGGACATTCGATAACGGTGTCATGGCTGAGTGCATAAATAGAACTGAATCGAGATTCTATCAGACGGCGTCATCCCCGAAGCCAAGCGTTTTTTCCAGCGGGGCGAGGGATCTCCCCCTGATCTGCTGCTGGTTCGGCTTTGTACACGTCTCCCCAATCTTTCGCTAGGTCCTCCCAGCGTGGATTCATCGATTCGATGAGATTTATTTTCTTGCTGCGCCGCCAGCCTTTGATTTCTTTTTCCCGATCGATAGCGGTATCTGGATAAAAGAAGCGCTCGTAATAGACGAGGCGGGTCAGGTGGTAGCGGCTGGTAAATCCCGGTATCAGCTTGTTCTTGTGCTGCCAGACACGGTGAGGGAGATTGCCGGTGATGCCCGTGTATTAGGATGGCGGACTTCGGGCCGTTGGTCATGAAGTAGACGAAGAATTGTTTTGGTGGGCGCGCGCATCGTCCTTGTTTAGCGCGAGTGGGTTGATCGTGTCGGTGACGAATGAACATAGAGTTGAGTGGAGGGAGATCCCTCGCTTCGCCTGAAAGGCGGCTCCGCGCCATTGGGTGGGAGCGTGGATGACGCATTTGATAAGGGCTCTGACGTATAATCCAACGTCGAACTAAATCTGTCGAGGTCATTCCATTGCCAATCGGCACCGCGTTTCACGAGAGAACCTTTCCGCTTTGCCAGAGCTTGAACTACCGCGAGTGGTCGGGATACTACACGGTCAGCGTTTATGAGGTGCATCACGAGCACGAGTACAACGCCATCCGCAATGCGGCAGCGCTGATCGACATTTCTCCGCTCTATAAATATTTGATCACGGGCAGAGACGCGACGCGACTGGTGAACCGCGTGATTACGCGCGACATCAACAAGGTCAAAGTGGGGCAGGTGATTTACTGCTGCTGGTGCGATGAAGAGGGCAAGGTCATCGACGATGGAACGATTTCGCGGCTAGAGGAGAATGTTTATCGCTGGACCGCTGCCGACCCCAGCTTGCGTTGGTTCCGGCAGAACGGCCTGAACATGGATGTGCAGGTCGAAGATATTTCCGAGAAAGTGGCAGCGCTGGCGCTGCAGGGACCAACCTCGGCGAAGTTGCTGAAATCCGTTGCGGAAGCCGATATAGCGAATCTGAAATATTTTCGCGTCACGCACGGCAAGATTGCCGGCGTGCCGGTTGATATTTCACGCACCGGTTACACCGGCGATCTGGGATATGAAATCTGGGTTTCCTTAACAGAAGCCAACCACGCGGTGAAAGTTTGGGATGCGCTGGCGGAAAAGGGCAAGCAATTCGATCTGCACGCGGCGGGCATGCTTGCGCTGGACGTGGCGCGCGTCGAAGCGGGGCTGCTGCTGATTGAAGTGGACTACACGAGTTCAAAGAAGGCGCTAATTCCACAACAGAAGTATTCGCCATATGAACTGGGCTTCGCCAAGATGGTGCATCTGGAAAAGGAGAATTTCATTGGCAAGAGGGCGCTTGAGCGCGACGCGAAGAATGGCGTGCCGCGCCAGTTTGTCGGAGTCGAAGTGGATTGGACCGATGTGGAAGCGTTATATGAACGCTACGGGCTCACTCCGGCCGCGCCCAGCAAGGCTTCCCGCGTACCTGTGCCTCTCTATTCTGGAGAAAAACAAGTCGGAAAGGCAACGACTACAAGTTGGTCACCGATCCTGAAAAAGATGATCGCACTTTCCAGTGTTGACACAGAGCACTCCAAGCCCGGGACTCAGTTGCAGATGGAGATCACCATTGAAGCGATCCGGCTGAAGACGAATGTGAAGGTGACGGCGATGCCGTTCTTTAATCCTTCGCGGAAGACGGCAACACCGGTTTAGAATTTAATATCCCGCTGCTAGCGTGGGATGTAGTCGTTCAACAACGGGCTAAACGAGGAAGCAAACGGTAGGAGGCGCTGCTCGGCGGCGTCTGCGGTTTCGCCGGGAAACATATCGGTCGTGACGCGCACCAATGCGCCGTCGCTGCGATTCATGCGAATCGCATCTTTCACCAAGTAAAACTTAGCCCAATATTCGCTGGCCACTCCGCGATCGTGTGCCCAATACCAGTAGAGCACCAACTTCCGCGCGCCGCCCTTGGCAATCACATAACGATTGGCGGGGAAAGACTCGTGACCTGGCAACGAGAGCGTGATGCGAGTATTTTCTTCGGGATTCCATCCCGCGCCGGGCAGGCAGTGTTGCGGAGAATGGATCGTATCGCCGGTGCGCTGGGTCGGGAAATACGCCAGGAACAGATCGATGGGGGGAAATTTGGCGGTCCCATCCCGGTACACGCGTTCCATGAAGTCGCCTGCTCCGAGAACCTCAAGGGTGTCTTTATCCAATTGAATTTCAGTGCTGTCCCAGCTTCCCAGCTGCGCGGGAAAGGAAGATAGCGGCAAGCCTTTGGGAATAATTTCACTCCGGCCGCGAGCTTGCAGCAGGATGGCCGTAAGCGCAATCAGCATGACCGCCAGCGCGAAACGCAAGAGTCCGGATGATTTCACGATTTCGCCGCCTCCTCGCTCCAGATCACGCGCACGGCGCGATGTAAAAGATAAAGCATGATGAGCGAGACCACAAAAATCAACCACCCGGAAAACTCATGAAAAAATCCCTGAGCTTTGTCCGGATCCCAATACTGCACGAGCAGGCCCGTCCCTACTATGCGGAAGCTGTTTGCGGCAACGGCAATCGGAATTGACGCCACAGCCAAGAGTACGCGGATTCCGACTCTCCGTTCCATCAGATAACCATAGATGACAGCCAGAGCCGTGAGTGACATCAGCGATCGGATGCCGCTGCACGCCTCGGCCACTTCCAGAGCCATGGCGGGAAGGATGATGACGTTGCCTTCCCGTAAAACCGGTACGCCCATCCAGGGCAGCGTTGTGCTGGCAACTTTCGAGGCGAGGAGTTGCAATGGAAATGTGATCTGGTTCAGAACAATCGCCGGAAGGGGAATCATCAGGAGCAGGAACGCCCAGGGAAACAGGAGCGCACGAAACAAGTTCCATCCTAAAAACAGAATGATCAATCCCGCGAGCACGACGAGCAAAGATAGTCGGGAGAAAAATAGTTCGGCCCCCATCTGGCCGACGATCAGCATGCACAATCCCAAAGCCAGGAGCCAGACGCCAGCCCAGGAGGGGCGCTTATTCAAGGCAGCGAGCCGGCTTCGCTCCTGCCAAATTACAAATGCGGAAAATAACGGTACGAAGAAGCCGTGGGAAAAATTGGGATCGTCCCACCACTGCGCCGCCAGTCGGGTCAGAGTTGGCGAATAAAGCCAAACCAAAAGCGCGGCGATGATGGCGGCTTTCGACCACGAGGGCCGCGCTAAGGAAGCGGCTGAGGCTCGGGCAGCGAATGGCTCGGGTTGAAGCACGTGGCTCAATGGAGGTGCTGGCGCTGCTACCCGGGGGATACCACAGCATATGCGAATACTGTGGCGTCCGCAATCACTGTGGTGGGGGCAGGTAACCGTTAGTGTCCATCAGGAATGACTAGGTTTCCCCGAGATTCGGCTGCAATGGTTACGGCTTTTCACGGAAAGATGGATAAGCGGCTCCAATCGGATTGCTGGTAAAGGGTCTACGTTTGTATGTTATTGAAGGATAAAGGTTTGCTTATTACGGGCGGCATACGGAAGATTAGGAGGGAAAAGAAGTTACCCTCGGTTGGGCAAATACTTTCTCTTTTGTACGGAAACGTGTAGGTTAACAGCAGTAGGTTTTCTCCCACCAATGCCGGGTTCTGGCTTATATACTTTTGAAAACATTGTGGTAAACGTGGAATACAATCTTTGGCCACGGAAAAGTCTGATGGTATTCGCCGTGCTCTTAGAAGAGTCCTGCCGTTGGGTAGGGTCCTGCGTTAGGACCTTGTCTGCGAGAGAAGGATTGTAAATGGGAGCGCACGGCGTCGAAAACGGGCCCACGATCACGATTCGCGAGCCTCTTGGGCTGGACTTCGTTGAGGGCGCGAGTCCCAACATGCGCAGCCTGGAAGCGGTGATGCGGGAGGTCGCCCAAAGCGAAGTTCCCGTGCTGTTATTAGCGGAACATGGAGCAGGCAAGAAAGCGACTGCCAGAAGGATTCACGAGCTTTCGCGGCGCGGGAAACAGTCATTTCGCGTGGTCTCGTGCGCACGGTTTCGGACTGAAGGTGTAGGGAATGCAGACGATGCGTCCGGGCTCACAGGTGCAGGCACGGTCTTTCTGGAAGAGGTTGCGGAACTGAGCCTGGAGGGTCAGACATGGCTTCTGCAGGCTCTGGGCAGGAATTGCGGCAATGGGACTCGCGGTCAGGCGCTGGCGCGGTTGATCTGCGGGAGCGCCCGCGACCTGGAAGCAGAAGTCAGCGCAGGCAATCTCCGCGAGGACTTGTACTACCGCATCAGCGGAGTGTGTTTGCGGTTGCCGCCGCTGCGCCAGCGACGGGAGGATATTCCGCTGTTGATCGAACATTTTCTGAGGAAGTATGGGCGCGACTTTAAGCGCCCGGTGCCGGTTTTGAGTGAGGAAACTCAGCGCTTGTTTGTCGAATATTCGTGGCCAGGAAATGTGAAAGAACTGGAGAATGCAGCCAAGGCGATTGTTGCTCTTGGGGATGAAACAGTGGCAATGGGCGGATTGCGCGCCATGCTGCTGCGACCTGACTTAGGGAGCAACGGTAGCCGGGTGTCGCTGAAACAGGCGTCCCGCGCCGCATCGCGTGAGGCGGAGAAAGAAATCATTTTGCGTGCCCTGACCCGGACTCGTTGGAACCGGCGGCGGGCCGCGCAGGATTTGCAGATCAGCTACAAAGCGCTGTTGTACAAGCTGAAACAAATGGGATGCTCGGAATACGGGGCAACCTAGCTCCACAGGAGAGGGCATGAAGAAAGTAGCGAAGCTGGCATGCATGGCGGTGTTTGGTCTTGTGGCCATCGGCGTTTGGGCGCAGAGCGGACAAGCCGACAATTCAGTGAAAAGCGCCCCACCGGAAGTTCAAGCATCGGGTTCGGGCGTGCCTGCCGATTACATCATCGGCGCCGACGATATGCTGCACATCACGGTGTGGAAAGAGCCCGACATGAGCAGTACTCTTCCGGTGCGGCCCGATGGAAAAATTTCTATGCCTTTGCTGGACGATCTGCAGGCATCCGGCATGACTCCCATGCAACTGGCTTCTGCGATTCGAGAGAAACTAAAAAAATATATCGCCGATCCCCGCGTCACCGTGGTAGTCACGGCGATGAACAGCCAGCGAATTTTCGTGCTCGGAGAAGTGGTTCATAGCGGTCCCATGGCGTTGCTGCCCCACATGACGGTGCTGCAGGCTCTATCGACGGCGGGCTTTACGCAGTTCGCCAATCTCAAAGCCATTTATCTGCTGCGGCAGCAGGGTGGCCAGCAGACAAAGATAGCGTTCAATTACAAGGAAGCGATCAAGGGACGTGGTCCTCAGCAGAATATCGTGCTTAAACCCGGGGATACGATCGTCGTTCCGTAACCTGGCCAGATAAAACGTGGAAGGAATGTTGAAGGAATGATAAGGATGAAAAAAGGCCACATCATTTTGACCCTGGCGCTGACCGTTCTGGCGGCTGGCGCGGCCTGGGCGCAAGGCGATGAGCCGCCCGCGCCTGCCCCCGCGCCTGGCGCTGCACAAGATCTTCCTGCTGCGCCGGTAAGCGAGAACCCGCCCATCTCTGCCATCGACCAACCGGGGCTGGAGCCGCACGCTGCCCCCGAGAGCTTCTTACTGCCCGGCCTGCATTTCAGCGAGTCGGCAGACTCCAACGTAGGGAACACCCTAGGGAGTTCTTCCGTCAGCCCGGTTACGCGGGGTATGGGAAGTTTGACTTTGCAGAAGCTTTGGAGAAATTACGCGGTAGCGATGGATTACATCGGGGGCGTGCTCTATTACGACCAGAAAGGGATAGGCCTCGAGCAACTGCACCAATTCGACATCGACAATCGGATCACCTGGAAACGCGGGCAGTTGGCGGTTCGCGACTCTTTCAGTTACTTGCCCGAGGGAACTTTCGGTTTCCAGGCCTACGGCGGCGGTGGAGCGTTTGACGCAAGCCTTGCCGGGGCGGGTTCAAGCATGCTTGGAGCGTCAGCATTTGGCGCTCAGAGCAGTGCCTTCAATGGAACCAGCAATATTGCCGTGGGCACGGTACCACGCCTCGCAAATCTGGCATTGGCGGACGTGGTCGAGCAATTGAGTCCGAAATCGGCGCTGACCCTATCCGCCGGGTATGGGATCGAACATTTTTATGGGAATCTTCCTTCGGTAATCGGAGGGCCGGCTAACGTCTCCTTTATCGGCAGCAGCGAAGAGACCGTGCAGGTCGGGTATGACCGCAGTCTGGATCCAAGGAATCAGGTGGCCTTCAGTTACGGCTATCAGGCATTTAACTTTTCTTCTGCGGGAACGGCCACACACTCGCATGTTTTACAGGCCATGTATGGGCACCGCATTTCCGGGCGCATGGATTTCACAATCAGTGCGGGGCCGCAGTTTTTTCATCTCAGTGACGTTGCCACGGTCTGTACGTTCTTGGGCTTGCCTCTAGACGTTCCCAGTAATGACTGCGCTGGATTTGGAGGAACCCTCGTGAACGTGCCCCAGGCCAGCGACCACGTTGGGGTGGCGGGCCGGGTTTCACTGCGTTACAGATTCCCCAAGACATCCTTGGCGCTGAGCTACAACCGATTTAACACCAGCGGCTCGGGACTTTTTGCCGGATCGCGCAGTGACATCGTTATTTTCAATTTGCAACGGCCGCTCAGCCGGGTTTGGGACTTCTTCGGGGATCTCGGATATTCGCGGAACAGCCGCCTGCAGACCGGAGGGTCGGCGGTCAACGCGAACAGTTTCAGCTACGTCTACGCGGGGATGGGACTGCACCGCCAGTTTGGCCGGAGTCTGCGCGGATTCGTGAGCTACCAGTTTAACGATCTGAGCTTTGATACGGCTTGCCCGGCATTGGCGGCTTCTCTAAGTACGCCGACACTGGGATGTAGTAATCAGTCGCAACGGCACGTGGGCTCGATTGGGTTGGACTGGATTCCTCGGCCGATCCGTCTCGATTAATTGGAAGGCTGGCCGGAAAGGCCGGTGGAATAGGTACTGACACTATGGAAAACCGTGAACTGACCATGGACGATTATCTGGCGATGCTTCGTCGCCGGATCAAAGTAATTCTCATTCCGATGCTGCTCGCGCCGCTGGCCGGATTTTTAATTTCGTATGTGTTTCCCGCCAAGTACACGTCGCAGTCACTGGTGCTGGTGGAAGCTCCAAAAATTCCGGATGCGGTAGTGCAGCAGGTCTTCACGCAGGATCTGACGCAGCACATCGCCACCATCGAGCAGCAGGTGCTGAGCCCAAGCCGCCTGCGGCCCATGGTGGACCGCTGGGGATTGGCCAAGAGTGGCGAGAATGCCGACGATGTGATGGACAATATCCGGCTCAATATGACTATTCAGCCGGTAATCACCGACCTTTCACAATTTGGTTCCGCTAAGAAAAGGCCAGGCCAGGGCAGTACGGTGCCGGGATTCAACGTAAACTACACGGCCTCGACTGCGCGCGAGGCGCAACAGATTTGTTCCGACTTGACTTCCATGCTGCTGGAAGAGGATCTGAAGTCGAGGCAGGACGCGACTCAAGGCACAACGCTTTTCCTGACCAAGCAAGTGGAAGATGCTAAGCAGAATCTGGACGACCTGGACAAGAAACTGGCGGCGTTCAAGAACCAGCACATGGGCCAGCTTCCGGGGGACGAAGACAACAACATGAAGATTCTGATGGGATTAAATTCGCAGCTGGATGCGAATACCCAGAGTCTGAACCGGGCGACGCAGGATAAGGCCTATGCCGAATCCATGCTGGCGCAGCAGGTGGCCGCCTGGAAAAATTCGCAGTCGGCCAGCAATCCCCAAAGCTTGCAGACACAACTCTCGCAGCTTCAGGCGCAACTCATCGACCTCGAGGGGCGCTATACCGAAGATCACCCGGATGTGATCAAAACAAAAGGCGACATCGCGGAGGTGAAGAAGCAACTGGCCGCAATCAACGACACGTCGGACAAGCCGGGCGATCCGGGAAACGACAAAAGCTCCGCCACAGAGCCGCCGGAGATTCGTCAATTGCGGCTGCAGATTCACCAGTATCAGGACATGATTTTGCAGACGACGCGTGATCAAAAGAAACTGCAGCAGGAAATTGCAGTCTACCAGGGCCGGGTATCGTCCAGCCCCGTGGTCGAAGAGCAATACAAAGAGTTGGCTCGCGACTACGACAACGCGCAGAAGGTTTATCAGGACGACTTAGCCAAGCAAAGCACTTCAAAGATGGCTACCCAGGCGCAACAGCAGCAGCAGGGGGAACAGATGGCGCTGCTCAACCCCGCCAACCTGCCAGATTCGCCCAGCTTCCCGAATCGATTGTTGTTTGCCGGTGGAGGTTTGGGCGCAGGTCTGGCGCTGGGCCTCGGCCTGACGTTCTGGCTGGAATTGCGCGACAAGAGCATCCGCACCGAGGCGGACGCCGAAAGCGCATTGGGGCTTCCACTTCTGGTCTCGGTTCCGTGGGTGGTTGAAACGGAAGCTGCGAACGGCAATGGCAAGGCTTATTTCTGGAAACGGAAAAAAGAGCCGCAAGAAAGTAAGGAAACGGCGGACGTTTAGCGAAATAGCTTAGGCGAGAAAGTTTAGGCAAAGACCATGTACAAAGAGTTTTATGGCCTGCGGGCGAATCCGTTCAACGTCAACCCCGATCCGCGTTATTTATTTTTGACGCGGCACACCGAGGAGGCGTTGGCCTGCCTGACTTACGGCATTCAGAGCCGCAAGGGATTCGTCCTGCTTACCGGGGAAGTGGGAACCGGCAAGACTACGCTCATCAACAAATTGCTGGAATGGCTGCGGCTGCAGCAGGTGTCGACCGCCTTCATCTTCAACTCGCGTTTGAACACGCCGCAGTTTCTTGATTACATGATGGCCGATTTCGGCATTCCTTGTGATTCGAAGGCCAAGAGTCAGATTCTGTTACGGCTCTACAACTGGCTGCTCGATCGTTACCGCGCAGGCGAGACCGCGGTACTGATTGTGGATGAGGCGCAGAACCTGACCGATGAAGTGCTCGAAGAGATCAGAATGCTCACCAATCTGGAGACGTTCACCGAGAAGTTGCTCCAGATCGTTCTGGTGGGCCAGCCCGAACTGGAGCAGAAGCTGAAGCAGCCTCATCTGCGGCAGTTGCGGCAAAGGCTGACGCTGCGCGCCAAGACGCACCCGCTCACCCTGGAAGAAACTAAGTCCTACGTGCAACAGAGGCTGCGGATCGCTGGCTCCAACGGCCAGCAGATTTTTGATCCTGAGTCTTTGGTCGCGATTCACCGCTATGCCANCGGCATTCCTCGCGTGATCAATCTGCTGTGCGAGCACTGCCTGGTAAGCGCATTTGTGGATCAGCAAAAGGTGATTCTGCCGGCAGTNGTCGATGGCGTGGCCCGCGATTTCGATCTGGGCGACAGTACAGCGGCGGGAGTCATGACGCCGCCGGCACGCTCAACATCGGCAGAGAAATTCGATGTAGTGGAAGCGCTACGGTCGCTGGCTACCATCGCCGACCGCTTGCGTGACGAAGAGAAGGATCCGTCCAAAGAAGGGAAACTATGAGCAGAATTCACGAAGCCTTGAAAAAAGCCGAACAGGAGCGGGCAACAGCCCAGGGAGGTTCGGCGCAGGCTGGTTTGGTGCAGGATAGTGCTGCGCCGCATAATTTCGCAGCGCCGGAGACCGCCGGACAGCCTACGAGAGGGATGCAGGAAGAATCGCCGGTCGCAGCTTCGGCAGCGGCCACGGGTGGAGTTCCGCTGACCTCGTCAATGCCGGCGTTCGGCAGTCCCTTCAGTCTGGACGCTCTGCTCGCTCGCTGTCCACAGATGCCGTGGAGCCCCGACGACAAGACCATGCTGTTTTTCAACGGCGACGAATCTTTGCGTGGGACTGAGGAGTTCCGCACGCTGCGCTCGCGCCTATATCACCTGCGCGAGAAGATGTCGCTCAAGAAGGTATTGGTGACCAGCGCGCTGCCGAAAGAGGGTAAATCGTTCACCTCAGCCAATCTGGCGCAGGTCCTCGTCCGGCAGCATGGTCGCCGCGTATTGCTGATCGACGCTGACCTGCGCGGTCCGCGTCTTCACCTTATGCTGGGCACAAATGCCGCTCCCGGACTGTCCGATTATCTGCAAGGCCGAGCCGATGAATTTTCCATCATGCAGCGCGGGCCGATGGAAAATCTGTTTCTGATTCCCAGCGGCGATCAGATTCCGAATCCCGCCGAACTGGTAGCCAACGGACGCCTCAAGTTTCTGTTGCAGAGAGTGGAATCACTATTCGACTGGATCATCATCGATTCGCCGCCGGCTGTGCCCGTCTCCGATGCCAGCGTGCTGGCAAAAGTCTGCGACGGAGTATTGATGGTCGTGCGCTCCAACGTGACTCCCGTCGATATGGCGCGCCGGGCCCGCGAAGAATTTCCCGACCAAGCGTTGCTTGGAGTCGTTCTGAACGGCACCGATACTGAATCTATCCCCTATTCGCGTTACTACTACAAGGCTTATGGAAGCAGTGTGACCGAGTCCAAGTCCTAGGGGAATAGGGAACGTGATCCGACTCTTCAAAGTTTATTATCCGATGCGCACGCTGGTTCTTCTGGTGGGCGAAGCCCTGATTGTTTGGCTTTCGTTCATGCTGGGAGCCATGGTGCAGAACCGTGAAGATACATGGCTTCTGCTGAACGTACAGAATGGATACATAAAGATCCTGGTAGTCACCGGTGTTGTACTCCTGTTCTCCCACTGGTTTGACCTTTACGATTCCTCGAGTCAGGGGGCGAAGTGGGACCAGATTTTTCGACTGCTGCTGGTGCTTGGATTTGTGGCGCTTGCGCTCTCGGCGGTTGGTTTTCTTTTCCCGAACATTATGCCGGGAAATGGTTCGGCGCTGGCCGGCCTTATTATTCTCACTTTCACCCTGCTGTGCTGGCGCGGCGCTTATTTCTGGATGGTGAAACAACCATTCTTTCGGGAACGCGTTTACGTCCTCGGTACGGGCGAACGCGCGCAGCGGCTGGTCACGGGACTGCGCGAACGCTCTGCTCTCGGCATCGAAGTCGTAGGGTGGACGGGTGACCTTAAGGGTGAATTGACCCGCGACAGCGTCGCCTCCCACCTTTTGGGTTTGGCGAAGGAAGCAAAGGGCGTGCATCGCGTGATCGTCGCCATGCCCAACCGCCGCGGTACTCTCCCGGTTGAAGAATTATTAGACCTCCGTCTAGGAGGCGTCAAAGTGGAAGAGGCGACCTCGTGGCTGGAAAAGATTACGGGAAGAATTGAAGTCGAGCAGTTGTACCCTAGTTGGTTGATTTTTGCTGAAGGGTTTCGTTTCAGCAGCTTGTTCCGGTTGTTCCGTCGGGCGTTGAACTTCTCGGTTGCGCTCATTGGACTGATTCTGTCATTGCCTTTGCTTCCTTTCATTGTGCTGGCGGTGAAACTGGATTCTTCCGGCCCGGTGTTGTACCGCCAACAGCGCGTGGGCCGCGGGGGTGAGACTTTCTACTGCTATAAGTTCCGCACCATGCGGGTGGATGCGGAGGCGGATACTGGAGCCACCTGGGCCACCGACGATGATCCGCGGATTACCCGTGTCGGCAAGTTCCTGCGCTCCTCACGGCTGGATGAAATTCCCCAGTTATGGTGCGTATTGAAGGGCGACATGCATTTTGTGGGTCCGCGGCCGGAGCGTCCGGAATTTGTCCAATGGTTGAGCAAGGAAATTCCTTATTACGGCGTGCGCCATGTGGTGCGGCCTGGCATCACTGGCTGGGCACAGGTGCAATATAAATACGGAAACACACTGGCAGACGCTCGGGAAAAGCTCCAGTACGACCTCTTCTACATCAAGAACGCCTCGCTTGGTCTCGACCTGCTCATCATGTTTCAGACGGTTAAGATCGTGCTGCTGGGACGGGGAGCGCAATAAGTGGGTATTTCGCGCATCTCGGGGCCAGCAAGCGTTCGAACGAATGTGGCTTCCCCGCCCAGGGAGAAGTCGCAGTTCGCCTATCGAATCATGTTGGTGTTCTCATTCCTGTATTTCTTCCGGCCGGGTGACATTATTCCAGGCCTGAGTGCGCTGCATCTCGCAAAGATTACCGGCGCTTTGGCCGTCCTGGCCTTGTTGCTGGGTACGAATAAGACGCGACTCAACAAGCTCCCCGTCGAAATCAAAATTATTTTCGCCATGTTTGGATGGATGATTCTGACAATTCCATTTGCCTACTGGCAGGGCGGCAGCATGGGAGTCGTGTTCTTTGAATTTTCCAAGGCGGTGATTGTTGCGTTGACTCTCACCTTCGCGGTAACTCGAATAGTCGAGTTGCAGCGTTTGATTATGGTGCAGGCGTTGGGGGTGACGCTGATGACCGTTGTCGCCGCCATAGTAAATAACCGAATGCAAGGACGCCTCGCCGGCGTTGGCGACGGTTTGCTGTCGAACCCCAACGATCTTGCCATGAACATCGCTTTGAATTGGCCACTATGCCTGGTTTTCTTGCTCAGGTCGCGGGGGATCGTAAAAAAAATTTTCTGGGCAGTCTGCATGCTGATCATGATTTACGCGTTGATGGCGACTTACTCCAGAGCCGGATTCATGGCGCTTGGGGTAGCGATTCTATTTTGCCTCTGGGACTTTGGTATCCGGGGACGCAGAGGATATATGGTGGCCATCGCGGTGATCTGCGTGCTGGTCGGGGTTGCTGTAGCTCCCGGGAACTACGCGAAGCGTCTGGGGACGCTGGTGGGAAAATTCCAGGAAGGAGACTTCGATAACGGCTCTGCCGAAGCGCGAAAGGAATTGCTGCTGCAAAGTCTAAAGGTGACCGCGACCCACCCGTTATTTGGCGTGGGACCGGGAAACTTCCAATCCTATACCGGCTCTTGGCGCGTCACTCACAACACCTACACGCAATTCAGTTCGGAATGCGGCATCCCGGCGCTGCTGCTGTTCTTGGTGTTAATGTGGAGAGCGTTCCTGAATCTACGCGCCACCAGGAGACTTCCGTTCTCCGAGGAAACGGAGGAAGTGCACATGTATGCCAGCGCCCTTAGCGCGGCCCTGGCAGCGTACATCCTGGGCGCTTTTTTCTCGAGTAGCGGATATGAGCTCTTTCCCTATTACCTGGTGATGTACACCACTCTGCTGTACCGATTGGCCTTGCAGCAACAAAACAATGAGGCCACAACCCTGGTCAAACCTCCGGTTCAGATTGGTCGGCGAGTATACAGTCCCATGTCCTATCGTCAGGTGTGACGATTTACCAAGGATTGTGAGGAAAGGCGACGTGCCAGCAGAGACTCTGAAATATTCTGAACCGCTCTCGCAAGTCCCTCCTCTTTCTCGTCTCAAAGTATTGCACCTAATCGGCAGCTTTCATCAAGGTGGCTCCGAGCGTCAAGCATTGCAACTCGCCCGTCTGCTTCATCGGGACGCAACGTATGACGTTCGCCTAGCCTCGATCGATCCCTCCGGGAGTTTACGCGAGCACGCTGAATCGTTGGGTTTGGGCGAAATCCCGAGTTACCCGCTGACCAGCTTTTACAACTGGCAGTTTCTGGTGCAGTTATGGCGATTCGCAGCGCACTTAACGAATTCCGAGATTTCCGTCGTCCACACCCACGATTTCTACACGAACATATTCGGCATGGCAGCGGCCGCGCTGGCGGGAGTCCCGGTACGAATCGCATCGCGAAGAGATTTGGGAATGATTCGCAGTTCCGCACAATGCTTTGTGGAGCAGAATGCCTATCGCTTGGCGCATCGCGTCATTGCGAACTCCGAAGCCGTTCGTCGTCAATTGATCGAGGAGGGAGTGCCCGCAAGAAAAATTGCGGTCATTTACAACGGACAGGACCTGGAGCGGGTAACCGTTTCGCCCGGACTCGACCGCAAGAATGTGCTCGCCGCCCTAGGTTTGGGGCGGGCTTCTGACCCGCGCGTGGTATTAATCGTTGCCAACTTTCGACTTGCTGTCAAAGACCAAGGTACATTCTTGCGGGCGGCGCAGCGCGTGCAGCAGCAGATGCCGAACACGCTCTTTGTTCTGGCTGGAGAAGGCGATCTTCAGGACAGTATGCGCAAGCTGGCAGAAGAACTCGGGCTCAAAGACAGTGCCGCCTTCATCGGTCGTTGCGACCGCATTGGTGAGTTGCTGGCTGTGTCGGATGTCTGCGTGCTGAGTTCGCGCTCCGAAGGTTTTTCCAATGCGATTCTGGAATACATGGCAGCGGGACGCCCGGTGGTGGCCACGGATGTGGGTGGTGCCGGCGAGTCAATCATCGAAGGTGAAACCGGTTTTCTGGTGCCTGCTGGAGACGATGCAATCATGGCTCAGCGAATTTTGACGTTGCTCGAGTCTGAGGAGAAAGCAAACCGGATGGGGCGTCGAGGCCGTGACAGAGTGGAACAAAACTTTTCGCTTCAGAGACAACTGGAACGGACGCAGGAAGTCTATGCCGAACTATTGAGTCGTACCCGTGCGTGAATTGCGAACACTAGACCACATGCCGAATAGGTAGTAGGCAGCAAGGAAATAAATCATCCACGAGATCGGATAGACGTATCTCGCGTCGGATTGAACAATGTAGTAGATCAACGGATAAGTAAGAAGAACCGAAACAAAAGCAATCGCTACCAGATGATCGTCACGGTACAGGCGGAAGCCGCCTAATATAGCCCCCAGTGTTAGTAGTCCGAGCAAGACGGTCTGCGCCGGACGCTTCATGTTAGGAAACCAGAAATAGAAAACGCGCTGTACCGTCAGGCTCATAAACCGGCGGGGGTGAGCGCGAATCCAATCTGTTGCTTCCTGCAGTTTCTGACGGTTGTATGCAATCTCGCCCATGGACTCTACTCTCTGCAATTCGGCGCGATTTTCTTTCGGATGGTAACGCTTGTTGGCAAACTCGTTATCGTACACTTTGGCCTTCGCGAAATCATTGTTGGAAGCCTGCAATTCCAGGCCGAAGTTCGACCGCGTCACGATAAATTTGCCCAGGACACGATAGT
>JGI12635J15846_10002491_pt1 | contig 16121 bp, 15 predicted proteins | sample BlaSpr_A8_OM2_M2_FD_15846 | JGI IMG/M metagenome (IMG submission 15846) | reverse complement strand
CCGTGACCCGTGCCGCCCCACCCGAAAGGATGATTTTTTGCTCCCCGCTGCAGAATCACCCAAAAGGGTGACGACAACTTTTACGTCCCCCGCTACATTTCTGGCCGGTGAGATCTGGTGAAGGAGGCTCATGAAGCGCGTAACCGGCATTGGCGGAATGTTTTTCAAATCAGAGAACCCACCGCAGCTCTATGAGTGGTATGAGAAGCATCTCGGCATCGAGCGTGAATCGCACGGCCAGGGAGCATCGTTTTACTGGCGCGAACCGCAGGCAGCAGACGGCACCGAGCCCGGTCCCAAAGGCCTGACTGCATGGTGCATCTTCCCCCAGACGACGAAATATTTCGCCGCGAGCCAAGCCAGCTTCATGGTCAACCACCGCGTCCACAATCTCGATGCGCTGCTCGCAGACCTAAAGAAATCAGGAATCGAAATCGATCCCCACCGCGAAGACTGCGAATACGGGCGGTTCGCCTGGATCACCGACCCAGACGGCAACCGCATCGAGTTATGGGGAACCGCCAAGGACAAAAGAAGACTGACCGTGGGGACGGCGAACCCCACTACATTTCGGGCGCGTTAAACCAGGTTCCACAGAATCGTGGCAAAAGGAGACTTAAATCTATGAAAAAGACGGTGCTGACTTTTGGACTGATTTCCGGCGCTCTTTCGTCGTCGATGATGGTGGCCACAGTGCCGTTCGCGCACAGGATTGGCTCGAACCATGCCTTGATCATGGGTTACACCACCATCGTGCTCTCGTTCTTGCTGGTGTTCTTCGGCATCCGCTCGTACCGCGACAACGCTAGCAACGGCCAGATCACGTTCACCAAGGCGTTTGCCGTGGGGATCTCCATTACCCTGATTTCGTGCATCTTCTATGTCGTGACGTGGGAAATTCTCTACTTCAACTTCATGCACGACTTCATGGATAACTACGGAGCTCTTACGATCGAGAAGCTCAAAGCCTCGGGTGCCAGTCCTGCAGCCGTCCAGGCGAAAGTTCAGCAACTGCAGAAACTCAAGGAACAGTACGAAAACCCGCTCTTCAACTCCCTGATGACTTTCATCGAGCCCTTCCCGGTGGGGCTTGCCATCACGCTGGTTTCCGCGGCGGTCCTGAGGAAAAAGGCGCACTCGCAACCGGCTCCATCACCCTTGCCGGCATCCTAATTGAACCCGTTCCCGCGAATGTACTCCTTGCTTCTCCTAGCGTCGTTGACCTTCATGAGGAAGGCGAGGATATGGCTGACCCGAACTTATCCACAAAACCGACCTGAACGAAGCCGCTACCGCGGCGGACGCAACCTAGGCCGGAAACGGGCTGGAAGAGATCAACGACGACCTCTCGGAAGGCTTCTGGACCGACGAGCGGAATTACGTGGAATCGATTGACAAGCTCCGCGGGCCTGAATACAGTTGCGGAAGTGCGCTGACAGGGCGTCTCCTACCCGCGGCAAGGGAAGCATCCCACCTGTTTTTGTTTCAGGCGCAGCTACCTTCTTTCAGCCTGGTATCAGCGGGACACCGGCAAATATGAAAGGAGGTTTTTGTGAACCCATCGAAGTTCTTACCCTCTCACTCGTCTTTTGAGTCCATCCGGAAGCAGGCAAAGAAACTGGTCCGCCAGTTCGCCGCCGGGGCCCCCGACGCTCTGGCCCGTGTCCATGCCCAACTGCCGGTTCCGACCCTTCCTGTTTCGCTGCGAGACGTCCAGCTCGTGCTCGCTCGGGAATATGGCTTCGCAGGCTGGCAGGAGCTTCGCGCGGCGGTGCTCCGTCAGGAAGGCGGGGGTCTGGAGTGGGCGGCCGCCGAAGCGGAGCGGGCCATTCACGACAACAGCGTCGAGCGATTGGGGCAACTGGTTCAGGAATATCCAGCGCTTCTATCGTGGCGCGGCGACTCCGGGGAATCATTGCTCGGGTTTGCCACGAGCTCCTTTGGCGATAGCGGCGATCCTTACCGGCAGCAGATGTTCACGCGCCTGGAATGCGCCGAGTTTCTTCTAGACGCTGGGGCCATCGCGAACCCGGCGATATGGGAAGACGCAATTCGCGCCCGCGCCAACGGAGTATTGCAGCTGCTTTCGCGCAAGGGTATTCTGCCGCGCAGGCTCGATGTTCTCGCCGCACTGGGTGACGACGACGGCGTGCGCGATTGTCTCGAGTCCGCACGGACCTGCCCCAGTGGCGATGCCACCGCCGTCACGCAGGCGTTGCTCTGTGCCTGCCGGCTCGGCCATCCGGCGGTTGCTTCTCTCATTCTCGACCGTTGTATCGAGCTCGACCCCGCTCTCGGGCAGCGAGTGGAGAAATGGCGTGGACGAAGCGGCTTCATCGACTACCTGGTTGAGCATCCCCAACGGTACGGAAGCCCATGGCAGACCATCGTCAGCCCCTGGGAGACGGTTGTCATGAGCGAAGTACTCGCGGCGGTCGATGAAGACAACCTCCAGGAATTCACCACGTGGTTGCAGAGGGAGCCGGATCTGCTCCGCGAATCCCATCTCGCCCTGCAGGTGGAAATTGTGGAACATGCGGTCTTGAAAGATCGCGGGCCCTTCATCACGCGATTGTTGGAGTTCCATCCCGCTCTCGAGTTAAGATGCCCACCTTCGTCCGCTTTGGTGTTCGCTCTGGAATATGGGAAGGCGCATCTCATTCCTCGGTTAACCCCGATTTGGCCTTTACCGGATGACCTCTGCCATGCGGCAGGCGCAGGCAACTTCTCCCGAGTGAAGGAATGGTTTGATGAGACCGGCCGCCCGAGGTTGGGAAGCCTCGCTCAACATTACCCCACCAACGCCCCCTCTGTTTTGCGAAACCTGCACTGGACTCCCGCCAACGCGCAACACATCCTGGACGTGGCGCTGGCCTGGGCGTGCATGAACCGGCATTTTGAGATTGCGTCTTTCCTGCTGGAGCGCGGCGCCAATATCAACACCAACTGGAGCACACACGAGCCGGCTGGCATCCTGCACGAATGCGCCGTGAGGGGGAATTATGAAGCAGCACAATTCCTGATTGACCACGGCATTGATATGACCATACGCGACGATCGCTGGAACGCGACCGCCGAAGGGTGGGCGTACCACGCTGCCAAGGACCAGAAGATGGCGGAGTTCCTGGTGCGTGCCGGGAGCGCACGGAAAGCAAAGTCCCTTTGAAAAGGACACGGTCAGGGCCTTTGAATTCCGACTGCAAGGCTGCAGGCCCCAAATGGGCTTGGCGGGAGATCAATGAATGATCTCCTCGAAGCCGACGTCTGACCGGCGTCGTTGACAGTCCGTCCTGAGCATCACTTCCCGGATANCGTGACTCGCTCCCAATTTGTGCGCCTCGAGGTTGAGGCATTCCTGCCGATGCTCGGATCCGATAAGATCTCCCGCATGGAACTGAAGGTCCTGTTTAGCGAAGATCCCGCAGTGGTCGTAAGGAGGGCTGACAAGTTCCTTTCGTCGGAACCAGTGCTGCATAATCTGATTTTGTCGATTCTGCACTCCCGCATGGTTCAGGGCGATCCGGGTCGGTATTGGATCCCATTCCACGGAGAGGAAGCCGTCGGCGTGCTCGTTCAGTCACCTCTAGAATATCCAGCGGTCCTGACGCCTATGGGGCCGCGAACGGTGCTGGCACCGGTGGATTCAATTGCGAAAGCCGGAGTGAAGCTACCCGGTGTCACCGGGGACGCGGCGACGGCAGCCAGCTTCGCTGGGCAATGGAGTGAACGATGTAAGTCGGCCGCCACACCGTTCCAGGGGATGCGTCTCTACGAGTTCTTAGGACCGGCGGAAGTTCTCCCTACCGCGGGTCAATTACGGCAAGCAGGTCCGCGAGATCGCAGTTTGATGATTCTCTGGACCCGTGCGTTTCAGGACGAAATTGGGGAGTCTGTAAACGACATCGAGCTTCGTGTAGACCGCGCCTTGTCCGCCGGACAGATCTGGCTCTGGGATCAAAATGGAGAGACTACTTCCATGACTGTAAGCCGTGAACCGGCGCAAAGCGTAGTTCGCTTATCGGGGGTCTATACGCCACCCGAGAAGCGAAAGCACGGCTACGCAGCAGCCTGCGTTCATGCCTTGTCGAAACATCTTCGCGGCTGTGGGTTCCGATGCATTCTCTACACTGACTTGGGCAACCCCACATCGAATTCCATTTACCGGCGAATTGGATATACAGCAGTAGCAGAGGCTCTGCGCTATCGCTTCGACTGATCCAGCAAGAGCCGGCCAGTCCAAACCCGCAGGCACGCGCCATGTCGGCGACGAAACGGAACTGGAATATCTCGCCGGCCGACTTTCTATCGCCCGTCCCTCGGGCAAGCGGACACTTCGACGAGTCGAGGAAAGGAAGCGGGTTACTTCTTCAACTCCGCCGGCCAGTTCTGCACCAGCGTGACGGGTTCGGTGCCTTCCTTCAGATTCCCACTGTTGATCAGAAACTTCTTCCCATCCGCAGTTACGTCAAAAGGGCCAAAGTCACGTTGGATTCCAACCGCCTGAAACAAAGCGTGAGGCGCACCCAGCTTCACGGCGTTGCCGGACGTATTCACATCGACTGCAACGATATTGTCCTGCGGATCGGCAAAGAACAATTCCTTGCCATCGCGGCGCCATTTCGGCATTGTCCCGCCGTTGCTCGAAACCTGCCACTTTGCGCCACCGGCGGGAAACGCCGTGATGTAGATCTCCGCTCGACCCGACTCGTTGCTCTGATACGCAAGCCACGTTCCGTCGGGAGAAACGATCGGCGCTTTCTCGTCGAAAGCGTCCTGCACAATGGGGAACGGCTTCCCGTCAGCNGGTTTACCCTCAGCAGATAAAGGCAGCGCCCAGATGTGATTGCCGGTTTGNTCGTTGCCGGTTTGATTCGGGTTCAACCGCTTCANATAGACCAGATAGCGGCCGTCGGGCGAAACGCTGCTGGGATATGCGCTAGCATCACCGCTGTCCAAGATGAGCCGCTCGGAGCTGCTGCCGTCCGCGGCCTTGCCATAGATTCGGAACACTCCTTGCGAGACAGCGGTGTAAAAGATGGTCTTGCTGTCGGGCGTCCATGTGGCCCCGCCCAGGTTGGCATAAGGAGTGACGCTGCTGCTGAAGGTCATGCGCGTGCGGGTTGNGCGCGCCAGATCGAAAATCCAGTTGTCGGCAATTCCCTGGTTTCCAACGAAAATNGNGACTACAAAGCGNGTGCCGTCGGGCGACAGCGACGGCCCGATGTAGCGAGAGGCCTGCGCAACTGTCTCTATCGGCTTTCCGTCTCTGCCAAACCATACGAGGTCCCATCCCGTGGAAGCCTCGCCAGACTGGTACACCAGAGTTCCAGTCTCCGAGGCTGAGAACATGGCCCGTATGGTCGATCCATTCACGGCGACATGCTCGGCAATCGGCTGTGGCTCGCCGCTGAGTTCCATGCGCCCAGGATTGAAGGCCTGCGCCATCAAGGTTTGTCCGCGCAGAAACAGAAGATGCCCGGAGGCATACTGGGCCATGGTGTCGCTCTTAGTCAGCGACCTGGCTTGCAACGATCCGAGCTCGCCGATATAAATCACCGGAGACTCGCCTGGACGGGAGGTTCGCGACCAGTAAATAAAGTGTTTGCCATCGGGCAAGAACCACGGCCAGCGGTGACTGTTCTCGCCTTTAGCAACATCGAGCTTCGAGGCGGGTTCGGGTGTTCCGCCCGCGGCTGGCACGCTGAATAAGCTTTGATTGGAGGATGGCGTAAATACGATGACGCCGTTCTTACCCCAGGCGCCTCCACGCCCGCTGCCGGTGTCGCAAATATCCTGCGGCGGTCCGCCGTCGGCACTGATTTTCTTCAATTTGCCAGCCGCAAAAAAGGCAATCTGCTTACTGTCCGGCGACCAGAAGGGATACATGGCGTCGTCAGTTCCGGGCACAGACTGCGCCGTCAGGGAGTTCAGTGATTGCACATACAGTAAGACCTTACTTTTTGCATCGCGCGCCGTGAACGCCATCCGGGTTCCATCGGGCGAGAGCACCGGCGGACCGGAGGCCGGCACCATCGTCACGAACGAAGTATCTGTGGGTGGCAGGATGGAAGAACGCATGACCGGCACCGACTTCGGCGCTTGCAAGATGTACGCTGTCGCTACGCTTATCGCCAGCAGCGCCGCGATTCCTGCGATCAGCCATGGCAGACGCGAACTGTGCGAAGCAGGCTTCAACGGCGGCGCTTGAAGACTCGCGACTTTAGGGCCTTCTGCCAACGCTTCCAGCTGAATCTGCACGTCGTGCATGCAGCCGTAGCGCCGGCCGGGAGTTTTAGCCAGACACAACCATACGGTTTCGTCTAATCGTGGATGCGAATCGGGAAGGACGGTCGAGATGCGCTCTGGCTCTTTGTCCAGGATTGCGCCCAGAACGCTGAACTGTGACTTTCCCTCAAATGCGCGTCGACCGGTGAGCATTTCATAGAGCAAACAGCCAAAACTGAAAATGTCGGAGCGCGCATCGGCCTCGGCTCCCTGCAAAACTTCCGGCGCCATGTACTGAAACGTTCCCACCACCGTGCCCTTCTGCGTCAAAGGCGAAGCCGAAGCGGTCAACGCTGCGATGCTCATCGTTGGAGTGGTCGGCGTCAATGGGCTGGCCGCTGATCCCGAACTCACTCCCGGCGACGGCTTGGCTAAGCCGAAATCCATCAGCTTCGGCCCATTCTTTGTCAGCATGACGTTCCCCGGCTTGAGATCGCGATGCACGATTCCACGCCTGTGCGCCTTGTCGAGTGCCTCGGCAATCTCCCTTCCTATCTCCAGTGCCTCCTCGAGCGGAATCGCCCCCCGTTGCAGGCGGTCGGCCAGCGTTTCGCCTTCCAAGTGCTCCATGACGAGAAAGTCGATGCCGTCCTGCGAGCCGACATCGTGCAAGGTGCAAATATGCGGGTGATTCAGCGACGAAATCGCCTTCGCCTCGCGCTCCATGCGCTGTCTGAGATCGGGATCAGAGGAGAGATGCGCAGGCAGAACCTTGATTGCCACGTCACGCCCCAGCCGCGTGTCGCGAGCGCGGTAGACTTCGCCCATACCGCCTGCGCCCAGCAAAGACTGGATTTCATACGGACCGAGCTTAGTGCCAGGCGTCAGCGTCATCGGTGCGCGCCATTATAACGTGCGGAGAAGGTTACGGCGTTCGCGGCGATTCCGCATGGCTTGTCCGAACTCGGAAACGATGCAGAAACGGGCTTGGCGGAGATCAATAGCGATCTCCTCGAAGCCGACATCGGGGAACCTTGGGGACTTCTAGCGATGGGATGTTCGTTATACGATAATCACCAGTCCGGGTATGCCGAACATGAATGGAGTCCCAGGTCTCGATGAGTTCGCCGATTGCTGAGAAGCTTCGGGATGCGGTCTCGCAGGCCCGTTGGAATGTGGCTGTGGCTCTGCTGCAGACTTCCGATACGTTCCAGGCGGCCGAGGCATTAGGGGACCTTCCTTTCGAACTGCAACAATCCCTGTTCCGCCACTTGCCCTTGGATCTTGCCGCTGGCGTGGTGGCTCAATTTCCCTACTATCACCAATACGTCCTCCTGCACTCGCTGGCCGCGGGAGAAATGCGAGCCTTGGTCGACAGGATGCACCCCGACGACCGAATGCGCTTCTTCGACGAACTCCCGGAAGAGGCGTGGCAGCGGCTAACGGACGAACTGTCCAGCGCGGTAGCTGCAGAGACCCTGGGCCAGCATGAACCAGAGACGGTGCGTGGGCCGGAACCGTCGCTTCCACAGCCGGGGGAGATAATCATCGAAGGACGTCAGATTGAGAAGAGTTTTCGGCAACCGGACGGGAGGCAGATTCAGATCATCGCTCCGATGGACCTGTCCGTTGAGTCCGGCGTCATCTCTGCCCTTCTGGGGCCTTCGGGATCCGGGAAATCGACCTTGCTGAGGATTCTGTCGGGATTGACGGCGCCTTCCAGTGGCACCGTTCTGGTGCATGGCCGGCCTCTGGATGGCACCAGTCCAAACATTGGCATGGTCTTCCAGAGCTTTGCGTTATTCCCCTGGTTGACGGTGTTGGAGAACGTTGAGGCTCCGCTGGCAGCACGAAGCCTGCAGCACCCGGACCAGCATCGCCAGGCATTACAAGCGCTTGCCCTCGTGGGACTCAAAGGTTTTGAAAACGCCTATCCCAAGGAACTCTCCGGAGGGATGAAGCAGCGAGTCGGGTTCGCGCGTGCGCTCGCCGTAGAACCCGAAGTGCTATTCATGGACGAGCCATTTTCCGCGCTGGATGTGCTTACCGCGGAGAGCCTCCGCCGCGAATTGATGGAGTTGTGGATTGAGAATCAGATACCCACAAGAAGCATCTTCCTGGTCACGCACAATATTGAAGAAGCGGTTTTGCTAGCGGATCGAATCATCGTTCTAGGAACCCATCCTGCAAAGATCCGCGCTGATTTCCGCGTTTCAATGCCGCAACCGCGCGACCGGAAGTCCGGTGAATTCCTGGTATACGTGGATTACATTTACAAAGTGATGACCCAACCCGAAATGGAGTGCGACCCTTTCACGAACCTGTCTTCCCCGCGCAAGCCTTCATTCCAGGAGTTGCCTCATGCCACAGCCGGAGGTATGGCTGGGCTGCTTGAATTCCTGACCGATCGCGGGGGCAAGGAGGACTTGTACCACCTCGCCGAAGAATTGCTGATGGAAGTGGACGATCTGTTTCCCATCGTGAACGAGGCGGTGATGTTGGGTTTTGCTGAATCAACGCAGGGAGACGTACAGATTACTCCCGCGGGAAAGGAATTTGTAGAAGCAGATATCACGACACGAAAGAAACTCTTTCGCGAAGCCGCCCTTAGTCATGTCACACTGATTCAACAGATTCGGAATGCTCTTGAGCGGAAGTCAGACCGAGCAGTCCCTTTGGAATTTTTTCGAGACGTCCTGGACAAGCACCTCTCCCAGGAGGAGGCTCAACGCCAGCTCGACACCGCCCTGAATTGGGGTCGATATGCGGAGATCTTCAGCTACGATTCGCAAACTGATAGGTTGCTGCTAGACGAGGTCTCGGGCCACGGCTAATTCCAGCGAAACTGCTCCTCTTCAAAGGAGGGGTCATGGAAGGACCCACTAAAGACGCTTGATTGCCTTGTCAGTTGTCATCACGGCAATCCAAGCCGCGTCTTCACACTCGATGGCAGCACGTACCGTGTGGGCTGCAGCTGTCTCGCAAAGTTCGACTATTCCCCGGAGGCCAGCGTCGAGGCAGAGTGTTGCGGGTGTCAATGAGTATCAGGCGTCTAGTAGGACAGTTTGAAAGCCCTGGACTAACATGCGGGAACGCGCCAACGCGCGGAGCTCTTATCTGGGGGCCCGCATATGCGGACACCATCTTCTGACGCGACGTTGGTATTGTTCATATTCCGGTCCAAAGGTGCGTTGGAGCGCGGGTTCCTCGTACGACACCACGAAAACATGAGAGCCGAGAAGGAAAACACAACTGTAAGTCAAAAGGCTGAGCGACTCGTAGAACAGCGCAGCTCCAGCTAAGGCCAGTGCCGCACCAATGTACATTGGATTCCGCACAAATCGATAAGGGCCGAGAATCACCAGACGACGCGGTGGGTCGAATGGCGCTGGAGTGCCGCTTCCGGTCCGCGCGAAGGTGAATATGCACCATGCCGCGATCAACGCACCGGTGGTCCCAATAGTCATGCCTATGATCTGCGGCCATTCGATAAGTGGTGGGCGGCTAATGCCCGACCAGGATAGGACACGCCCGGGACGATAGATCAGCAAAAACGCGACGAAGAGAGTGGAGTATGTAATGGCCCGGAAAGCAACAAGCATATGCGCTCCCCACTGAGTCCCCCGTCGGGGAGCTCAGTTTCATGGATTCCTCGATAGATCGACGCAAATAACTTTAAGGCTGTACGGTCGATTCTAGTTCTTGCTCGACGATCAGGCGATGTCACTCTTTAAGAAATGGCCGACTCGGGTCAAATTGCGATTACACCGGTCATGAATCTAGCCGCGCTGCGACCGCAAAATCCGATAAGATTCGAACGCTTGAATAACTCTGCAAACCGGCCATGAACATCAGCCTACGAGCAGCGTGCGATGAGGATTTCGGATTTGCCCGCGACGTGTACTTCGCGACCATGCGATGGATAATCGAAAATCTGTTCGGCTGGGATGATGCAAGAGGAGAAAAACTTTGCCAGGTTTTTCAAGCTCGATGAAGTGAGGATCATTACTGCAGACGGGCGGAATGTTGGATGGATTCAGGAGCAAGTTGACAATACCAGCATTAATCTTGGCTCTTTCTACATAATGCAGGAAATGCAGCGGCATGGCATCGGAACGCAGGTTCTTCGGACACTGCTGGCGCGCGCCGCCGACCAGTCAAAAGCGATTACGCTGGCCGTTGTTAAGATTAATCCCGCACGTCACTTCTACGAGCGGCACGGCTTCCGAATAACCCACGAAGATGAACAAAAGTTTTACATGAGAGCTGACCCGTAAGTGTACTTGATGATTGTTGTAGCCAGGCGTTAAGCGCGCGTTTCGACCACCGGTGACCGTAACGGCGCAACGGTGAGGTGCGAGCCTCGTACGTGGGCCTCTGGGTAGAATCACAAGGCGTGCTCAGGGCACTACTTTAAATACAGAGCCGTGATTGTGCTTGCCGCCCTGGTAGGTCGTGCCGTACAGGTTTCCGCTCGCGTCGATTATGAGGCCTGAAGGATGTACGCCATCCGCTTCTTCCGCGAAACTATGGAGTACCGTTTCATTTCCGCTGGGATCAAGCCTGAAAACGACTCCGAAGTTGTGACCTCCACCCGCGTCGGTCACGCCGAAAATGTTTCCTTGTTGATCGAGGTTCAGATCGGCGTAAGGGTTTGCGCCGGACACTCCTCCTGGGAAACTGTACAAAACTGTGAATTGGCCCAATGCAGTTATTTTGAAAATGGTGCCGTAATTGTAAGCTCCACCCTGATTGGCAGTCCCATAAAAATTTCCTTCCGCGTCCCGGACCAAACCTCCATCCGGGTACGCACCGTCCGCGCCACCACCGAAGCTATATTCCACTATCTCGTTCCCAGCTGAAGTTACTTTGAACACCGCACCGCGTCCGTAGACGCCGCCATACTGCGTGGTGCCATAAGCGTCGTTCGAGGCATCGAGAACTAGCCCGGCATTTGGAGCCTGTCCGTCTGCACCTCCGAAGGCGTGCAGAAGGGTTAGATCGCCGTCACGATTTATCTTGAACACGGTGCCGCACCCGGTGATCGCACAAGAGAAATTTCCGCCGGCGTAGGTTATTCCATAAAGAGTTCCATTCTTGCTAGGAATCACTCCGCCGGGAAAGGCCCCGTCTGTACAAGGGGTTTTTGGACAGAAACTATAGAGGACGGTTTCGCGACCCTGAGTGTCCAGCTTGAATACGGTGCCATAGCTGTAGGCTCCGCCCTGGAATGTGGTGCCAAAGAGGTCACCCGCTGCATCGCGGAATGACATCGAATCGGGAACATCGCCATCGCCATCGGATCCATTGAAGTTGTAGAGCACNTTTTCATCGCTCGTACTGCTCAGCTCGAAGATGATTCCTGTGTTGTAGGTCCCACCGAGGGCGACTCCGTAGAGATTGCCTTGAGGGTCCCGGACCAGGGATGACGACGGATACTGCCCGGCTGCGGAGTCTTTCGTGAAGCTGTAAAGGACCCTATAGGACTGCGCGTGGGCCAATAGCGTTTGAATCACCATCGCCATTACCGCGGCGAATAGCCACAGTGAACGAATAGCCAGATTTTTGGAAATGCCAGATTTCATTAGAGGGTCCTCGGCTTCGTAGAGTTGTTCGCCCTATTTTCGAGATCGAGTCGGGCATCGGATGGGCCTGCCTAATTCTCTCGCCACTTTAGGAAAGCCCAAGGTCAGGGTTCCTGGCCATTTCTCGAATCGCGTACTTGGAGCAAATAGGATGGGGTTAGACTGAGAAAGAGTTGCCGTCGTCTGTAGGATGAGAAGATGACGGTCATGACGAGTGCAAGCAGATTCACCCGCTCGGATGATCTCAGCTATAACAGGTGTTGCGGCTGTCGCGATCCTATCAGGTTGTCAGGGTGATCCAACAGTAGGAAAAAACTAATGGCTTTCCGATTCGAATTCGACCCGGTCAATAAGATCCTGCTGGCCCGGTTTGAGGGTCAGCTCACGAATGACTCTGCGGCGGAATACCACGACGCCCTCGGCAAGAATTGGAGGGCGACTAACGCCTGCGCAGGCATCTGGGACCTTTCAGCCGTTACGGAATTTACCTTGGCCTCTGATTTCTTGCGCTCCCTAGCAATGCGCAAACCAGTCACACCGGGCTTGACCGACCACCCCCGCTTTATCGTTGTCCCGGAGACGGCCGGATACGGCTTGATGCGCATGTTCCAAATCGCGGGAGAATCGGCACGACCTCTGCTGCATGTCGTGCGCACCGTTGACGAAGCGCTCACGACGCTTGGCGTTCAATCCCCACACTTCGAACCAATAGAATGACCAGTCAACTGACGCTATCACGTAAACGAAATTCATAGTTCTTACAAAGTTGGGGACAAGACGGCAACCGTCGATAAATTGCCATTGCCATTCAACACGAACCCAACGGTTACAAGTGAAATTGACGCCTGTTTTCGACATCTAAGCGTTCTCGGCACTCAATTACAAGATCAATTCCATGGAAGCTGCGCAGCGCGTGCTATGCACAACTCATCCGCTAGCTATAAGATAGTNCGGCCATGCAGCTTTGGTTTGCGCACAGAAGCGAAGTCAGCATTCGCGAACAGCTTGTGACCCAGGTCATTCTTGGCATTCTGGGCGATGATCTCGCTCCGGGGCAGCGCTTGCCGAGCACGCGGGAATTGGCACGACGCTTTGACCTCCATCCGAACACGGTTAGCTCGGGCTACCGGCAGCTGGCGCGCGAGCGCTGGGTTGAGTATCGGAGGGGAAGTGGTGTTTTTGTCCGGCCCAACAGACCCAAGATGCCGCTATCTTCCGCGCTCGCGCTCGATCAAATGATTGGCAGCCTCTTCGGTTCAGCGCGCAAGCAAGGTATTTCTCTGCCTGTTCTGCGCTCCCGTCTCCGCCAATGGCTGGAATTGCAGCCGCCCGACCATTTTCTACTGATCGAACCGGATGCAGAACTCAGGATAATTGTGGCGGCGGAGATACGCCGAGCTGTAAGTCTGCCGGTATTGAGCTGTGGATTGGAAGATTGTGCGGAGGCGCTCGAAGGCAGCATTCCAGTTGCGCTTCCTAATCGACTAGCGACAGCGCAGCCAGCGCTGCCCGAGGGAACTGAGCTGCTGACGCTTCGCCTTCGGTCCGTACCATCGTCGTTGGGAGAATGGCTGCCTGCTCCGTCCGGCGCTCTCGTCGGCATTGCATCGCGTTGGCCGCATTTCTTGAAGCTGGCCCGGACCATGCTGAGCGCTGTCGGTTTCCACCCCGACTGCCTGGTGTTACGGGACGCCCGCAAGCCAAACTGGCAGCGCGGATTGAAACAGACGGCTGCCGTCGTGTGTGACTCGGTCGTGGCCAGGGATCTGCCCATAGGATGCCGCGCAATTCCTTTCGATCTGCTGGCCGAGTCTTCGATTCACGAGCTGCGGCGTTATGTGGAGTTCGTCAGCAATCCGCTCGAATCGCTGTGAAACGTCTCTCGCTACTTCTTGCATTGTGTGACACTTCAGAAACTGTCGTAAACCCGCAATATCAGTAGGCGCACTGAGGCTAGGCTTGCGTTTGTGCAACGTGCGAAATGCCTTCCGTTCCTATTTTTCGATTCCGGCCTGCGCACCCCAACACTGATGTACCGCGGCATACCTACACGCCAATTACTTTGGAGAGAGAGGGCCGCGCCAAAGATCATTCTGTTGCTTTGCGCGAGGGTCGGCCAATTCTCAATTTACGCTAACTGGTTTCGCCAATGAGGGCTACAATAATGAGGGCTACAATGTCGATGGCCATGAACCCTCATGAGCTTCGATTTCGACGCACGGGATCTACCCTCTACATACTGATTGGCTGATTGGCGTCTGGGTCGGGGCAAAAACGCAACAACGTAGGTGGTCTAGAACGCGGCCAGCGATTAAGTTACGATGTTTGACCTGGAATTTAAGACATTGACGCTGACCGGCCAATTGGGGAAAAAGGTCACTCTCGCTGACGTGAGCGACCCCACGGCGCGAAGGCCCGGCTATTCTGGCCGGGCTTTTGATTCTCGTGCCGAGCAGGTTCGACTTACCCGGGTCAGTCGCGTCACCTCCGGGTGACTCTACTTGGCGATCGGCTCAGCGGTTCGAAGGCCGCTTGCAGTTTCGGACTGAGTTCCTGCGCATTCTCCGCATTCATGTTCCGCGGATTGCAGCCGTGCAACCGTTCTCCATAGGACTTTGCCAGTCCGTGCGCCGTATTGATCAAAGAGGTCTGCGCTCGTACCAAACCCGTTCCCCCACGGATCGCCATCACATCCGCTCGCGCAGATTCTGCCTTCGAGACCACTGCTGTGCTAACTTTTCTAACCATGCGCCGACCCGTCCTAATCGTCATTGACATGGTGAATGATTTTCTTGCGAAATGGGCCCCGGACCCAAAGCAACGGCTGGTCCACTCGATCAACGACCTCGTCGGCATCATGCGTCAGTGTGGCCATCCCATCATCTGGGTTCGCCAGGAGTTCGAGCCTAATCTCAGCGATGCCTTTCCAGAAATGAAAACCAAGGATATTCGGATCACCATCAGAGGAACGGCCGGTTCCCAGATCGACCCGGACCTTGCGGTTGCTCAATCGGACCCTGTGGTGATTAAGAAGCGGTACAGCGCCTTCTATAACACAGACCTCGATCAGCTACTTCATCGATTGAGGCCCGACGCGCTTATTCTGGCCGGGATTAATACGCATGCCTGCGTCCGGGTGACGGCGATTGATGCCTATCAGAGGGACTGGGAGATTGTTCTGGCAGCTGACTGTGTCGATTCCTACGACCGGGAGCATCATGATATTTCGATGAAGTACATGAAGGACAAAATCGCCACGGTCCTGAGCAATCAAGAAATTCGTTTGGCGCTTGCCGCAAATTCTCTTCGTTAGTCAGCTCCGATGATCCGGACCGTATGGACGATCTCAGGGAACCTCATTTAATCCGGGCTCTCCTTTTTTGCTTCAAGAACAGCACTGGATCCTGTATCCATCCCGCTGTTCGTCGAAAGTGTGAAACGGGAACACTCTACCCAACCTTACAGCGACTTTGACTCCGTTAAAGTCTGGTAGTTCCCGAGACCATTGTGAGTTAATTGTAACGGTGTGGATGCGACACCCGTGCGCATCGTCCATGCATCAACTCAAACGCCTGTCCCGTTTACTTGTTTGTCTTGACCGATGGTGCTATTAGCGGTGGCGCGAGTCTCTCCCCCATGACTCACCTTTCGCAGGAGGTTCCTTAAGGTCTCTTTCTCGGAATCGTCAAGACGGGATAACGCGTCTTCTATGGCGCGCTCGTGATCGGCGAATACCTTGCGGATTAGCTTTGATCCTTCCACCGACAGCGCATTGACCGGAAGGATTACGAAGAAGTAAATAACCGCAGCAATCAATAGAAAAGAGACCAGAGCATTGATGAAATCGCCCAGAGCAAAGACGCTTCCGTTCACCGTGAAGCGGATCGCCGAAAAGTCGGGTTTGCCGACGAGTGCTGCGATCAGCGGCGTCAGTAGATCTTTCGTGAGCGCAGCCACTACCGCCGTGAACGCGCCACCGACTACTACACCAACCGCCATGTCAACTACATTGCCACGCAGAACAAACTGTTTGAATCCGCTCATCACGGGTCGCCTCCAAAGAGATAAACGAGTGTAAACGCCTGTGGCTGATGTTGAAAAAGTCCCTGCGGCGAAAACCGCTTCTTGTCCCAACAGCCGAAATTGGGAGGATCGAAAATATCCAGACGACGAGAGAATCGTTGATAGCAATCCGAGCAGATCCGAGCAGCGTATGTATTGCAAAACACTTGGCAACAAGCTAAGCTGTTCCCCGAGTAACTCGGAGATGGCCTCCGGGATCCCTCCTCCCGGGCGTTTCTCCTATACGCT
>JGI12635J15846_10002490_pt1 | contig 16124 bp, 17 predicted proteins | sample BlaSpr_A8_OM2_M2_FD_15846 | JGI IMG/M metagenome (IMG submission 15846) | reverse complement strand
ACACTTCCCACATCGCTCACATGTTTTGATTCGTTTGCCATGGATTCCCCTTAAGCGGCATCAGCTGCGAGTTCGCGTACCACCGTTGTGGTGCCCGTCGGTTCTTGGGACGCATAGTCACGAAAAGCGTTCCTTTCTACGTTCCAGTCCATTTGTTTCCATGCCCCTAGGAAGGCTGCAATTTCATCGCGCATCAGCGACACACCTTGCGGCGCAGGTTCGGTGGTCAACGTATACATAGGAGCGTTCGCCAGTAGTACCCGATTGTTTAGGAAATTTGGCACGACATGGTTGTGGTGAGGAACGGTTCCGTCCAGTATCGCGGTCGTGACAGGTGTTTGCGCATTGAGGTGAAACGCTGTCGAGGATATGGGCGCAGCGGTCTGCTGGAAAAAGGGTTCATCCGCGAACAAGGGCACTTCCAACGATTCACGCGAAAAGCTATCGACTTCGCGTACAAATTCTCCAAAGCTTCGGAATCTGACATCAAGCCAGACGTCCAAAGCTTCGCTAAGTTTTCTGAGAGTATTGAGGCTCCACGAAGAATAGTTGGCGTTTTCATACCGAGAAATCATGGACTGCTTCATTTCAGCCAGCTCGGCCAGTTGATGTTGCGTCAGGTTCCGCTGTTCGCGGAGGACTTTAATTTGGCTCGCCACCACTGTGTTGAGAGTTTCTTCCGCGTAAGCATGTCGATATTCTTTGTCGTTGGAGACAAAGTCACTTTTTAGGTTATCTGCTAACTCGCTCATGAGGACACCGCCTTTGCGTTGGGTTCTGGACAACTTCCTGCCGCCTGTCATCCGCTCTTTTCACCGCGTCGGCGGGGATGAGCTTTCTATCTTTCTCCTCGGCTCCGAAAAGCAAAGTGAACTCTTCGCCCATATTCACCGGGCCTTTGCACAGCATCGGGCGTAAAGCCACATTCCCATTGATGCGAAGCTTGTAAATCGGCAGTCCACCAAGCGGCCCGGCCAGAAGCTGGGGAGGAAGGCTTGGCTCCTTCTGAAGTGAATCGAGCTTGCTGTTCAATTTTGCTAAGTCTTTTTTTTCTAGTCCCTTAGACCACTCCTTGAAGTCGTTGACACCACGGTTGTCCACATAATCGAAGAGCTTGAAATTGGCCATCAGTATATCACGAAAAAGTTATACGTCAATGGTACGAACGCTTGACAGGTATATCACTTTTTTGCTATAACTCTTCCGAGCGGCTTCTGGCAGCGTTGATCGGGACCGCTGGGCACCCCGTCGAAGACGCGGCATTTTGAGGGCTTCTGTCACGGAATGCAACACACGAAATAGTAAATCATCAATCAGATAAGGAGAAATTATGAGCAACATCTACGTTGAGCAAGAAAAAGATGGCACGTACACGGCTACGCAGAATCATCGAGTGATTGCGGAAGGAGACACCCAGCAGCAAGCGATTGACCGAGCGCGTCGAGCTAAGCCCGATGACGCCGTTCTTGCTGAGCGAGTACGTAATACATCGGTCGGTGGTCGGGACAAATGGCGGCGAGCGTACTGACCTACTCTTAACTCGCCGTGCTATTCGCCGAATCATGGTTGAAAGTTACCGGAGCTTCTTCTGCCCACCTCTGTCCGACAAGTCTCAACAGCTTTTCAACTCTTGCGATGATGGGTTCTAACTCTCTTGACATAGTTCCGACCAACCAGTCCTTCCTCTGTTTGCGAAACGTGGTGGGATGTGCGACGTACCGAGAGATTCTCGGTTGGACCCGTTCGTATGCTTTCCACAAACCCTCCCCTCTCTTTCGTATATCAGGAAGGTCCTCAGGCTCAGGAACACCGAGGCGCTTCCAAATGTTAGAAACGTGAACATCGGTATTTTGGACGTGCGGCTCTTCCTTTCCCAAAAACTCGGCTAGGCTTCTGAAGTGAAGCAGGAAACACTCCAAGTTTACCCAGAGGTCTTTCTCGTCTTCCCATTGGTCTCGCAGCAGTCTCTTGCCTGCGAACCGGAACATGTCTAACTCGTATAAAACGGTATGGGCATCGTTCTGTTTGTGTGGTCTTGCAAGATTGTTGCGCATCCGGCCCCCCCTGACTCTTACGTTTCTTGCCTAACGGTCCGTCGGAATTTCCTCTTGAATCCAGCTCGCCATGTCAATTCTGTCGCCACTAGTCATACTTCGCACCGCCCTTTCACTGAAGTGCTATTTTAAGGCCCGAGGTGTCGGATGACTTTTTGACCTCGTAATTATTGCCTGTGATGCGACTGAGGTGACCAGCCAGTCCCGGACCGAACTTAGATGGTCCTTTAAAGCCGTAGCTCCCCTGCAATTGCTGGTTTTCATTGAAGCCCGTAACTAGCGTTTCGGCCTGGCGGCCTGTTAGGGATTTGATATTGGGAAGAATGGTAGAGAGTGTATTGCCATTATCGAAGCTCTTGCACCGAGTCACGGCTTGCACGTAAGCCTCCAACATCGGAGCCTGTCGAATTAGAAGCTTGACGATTGAAATCGCAGCATTTTCCCACGAGCACGGTAGGGCTTGAAACTTGCCGATAAAACCGTACGGGTCTTTCCCCATCTTTGCTGCAATTATTGGTACGCCTCTGCCCAACGCGAATCCAACTTCTTGGTCGGTCCAATTGCTGTCGTGGAAGTCTGGCGTCATCAACGCCACGAATGCCTGCATAGTTGCCAATGCGTTCTCAATTTCTTGTTGCCATTCTTTGGTCGGTTCAATATCGGCGTGCGCCACGAAGGCAGAAATGCCGTAAACCTCTAGCTCGTCCTTAAGTCGACTTGTTTCTTTCTTAACACCACCTTTATGACTGAGAAATACGCGGTAACCGTTTTCTCCCCAGATGCTTATCTCATCAGCGTTCTTGATTTGTTTACGTCCCGTGAGTAGGCGGGCAGCGATAGCTCGGCATTTTGTTTTGAGCGGAGACTCTTCCTCGACGTATTCAATTAGCGTTTCGAGAAGAGTTCCGACAACGTTATCAGTCTGAGTATTCCAGAAATGACGCAGACGATTTGCCTTTGAACCAACGCCTCCTATCTGCTCGTGGTCTATGTCTAGTCCTGTGCTATCCAGAATAATCTCCCGGAAGGTGCGGTTTGAAAATCCCAAGACATAACCGCTTCCCATATGGAAAAGCCTTTCTAGGTCTCGTTTTTCAAGTAGAGTTAGCGAAGACACGCGAGGTCTCTCTCTTTTACCGCCATTTAGAAATCTCTGGGCTTCTGCCTCAGTTTCAAACGGACCCACTTCCTCGGTGTATCCAAATGTTGAGGGGCGCTCAGGGTCTTGCGGTTCATCGGACGGTCTATCAACTGTGGCCCAAACTTCTCCACACACTTTGTGCACGAAACCGGATATCTTTACCATGAATTCTCTACAGTCGACATGCAGTGCGTCTCATATCATTCCTCTATACGTACCAGTATAGCTAACAGCCCGACGGGTTTTTGTTTTACATTCGGGTGTTTCTAGATAATTATCACCGGGCGGCCAGCAAATGAATGTTTCTGGCACACACGAGTGTCAATCGTTTTCACCACCCATCCTTGACAAACCCAAGCTTAACCAACAAGTAATAGGCTGAAGATAGTGCTTGACTTATATACACCGCTGTGATATGTTTGTTGTGATGAATCGAAGCATCATCTACGTCTCTTACCCTCTGACCGCCAAGTCGTTAACTGGCCGTTCGCTACGTCAAAGCGGGTTTTGGCAGACCCGTCCTTTCTGCTGGGCATTAACTCCCTGAAATAACAGTTAGATCATTGTAGGCACGTCCGCGAAGCACCAAAGGCGCGGGGTGTCATGTGCAGCGATTGCACAGCGTGCGCCGATGTGTGCGCACAAAGGGAGAATCACGCTTGGATACGAAAGTTCACGACTATTTCGCGCTACCGCACAGTTCTGCCGCTGGCTCGCCTGTTGGCGTCCTGATGGTCAAGATGCTTGAGAACCACTCCGCACTGACCTTCGATGCCGCACGTGCCGAAGCCCGCCGACTTCTGGGTAAAGCCGCAGGCAGGTTTCACTACACCCCGCCACGGGTGTTGAGCGCGGCACATCGTGCCGAACAAAAAAACAGGCTCCGAAGCAGGTTCACGGGCACCAAGACCTCAGAAGCCGCCGCGCTGGCGTTTCCTACCCCTACATCAACGTCGCAAACCGCTGGGATGGGAACAACATCGGGCGCTGAGGAAGCACCGATTGATAGATGCGCCTGAAGCCACATCCAGATCGCGGCTAAGGCCGCCAAGAGGAGAACTACGGACATGGCGAACAGGAAAAAACAGAAGAAGTCACCCGATGTGTTGGCAGCAACAGCGATAGAGGCGCTATGTGCATTGACATCCGCAGACCTTCGAGCGAACCCCGACGCGCCGAAAGAGGTCAGGCAGGAAGCGTTGTACCAACTCGAAATCGTCGCGCTTTGTCTTGCCCGCAGAGGCGTGCTGGACGAAATGATTGACGCGGTTCACGACATTGCCAAAGCCAACGGCGTGTCCGCACGCGGCAACTTACAAGACGTGACCGACCTCATGTTTCTTGCAGCGGAGAAGGAGTTCGCGAAGCAGCAGGCGCAGATGAAAGCGGATGCGAAGCACAACGCAAAGCTCGCACTGACAAACTAATGACGCCAGAGCAACAACACGCACGAAAGTTGCGCAGACTCTGGATTCGCTCAGAAAACTTCTGGACGATTCAGCCAAGGTGGGTTGACGCGCTCGCTGGCGTTGACCCTCTGCATTTCATGACCGCCAAAGAACGCAGGCGCTTCAGCAGGCTGCCTGATGTGTTCACCGTTTACCGTGGATACCAAGCCGACGCTAAGCATGGCCTGTCGTTCACTCTGAAACGCGACGTCGCTGAATTCTACGCGGCGCGAAGGGAACATCTGCCAGAAGGGACAGTGTGGGAACGGACGATCCGAAAAGCTGAAGTGTTCGCATATGTAGACAACGAGCAAGGCGGTTCGTGGGGTGACCACGAAATAATAATTCTTGGCAGCAAAAGCGACAAGAAACTGGCGCACACCGTGCAGGGTTGAAGCCCGTGGAAAACGCGGGATCGAAGCGCCATGCACTTGGGGCGACTTGCGTCGCACTGGTTTCTGTCTGGGTCACTCGTTCTGAAAGACAGGCCCAACGATTGACCTAGACTCTAAGGAGTCTTTGTACTCGGTTTCCGAGGTATTGGAATTCACGGTATTTGAGACGGTACGTTGTGCCGAAGTGTGAAATGGAAGGCAACCACGACAAAAGGAAACCCTGAAATATGGAAGATACTAAGCTGGTGGAAGTGCTCAGGAACCTTTTTACGAGCGCTCAGTCGAAACCTGAAGACATAACACCCACAGACCTCGCATTGATAGCGCGGCTGCTGTTGCAAAAGGCCGACGAAAAAAGCGTGTGGCCTTCACTGGTTACTCTCCAATTGGAATTGAATTGCTCTGAGTGGGCAGTCAGAGAATCTATCAAGCGGCTGGTCCGTGTCGGCTGAGCAAACACCCAAGACGCGCAATGCCGTCCGCAAGATTGGCATTGATGCCGTTCTCGTCGGGATTCTGAGAGAGCAGATAGGCCAGAAAAAAATCGGGTACGTTTTTCAAGCAAGGAACGGCAACCCACTTCGTGAAGGCAACGTCTTGAAGCGACACCTTCACCCGATTCTGAAAAAGCTTGGGATTGCGAAATGCGGTCTTCACGCTTTCAGACACGGGCGGGTTTCATTCTTGGTCGAAAACAACGTCCCGCTTCCGATGATTCGTTTGTGGATAGGGCATGGCAGCGACAGAATGGTGCAGCGATACACCCACGCCAGACCTGAATTCCACGCGAGTCAAATTGCCAAGTTGCCTTCGATTGCAAACATGGCAAGCGATTGCAAACAGGCTGCGTAGTGCTAAACTGTTTGTAATCTAGTGTGGTGAGCGTAGCTCAGCTGGTAGAGCATCGGTCTGTGGCACCGAGGGTCGCGGGTTCAAACCCCGTCGCTCACCCCATCTTTTCAATAACTTCCGAACGAACAATCGACAACTTGCGTCCGTTAGCGTCCGAAATTAGGGGATTCTGGACGTGATTTGGTTTGAGTTGTGGTCCTAGCCAAGCAGAGAAGTTCCGGTCATCTTCTCCGATCGCATGCGAATAAAGCAGAGTTGTTTCCGCGCTGCCATGTCCCACGCGATTCTGAATTGTTTTCAACGGCACGCCGCAGCGTTCAGCGATCGTCACCTGCGAGTGTCGGAATGCGTGGATCCCAGCGTTCGGCAATCGACCCCAAACGAGTGGGCTCAGCCTCGAACCAGTCTACAGACTCGTGTTACGAAGGCGCGTTCGATAAAAAGTGGATAATCGGAAGAAGCACGTAACGATATGTCTACAAGGTGGTGTTAATTTTCAATACTGCCACTGTTCGTGCTTGACCGGAAGGCGATTTAGTGCGGCACGGCATTGTTTCCACGGAGGCAGAAATCGATCCATAAGCGCAAGGAAATGCGCGTTGTGGGTTGGCTCCAGGAGGTGCAACATCTCGTGAATGACAATGTATTCAAGACATTCTGGCGGCTTCTTGGCTAGGTCACTGTTTATCCGAATGCTATTCATCGTTGGAGTACAGCTACCCCACTTGGTTTTCATTCGTTGAACAAATAGCCGTTTGACCTTTACGCCCAAGAGCGATTCCCACTTAACGATCAACGCGGCCACATTTGATCCTAGCTGTTCGCGATACCATTCCTCCATGAGAAGTTGCTTCTTCGCCTCGTCTGTCCCTGGCCGTACGGTGAGGAAGGTCCGGCGGTGCTTCAATTCAATCGAAGGGGTTTGATCTTTTTCTACAATTTTCAATAGATAACGCGTTCCCCAGACGTAATGACTTTCGCGATCCAAATACTCGCGGGGCGTTTCCCGCTCCTGCTCTAGAAACTTTCTCTGTTGCTCTTTAATCCAGCCAAGTTTCGAGATCGCGAAAATGCGAATATTGTCAAGGCTCATGTGCGAAGGCGCTGAGATACGAACTTTCCCCGTAGCAGGATATAGCCCGTCACGCGGCCCAGGGCATCCTGGAGAACGTGAAACTGCCCAGGTGAAGAAGGGCTAAGTCCTGATAAGGGCGCAACATGGGGTCCTGGTACCCAGATGTCCGATAATCCGACTTATCACGAGTGGGCGGAAACCTTCGCGGGTGTATCGTATCTCATGGACTTTGTGTTCGAGCTCCGGTCGTTTTGGCGGCCCTCGTCCTGTACCAAACCAACCACGGCAGTGGTTCGGCTCCGAGATCCCTTCCAACGATCTCCGTGAGGGCGACCTCGGCTTCAGCCCCAAATGCTCCATAGCTTACGAACGGTGCGAGCTGAGGAATCGTCTCCACGTATTTGTGAGCACAAAGGCTCCACATGACTTCGATGGGAAAAGTTTCATCGCCGCTGTTTCTGAATTTCTGCGCTATCAGCGCAATCACCCGCAGGTTGTCTTTGTCCGGCATAGCCTTAAACGCACCCAGTGCCACTTCGCTTGTTTGCTTCTGTCCAAATTTCACCCCCCAGAGGGCGATCTCTCTGATCAATGCCAAGTCGTCCCGACGGTGGTAACTCGCGAGGCCCGCAACGCCATAATAGACGTTCCCGATACTTTCCTGGACGGCGATGGGCATCGAATACCAAACGGCAGGTGGGTCATGACCCGTGAGGTGATGGATTGACGCGTAGTTCTCATAGGTTTCTTGCTGAGTCCGTATGAAGGTCGTCAGTTTTTCATGGAGTTTGTCGCCGCCGTATGCGCCGGCGTTTCTGAAAAGGTCCATCCGATCCCAAGTCGCCATATTGTCGAAGCGCTCTGCAAAGTAGTCTCCGGACGCGGGTGCAATTGTCTGTAAAGCTGTTTTCGTGTGATTCGCAAAGTCGAATCCATAATCCTTCTCGGACAGAAATGGCCAAAGCGCTTCCGCGCGGCGCACGGGGTCCGGAATAGCGGCAACTTCCTCCCATTGTCGCCGCAGGGCGATTGCCTTTTGGGCGCTGCTCCGAAGCCGCGGTGTCTGTTCCGGATGTTGCACCCAGAAAAAAGCGAATCCCTTGTCGGTGACCTCCCAGCCCTCGGCTGGATCATTCTTGTGGCGCAGGTACAACAGGATTCTGGTGTCCGGAGAAATAGGGTCAACGATGTCGGAGCCGTACTGCTGTTGGGTGAACAATCGAAATCCCGGCAGGTTTATGGAAGTGCTCTTGTCGGCGCTCCCCAGCAAGACTTCTTCGACCCTGAAAGTATCAGGCGATTCTTGCACGACGATGGCCACGAGATCTGCTTCCAAGATTCCGCCGCGGTAATCTCCCCTGTAGGCCAGCTTGGCAAACGAAATAGTGGCGGAAAGAAGCAAGCAGCACGGCCAGACGTAGACTCGAAAGATTCGGTTGAGTTTGCGATAGGCTCCCATGTTCACAAAGATGGTACGTCGTCGCATGGCGGAGCGGGGCATTGTCCAGATGCGATGCTGATTACCTATAAATCATCGAAACTGTTGCGGTCGAACCTTCAACGAAGTCCCGATTAACGCGCTGTACGGAAACGATCGGATGATGTCCGGCAATCCGACTTATCAGGAGGTAGCCAACTTCAACTAGAATAGCTGGAGGTTAAATCGCGAGAACGCGCTGGGAGCACTTCTGTGAAGGCTGAAAAAGACGAACAATGTTCTGGTAGACTGCTGCGAACTTATGCCTCTCGTGCTTTGTAGCCGCTCCGGTAGACTTGGCAAAATGCAGCTTTCGGCAAACCCTTAGAGGTGCGCCACATGAAACTCCTAAAGGAAGGTTTTAGAGGTTCCAGTCGGGCAGAAAAGACTCCGAGTAGCCATGTGGGCGTGCCGTGTTGTAACGCCGGTTTTACATTTTCCGCTTCGCATACTCTCCAGGCCGAAGACTAGACTCTCCATTGACACCGAAGGCACCTCACCGTAGCATCACTCAAACTTAAGGAGCGCTCTGGATCCAGGAGCGATTCGACGAGGTCGCTATGAGCCTGAAAGACTTCATCTCTAAACAATTCATCGACGTCATTGATTGGGTCGAACCGGAAGGCGGAATTCTGGCCTACAGATATCCCATGCAAGACCGGGAGATCCAGAACGGCGGGAAACTGACGGTACGCGAATCGCAGTCGGCGGTATTTGTAAATGAAGGCAAGGTGGCGGACGCGTTTGGCCCCGGTCTGTACACGTTGAACACGCAAACTCTGCCGATCCTGACGTACCTCAAGAACTGGGATAAAGCGTTTCAATCACCGTTCAAGTCAGACGTTTATTTCTTTTCGACGCGGATTCAAACCGATCAGCACTGGGGTACGCAAAACCCGATTACGCTCCGCGACAAGGAATTCGGAGCGGTGCGCTTGAGGGGATTCGGCATCTATTCTTACCACCTGCGCGATGCCAAGACGTTTTACCAAAAGGTCAGCGGCACGCGAGATGTTTACCTGGTAGCGGATTTGGAAGGGCAATTACGCAATACGATCGTCGCGAAGATGACCGATTTGTTCGCCGCGAGCCAGGTGCCGTTCCTCGATATGGCGGCGAATCAATCAGCGCTGGCCGAGAAGATCAAGGAACAGATTGCGCCAGGGTTTGAGGAATACGGCCTGGCGCTCGACGGTTTCGTGGTGGAAAACTTGTCGCTCCCTGACGAGTTGCAGAAGGTACTCGATCAACGCATTAGCCTCAACATGATTGGGGACATGGGCCGCTTTACGCAGTATGAAGTAGCTCAGTCGATTCCGATCGCCGCTGCAAATGAGGGCGGCGGAGGCGTGGGCGTCGGCACCGGCCTCGGAGCCGGTGTGGCGATGGGCCAGGCCATGATGGAGGCAATCAAAACGGCCGGGACTGGAACAGCGGGAAGTGCGGCGGGTGCGGCATTGCCCGCGACGAAGTTTTGCCAGGACTGCGGAAAGTCGATTCCGCTAAGCAGCAAATTCTGTCCCGAATGCGGGAAGGCGCAAGGATAAAGGACCCGTGGCCATGCAAGGAATTGAGTGGGTGGTTGAGGCCTGGGGCTGCTCAGTGGAAGCACTGCGAGACCCTAGGATTCTCGAATCGCTGTTTGAATCGTTGATAGCCGAGCTTCGGCTCCGGACAGTCGGACGAACATTGTGGCATCAATTCCCTGGAACAGGGGGCATCACCGGCCTATGCATGCTTTCGGAGTCTCATCTGACGTGCCACACCTTCCCGGAACATCAATCGCTCTGTTTGAATTTATTTTGCTGCGTGCCACGAGCGGAGTGGGGATTTGAAACGGAGCTTCGAGCGAGACTTGGCGCGAACCAAATCTCGGTACGGAGGCTGACGCGAGCTTACGAACTTCCACGCGAGCAGCACGCCAGCGACTAGGAGCTGCGAGAATCGGTGTCGCAGGCGAGGAACGGTAGATGACGCGTCCCGTCGGAAATTGCCCCAATTGTGGAGCGAAGATCGTGTTTCAGTGGTCCAGCAGCGTGCAGACGGTCTGCGAGCATTGCAAGAGTATATTGGTGAGAACGGACATCGATTTGAAGAAGGTTGGAGTCGTTGCGGACCTGCCCCCGGATGTCTCGCCGATCCAGCTTTACACCGAGGGAGTTTACAGGAACCGGTCTTTCGTTGTAGTTGGTCGTATTTTGTATCAGTACGATCAGGGCGGTTGGAACGAGTGGCACCTCATGATGAATGATGGCAACAGCGGGTGGTTATCCGACGCCCAGGAAGAGTATGCGATCTCGTTTCGAGCGAGCGGAGAGAAGCTGCCAGCCGAAACGCAGCTCCAAGTCGGGCAGACGTACGACTGGAACGGCGACGTTTTTAACTTGACGGTAATTACGAAAGCCCGTTACCGCGGCGTGCAAGGGGAGCTTCCTTTCGAATACTGGGACAAGAGCGAGGTGACGTTCGCGGACTTGCGAACCGCCAGCAAAAAATTCGCGACGCTGGATTATGGCGACGCCGACCCGGTGCTCTATGTAGGTGAATTCATGGAGTTCGACGACCTGAAGATGAAGAATCTCCGGCAGTTTGAGGGATGGAGATGAGCTCCGTTACGCCGCCGAGTGAGGGACCTCCGAAGGCCGAAACGAAGCCGCTGAATTGTCCGCATTGCGGCGCTGCCATCACGCTCCGCGCCCTCGGGCAGGCTGTCGTGGTGGTGTGCGAGGGCTGTCGTTCGATTCTGGACGCGCAGGATCCACAACTCAAGATTTTGCAGACCTTCCAGAAGGCGATGGCGTCCGACCCACCGCTCATTCCCCTTGGGAGCCGCGGAAAAATTAGAGGAACCGAATATGAAGTGATCGGGGTCCAGCGCCGGTCCATTAAGGTGGAAGGAATACGATATTTGTGGCACGAATATGTCTTATTTAATCCTTACAAGGGTTTCCGTTATCTGACGGAGTTTCAGGGCCATTGGAATGACGTCGTCGTTTGCAAGGATCAGCCGATCGTCGATGCCCGGCTTAGCATTCCCCTGGAGGCCAACTATCTGGGGGAGATTTACCAGCACTTTCAAACTGCGGACGCGAATTCGGATTTCGTGTTGGGTGAATTTCCCTGGCAGGTTCGCGTCGGGGACCAAGCGCGACTGACGGACTATATTCATCCTCCCAGGGTTCTCTCCCGGGAAAAGACCGGGAGTGAAATCACCTGGTCCATCGGTGAGTATGTGTACGGCCAGGATTTGTGGAACACCTTTCATCTTCCGGGAAGCCCGCCCGAAGCGATGGGTGTCTACGAAAATCAACCGTCGCCCGTGGGCGCCGACGTCAAGGCCATATGGGTCGTGTGTGGCGCATTCCTGATATGCCTGCTGGCCTTGATGATCGGATTCGAGATGCAGTCGAAAAAAGAGAACGTCTTCAGCGTCCGCTACCACCTGGGAAGCGGGGATCCGACCGGCGAAGCATCCTTCGTCACCGACGTATTTGAGTTGTCGGGAAGAACGTCGGATGTGCAGGTCACAACCTGGTCGGATCTGCAGAATACGTGGATCGACGTGAACTACGCGCTCATCAACGTGGACACCGGGCGGGCATGGGATTTCGGAAGAGAGATCAGTTTTTACTCGGGCTACGACAGCGACGGCGCGTGGTCCGAAGGAAATCGTACGGATCAGGTAACAGTGCCCAGCGTTCCTTCCGGGCGCTACTACTTGAGGATCGAGCCGGAAGTAGAGCCGCTGCACCCTCCTATTGAATACACGGTCGAGCTGCAACGGGATGTGCCGGTCTACAGTTTCTACGGCATCGGTTTTCTTGCGTTGATCCTACCCATGGCGGCGGTCACCTGGCGTTCGTTCAGTTTTGAGCGGTCCCGATGGTCGGAGAGCGATCATCCACCATCGCCAATTTTCACGTCTTCGGAGGATGATTCATGATTCGAATGATTTATTTAGTTTATGGAATTTTGGTCCTGGCCGCGGTCGGAGCCGCCGAATTTCGCGGCTGGAGCCTGGACTCGATGAGCACCGTGAACAACGTCCCCAAATCGGTGAGAGACAATCCGGGATCTTATCGCTCGGTCTACAGCAGCTATCATCACTATACGGGAGGCAAATAACATGAACCTGGTACCCATCGCCAATATTGTGAGTGCGCTCCTATTCACGGTGTTGGGCATCATTGTTTTCGTAATGGCTTTCGTGGTGATGGACAAGATTACGCCCTACCATCTTTGGAAGGAGATCGTGCAAGAGCACAACATCGCTCTGGCGATCCTGGTAGGGGCGATGTCCATCGGTATCTGCATCATTATTGCCTCGGCGATTCACTAGAAAATGGGCGTTCTTCTGTTTGTGAGCGTCATGCTGGTCGCGGCGTGCGGCCTGATCTATGAATTGATCGCGGGCGCGATGGCCAGCTATCTGATTGGCGACAGCGTGTTTCAATTTTCGACCGTGATTGGCACGTACTTATTTGCAATGGGGCTGGGAAGCGCTCTGTCGCGCTATCTGAACCGAGGATTGGTTCAGCGATTTATCTGGATCGAGCTGATGCTCGGCGTCATCGGCGGATTTTCTTCGGCGCTGTTGATGCTGGCGTTCGCCTTTACTCAGGGATTTCAACTGGTGCTGTATGCGGTGGTGATNGCCACGGGCATCCTGGTGGGCCTTGAAATTCCNTTGTTGATGCGCATCGTGCGGGAACGCTACTCGTTTCGCGACGTGATCGCGCACGTGCTCACGTTTGACTACATGGGTGCGCTGGGAGCGTCACTGTTATTCCCCATAGTACTTGTGCCGCGACTAGGTCTGGTTCGTTCGGCCTTGCTATTTGGTCTGATCAACGCTGGCGTAGCGCTCTGGTCGACGTACCTTTTCGGATCGCAGCTGATGCAAAAGAGGAGTTTGCGGGTCGCGTGCCTAATCGTGATCTGCGTGCTCAGCGTGGGGATTGCGAGGGCCAAGCAGATTACCGCCGCCGCGGAAGACAATATCTACGCGGATGACATCATTTTTTCGCGGAACACGCAGTATCAACACATTGTCCTGACACGCTTCAAGGACGATCTTCGGCTCTTTCTCAACAGCCATTTGCAGTTCAGCTCGCGGGACGAGTATCGCTATCATGAGAGCTTGGTGCACCCGGGATTGGCTGCGGTTCCTGTTCCCCGGAGGGTGCTGATACTTGGCGGAGGCGATGGCCTGGCCGCCCGGGAAATCCTGAAATACCCGCAGGTAGAAGCGATCACTCTGGTGGACCTCGATCCGGAGATGACCAAACTATTTTCAACGCAGCCGATGCTAACGAACCTGAATCAGAATTCGTTGCTCGCTTCGCGCCTTCACGTGATCAACGCGGATGCCTTTCCGTGGGTGGATTCGACCACCGACAGCTTTGATTTTATAGTGATCGATTTTCCAGACCCGACCGACTACGCGCTCGGAAAACTGTACACGACAGCGTTTTACCGGGCCGTAGCGAGGCACCTCAGTTCGCAGGGATTTCTGGTGGTGCAGAGCACGTCGCCGATGTTCGCGAGAGATTCGTTCTGGTGCATAGNCGAAACGCTNCATCAGTCGGGCCTGCAGACTTTCCCGTATCACGTGTACGTCCCATCTTTTGGCGAGTGGGGCTTTGTCCTCGCCGGAACCCGTCCATACGTTGCCCCACAATCTCTTCCGCCGGGATTGCGGTTTCTTACGCCGGACGGCATTCCGCTGCTTTTTGAATTCCCCCCAGATATGGCTCACATTCCAATGCCACCGAATCAGCTGAACACCCAAGTGTTGGTCCGAATGTACGACGAAGACTGGAAGGACATTAGCCATTGAAGATCGGACGGCGCAAGTTCCTGAGCGTTGGCAGCGCCGCTTTACTCGGGCTGACACTCAAGGCCGACAGAAGAATCGAAGGGTCTTTCGTCAATGAATCCGCCGCAGCGGGGCATTTATTGCGCGATCGTGCGTCGTTCACTTCCCCACAGAAGATCGAAAAATTTTCTATTGTGATTGTGGGTGGCGGCATTTCCGGGTTAAGTGCGGCCTGGCGGTTGCGTAAGAGAGGTTTCAAGGATTTCGTGGTTCTTGAAATGAATTCTCAAGCGGGCGGCAATGCACGCTGGGGCGAAAACGAGATTACGGCCTATCCCTGGGCCGCACACTACGTCCCGGTTCCAGGTCCTCGAGCCACGTACGTTAGAGAACTATTTACCGATCTGGGTGTGCTTAAGGACGGTCGGTGGGAGGAACGGAACCTGGTATTCGCTCCGCAAGAGCGGCTGTTCTTGTACGGGCGCTGGCAGGATAGTCTCGAACCCGCGGTCGGCCTGACTCAAAAGGACCGCGAACAATTTCAACGCCTTCAGGACGTTCTCGCAAAATACCGTGCGACGGGAGAATTCACGATCCCGCTGGAGCTGGGGCTGACAGGCAAGTTCACCGAACTTGATCAAATATCGTTTGCCGATTGGCTGGCCTCGCGAGGATTCGATTCGCGCGCCTTAAATTGGTACATGAACTATGCATGCCGGGACGACTATGGCGCACTAACGCGGGACACATCCGCGTGGGCCGGTATTCACTATTTCGCTTCCCGTGAGATGGAAGAGTTAGGGCCGCTGACGTGGCCGGAAGGAAACGGCTGGATCACGCGTCGCTTGCTCGAGCGTGTCGGGGAAAATGTTCGAACGGGACAGATGGTCAACAAAATAATCCAGTCGAATCGAGGCGTAACCGTGTTGGCCGGCGATACCGAGTACCGGGCCGACTTCGTGATTTTCGCAGCGCCAACTTTTCTCGCGCCGTACCTGATCGACGGTTTTCCAAAGCCAAGAAACTTCGTGTACTCGCCCTGGCTCACGGCGAACTTGACGTTGGAACGGCTGCCGGAATCGCGTGGCGCCGAGCCCACCTGGGATACTGTTTTCATGGACTCGCCAACATTGGGTTATGTAGATGCAACCCATCAGAGTGTGCGCACGTTCGGCCAGCGAACGGTCTGGACGTTTTATTGGGCACTTGCAGATGGAACCCCAGCCCAGAATCGACAATTCCTATTGGAAAAGGATTGGAACTACTGGAAGGAGGCGATCCTCCAGGACTTGGAACGCGTTCACACCGATATTCGGCGATGTGTTTCGCGCATGGATGTTATGCGGATGGGACATGCTATGATCCGTCCGTCGATCGGCGCAATTTTGTCCGAAGATCGCGCAAATCTGAAGCGGAAACACGGTCGTGTGGTTTTTGCGAATTCTGACCTCAGCGGAATCTCGATTTTTGAAGAAGCTCAATATCACGGCATTGATGCTGCGCAGATCGTTCTCGGGCACGTCAGTGGTCACCCTTCTTGATTCTCCTCGCTTAACAGGTCATTTGATCTGACGCCTAATGTCGAAACAATCTGTTGAGCCTCAGCAGCGAGCAACGCCAAAGCAACGGGGAACGCGAGTGCAGTGTTGCCTGTTACCTGCACACAAGGATGTGCCCTGCGGATCGCGCGTTCGTACAGCGCTCACGTGAAATATCGAAAGCGAGAATTGACCTTCTTTCCGGCTGGGACATGCTTCAGGATGTCACCAACACGCCGCGCTGCTCGCACCGTAATAGGATCACCCGAATCAAACGCTTGGTGAAGCGGTGGCCATCAGCATTCTCCGAGACCAGAAGCCTTTGT
>JGI12635J15846_10002488_pt1 | contig 16131 bp, 14 predicted proteins | sample BlaSpr_A8_OM2_M2_FD_15846 | JGI IMG/M metagenome (IMG submission 15846) | reverse complement strand
GACGCGCATGGCGCCCTCGGATCAGATGCCGCGGTAAAGCCCGAAATTGAACGCGATCGAAATGCGCAAGCCGTTGCCGCGATACGGCCGCACGGCATGAAGCAGGAATGACGGAAACAGGAACAACAACCCGGGCCGTGGCCGGATGGTCTCGGCACTGCCCGCCGATAGGCCGTCTTCGCCGCCAAACTTCAGCGCGGGCGCGTGCATCATCGGCGCCGGGCCTCGCGGATCGAACATTTCGAATTCGCCGCCGAGCGAGGGATCGTCGGCGCAACCGCCATCGCTGACATAATAAGTGCCTGACCAGAATGAGCCCGGATGATAGTGGCAGGCGTTGGAATCTCCCGGCCCGCTGACATTGGCCCACGCCTCGGCGGTCCACTCCGGTCGTACCGAGTGGCCATCGCGATCGCTCGTCAGCTTGGTTGCGACATCGCGGCCGAAGGCGAGGACCTCTTCGGCCCGCTTACCACCCCAGGCGGCGAGATCACGGGTCGAGTGCCAGCCGCCCATATTGGACGCACCAATGGACGGATTTTCTGCGCGGCGACGCAGAATGACCTCTTGAAGTTCTGCGTTACGGGCCTCGGCATCGGGCAGGACGACTGCGGCGACCGGCGTCGCAAATAGCCCCTTTATTTCGATATCGATGCGCGACATTGCGTTTCCTCGCCGCGCGCCTATTAAGCCCCAACTTGCGCGCGCTGTCGCGCCATGAAGTTCTCCAGCGCGGAAACTTGATCCGGCGACAGCCGAAGGCCGAACTTCGATCGCCGCCAGATGACGTCGGCGGCATTCTCCGCCCATTCTTCCCGCATCAAATAGAGAACCTCTGCTTCTGTCAGGCCATTACCGAAGTCGGCACCGAGCGCGGTCCAGTTCGTCGCTCCGTCGAGAACGGCGCGGGTTCGCGTGCCGTAGGCCCGGGCCAAACGGCGTGAATGATGCGCGCCGAGCCAGGAATACTCGCGGCTGATGTCCTTGGCCAGCGCTTCAAAGCCTTGGACCGGAAAATCGCCGCCCGGCAACGGAGATCGCCCAGTCCAGTCGCTGTGATGGCGCGCCTTGGCCGGCAGGTACCGATCGAGTTTGGCAAGCGCATGCTGCGCCAGCCGGCGATAGGTGGTGATCTTGCCGCCGAAGATCGACAGCATCGGTGCTCCGGCTTCGTCGAGATCGAGCACGTAGTCGCGGGTGGCGGCCTGGGCCTCGCTCGCGCCATCGTCGTAAAGCGGCCGCACTCCCGAATACGTCCACACCACCTGCACCGGCGTAATCGTCGTGCTGAAATACCGGTTCACCGCCTGGCAAAGATATTCAATATCTTCGGGCGAAGTCGTGACCGAACCGGGATCGCCGACGTAATCATTTTCGGTGGTGCCGATGAGTGTGAAGTCGCCTTCATATGGGATGGCGAAGATGATCCGCTTGTCGGGATTCTGGAAGATGTAGCAGCGGTCGTGGGCATACAATTTTGGAACGACGATGTGCGAGCCTTGAACCAAGCGGATGCCGGCGGGCACATTTCGTCGCTGCGTTACCGCGAGCACGTCGCCGACCCACGGCCCGGCGGCATTTACCAAAATCCTCGCGCGTATCGTCCGTGGCTGTGCGCCGGCGCAGCGCTCAAGCGTCGTCAGATGCCAAACTTCGCCGACGCGCTCCGCCGCGAGCGCCTTGGTTCGCGGCCGCACGGTGGCGCCGCGATCGGCCGCATCGCGTGCGTTAAGAACGACCAGCCGCGCGTCATCGACCCAGCAATCCGAATATTCGAAGCCTAGCGAATAACGCCCAGGCTTGAGTGGACGGCCGGCAACATTCTTCGCCAAATCAAGAGTTGTGGTCGGCGGCAGAAGCTTGCGTCCGCCGAGGTGATCGTAGAGGAACAGCCCGAGGCGAAGCAGCCAGGCCGGCCGCAAGCCCGCGTGATACGGCAAGACGAAGCGCAGCGGCCGGATGATGTGAGGCGCTATCCGCCACAGCACTTCGCGTTCGGCCAGCGCTTCGCGCACCAGCCGGAATTCAAGATATTCGAGGTAGCGCAACCCGCCATGAATGAGTTTCGTGGCCGCGGACGAGGTGCCGCTGGCGAGATCGGCTTGCTCGCACAGATAGACGGACAAACCACGCCCGGCGGCGTCCCGGGCAATCCCACAGCCGTTTATGCCGCCTCCGATGATCGCGACATCGTAGGTGCCGCCGTCCACCACGTCCCCACCCCCATAAATTTCCCAATAACATTCGTTTTATGTTCGTACGCAGCGTAAATGAATATCAATTAGCGCACAAGCGGCGCTCTAATCCATCTGAAACGAACGAGAATGGAGGCCAAACTTGTTTTTCAGCGACCGCGCGACCCCTGCCGCGTCATTCGCTCATGGCCGGAACGATGTCCGGCGAGGCGCTGCCCAGAGTGGTTTCAACCACCTTCACGCCATGGCTGGCGCATACATCCCGCAGCTTGGTCGAGGTCAGCCGGTCGGTCACGAAGGCATCGACTTCGGACATGTGGCCGATGCGCACCGGTGCGGCGCGTTCGAGCTTGGAGCGGTCGCAGACCAGCAGCACCCGCCGGGCGTTGTCCATGATGGCGCGCGATACGGCCACTTCGCGCGGATCGAAATCCAGCAAGGCGCCGTCTTCGTCAAGCGCCGAAGCGCCGATTACCGCCATGTCTACCTTGAACTGCCGGATCAGTTCGACGGCTGAGCTCCCCACGACAGCGCCGTCGGCGCGGCGCACGACGCCGCCGGCAAGAATGACCTCGATGTTGGGGTAGTGATAGAGCGCCGTTGCCACATTCAGGTTATTGGTCACAATAAGCAGATTCTGATGGTTTTTTAGCGCGTTGGCGACTTCCTCGGTCGTCGTGCCGATATTGATGAACAGCGAACACTCGTTTGGAATGAGCGCGGCGGCGGCGGCCCCGATGGCGCGCTTCTCGGTCGCCGCGATGAAGCGACGCGCCTCATAGGCGAGATTTTCAACGGAGGACGCAATGACGGCTCCGCCGTGCGTCCGTGACAAGACACGCAAATCGCAAAGCTCGTTGAGATCGCGGCGAATGGTCTGCGGAGTGACCTCGAACCGGACAGCCAGATCCTCTACCGTGACCTTGCCGATTGAGCGCGCCAAGGCGACGATGGTGTTCTGGCGGTCGTTGAGTTCTTGCATCGGCGCAGCCCGTTTCCCCGGTTTTCCTGTTTGCTTTTTCGTTTTGACCGTTTATGGTTCATATTTAGTTCGATTGCAAACAAGTTCGCCGAACGAGCGAACGCAAACGGGGGGAGCCGCGGATGTTTTTCAGGCGCTTTCCAGTCGGGCGGCACAGACAACAGCGGCGCGGGCTTCCTCCTGTCCCGCGTACCGCGACGGTGATTGGCTTGTGCGGGAGTGCCCGCGCGCTCCTTCCTTCCTCATCTCACGCTTTAGACGAACCGACACCACGCTAGGTGGCGAGCGCATGAGTATCAGTCTCGAGAACGTCACTGTAGTTTCGATGGGGGCGAGCATCGTCACCGATGTCTCACTCACCATCGAGCGTGGAAGCATAAACGTGCTGCTCGGTCCGACACTCGCCGGCAAGACAACGCTGATGCGATTGATGGCCGGTCTCGATCGACCGACTGGCGGCCGCATCCTCGTCGACGGCCAAGATGCAACCGGCGTCCCGGTGCGGGAACGATCGGTGGCGATGGTCTATCAGCAATTCATGAATTACCCGTCGCTGACGGTTTATGAGAACATCGCTTCGCCGCTGCGCGTCGCGAGGCTCAAGGCTGACGAAATCGATCGGCGGGTGCAGCGCGCGGCGGCCGTGCTTGGTCTGGAACCGCTGCTGGGCCGCCTTCCAAATCAACTGTCCGGGGGTCAGCAGCAACGCACCGCGATCGCACGCGCAATCGTCAAGAACGCGGAGCTGGTTCTGTTCGATGAGCCGCTCGCCAATCTCGATTACAAGTTGCGTGAGGAACTGCGCGAGGAACTGCCGTCAATCCTCAGGGAGGCGGGATCGATTCTGGTCTATGCGACTACGGAGCCGCTCGAAGCGTTGTTGCTGGGCGGGCTCACCGCGACGCTCTCGCAGGGGCGCGTCGTTCAGTTCGGGCCGACGCCGCGCGTTTATCACGCACCGAGCAGCATCGACTCGGCGCGAGTTTTTTCCGATCCCCCCCTCAACGAAATTACCGTCATCAGGCAGAACGGTTCTCTTCGTCTCGGCCAGGACCTCGTCGTTCCCGCAGTCGGCGTTACTGCGGCGGTGCCCGACGGCGTCTATAGGGTGGGTTTCCGCGGTGATTTGGCACGCATCGGCACGGCGTGGCCATCGTCGATCAGCTTCTCCGGCCGCGTCGCCCTGGCTGAGATCGGCGGTTCGGAGACCTTTGTCCATGTCGAGACCGGGCTAGGCACATTCGTCTGCGTGGAGCGCGGCGTGAGCATGCGGCAGCTCGGGCAGTCGGTGGTGCTGCACGTTGATGCCGACCGTGCGTTCGTGTTTGACGAGGCGGGCTCGCCGGTCGTGATCGCACCGAACGCTTGACGGGAGCGGACCGTGTCGCGCATCACGCTCGAAGGCATCGCCCACAGCTACCCGCGATCGGCGACGATGGCCTTGCAGCCGATCGATCACGTTTGGGAGCAGGGCCGCGCTTACGCGCTGCTCGGGCCTTCCGGCTGCGGCAAGACCACGCTCCTTAACATCATTTCCGGTCTCATTTCGCCGTCGCAAGGCCGGGTGCTGTTCGACGGCAGAGACGTGACACAACTGCCGACGGAGCAGCGCAACATCGCCCAGGTTTTCCAGTTCCCGGTGATCTACGACACCATGACCGTCGCCGAGAATCTGGCGTTCCCGTTGAAGAACCGGCGCATGGAACGAGCCGCGATCAAGGCGCGTGTCGCCGAGATCGCCGATTTGCTCGATCTGACAAACGACTTGCCGCGGCGCGCGCGGGCGTTGACCGTGGAAGCCAAGCAGAAAGTTTCGCTCGGGCGAGGGCTTGTTCGCGCCGATGTAGCGGCAATGCTGTTCGACGAGCCGCTGACGGTGATCGATCCGGCGCTGAAGTGGCATCTGCGCTCGAAGCTGAAGGCGGTCCACCGCGCGCTCGACCTGCTCATGATCTACGTGACCCACGATCAAGTCGAGGCTTTGACCTTCGCCGACGAAGTTGTGGTGATGAAGGACGGCCGCGTCCTGCAGGTCGCTTCGCCGGCTCAATTGTTCGAGCGGCCGGAGCACACCTTCGTCGGTTATTTCATCGGTTCGCCGGGCATGAATCTAATCGCGGCGAAGATTTCCGATCATGTGGCGCACGTGTCCGGCCATGATATCGAGCTGGGCGCGCGCTATCCGAAAATCAAAAACGGTGAGGCGGTCATCGGATTTCGCCCGGACTTTGCCTCGCTCGTGCCCGAAGGCGGTATTCCCGTGCAGGTGCGGCGGGTCGAGGATCTCGGGCGTCGGCGGCTGGCGCGTGTCGCACTCGGCCCGCACGAGATCTTCGCCAACGTGCCCGAAGGCGTCTCAATCGGCGGCGGGCAGGCCGGTCTCACCATCCAGCAGGATCGGTTGTTCGTTTACGTCAACGACGAGCTCGTTCTGGGAGATCGTCGATAGATGGAAAAGCCGCTCAACAATCGCGCTTGGCTGATGGTCGCGCCGGTGTTGGTGCTGGTGCTGTTTTCGGCGCTGCTGCCGATGATGACCGTGGTCAATTATTCGGTTCAGGATTCGCTCGGGCAGAACCAGTTCTTCTGGAACGGTGACGCCTGGTTTCGCGACCTTCTCAACCCATCGACCGAGATTGGCGCGCGCTTTTCCGATGCGCTGCTGCGGAATTTGAGCTTTTCGCTGGTCACGCTTGCTCTCGAAGTGCCGCTCGGCATCGCGATCGCGCTCTGCTTGCCGCGCGGCGGCTGGGCGGTCGGACCGCTCCTGGTAATTATCGCGTTGCCGATGCTCATCCCTTGGAACGTCATTGGCACCATGTGGCAGATATTCTCGCGCGCCGACATCGGGCTGTTCGGCGCGGCCCTCACCGGGTTGGGCCTTCACTATAATGCCACGCAGAATGCGATCTCGGCGTGGTGCACTATCGTCGTCATCGATGTCTGGCACTGGACGCCGCTTATCATTCTGCTCACTTATGCCGGCCTGCGCGCCATTCCCGACGCCTACTACCAGGCGGCGCGCATCGACGCGGCAAGCCGCTGGGCGACGTTTATCAACATAGAATTGCCGAAGCTGCAGAAAGTTTTGGTGATCGCCGTCCTGCTGCGCTTCATGCAGACCTTCATGATTTATACTGAACCGTTCGTGGTCACCGGCGGCGGCCCCGGCAGCGCGACCACGTTCTTGTCGATCGATCTGGTCAAGATCGCGCTCGGCCAAGTCGATCTCGGTCCGGCCGCGGCGATGTCGCTGGTCTATAACCTGATCACGCTGACCATCTGCTGGATTTTCTTTACCATCATGACCCAGCTGGACCGTCGGAGATACGCCTGATGGCCGCCGAGGTTCTCTCCACCAGCAGTTTGGCCGCCGTGGAAAATCCGGCGCGTTCGCGGCGCGCATTCCGGTTGACCAATTTGTTGCCGCGCGTCGGATTCGCCGTTTATTTGCTGGCGCTGATGCTGCCGATCTACTGGCTGATCAACATGAGCCTGCGCAGCAACGAGGAGATCACGTCCTCGCTGGCGTTCTGGCCGCACCATCCGTCCCTGCAAAAATACTTCTTCATCTTCAGCGATCCGACTTGGGTGCACGCCTTTATGGTTTCGCTGACCTATGTCGCAATCAACACCGTCATTTCGGTCACAGTCGCGCTTCCAGCGGCGTACGCTTTCAATCGCTATCATTTCATCGGCGACAAGTATTTGTTCTTTTGGCTGCTGTCGAACTTGATGGCGCCGGCGGCGGTATACGCCATGCCGTTCTTCAATCTCTATTACGCGATCGGCCTGTTCGACACGATTTGGGCTGTTGCACTGGCGCATTGCCTGTTTAACGTGCCAGTCGCAGTCTGGATTCTCGAAGGTTTCGTCGCCGGTGTGCCGCGCGAGATCGACGAGATGGCGGCGATCGACGGTTATTCGTTCCCGCGCTTCTTCATCCGCATCTTCATCCCGCTGATCGCCAACGGCGTCGGCGTCACCGCGTTCTTCTGCTTCATGTTCTCGTGGGTCGAACAACTGTTGGCCACGACGCTTACGGCAACGGACGCGCTGCCGTTCGCGGCGGTGATGACGCGGAGTTACTCGGTGGCCGGAATGGATTGGTCGCTGCTGGCGGCGGCCGGCGTGCTGACGATGATTCCCGGCGCACTGGTCATCTGGTTCGTGCGCAATCACATCGCCAAGGGCTTCGCCCTCGGTCGCGTCTGAGAGGAAACTGGCATGCTCGCGTGGATGGCTTGGACCTGGCAGACTGCGTTATTCTTCGGGTTCATCGCACTCGCACTCGTCATATTGACGTTGCTTGCGATCTTCCGCCCGCAGCCGCCGCGCCAGGGCATCCTCGGGTTCCCGACGCAACGCGGCGATCGGTTCTTTGTCTCGCTAATTGGCGCCGCTTTCATCTTTATTTTGTGGATGCGCTTTGACGGCGGCGCGCTGTGGTACCCGCTCGCTCTGTCCTTCTTGTTTGGAGCGGCGATGTTCAAGTTTGCCTGAAAAGAAGACGAATACCCTCGCGCATGCCGCGTGAGGGATGGTGGTGGAGGAAACGATCATGGACGTTAAACGACGTGACGTATTGAAAGGGGCGGCGGCGGCCACCGCGGCTGCGGCCGTGGGAGCGCCAGCGCTACTGACGCCGACGCCGTCTTATGCACAACAGCTCGACGCGGCGAAGAAGTGGGTGGACAGCGAATTCCAGCCCTCGACGCTGACCAAAGAGCAGCAGATGGCCGAGATGGAGTGGTTCGTTAAGGCGTCGCAACCCTTCAAAGGCGCCAAGGTCAGCTGCGCGTCGGAAATTCTTGGCATTCATGAATACGAATCGAAGACCTTGACCAAGGCCTTTGCGGAAATCACTGGCATTCAAGTCAACCACGAGATGATGGATGAGGGCCTGATCGTCGACAAAATTGAAGTCGAGATTCAGTCCGGCCGTCCGATCTACGACTTCTGGATGAACGACTCTGATTTCATCGGAACTCATCCGCGCTACAATGATATCGTCGGCGGTTCGTTGACCGACTTCATGGCCAACGAAGGCAAGGAAATTACCAATCCCAACCTCGACCTCAACGACTTCATTGGACTTTCCTTTGCGACATTCACCGACGGCAAGCTCTATCAACTGCCCGACCAGCAGTTCGCGAACCTGTACTGGTTCCGCTACGACTGGTTCAGCCGTCCCGACATCAAGGCCGGTTTCAAAAAGCAGTTCGGCTATGAGCTTGGCGTGCCCGTCAACTGGTCGGCCTACGAGGATATCGCGGAATACTTCACCAACACGCTGAAGGAGGTCGATGGCCAGCGCGTCTACGGCCACATGGACTATGGCAAGAAAGATCCCTCGCTCGGCTGGCGGTTCACTGATGCATGGCTGTCGATGGCCGGGAACGGCGATCGTGGCCTGCCTAACGGGCGACCGGTCGACGAATGGGGCATTCGCGCCGAAGATGGCATTCCGCGCGGATCGTCGGTCACCCGCGGCGGCGACGCCAACGGTCCCGCCGCAGTTTACGCGCTGACCAAATTCGTCGAGTGGCTCAAGAAGTACGCGCCGCCGGAAGCAGCCGGCATGGACTTCCTTGAGGCGGGAGCGGTGCCTGGACAGGGGAAGATCGCGCAGCAGATTTTCTGGTACAGCGCTTTCACAGCCGCGCTCTCAAAGCCCGATCTGCCCGTCATGAATAAGGACGGCACGCCGAAATGGCGCATGGCTCCAAGTCCGCATGGCTCCTATTGGAAGGAAGGCATGAAGCTTGGCTATCAAGACCAAGGTTGCTGGACTTACCTCAAATACGCGCCGATGGACCACGTTAAAGCAGGGTGGCTCTATGGCCAATTCTGCGTGTCGAAGACGGTGTCGTTGAAGAAGGCGGTTACCTTCCTCCACGTCATCCGCGAAAGCGACATCCAGTCGGAAGCTATGACCAAGCTTGCTCCGACAGTTGGCGGCTGGGTCGAATTCTATCGCAGCCCCGCGCGCAAACTGTGGACGCCGACCGGCGTCAACGTGCCGGAATACGGTAAGCTCGCACAGGTGTGGTGGCAGAACGTCTCGCGGGCGATCTCCGGCGAGCAGACGCCGCAACAGGCGATGGACGGACTGGCGCGCGACCAGGATGCCATCATGGCGCGTCTCGAGAAATCGGGCGTGCAAGGCAAGCTCGGTCCGAAGCTCAACGAGGAGAAAACGGCCGAGTACTGGTACGACAAGTCCGAGAAAGACGGCAATGTCGCTCCGCAGCGCAAGCTCGCCAACGAGAAGCCGCCCGGAGTGACCGTCGACTACGACGAGCTGATTAAGTCCTGGAAAGTGCCGCAAAAGGGCTAACGGGAAACAGCGATCGGAGCTGGGCCGGCGACGGCTCAGCTTCTCGCGGGTGCGAACCGCTCGGGTACAACTGCCCGCTTGCACGTGCGCCAGAGATTGCGAAAAGTGGGCGTCCCGAACGGGACGCCCACGTTCATTTGCGGCGAAGACCGTTACGCGCGAGGCAGCGACGGTAGGGAGGCTTGATGCGATACATCCTTGCCATCGATCAGGGCACGACATCGACGCGCAGCATTGTGTTTGGGCCTGACGCCGCGCCGGTCGCGACCGCGCAAAAAGAATTCAGGCAAATCTATCCGCATCCTGGCTGGGTCGAGCACGACCCCAGCGACATCTGGGACACGGCGCTTTCGACGATGCGAGAGGCGCTCGCGCAAGCCGGCCTAACCGCGGCGGACGTCGCGGCTATCGGTATCACCAACCAGCGCGAGACCACGCTCATCTGGAGCCGCGAAACCGGCGAGGCGATCGGCAACGCCATAGTGTGGCAGGACCGTCGGACCGCCGACTTTTGCGCCAAGCTCGAGGCCGACGGCTGTGGCGACCTCGTCAGCGAGCGCACCGGTCTCCTGCTTGATTCATATTTCTCTGCGACCAAGATTCGTTGGATGCTTGAAAACATTCCCGGCGCACGCGCGCGCGCCGAGCGCGGCGAGCTCGCCTTCGGCACGGTCGACTCATATCTGCTGTGGCGGCTGACCAACGGCGCCATCCACGCGACGGACGCGACCAACGCGTCGCGTACGCTGTTGTTCAATATCCGCTCCGGCGAATGGGACGAAGATTTGCTGCGGCTATTCGCGGTGCCGCCGTCGCTCCTGCCGCAAGTGCGCGACACCGCGGGTGAACTCGGCATAGCCACGCCCGAACATCTGGGCCGTGGTATCCCGATTCTTGCGGTCGCCGGCGATCAGCAGTCGGCGCTGGTCGGGCAGGCTTGCCTCGAGCCGGGCATGGTGAAGGCAACCTATGGCACCGGCGGTTTTGTGCTGCTCAACACCGGCGCATCGCTGGTGCGGTCGCGGCATCGGTTGGTGACGACAATCGCTTATCAATGGGCCGGCACGCGTCATTACGCGCTCGAGGGTTCAATCTTCGTCGTCGGCGCCGCGGTGAAGTGGCTGCGTGACGCGCTCGGCATTATCGCGTCGTCAGCGGAGGCAGGGGAACTTGCGGCGGAGGCCGATCACGAGCAGCCGGTTTATTTCGTGCCGGCTTTTGCCGGGCTCGGCGCGCCGTACTGGAATAGCAGCGCGCGCGGCACCATCACCGGCATAACGCTCGGCACCACGCGCAAGGAACTGGCGCGCGCTGTGCTCGAGAGCGTCGGCTATCAAACCCGCGATCTCTTGGGCGCGATGTATGCCGATGCGGCCGGCGCCGGTGGCAAGACCGCCAAGCACGTTATACGGGTCGACGGTGGATTGTCGGCGAGCGACTGGAGCATGCAGTTTCTTGCCGATGTTCTCGGTGTGCAGGTCGATCGGCCGACGGTACGCGAAACGACCGCGCTCGGCGCCGCGCTGCTGGCGGGATGGCAGGCTGGTCTCTATCCGGGACCGGACGGCTTTTCGCGGACCTGGCGGCTCGAACAGAGCTTCCATCCAGACATGCCGGAAGCTGTCCGCGAGCAGCGTTACCGTGGCTGGCAGGACGCGGTGGCGCGGGCGTTGCTAGCGCCGCGCTAGCGTTCGACCCTGCAATCCTGCTATCTCACGCCCGCGTTATAACTCCGGGATCAAAAGGCTAAAGTGCTGGCTCGTTCGCGCATATTCAGCGTCGCTCCGATGATGGAATGGACCGATCGGCATTGCCGATTCTTCCATCGTCTGCTCACGCGCCGCGCGCTCCTCTACACCGAGATGTTGACGACCGGCGCGGTGTTGCACGGCGACCGTACGCGGCTGTTGCGGTTCGATCCGGCCGAACACCCGGTGGCACTCCAGCTCGGCGGTAGCGATCCGCGCGATGTTGCCGCCTGCGCCCATATCGGCGCGGAAACAGGTTTCGACGAGATCAATCTCAATGTCGGTTGCCCGTCGGACCGGGTGCAAGACGGCCGCTTCGGCGCCTGCCTTATGGCGGAGCCGGTACTGGTGGGCGAGTGCGTGGCAGCGATGAAAGCTGCGGTGTCTATCCCCGTCTCGGTCAAATGCCGCATCGGCATTGACGATCAGGATCCGGAACAAGCGCTGGATGTTTTCGCGCGGATGGCGGAACAGAGCGGCGCCGACGCGCTCATTGTGCACGCCCGCAAGGCTTGGCTCAAAGGTCTGTCGCCGAAGGAGAACCGCGAGCTGCCGCCGCTCGATCACGCGCGGGTTTATCGGCTGAAAGCGGCGCATCCGCATCTGCCTATCGTTATCAACGGCGGCATTGGCACGCTCGAAGAGGCGAGGGGGCATTTGAGTCATGTGGATGGCGTCATGATGGGGCGAGCTGCCTATCAGGAGCCGTGGCGGATGCTCGACGCCGATCGCGTTTTGTTCGGCGAAGCCCCGCCGTTTTCTTCCGTGAAGGAAGCGGCGAGCGCGCTGGTGCCTTACATCGAACGCGAGCTTTCGCAAGGCACCCGACTGCATTCCATCACGCGGCATTTGCACGGCTTGTTTCGCGCCGTTCCGGGCGCCCGCGCCTATCGCCGCGAATTGGCCGGCGCCGCGACGTCCAAAGCGGGCGCCGAGCTTTTGATCGCGGCGCTTGCGCTGGTCAGCGACCACGATCGCGAATTGATCGCGGCCTAAACTGCGTCGCGCGGAAAGCATCGACCCAATATGCTCTACGGGGTTGGCCTCAACGAAATCTTCTGGCTCGTTCTGCTGATTTTGGTTGGAGGCGTGATCAGCGGGCTGCTGGCCGGGCTGTTCGGCGTCAGCGGCGGTTCGATCATTGTGCCGGTGCTTTTCGAGTGCTTTCGCGCGTTCGGCGTGCCCGAAGACGTGCGGATGCAGCTTTGCCTCGGCACCTCGATTGCGATCGTCGTTCCGACGACCATACGCTCCTATCTGACACACCGCGCCCACGGCTTCGTGATCCCCGGCGTGATCAAACAATGGGCGCTGCCCTCGATCATCGGAGTTGCGTGCAGCGCGACCATTGCCGCTTTCGCTCCCGTGGTGGTGCTCACCCTGGCCTTTGTGGTGATCGCAAGCCTCATTGCCATGAAGCTTCTGTTCGCCGGCGACCGGCTCAATATCGGGACTGAATTGCCCGGTACCGTGCCGATGATTTTGTACGGCTTTGGCATCGGGCTTTGCGGGACGCTGATGGGCGTCAGCGGCGGCGCGATCTCGACGATTGTGCTGACGCTTTACGGCAAGCCCATTCACAACGCGATCGCGACGTCTTCCGGGGTTGCCGTCCCGGTCAGCATCGCCGGCGCTATCGGCTTTGCGCTCGCCGGCTTGCCGCACGAAGCGCAATTGCCGCCGTTCTCGCTCGGCTTTGTGTCGCTGATCGGGCTTGTCGTGGTGGCGCCGGTCGCAAGCTTGATGGCGCCCTACGGCGCGCGGTTCGCCCACCGTTTGTCGCGGCGGCGGCTTGAAGTGGCGTTCGGCTGCTTTCTCCTTCTCATATCGCTGCGTTTTGTCATCAGCTTGATTTAAGCCAGCGCCGCGGCGCGACCATTATGGATAGGCGTGCAGCAAAAGCCGGTCGCCGCGCACCTCCCAGCTTTGCAGCCGGTTGAGGAAGCTCATGCCGAGGAGGCTGGTTTTAAGCTGACCGGGCTGCGCGACCAAGGCCGCAATGGAATGCTCGACCAGGCCGCCGATGCCGACGCGATCGAGCGTAACCGGCGCCGCCTGGGTGCGGCCGTTGGCGGTGTCGATGCTCACGCTGTAGGCCAGCACCTCGAGCGGCAAGCCGGCCGCCTTGGCATCTTCGCGGGTCAGCACGACCGAACTCGCCCCGGTATCGAGCACCATCGCGACTCTGGCGCCGTTGATTTGNGCCGTGACCGCGAANTCGCCGCTCGCTGCGCGCGCGACCTGAACCGTGCGGCCCGCCGTGGTGGCGTGGCCGGGCGCGAGCTCCGCCATCACCCGGTCGGCGACGTCGTGTAATTCGAACCGGTACGAATAGCCGACGACCAGAACCAGCGCGAGCACCACCCAAAACAGCGCCGCGGTCAGCGCCTGCGCGAAACGTTCGCGAAACAGCATCAGCGCAACAGCGCCTGCGACCACAAGGATGACGATCTTTTGCGCGAGCGATCCGAGGTCGACTTCCGAAAGTCCCGCGTCCTCGCCGCGGCGGGCAATGATGACGACGAGCGCAATCAGCACCGCCCCCAGAACAACCCACAGCAGCCGTCGGCCCACGAATTCGTTCCTCAGCGGTTGGTTTGCCGGCGGCGAAGCGTCCCGCGGTGTGTTAGGCACCAAACAGCGCGCGGCGCGCGCGTTTGGTCGAATTATCCGACGCGGACGAGGTGTCACCTTGCGGCTGGATCGGCGGGGCAGGGCTGTCGGAAATCGGCCCCAGCGCCGACATCACCCGCTCCGGCGGGAAAGTCACAATCACTTCGGTGCCGATACGCAGTTTCGATTTCAGCGTGAAGGTGCCGCCGTGCAGGTCGATGAGGTTCTTGGCGATCGGCAGGCCGAGGCCAGCGCCCTGTTCGGCGGATTTGATGGAGTTCGAGCCCTGGCCGAACGAAGCCAGCACCACCGGAATTTCCTCTTCCGGAATGCCCGGCCCGGTATCCTTTACACTCATGTATTGCCCGCCTGACGCGGTCCATCCCACCTTGAGCCAGACCTCGCCGTGTTGCGGCGTGAACTTGATGGCGTTGGACAGAAGATTGAGACAGATCTGGCGCACCGCACGCTCGTCGGCCCACAGCCGCGGCATGTCGGGCTCGAACATTTCATGGATGGTGATGCCGCGATTGCTGGCGCGCAGCTTGAGCAAGTGATGGCAATCCTCCACCGCGCGGCCAAGCGACACGCCTTCCTCGTTGAGCTCGTAGCGCCCGGCCTCGATCCGCGACAGGTCGAGGATTTCGTTGATCAGGTTGAGCAAATGCACCCCGGAGCTGTGGATGTCCGCGGCATAGTCCTTGTACATCGGCACGGTATGGGTGCCGAAAATCTCGCCCTTCATGACTTCGGAGAAGCCGAGAATGGCATTGAGCGGCGTGCGCAGCTCGTGACTCATCTGCGCCAAAAAGCGTGACTTGGCGATATTGGCGGCCTCCGCGCGCCGCCGCGCTTCGTCGGAAATGGATTTTGACTGTTCGAGCTCGCCGAACAGCGCTTCCTTCTCGGCGCGCGCCTCGAGCGTGGCGAGCATGTTCGAATAAAGCCGATAGGCTAAAAGCGAGAAGTAGCCCTCCGCCGCCAGCACCATGACGGCGAGGATGCTATCATGCAGCGTCCCCTTGAGCACGAAGTCGAGCGCAATCGCAATGGTCACCGGCAAGGTCAGCGCCAGCACGGCGACCGGCAAGCTCGACGCCAGCATGCTCGACACCGCCACCACCAGCAGCATCACAAAGACCATGAAGGTACAGGCCTGCTCGTCGGTGCCGATCGGCTGAACCAGCAAAAACGTCCAGGCCACACCGAAAAAAAGATCGAGCAGGATGAAGCGCAGCCGCCACGAGTGCAGTTTGACCGCCGCCGGCGCGGTGCGGAGAAATTCGCGGCAGGCGCGCACAATCACGAGGTGAATGGTCAGCGCGCCCGCGGTCCAGGTCGCGCAGGACAACGCGCCGGTCCACAGCCCGGAGAGGAGCCCGATCGTGATCACCAAAAGCATGATGACCAGCGAACCGGACAGGCGATTTTGCGCGAACTGGCGCAGCAATTCGTAGTCGAATACCGGCCGCGTGCCGCTGGTCGAGGTCAGCCGGTCGCGCGCTTCGCGCACATGCTGGATGGCAAGGCGCCGCTTGGTCGAGGGCGCATCGGCGGCGCCCGGCGAGCGTTTCTCGCGCGGCGCGCTGGGCGTCTTGGACATTACTGCTCGCAGCCGGAGAAAATTTGCATCAAAAGTCCCGTAAATTCCTTAAGACCGGGCTTATGCCCGCCGACGTTATCGCGGCATCGGATAACGGAACGTTCACCGTCTAACTCCTTGTGCGGCAACGGCGAAAGGCTCAAAGCCGCGAGCCGGCTTAGCGCCGGACGGCAAGGTTGAAAAATCGCAGAGACGCCGGCTCAACATCCGACTGCGATCCCGCGTTCAATGCGCCGGCACTGAGAAGCATTTAGTTAAAAATTAACAGATTCCGCGAAGCATGAGGGTTGCCGACGAATAGCCGGGCTCGGGATCGATGTCCCGAAACGCTTTGGAGGCGTCCGATGAGCGATCACAATCGTCTTCACGTTCTCGACCACGAACTCTTTGTCGTCCAGCTTGATGGCCACGTTAAGTCGACGCACGACCGATTTGTCGAGGCGCTACGAGCAGCAATGTCGCTGCGCGACGAATTCCCGAAACACCAAGTCAAAGTGCGGGCCGCGCCAACGACATTGCCGCAAGGTGATGTCACGCGCAGAGCTGCTCTCCATTGAGTTCAGCGTAAGCGAAGCGGCGGCGCCCCGCGCGCGGCCGGACCCGTTGGCCCGCGACCCTTCCCATCGAGGGGAGGGTGGAGGCAAATCCGT
>JGI12635J15846_10002487_pt1 | contig 16134 bp, 15 predicted proteins | sample BlaSpr_A8_OM2_M2_FD_15846 | JGI IMG/M metagenome (IMG submission 15846) | reverse complement strand
GGTAGAGCTTGTTCTCGAGTGGGTACTTGGCGAACTTCCTGGGCGCCGGCGCCGGACGTCCTATGAACCGGAGAACTCTGTAGTAGGCGTCGGTCATATCGATTCTATCTGGCCAGATCGACCAGAAGTCCAGCCAGAATGACGCGTGGAAAATGTGAAAGAGGATCGAGATTGTCAGCACCGTACCCGCAATCCAGTGATAGGTCACCCAGTTGAACTGCACGCCAACCTTAGGAAGAAAGGCGGTGCACAGCAGTGTCAGCATCGAGGCTGCCATGACCCAGTGGAACGCTCGCGCCACCTGCGAATGCCTGGGCACGCGTGCAGGTATTTCGGATGGGACTATAGGTGGAGTATCTGGCGCAAACCGCCGGGGCTTGGCGAAGTATCGCACGTAGGTGGCGTGAACTATGAAGAAGCCCACACCTGCAATCACCGCCACCCATATCAGGAACCACGCGATGTGAATGGGAACTCTCAGTCCCCACGGATTGATAGCCCACTGCAGGAAACTCATGCTGCTTGCTCCGCTCCGCCGATAGCGCGCTTGACCAGGTTTCTCATCAACGGAATCTTGTAGGCGTTGAACTGCAATGGGACCGCACCTTCGACCGCCAGCTTCCCGGCCATCTCGCCAGTGGCGGCATTCGGCGGCATTCCTCGTACTGCCCTTTCGACGTTCTTCAAACGCAGCGGACGAGCAGCGGCAGCGTTAACTGCGATGCGGATTTGCTGAATCCTTGCGCCGGATAGGGTCATGGCAGATGCGACATTCAGCAATGGAAAATCCCATACGTTCCGGTCGCGTACCTTTTCAAAATAAAATTGTTGGTTAGCCCATGTTGTCGGAATTCGAATGGCCGTCAACAAATCGCCAGGCTGCAGGATGTGCAGACGCGTTATGTCGATGTCGGGACCGACGAAATAGTCTTCCGCATCGACGACGCGTTCGCCTTTGTGCGTGTTGATCACGAATTTCGCATCGAGCGCGATTAGAGCTGGCGCGGTGTCGGATGGATTCACCGCGACGCATCGTTCCGCGTTCAGAATCGCATGCTCGCGATTACGGCCATCAGGCGTGTCCGCATAGCAAATGTTTCCGCCCGCGCGATAGCAGGGCCAGCCCGCGCGATAGTACCAGCATCGCGTATCCTGGGACACGTTGCCGCCGATAGTGCCCTGGTTGCGGATCTGGGGTGAGGCGACTAACTCCGCGGCTTCCGCCAGCACGCTGTACTTCCCGCGAATAGTGGGATCCTGCGCGACTTCCGTGAGTGTGGTCATCGCGCCAATCTCGATTCCGTCGCTGGTCGTGCGGATTCCGCGAAGTTCCTCGACTCCGCTTAGATCGATCACAGTCTTCGGCCGCTTGATCCGATCCTTGAGCCAGTCGAAGCTGTCGAGGCCACCGGCCAGCACCCAGGCATCGCTTCCGTTCTGTTGGAGCAGGCTCTGCGCCTCGGCTATTGAGTTTGGCTGAAGCAGCTCGAACGCTGGCATGACATCTCGAATTACAGCCATGACAGTGTCCTCGCTAAATGTGCGCCATCAGAGGATGTTGCATCGGCCGCCCCGCTTCGAGGGACGTCAGGATGGTATCGAGGTTGACCGGTGCGCGCCGGAAAATTTCGTCTCCGAGCGCATCTGTGAGTGCATTCAGGACTGACGCGCATCCGCCGCCAACCGGAGGCTCCCCCACGCCGCGCGCGCCCACTGGAGTTTCCGGATCAGGAATATCCAGAGCGCCCCACTGCATGTTGACCGGAACGTCGAGAATCGTCGGCGGCTTATTCTGGTAGAATCGCGTCGAAAGCATCGCGCCGTAGTGAGGGTCGTAAACCCACTTCTGCCCAATCGCGTGGCCCATTCCCAGAACTGACCGGCCGAGCACCTGGCCGCCGAGCGATCGCGGATGAATCACCGAACCAACGTCTGCGTACGCGAGAAAATCCACGATGTCGTATTTGCCGGTCTCGACGTCGACCTCGACTTCGGCGAAGCTCGCGACGTAGGAGAACGTCTGGCCATCGCGGGGATAGTTGTCCTTCGCAGCAGCGACGAGACCCTGGCCCGCGAATGCCGTAACGGACGCCTTGGTCAATTTGTGCAAGTCGGGCGCTGATTCGTGGCCGTCGTAGACGCCGCCCAATTGAATTGCGCGTTGAGCGGCCTGCGCTAACGTCATGCCGCGGCCGTCGCCCTTGCGGAAGACGCGCTCGTTGGCGACCTCATAGTCTTCGGGTCCGCCGCCGAGACTCTTAGCCGCGATCTCTTGCAGCTTCTTCCGGGCGTCCATCGCGGTCGCGTAGGCGGCTCGCGTCATCGCGTGCGTCGTCTGGCTGCCGCCGGACACGCAGGTGAACGGAAGATTGTTGGCAGAGTTGCCCCAGACGACATCGCACTTTTCCCATGGCACACCAAGAATTTCCGCACCCGCGCGATGCACGTCGATGACCGACTCGGTTCCCAGGTTGCCGATCCCGGATTGAAAGGTGACGCGGCCGTCCGGCTTGATAATGAGAAGGCCGTCGAAGCCGATCGTGCCGCCGACGAAACAACTGAGCGAGACGCCGACCCCGCGCACCTTGGAACCGATTCGCTTTGGAGTGCGCGCCACCCGCTGCGACCAGTTGAACTGCTCTGCGCCGCGATCGAGAGCCTCCTTGAGAAACGCGCTCGTCGCGTGCAGACGTTCGCCGCCCTTCACCGGCCCACCGAATGGCGCCTTGCCTTCTGGACAGTTGATTCGCCTGATCGCCACCTGATCGAGCCCGAGCTTGCGCGCGGCTTTCGCGATGATCGGTTCAATAATCACGATGCCCTGCAAACCGCCTGGTGAACTCTGCGCGCTGCGGGGTGGAGTGTTCGTCAGGATCGTCGCACCGCGCCAGCGCATCGCTTGCGGCTGATACAGCAGCGAAACGATACGGCCGGAGCTCGGGACGTCGCCTTGCGCGTCGTAAGGNCCGTTGTTGGAAATCACGAACATGTCCAGCGCTACGATTCGCCCCTCCCTGGAGAAACCGACTTTCATCCGGCCCATGAGACTGGGACGCGCGCGGCCGATGAAGGTCTCTTCCTCGCGACTGATGCGCATCATCACCGGCGCATTCGCCTTCTTCGACAGAAGCGCGGGGATAACGAGCGACACGCCGGCGGTCACCTTGCTACCGAAACCGCCGCCGGTGTATTCGCTGATCAGCACTACTTTGCCGCGGTCGATATTCAGCCATCGCGCGATGGCGGGTACCGTTTGAGCGGTGCTCTGCGTGCCCGTGTAAACGTAAACTTTCCCGTTCTGCCAGTAAGCCATGGCGCTGCGCGTCTCGAGCGTCTGGTGACTCGTGTCCGGCGTGACGAACGTTTCGTCGAGGACGAGCGCGGCACTTTGGAAGCCCGCGTCGAGGTCGCCATACGACCATTGGTCGGGAGTATTGCCCATCGGCAATTGACCATCCTTGGCGTTGGCGAAATCCTCCTCGGTCCACTTGAGTTCGCCGATAGTTGGCGGCTGAGTTGGCGGCGCCCCGGACGCGGACCCTGGAGGCATGACCCAGATATTTCCGTCCACTCTTGGATTCGGGCCGCCCGGCCGCAGCGTCTCGAGCGGATCGATCACGAACGGAAGCGGCTCGAGATCGATCTGAATCTTCTCGATCGCATCCGCTGCAGTGAGTTCGTCAACCGCGGCAACGGCGAGAATCGGCTCGCCCTGGTATACCGGCTCCATCGTGAGTGCGCGCTCGCTCTTCGGATTGGCTTTGATCACTGTGCCGTTGTCGGTGAGACTATCGGCCGGCGGTGGAACATCATCCGCCGTAATAATTGCTCTCACCCCTGGCATCGCGAGCGCCTCGCGCGCGTCGATGTGCCTTACGCGCGCATGCGGCATCGGACTGAGCAGCAGCTTGCAGAACAGCATGCCGTCGGCGTGAAAGTCCTCGGCATACTTCGCCTGGCCCGTCACCTTCGCATATAAATCTGGAGTTTCGTAATCTTTGCCGATCAGCTTCCTTCCGACGCCGTACTCGCGCGCGGGCTGGGCGGGATTAGGACCATTGTTTTCAGACATGGCTGGTCTTCCTCATATTTTCAGCCCCGCGCATCAGCGCGGTGAGGATCTTGTCGTAGTCCTGGCATCGGCACAGGTTGCCCGAAACGCCATTCGCCAACTCGGCCCGGGTGGGATTGGGGTTCGTCTTCAAAAATCCTACCGATGCCATGATGAAGCCGGGCATGCAGAACGCGCATTGAAAGCCTTGTTCTTCTACGACGCCTTGTTGCACCGGATGGAGTGTTCCGTCGCTGTTAGCCAATCCTTCAATTGTTAGAACTTTTCTATTGCGCACGGTGTGGGTTAGCACCGAGCACGCGTAGTGAGGCACGTCGTCGATCAGTACGGTACATGAGCCGCATTCGGCCCGGTCGCAGCCTAATTTTGTACCGGTTAATCCCAGCTTATGGCGTAGCGTCCATGCGAGCGTTTCCTGCTTCATAACGTCAGCACGCCGCTGCTGTCCGTTGACGTCGATGGTTAGCAGCCGGCCACCAACGGCGCCCGATTGAGCGAGTAGAGTCGAGGCACGGAACAGGTAGCCGCCCGAAGAGACAGCCACACCACCTGCGATTACGCCCTTAATGAAGTCGCGTCGCGAGAGCACCGGAAGCATGCTCGCGAATGTTTTTGGCTCGAGCGGTTTGCTCATCAGGGGAATACCTCAGCCGCGTCGAAAGAAGGGCATATTTCGCGTAACGCCCGCTTTCTTATGGACGTCGCCGATTCGGCCGCCGTTGCGTTTCAGCGGGGCCTCACTCACAGAGGCGTGAGAAGTGCCGGCACAAAAGGTGCCGTTCCGTCTTTCCCATCTTCAAGCCTAATAAGCCCGTTAACCGGATCAAGCTGCATGAGGAATGTCACTCTCTCTACTATTTATGTTGATCTTTCTCGGCGAAGTGTTCGCGAAAAGCGAGTCTACCGACCAGTCTCGGAGAGTCGATCGAAAAGCGTGTGCGGGCGGCTGGGGTTAACACGGGAGAGATAGTGCCGGCGCAAATCCGCAGAATCTGGCAAAACCCATCCGGGCGCGATTCCGAGATTTGCCAACGGGTTGTGCTCGCAGTCCTATGCTGGTCATTCATATGCGCACGCTTCTTTTTTCGTTAACGTCGCTCGAGAAATTGGTCAGCTCCAGGAGGATGGCATGAAAGTCAGCATAGGAATTGGCGGTGCCGCGTCGGGTCGCAAGCGCGACTTCGACGAGCAAGTCGACTACGTCGTCGAAGCGGAAAAGCTCGGGGTGGATTCGGTCTGGTCCGCCGAGGCGTGGGGGCACGACGCTATTTCACCGCTCGCCTATCTCGCGGCGCGCACGAGCCGGATCCGGCTCGGTACTGGCATCATGCAGATAAGCGCGCGCGTGCCGGCGATGATCGCGATGACAGCACTGACGATGGCCTCAATCAGCAACGATCGCTTCATCCTGGGTCTCGGTGCGAGCGGTCCGCAGGTCGTCGAAGGGCTGCAGGGCCGCCCGTTCAAGGCGCCGCTCACCCGGATGAAAGAGACGGTGGATATCATCAAACTGGCGTTTGCCGGGGAAAAGATCGAATACCACGGCAAGTATCACGAATTGCCACTGCCGGGCGGACAGGGCAAGGCGCTGCGATTGTCACAACCCGGCAATGCTAACATTCCGATTTATCTCGCCACGCTTGGACCTCACGCGTTGGAATACACCGGTGCCGCAGCCGACGGTTGGCTCGGCACGTCGTTTACGCCGGAGCACGCCGCTGCACACCTCGACTATCTGCGGCGAGGCGCAGAAGGTGCCGGTCGCAGCCTGGCGGACATCGATATCCAGGTCGGCGGAACAGTTGCGTTTGGCGACGATCTCGATGCGCTGGTGGAGCCCTTGAAGCCTGCGATGGCATTTACACTCGGTGCGATGGGTTCGGCGACGACAAATTTCTACAACGATGCATTCAAACGGGGTGGGTGGGAGGCGACGGCGCGCGAGGTGCAGCATCTCTGGATTGCCGGAAGGCGTCCTGAAGCCATTGCCAAGGTGCCGCTGGAAATGGTGGCCCAGGCGAATCTGTTGGGTGACACCGAGATGGTGCGCAACCGCATCCGGGCCTTCAGAGATGCAGGAGTCACGACGCTACGCGTCACTCCCCAAGGTCGCGACCTCGCCGAGAAACTCGCGACGCTCGGACGTGTGATGGACCTGGTGCGCGGTTAACGCGGGCGGCTTTGGAGAGGCTGCTACGCGAATGCCAGATCGGCGAGCCAGTCGCGGAATTGATCAATCCAGCGGTCCGACGGCATTCCCTGCTTCGCCATCCCGAACCCGTGGTTGCCGCGCCGGTAGATGTGCAGTTCAGCTGAGCGTCCGGCGTCGGTCCAGTCGGAATAGAGACCCTCGACAACGCGATACAGCAGGAGATCGTCCTGGGCGATGCAGGTGAACAGCGGCGGCGCATCCTTAGGTATGGGCCTTCCCAACGTTTCGCCGCCATAGATCGCCGCGACAAAGGCGAGCGGTGCAGCGCGTGGTTCAACCGCGATATCGACCGCGAGAAACGCGCCGGCCGAGAATCCAATCATGCCGACCTTGGCCGGATCGACGTCCCATTCCCTGGCTCGCTCGCGCACGATTGCGACCGCGCGGCGTCCGTCGTCGGCTGCGGCTGCACGCGCATCGCTGAACGATTTGGCTGGCACGATGTCGCTCATGGCGCGGAAGGCAGTCTTTCCCTTGCGGGTCAGGTCGATCCCCGCACCGATCTCCGCCATCTCGGCGTCGTAGTCCGCTTGCGCCGCGGGCGTGGCACGCACGCGATATTTCAGCAGAAACGTTGTATAGCCGTGCGCCGCGAGCCAGTGCGCGACATCGAGCCCTTCATGCTCCCATGCCAGGATGCGCCAACCGCCACCCGGACACACGATCACGCCAGTGCCGTTCGGCTTGTCGTTCGTGGGCCGATAAACGGTGAATGTCGGATCGGATACATTGCGAAGCATGGCCGCGTCACCCACGGTGCCCACTTTTCCGCGGAACTCTACCTCAGGACCCACACCATCCAGCGTCGTCGGCGGTCCATCGGGCCAGAGGCGGATGATGTCTCCGGGCAGCGGCATCACGGACTTCAATCCAATTTGAAAATTCCTCTCGTAGCTCATTTTCTGTCGCGACCTCTCGACTGTTTCTCAACGGTTGGGCTTTCTCTGACCGCCGGTCGACGTATCGACCAAGCCGCCGCTGCCGCCGGTGAGTGCGGTGACCGCCGTATCCCGCCTAATAAGTCTGCGCACCCTTTTCCAGGTTGCGGATCTCTCTAAGGTCATAAGCCTTTCCGCAGCCTGAGCAGGTAAAGGAGTCGCCCAGCGGGTATGGCTGGTAGCCCGGTTCCACGGGATCGCGAAACTTCAACACCGAGCCGCATTTGCATTTCAGCTCCATGGTGCGAACCTTTGTCTTCGCGACCGGCCGGGCGCCGATGCTCAGGTCTGTCCCCGGTGGCGGGGCGGAAAGCTGACTCGTCTCCGTGGTGCGTCTCAAGTTCGCGAGCATCCATCCGACGATGATTCCCGCTACGAACGCTATGCCAAGCAGCGGACCCGAGACGGCTATGGCTGACCCCACGCAGCATCCCTCCTGAGTGCTTGGATTCGCTGACCATAGTACAGCACTTCGCGCGATCCAACCGAAGCATTGGAACTACAAGCTGCGCGCCTTCCAGAGATACGCTACTTTGACCATCACCAGATATGGATTCCGAACCAGTTCTCGCCGTCGCGCCGGCTGCCTCGATCGAGGCAATGCCAGAGCAGCCTCAGCCGCACAAGTGGCTGGTCGCGGCGGCAGTGCTACTCGGCGCGATCCTGACGATTCTGGACGGATCGATCATCAACGTCGCCCTGCCATACATGCAGCGAAGCTTTGGCGTTGGCGTCGACCGGATCAGCTGGGTGGTCACGAGTTACCTGGCCGCAGTCAGCGTGATGATTCCGATGAGCGGATGGATCGCCGTGCGAATTGGACGCCGACGCTACCTGCTTATCTCGGTCGTGCTGTTCGTGGCCGCTTCGGCGCTATGCGGGCTCGCCCAGAGTATCGGCCAGATGGTGGTGTTCCGCGTGATTCAGGGCGCTGCTGGCGCGGCAATGATGCCGTTGTCACAGGCGATTCTGCTCGAGACGTTCCCGGTCGAGGAGCATACGCTCGCAATGACGACCTTCGGAATCGGAATGATGGCAGCGCCCGTGATCGGTCCGACCCTGGGAGGCTGGATCACCGAGACCTGGAGCTGGCGCTGGAACTTCTACATCAACGTGCCAACAGGCGCGTTCGCTGCCTTGATGGTCTATGCGTACGTGCACGATCCAGGGTATCTGCGAGCGCAACGCGGCACCGGCAGGGTGGACTATGCGGGGATCATACTGATAGTCGCGGCGCTCGGATTGTTCGAGATCGTGCTGGGACGCGGTGGACATGACGGTTGGTTCGCGGCCCCGTGGGTCAGGTACGGAGCCGTACTTTCGGCGCTCTCGATGGTCGTGCTGGTTATTCATGAGTTGCGCTTTCCGGAACCGATTGTGGACCTACGGTTGTTCAGAATCGTCGGGTTCTCAATCGCAGTGGTGTTGATCTCGCTCCAGGGCTTGGCGCTGTGGACGGTCAATCTTATGAATCCGCTGTTTCTCGAAAACGTCCTGCACTACGACGCTCTGAGAGCCGGGCTTGCGGTTGCGCCGCGCGGTCTCGGGGTGGTGATCGCTCTGCTAGTGGTTGGACAACTATCGCGCCGCCAATTCGAGATGCGACCGCTGGTTTGCGCGGGGTTCGTGGTTGGCGCATACGAAGCGTACCGAATGTCGCAGTGGACAATCGGCGTGCACGGAAGCGAAGTGCTGCTGCCCATTTTTTTCTTCGGCCTGGGGCTCGGCGCAATCTTTCCGATAGTTACCGCACTCGGCATCGGACAGATCAGCCGTGAGCGAATGGGCTTCGCAGCAAGCCTGTTCTCCGTGATGATTAATACCGGCGCGGCGGCCGGAATCGCGGTCGCAACCAACCTGTTGACTTCGCGCCACCAGCACCACGAAGCGCAAATCCTGGCTACGCTCTCTGCATCCAATCACCTTACAGGTATCTTGCAGTCGCAGGCCTGGTTACTCGCGTACAACGATGTGTACCGTGTCACCGCAGTACTGCTTTTGCTTCTCGCGCCCTGGTCTCTCCTGCTGAAGCGGACGCAGATCGATTCTCGTATGGCGATCGGTTCAGATTAGTATCGGAGTTGCGGCGGCACTTTAGCTGAGTATATACTCGCTCATTATGGCTAGGCTGCTCAGCGAAGATCGACACGCGGCGCTGCTCGATGCGGCCATGAAAGTCTTCGCCGAGCATGGGCTTGCAGCATCGACGGCGTTGATCTCGAAAACCGCCGGGGTCTCGGAGGGATCGCTCTTCACCTACTTCAAGACCAAGGATGAACTGATCAACGCGCTCTATCGCGAGATTCGGCTCGACCTGGCGGCGAGCGTGCTGAACGGCTTTCCGCGAAAGGGGGGCGTGCGCGACCGGCTCAAGCACGTATGGACGCGGTATGTCTCGTGGGGCGTCGCAAACCCGCTGGCACGCAAGACGTTGAAGCTGCTCACAATGTCGAACGCTATCTCACCTGAGGTGCGTTCCGAGAGCGGCACGTTGTTCGCCGAAGTCGAGCGCATACAGCAGGACGCCGTTGATCAGCGCCGGTTGCAGTTGCCGCCCGGGGTGGCATCGATGGCGCTGAAGGCGTTGTCCGAGATGACGATGGATCTGAGCGAGCGCGAACCGGAGCGGGCCGAGGAGTACCTGGCGATCGGATTTCAGATGCTGTGGGGCGCGCTCAGCACGAAGCTCTGACTCTTTTGCACCAGGAATGAGAAAGTACTCACTCAATAGGAGTTAACGATGAGCACAGTTCTGGTCACTGGCGGCTCAGGATTCGTCGGCAGCTACCTCGTGGCGCAACTGCTCGAGGGAGGCCATACGGTCCGCACGACAGTCCGATCGCTCCAGCGCGAGGACGACGTGCGCGCGATGGTGCGGGCGGCCGGCGTCGATCCGGGAGATCGACTTTCCTTCCTCGCCGCGAGCCTCGAGCGCGACGACGGCTGGGCGGAGGCCGTCGCCTCGTGCGATTTTGTGCATCATGTCGCGTCGCCGATTCCGCCAGTCGCGCCCAAGACCGAAGATGAGGTGATCATTCCCGCGCGCGACGGCGTGCTCCGCGTGCTGAGGGCCTCGCGCGACGCCGGCGTCAAACGGGTGGTGCTGACTTCGACCTGCGGCGCAATCTATTACGGCCATCCTCCACAGACTGGGCCCTTCGACGAAGCCAGTTGGACCGACATCCGGGGCGAGATGAGCGCGTACGTCCGATCGAAAGCGATCGCGGAACGCGCGGCGTGGGACTTCATGGCGGCCGAAGGCGGCGCGCTGGAACTGTCGGTCGTAAACCCGTCAGGCATCTTCGGGCCGATCCTCGGCCGCGACTACTCGCCTTCGATCGATCTTGTGAGGCGCCTTCTGAACGGCGGTCCCGGATGCCCGCAGATCTATTTCGGCGTGGTGGACGTGCGCGACGTCGCCGACATGCATCTGCGCGCGATGACCAGTCCGGCAGCAAAGGGCGAGCGCTTTATAGCAGTGTCCGGCGAAGCCATGTCGATGCTCGACATCGCGAAGGTGCTGAAGGCGCGCCTCGGCGAGGCGGCGAANAAGGTNCCGACGCGCCAGTTGCCGAACTGGNTGGTGCGAATCGGTGCGCGGTTCGATCCGACCATGCATCAGTTGCTGCCGATGCTCGGCAAGATTCGCAACGCGACCAGCGCCAAGGCCGAGCGCGTGCTCGGATGGAAGCCGCGGCCGCGCGAGGACGTGATCGTGGACACCGCCCAAAGCTTGCTTAAGTTCGGAATCGTGAAGGGGCCCCGCTAGCGCGAGACCCTTATGCATCGCAAAACCTATCCGGGCGCAATTTACCTGGGTCCGCGGATCATCGCTATTCATTCGCTTGCAATTCCCGGGCGCGCTCTTGCTAGGTCCGCTGGACCCAAGCGAGCGATGGCTCACGGTTAACAATGTTGGTCTTGCATGATGATCGCGCACGCGAGTACGCATACGGTCCTGCCAGTGGCCTATCGGACACCAAAGTTGGTACGTTCACGCAGGCGCTGTACGATGAGGCCAAGACCAAGGGCTGGAACGTGATCAGCATGAGGAATGACTGGAACCGAATTTTCACTTTTGACAAATAAAGCATTTTGCAGAAGCTCCCGGTCGGATTTTTTCACCTGACTAATAACCGGAGAATTAATTGAATATATATGCGAAGGTCGCCTCAATCAGCATTTGCCTGGCATTGTTGCTGGGCTATTCGGGAGCAGCCATGGCACAACAAAGCCCCGTCACTGCCATAGACATTGTGCTGGAGCCGGATGCGACGATGGTGCATCACGCGGAAGCTGTGAACGCTCGTCTGCGCTCGGTCTTCCCCAAGGGCTTTGCCCTCGACGCCGCGCATCATCCCCACATCTCGATGTTGCAGCGTTACGTCCGCACTGCGGACCTCGACAAGATCTACGCCGCCGCCAGCAAAGTCTTCGGAAGCTACAATATTACCAGTTTTAAGCTAAAGGCCTACAAATACTACTACCTTACCGCCCCGTCGCTCCCGGGCTTGGGCTTGTCGGGCATTGTCGTGGAGACCACTCCCGAATTGATCAAGTTGCAACATGATTTGATTGACGCCGTGGCGCCTTACACGGTGCCAACCGGAACCGCAGCAGCATTCGTCACCACTCCCGCCGCTCCCGATATCAATGAGGCGACTATTCACTACATCGAGGTATATGTACCCGAGCATTCCGGCGAACATTTAGAACTCCACGTTACCACCGGACTTGCCTCGGTAGACTACCTGAAGAAAATGGTCGCCGAACCGTTTGAGGATTTCACCTTCTCTCCGTCAGAAGCAGCTGTTTTTCATCTAGGCAACTACGGAACGGCAGCGGCAAAACTCAAGGAATTGGACGTAAAGTGAGTCTTCTCAGGCAAGATTTCCGGTCCCTTCCGCTCCACATTTCAGTCTAAAGATTTTTGGAGATGTCAGAGAATCGCTCGAAATCGGCGTCTGTGCGCGCGATTTGTGCAGATGTGGGACCCGCAGAATGCGCTGGGTCTGGTGCTTCAGGGTTGGAGTGAGTGTTCCAGGGCTGACGGATGAACGCGACGTTCGTTCGAGTAAGAGTGCCCGCAAAGACGCGCTTCATTGCTTGTCCCCCTATCCGTGCGAAGGGCTCTGACGACCCCGTGTCCGGTGACTGCAGACCCCAAGGCTGAACCTCAGACGCCTCGGGGCGCGATCAGTTTTCAGGATATATTCGTCTTGTGGACGCCGTTGCCATAGTTTTTTTAAAATTGTAATAGGGCAGTGTGCTCGCTTGAACTCGAGGCGGCTGGGCTGCGGGTTCGAGCAAGCCTCGACCAGGCAACTTGTAAAAACCAAGAGTCGAGCATGACAACACCACGCCGGGAGCAAACTCCCATCAACGTGACATTGCCGCGTCGTCCTCAAAGCCGGGCTCGGCACTCCCCTGTTGTGGCTGAAGCCGTCTGTCGCCAAGAACCAACGAAGACGACAAGTTCCCGCGTTGTGCCAGCATGACCATGCTCTCAGTCATCTGAAACGTGGAGTTTCTTCGAAGGGGAAATCGCTATGTTCCGCCATGAATGCGAAAGTTGCTCGTTGCTGTTTGGAGTGTGGCGACTCACCGCAGACCCTTCGTGCCGGCCCGGGTCGCGACTTGACACCGTCGTTCGGCGAGGGCTACAAGGAAATTATTGTTCGAATCGTCCGGACCTCTTACTCAGGCAGGTTGGATGTATAGGTGTCCCCGGACGTGTGATCTCCGAATGACGATCTAGGCGAACTAGATTAATCAATCAGGCGGCTTGAAGGATGGATGAGCTCATCGTTCATCGGATTCAATTCGCGTTTACGATCACGTTTCACTACCTGTTTCCCCAGCTGACGATGGGTCTGGGGCTGCTCATTGTCATACTCAAGACGCTCGCGATTCGCACTGGAAATGAGCACTACAACCAGGCGGCGCGCTTTTGGGCGCGCATTTTTGGAATTAATTTTGTCGTTGGCGTGGTGACCGGAATTCCGATGGAATTCCAGTTCGGCACCAATTGGTCGATGTTCTCCAAGAGCACAGGTGCCGTGATCGGGCAAACTCTCGCGATGGAAGGAGTCTTCTCGTTCTTCCTGGAATCGACATTCCTGGGCGCCTTTCTATACGGAGAGAAGCAACTTGGGCAACGGCTTCATTGGCTCGCCGCATTTCTCGTTTTTCTTGGTTCGTGGATTTCAGGATTCTTTATCATCGCGACCAACGCCTGGATGCAGCATCCGGTCGGGTATGCCCGGAGTAGTGACGGCACATTTGCTCTGACCGGTCTGGGAACTCTGATCACCAACCGCTGGATCGTTTGGCAGTACCTTCACAACATGACGGCCGCGGTGGTAACGGGTTCGGTAGTGATGGCGGCGCTCGGAGCATTCTACTTGTTGATGCATCAATTTGAGGAGTTTGGCCGGACCTTCGTGCGTCTCGGAGTCATATGCGGGCTCATTGCGTCGCTCATGATGATATTTCCGACAGGAGATGGAGAAGGCCGCAATGTAGCGCGCTATCAGCCGGTCACGCTCGCCGCGATGGAAGGGCTGTTCGACAATCAGCACGGCGCGCCGCTGGTGATCATTGGTCAGCCGGACGTTGGCGCCCGCAGGCTCGACAACCCAATCGCCGTGCCTGACATGTTGAGCTTTCTCACTTATCGCCGCTGGAAGGCAGAGGTCCAGGGACTTCTGGAATTTCCTGAAGATCAGTGGCCCGACAATATCCCGCTCCTGTACTACGCCTATCATATCATGGTTGGTCTCGGGACTATTTTTGCTGGTGTATTCGTTCTAGCGGGATGGCTGTTGTATCGAAATCGTCTCTACGACACCCCCTTAGTGCTGTGGGCATTAATGCTGCTCGCGCCGTTTCCATATATCGCTACCACCGCGGGCTGGATGACGGCGGAATTGGGGAGGCAACCGTGGCTCGTCTATGGATTGATGAGAACTGAAGCGGGCAGGTCGCCGTTGGTATCCGCGGGTAACGGCTTGTTCACGTTGCTCGGCTTCATGGGTTTGTACGTTGCGCTCGGGATATTGTTCCTGTTCCTGATTTATCTTGAAGTTGTGCGAGGTCCTGCAGAGCCGGGACAGACCCAGGTCGAAGGCCTCGTCGCCGCTCGCTGAGAGGAGGCAGCTTCCTACGAATACTCTCTGGTTCTGGATAGTCGCGATAATGTTCGCGACCTTTGCCGTGCTCGATGGTTTCGATATGGGTGTCGGAATCGTTCATCTCTTCATCACGCGCAACGATCGCGAGCGGAGCACTCTGCTTGAGTCGATCGGACCAGTATGGGACGGCAACGAAGTATGGTTGGTCGCGGGCGGCGGTACGCTGTTCTTCGCGTTTCCTGCCGCCTATGCTTCGGGTTTCAGCGGCTTCTACCTGCCACTTATAATGGTTCTCTGGTTACTCATTCTGCGCGGCATCGCGATCGAATTTCGCAATCATATCGACAATCCCGTGTGGATACCTTTTTGGGATGTGGTATTCGCCGGAGCCAGCTTGCTACTCGCGTTATTCTTTGGTGTAGCTCTTGGAAACGTTATTCGTGGAGTTCCAGTCGACGCCAACGGATGGTTCTTTCTTCCGCTCTGGACCGATTTTCGCGTCGGCCCAGTCGCAGGCATTCTCGACTGGTTCACTATTGTTTTGGGCCTGACGAGCGTCGTCGCGCTGGCAATGCAGGGCAGCCTGTGGGCTGCGATGCGGACCGGGGGCGATCTGCAAATGCGCGCCCGGGATTTTGCGGGTCTGGTCTGGCCCGTCGCAGTACTGTTTACCATCGCCGTAATGATAATAGTGCCATTCACCCTGCCTCATTTTTCCGCTCGCTACTTGGAGCGTCCGCTGGGTCTGATTTTACCGCTGACTGCTTTGGGCACTCTTGTGGGCGTCAGGATCGCGAGCCGTGCCGGTAGCGATCACACCGCATTCCTGTACTCCTCGGGATACATACTGGCTATGCTAGCCGCGGCTGCATTTGGGCACTACCCTAATCTGCTGCCAGCGATCAGCGGCACACAAAACGGTTTAACGATCTACAACGCCGCGACCACGAGCTATGGACTGAGTATTGGGTTGGTATGGTTCATTCCCGGAATGTTGCTCGTCAGTGGCTACTTCGCGTTCGCATACCGCCATGTTCTCACAAAGAAGAGGCTCTGATGTCTATTGAAGCGAAAAGATAGCCACCTATTTCATCATTGGTGTGCAACGGAGTCATCTACCTCTGAACGAAGAAGTTCTCAAAGGAGAAATCGCTATGTTCCGCTTCCCTCTGACCAAACGGCCACAAATTTCTCGGGAACCGTTCAGCTTACAGACGCTGGACAAGGCTTCGCGGCTGCGCGGCGCCACTGTCGTTGAGAGCGTCTGTCCTTACTGCGCCGTCGGTTGCGGACAGCTCATCTACACCAAGAGCGGTCAGCTCATCGACATTGAGGGCGATCCTGAGAGTCCCATCAGCGGCGGCCACCTATGCCCCAAAGGGGCCAACGCCTTCCAGCTCACTGTCAATTCGCATCGCGTCCGCAATGTCCTGTATCGCGCGCCCTACTCCGATCACTGGGAGACGAAGACGCTGGATTGGGCTCTGGACCAGATTGCCCGGCGCGTCAAGGCGACCCGCGACGCCGATTTCACGACGCGCGACGAACAGGGCCGCTTGCTCAACTCGGTGCGCAGCATCGGTACGTTGGGAGGGGCAACGATAGATAATGAGGAGAACTACCTCATCAAGAAGCTGTTCGGTGGCGGGTTAGGAGTGGTGTCGATCGAGAACCAGGCGCGGATATGACACAGCGCCTCGGTGCCCGGTCTGGGCGCCTCCTTTGGCCGCGGCGCGGCCACTAACTATCAGCAGGATATGGCCAATAGCGATTGTATCC
>JGI12635J15846_10002485_pt1 | contig 16140 bp, 16 predicted proteins | sample BlaSpr_A8_OM2_M2_FD_15846 | JGI IMG/M metagenome (IMG submission 15846) | reverse complement strand
AATGGCAGATCTGCAAATCTCCACGACACTGGCAGGGTCTGCCCGCCGTACCCGGTGAGAGGGTCATTTTTCCACGAAGGGCGCGCCTGAGCAGCGCATTCAAATCGAATCGAAAGGAATGGCCAATGAATATCAAGATGGAAAACCTGGCAGTTGTGCTTTTTTTGAGCATCTTCGCAAGCCTGCTTGTCGTTCCACAACAAAGAGTCTGGGCGCAACAGGCTGCAGTAAACCGGACCGCTGAGCCATCCGAAGCAGACGACGCCGGCGTGCAGGCATTCCTTACCGACTGGATAACAGCATGGAATGCGCATGACGCGGACGCCATCATGCGCTTGCATTCTGACGACTGCACCACGGTAAACCGTGTCGGCCTTCTTTTCCTCGACAAGAACTCTCTTACGCCCTTCATGAAATTATTGCAGTTGCACCGCGCAAGTGATGCGCCAGTTGCGCCAATCAGAGTCCTGCACCAGCGATATCTCACGCCCGATCTAGTGGTTCTCCAGGCAGTTTGGAATATCCCAAGCATGCCGCCGCCAGCCGCACAGTCAAACGGCCTGCAGCTTATTACGTTCCTTTTGAAACGCAGCGGAACGTCATGGCTGGCTGAGGAAGTGGACACCCATGACGTGGTTCGGCCGCCTCCTGGAAAATGTCAACCCTCGGATCATTGCCCCCCACTGATTACGAAGTGATTCAAAAGAACACTCCAATTGCACCGCAGCAAGATCGACGATCATTCAGAGTCGAGGAAAACCAATGACGGAGCTGCAAATTGCGGTCGAAACCGAACCCCGAGGGCGGACAATCAACGTCAGCCGATACTGGGCCATCGAGGCTTCTTCGCTCTATGTGTGCTTCTGCTTGTAGGGGCTTCGATTTTGCGTTCCGCGATAGCGACGCGTCTTGATGGGTTCACCATGGATGACGCCTAACCATATCGCCGCCGGCGTTTCTTATGTCCGCAACGGAGACTTCCAGATCAATCCGGAACATCCCCCGCTGGTCAAGCTCCGGGTGGGAGCTTTATCTCAGCCACGGGCTTCCATCTGAGCGCCATTCGCAAATTCACAGACAAACCTGACGAGCGTGATTTGTTTTGGTCGATGCCGCCGGCCTATCCAAGACGTCGTACTGGAACCATGAGTTCCTCGCCAGGAGAATTCCGACCACTCGTTTTGGCAACCTCTTGATCTTTCGCGGCCCGTGTGACGGTTGCGGACCACTGATGTCCCCCCGTCTGTTCTATCGCTCTATTGTGAAAATGTATGCGCAAAAGCCAGACTTGGCGACGGCAGAACGGATGCTGAAGATGTCGATTGCCCTCGATCCGACGACGCCTTATTTTGTGTACCTCCAACTAGGGAATCTCTATCTGAGNAAAGGCTCCCGTGAGAAAGCGTTGCAGGCCTATGCGGATGCGTCTCGTTACGTTGAGCACAGATATCCACTGCTCCGCCTCGAATCTTTGCACTTCCTGCTTTCATCGAATAGAAGATAGTAATTTGGGAGACAAAATGGCGTGGCCGCTTTTTGTGCATGCTGTGGGGCTGAGATTACCTTGAAAGCGGAACCGTGTCCCTTCTGTGGCGCCCTTCAGCACGGAATGGCGGAGCCTGATTTACTGCTTACGTTGGATGTTGACAGGGACCCATCTCAAGAGGACGTCAGAATCGGTCGGAAGCTGAGTAAGCCGTCATTACTTAAGCGGCGGTAAATCGACTAATAAAGTCGTGGAAAGCTTTAATCTAAGCTCGCATTACAACGAGAGATGGCGATTTTAGCGGCAAATGACTTCAAGCAAATCGTTCTTGTCGTCGAAATGCAGGGGAGAGATTCTAGCTCGCACGACTTTGTGGTCCTAGTTTTCCAGGGATTGGCTATGTCCTTAATCACAAGCATCCTCTATCCGGTGGATTTTTCTCCTTCCAGCGTTGCCATGGCTGCTTACGTGAAGAGAGCAGCGGCTCTGCTTGGAGCCAGGGCTTCACTGCTCCATGTTGTCGATCCTACCGGCTACAACGCACTGCAACTTTACGTAAGACCGATTTCCGAGGTTTCAGAGGAGTATCTGGGCATCGGCCGGGAGAGACTCAATTCGTTCCTGACGGCAGAGTTTCCCCGTGGCGCAGTGCCCAAGAATCCTGACTTCGGGGGACGCCGCGACCGAGATCGCTCGAGTTGCGAGAGAGGAAAGATTCGATCTCATCATCATGCCCACACACTCGGGCATTTTCCGGCGGATGCTACTCGGAAGCACAGGAGATGCCTGGTACTCATCCGCCGTCTAGGCTTTTTGACGTCGCGTTGGTGGACTTCGTTCACCTCTGCCACTCCGAAAATAACAGCTAAGAATTACTACCCCACCGACCTGGCCGTACCGAACGATGTCTGGATCCCACTGGTCAGATGCAGGCGTCGCGCCTCGTGATTCTGGATATGCAAGGTGTGATAGCTCCGACGATCCAAGTGAACTCGCGAATTTCCAGATCAGACGCTCAACACCGGAAACGGTGAATCGCGCACCATGGCGTAGGTCAAATCCCTCATACGGCCGTGACCGCCAGGCTGATGGCTTCTTCCAATCATGAGCACGTCGGCATCCGACTCGCAGTAGAGCAGCCTCATGCCTCAGAGCAGTTGACGCGACGGGCGCATTGAATAGTTCTGGGCGGATTACGGGCAACCCGAAAGTAATTCACTTGGACGAAAAACCGGCTATCCGGAGATGTGATTTCGGTAGGTGCCGGACTACAGTCACTTGTCCGACAAGCCGACTACACGTCCATGTGGCTCGCGTTCCATTGTCGGGGAGTGATTTGGCGATGAAGCGCTTTTCGATAAGTGAAGAGCAGAGAAAGGAACCCGGGCCGCACCAAAGAGTTCACAGCATCGCCGTGGCACCTGGAGACACGGGATTGTTCTCGCATCAGGTTCTCTTTCTCAGATGGCTCGCAAGACCGCCACAGTGGCATCGTCCGTCTGGACGCCTCCGGAAAATGCGTCCATGGAATCGAGGATCGACTCAACGAGTTCATCCGCGGACTGCGTCCTGCGGGCCTCCGCAGCCTGGAGGAGGCCGTCAATTCCCCACTCTTGACCTGAAGAATTGGACGCTTCAATCACACCGTCTGTATGTGCAAGGACCAGATCGCCGGGATGGAGATGCATGACCTCCTCGTGCCACGTTGCGTCGGGAAACAATCCTACCGGCGCTCCGCTCGGCTCAAGCCAGTCGAGAGACCCGTCGTCAAGATGAACGACGACCGGCGGATTGTGACCCGCATTCACATACCGCAGCGTGAGCGTCACACGATCAAGCACCCCATAAAACAGCGTCGCATAGCGGTCAGCGAGCGACGAGGCACAGGCTTGAACGTTAACCGCCCGGAAGAGGCCGGCCAGATTGTCTCCTGCAAACTGAGCCGCGGTCCGCACTGACGCCTGAACACTGGCCATCATTAGGGCGGCAGCAACTCCCTTGCCGGAAGCATCGCCCACAAGCATCGCTATCTGGCCATCTCCCAGGAACGCGAAGTCGTGGCAGTCGCCGCCGAGAGCTCGCATCTGACGGCAGCTCGCGCTCAAATCCGCCCAGCAATTGTTCAGGGCCGGGCCCCGCATGAAATGCTCCTGGACGGAGCAGGCCTGAAGCCAATCCTGGCTGACATTACCACCATGTCTTCGGTCGTCATGGGCCAACCTCCACTTGTATGTCGGTCTCGCGGGCGCAAATTCGACACGGGGCTCCGATTCTGTCGGCAGATTTTTTTTGCAATGAATGTCGAGAATGCGAAACTGGCTCCGACTACCGGATGAAAGCGCAGACTGAGCCCGACAGACCATCGCTCCTAGGAAGGATCGAGATCGGGCACTCGGATGCGGAACTCAGGAGAAAAAGCCACGGAGGACATGCAATGACGACCCTAACCGCTTATCTTTTGTTCGACGGAAACTGCAAACAAGCCATGGAATTCTACAAATCCTGCTTCGACGGAGAGCTGACGCAGATACCGGTGAAGGACTCTCCGGCAAAAGACTCGATGCCCGCATTTCAGCACGAGAAGATCCTCAATGCCCGACTGAAAAGTGGGAAGGTCGACCTCTCGGCCTCGGACTGGCTGCGGCCGGATCGCACGCGAGTCCCAGGCAATACCGTTTGCCTTTATCTGAACGGCGGAACGTTCCAGGAACTGAGCACTCTCTTTGCGTGCCTGTCAGAAGGAGGGGATGTGACCGATCCGTTGAAAGAACTGTTCTTCGGCATTTATGGTGCGTTGAACGACAGGTTTGGCGTCCGATGGATGTTTCATTCCAATCAAGGGAGTTAGTTGAACGCTTTTCAATCACGAGCGAAGCCACAAAGGAGAAGAGGTCATGAAATACATTCTGAGATGTCGGGCACCAAAGCGGGTGTTGCCGGGTATCACACCAGCTCGCAGAGCGATCGAGACGCCCATATGCAAACCTTAGGTGCCATCGTGAAGGATTTGGTGGCAACGGGCGAGTTCGTCGCCACACAGCCACTGGCCGAACCGAAGGAAGCCAAAGTCGTGCGCGGCGAGAAGAATGGACTGCCGGTCACGGACGGCGTCTTCCCCGAATCGAAGGAGTTCCTGCTGGGTTACTGGATCGTCGATGTGGCCACACCCGAGCGCGCTTACGTCATCGCGGGCCGAATTTCTGCGGCGCCCGGGCCCGGAGGCGTTCCGACGAACATGCCGATCGAGGTGCGGCAGTTCGCCGAACCCAGAACTGTCCCGAACTGAGCCTGTACTCCCGGCTGTTATGGATAAAAGTGCGGAAAATCACCGCTCAACAAGATCAGAGGAGGAGGAGGAAGATGAAATACATTCTGATGATGAATACCATGCGGCCGGAGCGGGAGTTCCCACCTGGCCCCGAGCCGATCTGCAAGCGCACATCGCATTTATGCATGGCCTGAACCGCGACCTGCGGAAGTCCGGCGAGTTGGTCTCGGCTGAAGGCCTTTCGTTCCCCGATCAAGCCCGGCTGGTACGAGCCGGAAAGGATGGCGTTCCAATCACCGATGGCGTCTTTCCGGAGTCGAAGGAGTTTCTCGCCGGTTTCTGGATCATCGATGTGGACACTCCGGAGCGGGCGTATGCGATTGCGGCCAGAGCGTCGGCGGCGCCTGGGCCGGGAGGAAATCCGCTTAACATGCCGATTGAGGTGCATTCGGTGATGAGCGCACCACCGCCGGAGATGCTGTGACGGACTCTGCGACAACAAGGACGTGGGGCCCCAAGTCGGAGCAACTGCTGCGCGAACTTGAGCCGCAGGTGCTCGGGGTGGTCGCTAGGCGCTTTCGCGACTTTTCTACGGCAGAAGACGCATTGCAGGAAGCGATGCTGGCCGCCTTCAGGCAGTGGCCCAGGGAGGGCATTCCCGAGAATCCTCGCGGGTGGCTGATTCGAGTGGCATCGAGGCGGATGACGGACACGCTGCGCAGCGAGATGGCGCGCCGCCAGCGGGAGACCGCGATGACAACGGAGGAGGATCCGGCGATCGAGCCGGCGGAGAATATCGAGGCGGGCATGGATCCTGAAGACACACTCGTTCTCCTTTTCATGTGCTGTCATCCAGCGCTGAGTACCTCCTCAGCAATTGCGCTTACGCTGCGAGCGGTAGGCGGGCTGACCACGGCAGAGATTGCCAACGCGTTCATGGTTCCCGAGGCGACGATGGCGCAGCGAATCAGCCGCGCAAAACAGTGCATCAAGGCATCGAAAGTTCCCTTTCGCCTGCCAACTCCGCAGGAGCGGACGAAGCGGCTGCCCGCGGTTCTCCACGTGTTGTACCTGATCTTCAGCGAAGGATATGCGAGCAGCATCGGCGTGCAATTGCAGCGACTCGACCTGGCTCGCGAAGGGATCCGCCTCACCCGCGGCGCGAAGGCGCTGCTGCCCGAAGATGCGGAGATCGCCGGCCTGCTGTCGCTGATGCTGCTGACCAACGNGCGGCGGGCTGCCCGGACCGGACCGCATGAGGAGCTGATCCCGCTCGACAAACAGGACCGGGGTTTGTGGGACCGGGACGAGATCACAGAAGGCATGGATCTGCTGGCGCTCGCGCTCTCAAAAGGTGCTGTGGGACTTTACCAGTTGCAGGCGGCGATCGCTGCCGTTCATGACGAGGCCGCGCGTCCGGATGATACCGACTGGCCCCAGATTGTGGCGCTCTACGAACTGCTGCAACGCGTGGCCCCCAGCCCCATGGTCACACTGAACCAGGCTATCGCTATCGCCATGGTGCAAGGTCCGGAACGGGGGCTGGAACGTCTGCGCGCACTCGACAGCGACGAACGACTGGGTGGGCATTACCGGCTGGATGCAGTGCGCGGGCATTTGTTCGAGAAGCTTGGAGATTTCGAGAAGGCCGTACATCACTATCGAACTGCCGCGGCCGGAACCACCAGCATTCCGGAACAGAATTATCTGATGACCCAGGCGGCCCGGCTCGAAGAGGATCGCAGACAAATGAAGAACAGCTCTCCTGGCCCGGAATCGCGGCTTTGATCGAATTTAACTTTGAGAACCATTGAAGCCGGAACTCGACGAACACCTGGAGGCGACGAATTGAGATCGCGATAGGAAAACCCGCCTGCGGGTTTCTGTTGATGACTTCAGGCCAATGCGTCATCGAACTATTCAGATGGGTCTACGTCTTCGCCAAGTGGCCGTGTAACCGGCCATCCGGAGATGTGATTTCGGTAGGTGCCGGACTCCGTCACTTGTCCGACAAGCCGACTACACGTCCATGTGACTCCTGACACTTATCGCTGAGTGAGTTAGCTATTTGGCATCAACTGAGGTTTGCTGCGCGGTCAAACTTCCGGCTTCGAAACCCGTTTCGTGTGCGTAAGTGTTAAGACCATACTTACGAGGACACCACGTGTTCGTCGCTTAGAGCTCTAGCTCGCCTTCCATAATAATGTCCAATTCGGGGCGGATGGTCGGCCTTTCAGAAGTTGCCACCAGGATGTGTAGTCGGCATTGCCGCTATGAACCGGCTTTTCCAGCGGGCGCAATGTTGACGGACTATTGCTGCCAGCCTCCGCCCAGTGCGCTATAAAGTTGCACGAGGTTCTGGTATTCGGTGCCGCGCGCCTGGGCGAGTGTGAGTTCAGCGGAAAAGAGAGACCGTTGGCCGTCCAAGACTTCGAGATAAGTCGTGGTGCCGCCTCGGTAACGCATGATGGAGAGGCGAACCGACTCCGCCAAGTCTCTAACGGTCTGCTCCTGGCGAACTCGCACCTCATGAGATTTCTGATATCCGATCAGGGCATCGGACACATCTCCGAAGGCGTGCTGAATGGCCTCCTTGTAAGCAATCAAAGCCTGCTTGTGCTGCGATTCAGCAAGATGCAGGTTTCCCTGCAGCGCACCCCCCGTGAAAATGGGCTGGCTCACCTGGGTGCCGTAAGACCAGATACCGAGTTGCGAGCTCATCAGGCTGGAGAATGCGCTGCTCCGTCCGAAGGCGCCGCCGCCGGAGCCGGTCAACGAGATTTGTGGAAAGAACTCAGCTTTGGCGACGCCAATTTCGGCATTCGCGGCAACGAGCATTTGCTCCGCTTCGCGAATATCGGGCCGTCGCTCGAGCAGCGAGGAAGTCAGACCTGGGGGCACCTCAGGAGGAAGCACCTGCCCTTCGAGTGGCCGTCCACGCGGCACGCCTTGCGGGTAATTGCCGAGGAGTATGCTGATGGCATCTTCCTCCTGGCCAATCTGTCTCTCGAGATCCGGGATCTGCGCATTTGCGGTGTCGAGCACCTGCTGAGCCTGAAGCACATCTAACTTTGTGGCGACGCCGTGGTCAAGTCTGAATGAAGTCAGCTTGACGGAATCTTCCTGTGTCGTCACCGTGTCTCGCGTGATTTGGAGTTCTAGATCAAGCTGCAGAAGCGTGAAGTAGTCACTCGCCACGTCGCTTACCAGCGTTAGTATCACCGTCTGCCGCGCATCCTCTGTTGCAAGGAGTTGGGCGCGTGACGCCTCGGTCGCGCGGCGCAGCTTCCCGAAGAGGTCCAACTGGAAGGCTGCGTCGGCCGTGAGAGTCAGAAAATTGTAGTTGGTTTGGAAGGTATTTTCTTTTCCACCAATGAAATTGCCGTTGCCCTGGATCTGCGGGAACAGATTCGAGCGTGTTATCGCCAGTTGAGCGCGCGCGGCGATAATACGTTCCGTCGCAAGTTGCAAGTCGTAGTTTTGCTTCAGCGCCGTGCGAATGAGCTCTTGCAGTTGCGAGTCCTGGAAGACTTGCCACCAGCGAAGATCGGCATAGGAGGCTGCCTGTGCTTGGGCCTGCGGGTTTTCGCTCAGATCGCGGTACACGGTCGGGGTCTGAATAACGGGCCTATGGTAGTTCGGGCCGACCATGCACCCGCTGATCAGACTCGATGCCAGCATCACCGTAATCAATACCCGCAGCCTTTTCATAAAATCGCTCCGTGGCTCGTCCATAAGTTGGTGGCGCATCTCAGTCTCCCGGCGACGGCGCTGGCGAGGCCGGGACTGGAGCAGGGGCGTGCTCCTTACCAGCACCTGACCATTTCTCTACGAGATAAAAGATCGCTGGGATAAAAAAGATTCCGATCGCGCTCGCGGCGAGCATGCCGCCGATCACAGCAGTCCCCATAATTTGGCGAGCCACCGAACCAGCGCCGGTCGCATTCCATAGCGGCACGCAGCCGAGAATGAACGCGAACGAGGTCATTAAGATCGGCCGCAGGCGAAGCCGGGCGCCTTCCAACGCCGCATCCACCAGAGGCTTACCCTGTTCGTACTGTTCCTTGGCGAACTCGACGATCAGAATCGCGTTCTTGGCGGCAAGACCGATGAGCATCACTAACCCAATTTGCGAGTACACATCGGTCTCGATCTGGACCGTGTAAGCCGGATAGAAGGCGCTGAGCACGAGCCGGCGCAGCCACAACACCGCAAAGGCACCGAATACCGCGACCGGCGTACTCAACAACACGCTGAAAGGTAATGACCAGCTTTCATAGAGGGCCGCCAGGATTAGAAACACGAACAACAGCGAGAAGCCGAAGATCACAGAAGCCGGAACTCCTTGCCGTGCCTTCTGCTCTTGATAAGACATGCCCATATAATCAAAGCCCATTTCGCCGGGCATCGTCTGCTTGAAGACATCCTCCAGGGCCGCTGTCGCCTGATCGGAGCTATAGCCCGGCGCAGCGCCGCCGTTGATTTGCGCTGAGCGATACTCGTTGTAGCGCATCGTGAATTCCGGGCCGGAACGCGACTCAAACCTCGTCAGTGCGGTGAGCGGCACCATTTCCCCTGAATTGTTGCGCACGTAAAATTGGCCTACGTTGGTCAGATCCGACCGGTAAGGAGCTTCCGCTTCCACATACACCTGCCAGGTACGGCCGAAATTGTTGTAGTAGTTGATGAACAGCCCGCCCATGAAAGCCTGAATGGCCTGGTAAACATCGCTGATGGCCACGCCCTGCTTCAGAACCTTGTCCCGATCCACCTGCACGAATTGTTGCGGCGCGCTCGGTATGAACGTCGTGTTGAGCGCGCCAATTTCGGGGCGCTTGCGAGCCGCTGCCATGAACTTCTGCAGGTTGTCCGCTAGAAACTGGACGTCCCGTCCGGCACGGTCTTCCAGCACGAACTGAAATCCGCCAGAGGTGCCGACTCCGGGAATGGCTGGCGGGGAAAAGCTGAAAACGGTCCCTTGCGGAAGCTTGCTCAACTGCCGGTTCACGCGCGCCTTGATTTCCTGATACTGTTCCGCTCTGGTTTCGCGTTCACTCCATGGCTTCAGAGTGACGAAAAAGAAGGCGTTGTAACTTGTCTGTACAAAGCTCAGCAAGCTGAAGCCAAGAACGCTGGTCGTGTATTGGACGCCTGGAGTATTGGCGAGGATCTGCTCAACCTGTCTCCCCGCTTCGCTGGTACGCTCCAGCGAAGCCGCATTCGGAAGCTGCATGTTGATGTAGAAATAGCCTTGGTCTTCATCGGGCAGGAAGCTGGATGGTAGCCGGCTGCCAAAGAAAAGTCCGGCAAGCCCGAAGGCCGCAAGCAACACCAGCACCACGGCGCTTTTTCGAACAAGCACGCCGGTTAGACGGACGTAGCCGTGCGTGGTGCGTTCGAAGATGCGATTGAACCAGTCAAAGAACTTTCGCAGTGGTCCATGACTCTCCTGCTTTGGCCGAAGCATAAGTGAGGCCAGCGCGGGGCTCAGCGTGAGCGCGTTAAACGCCGAAAGGATTACGGAGATCGCGATGGTCACGGCGAACTGCTGGTAGAGCCGCCCCGTGATGCCGGGGATAAAGGCTGTGGGTACGAATACGGCAGACAGCACCAGGGCGATACCGACGACTGGGCCAGAGAGCTCGTCCATTGCTTTTCGCGCTGCATCCTTGGGAGCAAGACCCTCTTCGATGTGGCGTTGTACACCTTCGACGACGACAATGGCATCGTCCACCACCAAGCCGACGGCCAGCACTAACCCGAACATCGAAAGAGTATTAAGGGAGAAGCCGAAGGCCGGGTAGAGTAAAAACGTGCCCACTAGCGAGACGGGCACGGCCACCATAGGGATCAGCGTAGCGCGCCAGTCTTGCAGGAACAGGAAGACGACAAGGATGACCAGCACGATGGCGATCAGAAGAGTTTCGACGATCTCCTTCATGCCCTCTGTAACTGCTTTTGTCTGGTCAAGCGATATGGAGTACTCCATGTCCTGCGGGAAGTGCTGCTTCATCTGAGCCATCAGCTTTCGGACGCCTGCGGCCGTTTCGACCGCATTGGAACCGGGCAACTGGTAAACGGCGAGTACCGCGGCGGGCTTACCATTCAAGCGGCCTTCAAGGTTGTAAGCCTGCGCGCCCAGTTCGATCCGGGCGATGTCTTTCACTCGGACGATTCCGCCATCCGGAGTTTCACGGACAACGACGTTTCCGAATTGTTCCGGGGACGTCAACCGCCCTTGAGCGAGAAGGGCGTACGTGAATTGCTGGTTTGCAGGAGCCGGCTCGCCGCCCACCTGACCAGCCGGATTCACCGTGTTCTGCGACTGGATGGCGTTGGCGATGTCCGTAACGGTGATGCCCAGTTTCGCCAATTGGTCAGGCTTTACCCACAGCCTCATGGCATACTGCCCCGCGCCGAAAATCTGCGTCTGGCCGACACCGTACAGGCGTGCGACGGGATCATTGAGGTTGATGTAGGCATAGTTGGCCAGGAACGTCGCATCGTAACTACCGTGCGGCGAGGATACGGCGATCAGCATTAGCGGCGCGGTCGTCGACTTTTTGAGGGCGATCCCATAGGCGTTAACTTCGGGCGGAAGCTGACCGGTGGCCAATTGCTCGCGTGATTGGGTGAGGAGGAGGTCTGTGTTGGGGTCCGTTTTGAGATCAAAATCAACAAATATGGTCGTCTGCGTATTGGCCGTGGCGTTTAACGAATACATATAGGTCATGTTGTCCACGCCGTTGATCTGCTCCTCGATCGGCGTGTCCACGGCTTGCTCGAGTGCCAGCGCATCCGCACCCGTGTACGTGGCCTGCAATCGGATCTCCGCCGGGGCGATGTTAGGAAACTGCGCTACGGGCAGGCTCGCAATGGTGACCGCGCCCACTATCACCATAAGAATCGCGATCACAATCGCCACGATCGGACGGTTGATGAAGAATTTCGACATCTGGGTTTACCTCCCCTTCGCCTCGGCGCCCTAATCGACGAAAGGCTTGGGATTCACCTGCATACCAGCACGCACATGTTGTATGCCCTCGGCCACGACACGGTCGCCGGGTTTCAGTCCTTTTTGAATGATCCACAGGGTGCCGACGCGTTCGCCGACTTCCACCGGCTGAATGCTCACTTTGTTCTCGCTGTCGAGGAGGGCTACTTGATAGCTGCCTTGAAGTTCTGTAACCGCACGTTGCGGGATGAGGAGAGCGTCCTTTTGGATTCGCGTCGCCGCACGCACTTTGCCGTATCCGCCGGGGCGCAGAATATTCCCCGGGTTGGGAAACAGCCCCGCGATCCGGATCGCGCCGGTGTTCTGATTCACTTCGCGGTCCGCGAAGTAGATTTCCCCCGCCTTTGGATAGGTCGTACCATCAGCCAGGATCAGCGTGAGCGGCATCAGCTTCCTCTGCGCCTCCCGGCTGGCTAGGCTCGGGTATTGCCTGTTGAACGCAAGATATTCCGGCTCGCTGACGGTAAAAAAGACCTTGATCGGTTCAACCGTCGAGACCGTAGTTACCGGGGGGCTGCTCGCGTCTACCAGGGCGCCTACTTGTAGCTGGGCTTGTCCGGCAATTCCACTTATCGGGGCGATAAGCCGAGTAAAACCGAGATTGACCTTCGCTGTTTCGACGGCAGCCGCTGCGGTTTGGATTTGAGCCTTGGTAGTCTCCACGGTGGCTTTCGCCGCCAGGTTGTTCTGAGTGGAATTGTCGAGATCCTGCTGGCTCGCTGCCTGCTCCTTCGCCAGCGGAGTGTACCGCTCCACATCGAGCTGGGTGCGGACTTGAATCGCTTTAGCGTTTGCAAGCTGCGCGGTAGCCTGTGCTAGCTGTCCTTCGGCTTGGTCGAGAGCTGCCTGAAAGGGCCGCGGATCGATCTCGAAGAGGAGTTGACCTTTCTGGACTAACGCGCCCTCTTGGTAGTCTTGCCGGAGCAAGTAACCTGTGACTTGCGCCTTGACGGCAGCATTCTCGAATCCGTCCAACGTACCTATCCATTCGCTATAAAGGGTTACATCCTTCTGTTGGACCGGCGCCACCATCACCTCCGGAGGCGCTCCCGCTCCGGTGCCTGACGCATGTTTAGGGCGCAGGACGCCAACGATTAGAGCGATGACGGCCAAGCAAAATGCTCCGCCTATCCAAAGGTAGCGTTTCGCAATCGTGCTCATCGGAATTCTCCGTTTTTGCTCTCCATGGCCACAAACTATATACCGATGAGGAGCTTCCGGGTAAGCGATCTACAGGGCCGCGTAATGCGAGTCAGATGCCCCGACGTGAGGAATGGATGCGAGAAAGTGCAGCAGGAATGGGACGCAGATTTGAGGCTCTCAGCTGCTTTGGGCAGGTACAGAAGGAGAGTTAGCCGTGCTAGGCACAATCGCCTACGAGCGCCAAACTGGAAATGCATTGAATAGTTGGCTAAAATCTCAGTTGATGATGACAGAACAACGCGCTTATTGACCTATCAAGATCGATCTGTGTCTTCGGCAAGTTGCTGTAAAACCGGCAATCCAGAAGTAATGCAAATGGCCGTAAAACCGGCTTTCCTCCAAGATCGCACACCCATTGACAAGTGGACGAAATGGCGACTCTTCGTCCAAGTGGAAAGTCCCCTACTGAAGTCGGTGAACTCAAGCGCATTTCCCGATACTTTAGGCCCGTCGCTCCGGAGACAGTCTCCGATTATCATTGATTCGGGGACTGTCTCCGTTTTATTGGGCGGGGACGCGAGTGTCAATCTGCCGCGATGCAAGTTGCGCCCCCAACAGCCGGAGAGATGACGATGCGTGTATTTGTGACTGGTTCGACGGGATTTATTGGAACGGAACTGGTAAAGGAACTGATCGCGGCGGGGCACCAGGTACGCGGGCTTACGCGCAGCGATGCGGGCGTGGAGCAGTTGCAGGCGGTGGGCGCGGAGGTGCATCGTGGAGACCTCACCGATCTGGAAAGCCTGCGTAAAGGAGCGACGGGGATGGATGCGGTGGTGAACCTCGCGTTCAGCTATGACTGGTCAAAGTTTGCGCAGAACGCGCTGGACGAAATCCGGGCGATTAAGACACTGGGATCGACGCTGGAGCGTGGGAAGCTGCTGGTGGTGACCTCAGGGGTGGGGATGACAAGCGGCGCGCCGGGCCAGTTGCGCAGGGAGATGGATCCCCCGGTTGAATGGCCGACGATACCTCGGCGGCCGGAGCAGGCAGCTCAGGCTGTAGCGGAGAAGGGTGTGCATGTAGGGATTGTGCGGTTGCCGCAGGTGCATGACACGCGCAAGCAGGGCCTGGTGACGATGCAGATTCCGATTGCACGCGAGAGGGGTGTCTCAGCCTATGTCGGAGACGGCGCAAGCCGCTGGGCTGCGGCACCGGTGAAGGATGTGGCCCGCCTGTATCGGCTGGTGGTGGAGAAGACGGGGTCAGGCGTAACGAAATATCACGCGGTGCAGGAAGAGGGCGTGCCATTGCGGGACATCGCAGAAGCGATCGGCACGGGCCTGAAGGTGCCAGTGGTTTCGATTGCTCCAGAGAAGGCTGTCGAGCACTTTGGGATGTTCGGGCACTTTGCGATGCTGGACATGCCGGCCTTGAGCGAGTGGACGCGCGAGAGGCTGGGATGGGAGCCGACCGGGCCCGGGTTGATCGAGGATCTAACCAACATGAAGTTCTGACGGAGCCGCGGATCGAAGCTTCGGACGCGCGGAAAAGACCGATTAGCAGGCGCACGGCGCCGCCGGAAACCTTCACAAGCGATGGTCGTACCGCTTCACCACCAGCAGGCGGAGTTCGACCAGCGCAGCTCCTAGGGGTTGAACTCCCGGCACGAGTTCCTTCCACAGAACTCAAACCCCATCTCAATGGCGCGGCAGAGTGCTAAGCGGAAGTCGATTCCGGACATCCTCGATGTGGCAGACCTGGTGGCACTATTCGAGGAGCTTTCACACCGGGAACGGGTAATGGTGCTGCTCGACGCGCTGACCGGTCTTCGCCGAGGCCAGCTGATAACTCTGAAGTGGCAGGATGCCAACTTCGAGGAACTGGAACTTTCTGTCACGCGGTCGATCTACCGGCAGGTAGTGGGACGGTGCAAGACGGAGGCTTCACAGAAGCCGGTTCATCTTGATCCCTGAATCGCCGAGGAACGACTGACCTGGAGACGGACATCTCCCTACAACCAGCCGGAGGACTGGATCTTCGCCAGTACGCGGAAGAAGGGGAAGCAGCCTTATAGTCCCGATGCGATCCTAAAGCGGTCCATCCGTCCAGGGGCGACGCGGGCGAAGATCGCGAAGCGAATTGGCTGGCACACCTTTCGGCGCACCTTCTCGACTTTGCTGAAAGCCACCGGCGAGGATGTCAAGGTGGTGCAGGAACTGTTGCGGCACGCGAGTGCGAAGATCACGCTCGATGTGTACGCGCAGGCTGTCACGCCGGACAAGCGCGTCGAGAATGGCGGAGATGCTACGGGCGGGAAGGGAGACGAAGGAGAAATCCTTATTGGACCCTTCTGGACCCTCGGCCATCTCCGAGGAAGTTGTAGGTGATTGAATAAATGGTAGGCACGAGGAGACTCGAACTCCTGACCTCTACCGTGTCAAGACCTCAACGTAGCGCAACTTATTGAAACCAGTTGGCACAGACCGCACTCTACGCCACTGAATACACCGAAAAAAGCTGCTATTGGACCCTTAGTGGACCCTCGCTTAATGTCTATCCTTTATGGGTAACTATCAGAACCAATGCAGTGGCCAGAGACGGGATCGGTTTCGCGTTACTCGCTTGTCTTAACGGTTAAGAGCGGACCCGGTTTTGCTCAAATGACATTTTGGCGAGGCGCAAGTGCGTGACACAATCTTCTTCTTCGCTAAGTCGCAGAGCAACATACGGAATATCAAGGATCACCATGTTGGGGAAGATCTTCCATGCGCCATCCGACTGCCTTTGCCGGGCAGTCAGATATCTCTCCACCAGCCTCTTGCCACCCGTGAACGTAGCCTCGGCTTGGCCCCATTCATAGACAAAGCTTCCTTGTTCAGTCGATCACCACGTACGCACCGAAGCAGAGCGCGCCCGTCCAAGGCTAGTAACTTGCGTTGTCAGTCAACGCGTGCCAGAAACCCTGAGACTAAGTGTCCACTTCGCCTACTAGGTTACTGCACGGTGAGGGTGAGGTTGATGGAGGTGGTTGCGGCGGTTGTGGCGTCGGCTGCGATCACCTTGACGGCGTAGCTCGTTGGAGTTGGGTTGGTGGAGGATTGAGCAGGGCTGCCGCCGCATCCGGTCATGCCGAGGACCGCGCCGAGAGAGAGCACCGCCAGGGCAAGCATGGCCATGAGACGGGGCATGTTGCGGAGGCGTCTGCGGACTTGCTTGAGGCCGGCG
>JGI12635J15846_10002484_pt1 | contig 16140 bp, 13 predicted proteins | sample BlaSpr_A8_OM2_M2_FD_15846 | JGI IMG/M metagenome (IMG submission 15846) | reverse complement strand
TCCCAGCCCCCCGGAACCCCGCCACTCTCCGAAAAGTTCGCACAGGCGGAATTCATTCCCGTAAAGTGCAACGTCCACCCCTGGATGCATGGTGACTTCGCGGTGATGAAGAATTCCCACTATGCCGTGTCTTCTAGAGAAGATGGTTCGTTCACACTGCCCAATCTGCCGGCCGGTAAATACACCGTCACTGCGTGGCATGAATCGTACGGAACGCAAACTCAGGATGTCACCATCTCAGGCAGCGAAACGAAAAGCGTCAATTTCGCCTTCAAGGCCAAGGCTTACTAGTCTAGTATCTCGTGTGCGTTGGGCTGATCCAGTGCACATAGTTTGTCACGCATGATCTGAACGATCGAACTCGTTGGCGTTGCTTCTGTTTTTCAGGGCACGGAACGTAAGAATAGCGCTAGGGTGTGCAACGGCTCGATATCCGAATTGAATCGCCTGTGTAAGCAGCGGGCAAAGGCGGGAAGCGATGGCTAGACTCCTGGCAGTGACCATCATAGTGATCGCCATAGTTTCGGCGATTCCCGTAATCATGCACACCTGGGAAGCGCCCGCGGACATCTCCACTCATGGGCAGATGATTGATGATCAGATGGCTGACACCATGATCGAGGCCGGCATATCTTTTCTGGCCGCGCAAATTCTTCTTGCCCTGTTTATCTGGAAGTCCCCCACCAACAAGCCTGGCCCTGAAGGAAAATTTAAAGTTTTCCCCGGCGGGGCCAAAGGTTTGATCATTGCCTCAATTGTTCTGGTGGGTGTTGAAGTTCTGGCTTTGGGCGCGTTCGGATCCAAAGTTTGGGCCAGGGTGTACTTCACGCCACCCGCGGCCGACGCCATGCCAATCCAGGTTCAAGCCGGGCAATTTGCATTTTATTTTCGTTATCCGGGTAAGGACGGAAAGTTCGGTCCAATTCATCCCGAGATGATCAGTGAGGCCACCCAGAATTTATTTGGCCTCGATCCGGAACATGACGTGGAATCCAGAGATGACGTCGTCGCAGCGGAGCTGGCCATCCCTGTAAACAAGGAGATTCATCTCCTCATGCACGCCAAGGACGTCAGCCATTCGTTTTACGTGCCTGCGCTACGCATCCATCAAGACTTCGTGCCCGGCCTGGATCTTTCCGTGCATTTTACCGCCGCGAAGATCGGTAAGTACGAAATTGTATGCTCGCAGTTGTGTGGTCTCGGACACTACAATATGCGCGCTTACCTGGAAGTGATGTCCCCCGAGGATTTTGACGACTGGCAAAAGAAACAAGCAGCGGCTCAGTAGTCCATCAAGATTAGAGGTCAGGTTCGAGTCTTTTTCCGTGAGGTGAAGGATGCATGACAAGCCAATAGTTTCAACAGCACCAGCGGTAGTACATGGTCCTCCGACAACCTTCATTTCCAAGCATGTCTTTAGTTTGGATCACAAGGTGATCGGCAAGCAGTATTACGCGCTAGCGCTCGCCGCGGTTTTGACCGGCATGGTGCTTTCCTGGCTGATGCGTATACACCTTGGCTGGAACGACCTGGCGATTCCTGGATTGCAGGCCTTCTCGCCAAATGGCGCGCCCAGCGGTGTCATGACCCCGGAGCTGTACCTGCGAATCATGACCATGCACGCAACCTTCATGGTCTTTTTCGTGCTCACTACCGCGCCCTTCGCGGCCTTTGGCAATTTCTTTCTACCCATCCAGGTCGGCGCGGAAGATATGCCTTTCCCGCATTTCAACATGATGTCCTTCTGGACTACCTTCGTCGCTTTTTGTGTTCTCGTCTCCGCGTTCTTCACTTCTGACGGACCACCTCTCTCTGGTTGGACCGCGTACGCACCGCTCAGCGCAATCGGAAAAGACGCTGGACCAGGACAAGGCACCGGACAGGTTCTCTGGGCCGCAGCCATCGGTATTTTTTGTATCGGACAATTGCTTGGCGCTCTGAACTTCATCTCCACCGTGCTCGATATGCGCTGCAAGGGCATGACCTTGAAACGTCTTCCGGTGACGGCGTGGGCATGGTTCATCACCTCCTGCATGGGTCTGACCGCCTTCGCGGTTTTAATGCCTGCGACGATCTTGCTGATTCTTGATCACGTCGCTGGCACGAGTTTCTTCATCGCCTCCGGTTTGGTAATCAACGACCAGTTGGTGCCACACTCCGGCGGTTCGACTTTACTTTGGCAACACCTCTTTTGGTTCTTTGGTCACCCCGAGGTGTACATCGCCATCGTGCCCGGCATGGGCATCATTACCCACGTGCTCATCACCAACATGCGCCGGCCCATGGTCAGCATGAAGGCCATTCTCTACTCGATGTGGGCTTTGGCTTTCTTGAGTTATATGGTGTACGGACACCACATGTTCGTCAGTGGCATGAACCCCTTCTCATCGTTGGTGTTCTCTTTCCCCACCCTGATGATCACCATTCCTTCAACCGTCCTTGTGCTTATCTGGATCGGCAGTCTGTACGGATCAAGAATCCGTATCAATGCCGCGTCGCTTTTTGCACTCGGTTTTATTTCCATGTTCGTCACCGGCGGAGTCAGTGGCTTCTTTCTCGCTCAACCATCCATCGACATCATGCTGCACGCCACGTACTTCGTTGTCGGCCACTTCCACATGGTCATGGGCGTAGCCGCGATTTTCGGAATCTTCTCTGGAACCTATTTCTGGTTCCCGAAGATGACCGGAAGAATGATGAACGACACTTTGGGCAAAGCCCATTTCTGGCTCACCTTCATCGGTACATACTGCACCTTCATGCCCTTTCACTACCTCGGTTGGGCTGCCAATGTGCGCCGTTACTCGGCGTTCACCGATGACTACTTGAAGCCGCTCATTCCTCTGCACCAGTTCATTACCGTCGCCGCTCTGTTCACTGGCGCGGTGCAGCTCATATTTCTATACAACCTGGTTCACAGCTTGTTGCGTGGACCGGCCGCGCCAGCCAATCCATGGGAAGGCACTTCGCTCGAGTGGATTATGCCTTCGCCACCGCCGTGGAATAATTTTGGCGGTAAGGATCCCGTTGTCTATCACGATGCGGATCAGTACGGCGTGAAGACCGCTTCCGGCGCTGACTACATTATGCAAAACTCACCCGAGTCGTCTCCTACTGGGTGTTGACGGAGGATTAATTTCCTCTGAAACGGGAAAATATGGCCACCACCATTCCACCTCCGGAACCTGAAGCGCTGCTGCTACCGAAGCGTCCTCAAATGAGCGGCGCCGGCAATTCCGGCGGGCACGACTTCGTTCCAGCTGATGGGAGTCTTAGAGTAGTTGACCAATACTCTCCGGCTCCGTCATCCAGCGCGATTTGGGTTGGCATCGCGGCGATTTGCATGTCCTTCGCCGCGCTAACCAGCGCATTGATTGTCCGCCAAGGCGCTTCTTCAGATTGGCGCCACCTGACTCTGCCTCCCGTTCTATTCTTCAGCACGTTCGTAATTCTGGTCAGTAGTGGAACTCTCGAAGTGGCACGTCGCCATGTGGCCGCATTCATGACTGGACGTGCAGCCCATGTTGAGAGCCCTAGACGTTGGCTCTACATCACGTTAGGCCTTGGTCTCTTGTTTGTGGCCAGCCAATATATGGCCTGGGTGCAGCTGCGATCGCAGGGTTTATATTTGGCTACGAACCCGAACAGTTCTTTCTTTTATTTGTTTACGGCCATTCACGCGTTGCACGTGCTGGGTGGGCTTGCCGGTTTACTTCGAGTAATCATTAAATTGAGTCACTCGACGCTACGCCGCAGCACCTTGGATGCGACCGCATATTACTGGCATTTCATGGGCGTGCTTTGGGTTTATCTCTTCGTCCTGCTGTGGATGAGAATTTAACGCGCTCGATCATAGAGGAGGCGTTGTGAGCCATAGTGAAGTAGTCCTGGAAGGTTCCGGACACGGGCACCATGTCCCCGTATTCGAGCCGTCGCCCTTTGCCGTTCCGGCAAAGAAATTGGCGATGTGGCTATTCATTATTTCCGACATCATGACCTTTGCCGGATGTCTGATCGCTTACGGATTCCTCAGGAACGCTCAGCCGGACTGGCCCAGGCCCTATCACTCCGGCACCATTATCAGCGTCATGATCATGACCTTCATCATGATCACCAGCAGTTTGACCATGGTGCTAGCAGTCCGCGCCGCGCGTGCTGAGCGACGCGACGAAGCCTTCCGCTTTACCATGATCACTTTGCTGATGGGCGTCGTGTTCGTCGCCCTGCACGTGCGTGAATGGTTCAGCATGATCGGCCAGGGCGTCACCTTATACAAAAACCCGTGGGGCACCAGCCTCTTTGGTGGCGCCTACTACAGCATCACCGGCATCGAGTTGGTGCACGTAATCGCTGCACTCATCGCCTTCGTAATTGTGGGGATGGGCTACAAGCGTGGCCGCTACACTGCCGTTGACCTGGAGAACTGCGGATTGTTTTGGCAATTCATCAACATTGTGTGGATGTTCGTTGTGCCCTTGGTCTATCTCATGAACGTGGCCGGCTGAAGTACAGATCGCGAAAGGAACCGTGATGACAAACGCATCGGAAGAACAAGGCGGAACGGGCAAGTATTACGTCGTCTATGTCTGCATGCTGGTTATTTCCGCGATAGAACTTTTGGTCGCTTATCGCCACCCCGGCGCCCACGAATTGTTGGGCGCGCTATTGATCTTGTCTTTTATCGGAGCGGCCCTGGGCGTACTTTACTTCATGGGCTTGGCGTCCGAGAATCGTAATGCGATGATCGGGTTTGCCGTCTTTACACTCTTCGTGCTTGCGGCCATCAATTATGGCTGGACGGACAGCTTCCGAATTCTTCTCGGTGTGCCTTACGCAAAGTAACGGCCATCGCGTTATGTTCATTGCGGGGAACATTCAATGAAGGGTAAGCGGCTTTTCCAAGTGCTGACCATCGCGGTTGCGGTTTTCGCAACGCTTGCTTTCTCCCCTGCCGCTTTTTCACAAAGCTGCGCCCTTTGTTACACCCAGGCTGCTTCTGCGGGACATCGGATGATTGAAGCGTTGCGCAGCGGGATATTGGTGTTGGTCGTTCCACCCACGTTGATGTGGCTGGTAATCGCCGCAATCGCACATGCTAAACGCAATCAGTTCAAGCACGCGGGTCAGACTTCCGGATCTGCTTCCGATTGGTAGCTGCCCGAAGTGATCGAAGTTTCTCGTTCATGCTTCAAACCTGAGAAGCCAAAATTCCGTCCGCCATTTCTGAAGCTGGTAGCGACTGCGCTCTTATTGGCGACTACGGCGACGTTCACCTCAAGCCAGGTCTTGAATCCCAAGACCTCACAAACACCGCGCAGGTTGCCGCTAACAAAATTCTATGACACGCCTGACCCGTTCCCTTCCGGCCAACCTGGTGAGTTGATACGCTCCGAACCGTTCTATGAGTATCTTTTGCCATACACCATATCCGCCTTTCGCATTCTGTATCACGCGCACTCTCCCTACGACAAAGATGTCGCCGCGTCGGGAGTAGTGCTGCTGCCGCACGGAACAGCGCCGCCTGGTGGCTGGCCCATCATCGCCTGGGCCCATGACTTGACTGGCTCTGCAAGACAATGTGCTCCCTCTTTGTTAAAAATTCTGAATGAGGGTCCGCTGCTCTCGATGTACGTGGGCTTGGGCTATGCCGTAGTCGCTCCAGACTACGCGGGATTGGGCACCAACTTTCCATCCGCGGTCCTTGATGTACCGTCCAATGCGCAGGATGTGATCAACTCTGTTGCGGCGGCGCGCGCTGCTTTGCCGCAACTGGGATCGAAGTGGCTGGTCGCCGGCTATGCCCACGGTTCGCGGGTTGCAATTGGCGTGGCCGAAGCTCTACCAAAGAACTCTAATAATTTTTTTTTGGGAGCTATTGGAATTTTGGGTATCGCCGACCCGCCGGAACTTTTCGAGCACCTTGGACAGGGGCCGTCATATCCCATGCTGGTTTTCCTGGCACAAGGGTTTAAAAATCAGTACCCCGAATTCCGAGTCGACGACATGCTGACCGACAAGGGCATGGCGCTGTATAAAAATCTCGGCGACAGCTGCGAAGCGCCTTCAGGGCAGGTTCCAAGCTCCAACGAATTGTTAAAAGCCGGATGGCAGAACAATCTGTACATAAAAGAATTCTTCGCAAGGAACGCCCTAGGCCGCAAGCCCGCCTTCAGTCCTCTATTGTTCATCAGCGGCGAAACCGATGGCGATGTGCCATCGTCACTTACTACCGCCCTCGTGGGCCGGCTCTGCCAGCAGAAAGACCGCGTTCTGTTGGTCAACTACCCGGGCCTTAACCCCAGTGCAGTTCTTGGAAATTCGGTTGGCGAGCAAGTAAGTTGGATCCGGGCTCGATTTTCTGGCCAGCCCGCTCCCAGCAATTGCCACTAAAGCCCTCAAGAAGTGTGATTAAATAATGGACATCGCGAAAACTCGAATGATCAGCTTTTTATGGCCCGCGGTCCGGGTCACGTGCTTAATTGTCTTCGTGTTCCAGCGACTCTCGCACCTTGGCTAGTTCTTTCCGTTTGGATTTTCCCACATCCGGAAATGCCAGATTCAGCTCGTTCAACTCCGTTACGATTGCCAAGGCCGCCACGACCCTGGTAAACCATTTATTATCCGCCGGAATCACGTACCAGGGCGCATTCTTGGTCGCAGTGTTTTGGATGGTCTCCTGGTAAGCGTCCTGGTATTGCTTCCAATAGCCCCGCTCTTTCACGTCTGCCATGGAGAACTTCCAGTTTTTCTCGGAATCCTCGAGGCGCGAGAGGAAGCGCTTTTTCTGCTCCTTTTTTGAAAGATGCAGAAAAAATTTCAGCACCACGACGCCGTTACGCGTCAGATAGCGTTCAAATGCGTTGATGTCCTCGTAGCGTTCTTCCCAGATTTTTTTCGTAATCAGCTTCGCCGGTAATTTTTCATTTTGCAGCACGCTCGGATGAACGCGCACCACCAGGACTTCTTCGTAGTAAGAGCGGTTGAAAATGCCGATCTTGCCGCGCTCCGGCACTACCTTGTGACACCTCCACATAAAATCGTGATCGAGCTCTTCCTTGCTGGGCTCTTTGAACGACCACACATCGCAGCCCTGTGGATTGACCCCGGACATCACATGGCTAATCAATCCGTCTTTTCCGGCCGCGTCCATTCCTTGAATGATCACCAGCATTCCCCAGCGGTTCTGCGCGTAGAGTTTCTCCTGCAAATGTCTTAACGTTTCGACACTGTGCTGCATCAAGCCATGAGCGTCCTGTTTGTCCTTCATGCCGCCGGTGTCGCCCGGATCGTAGTCTTTCAAACGAAATTTCTCGCCTTGCGCGATACGGTATGGCGCCGCAATCTGTGCTGCTTCTTTAGCGAATTTTTTGGTTTTCATGGCGTAGCCAGCAAGTGTAGCTGGAGATTGCGTGCCTGCGAAAGTATAGTGCGGATACGGCGATTCGTTGCCGGAGAAGCAACATTTGCCAATGCCTCCACAACTCAGAGCATTTCAGTCGCTTGTGTGCAGTCCGGCTGCGAGTCACCTGACGTGAACGGAACCCTCGCGCGCAAACTTCGCTTCACAGATTATTTCGCGCTGGCCTTTGGAACCATGGTGGGTGTCGGTTGGCTGGTCGTCATGGACGATTGGCTCGGCCGCGGCGGTCCGCTTGGGGCGATTTTAGGGTTTGCGATCGGCGGAGTTCTTTTGTTGCCGGTGGGCTACGTTTATGGCCAATGGGTGCAGCGTCTGCCGGACGCTGCCGGCGAAGCCGCTTACGCCGCGCAGGTTTTCCCGCCATCCATCAGCTACTTCACCGGATGGATTATGTTGCTCGCGTATTTTATCGTCTGCCCTTGGGAAGCCGTGGCCGTCGGCAAACTCGCTGCCTATCTTTTTCCGTCTCTCAATTCCTTTGAGCTGTATCGCATCGCCGGCCACCCCGTGTTTTTGCCGCGCCTGCTGCTGGGTCTTGCGCTGACGGTCTTCATCGCCATGCTCAATTACCGCGGCGTTCGCGCCAGCGCCACATTTCAAAACTGGTCGGCAGGCGCGGTCCTGATGCTGTTCCTGGTAATTGTCGGCGCCAGCGCTGCGCACGGCTCGCCGGCGAATTTTCATCCTGCTTTCAGCTCCACGCCGCTCATCTCCATTTTACTTACCTTGCAGATCGTGCCGTATTTCATGACCGGCTTCGAGTCGGTGCCTAAAGTTGCGGAAGAAGCACACCCGGAGTTCAGAGCCCGCGGATTTTCTCGCGCCATTTTTCTGGCGGTGATTGTCGGCGCAGGTTTTTACGTGATGGTCACCGCCGCGGTCGCTTACGTCGCACCGTGGCAAGGATTGCTGGGCAAACCATTCGCCACCGCGGTGGCCTTCGAGCAGGGTACCGGCGCGCCTTGGCTGGTGCGCGTCGTGATGGCTTCCGCAATGCTCGCGCTGTTCGAAGTGTTCAACGGAAACTTTGTGGCCTCCAGCAGATTGTTATTTGCATTTGGCCGCCGCGGCACGATCCCTGCACGCTTCGGCAAAGTTCACGAGAGATTTCTGACTCCTTCCGTAGCGGTCGTGGGCATCGCATCGGCCACCATCGTCGGCCTGCTACTGGGCGACGCAATTCTCGTTCCCGTGACGGAAGTAGGTTCCATGGCTGCCGCGACTGGATGGTTCATGGCCTGTTTGTCGTTCTTCCTCGTTGAAAAGAACTCCGGCAGACGGGTTATCACTAGCCTCGGAATCGGCGTTGCGCTCTTGCTTGTGTTGATGAAACTGTTGCCGTTCTTCCCGGGACATTTTTCCATGGCTGAGTGGTTGGCTCTTGGGATATGGCTGGCGATTGGTTTGATGCTGCGCCGAGGCTAGCGCAAAGCGGCAGTACGCTCGTGTATACTTTTTAATTGCGAAACCTCACCGATAATTAATGATTCCATTTCTACATCTGGGGCCGCTGACCATTCCTACCTTCGGACTGATGGTCGCGACGGGATTGTTAGTAGCCGCCTATGTGCTTCAAGCGGATTTCGATCGGCGCCGCGCCTACCTTCCTCCCGCCAAAAAATCCAAAGGCGAGCAAGTCGAGCGCAAAGACGAAGGCTTTCTGATCATTGGCATTGCTGGTTTCGCCGGCCTGGTGGGAGCGCGGCTTTATCATGTGTTGGAAAGTCCAGGCGAGTTCTTTGCCGATCCCTGGCCTTTGCTGTTCAGTCGTTTTGGATTTGCGTGGTTCGGCGGATTTCTTGGCGGACTGATCGCGCTGATCATTTTGGCGCGTTATTTAAAAATACCGCTGCTCGAATTCCTGGACATCTGTTCCCCAGCCGCCGCCGTAGGTTACGCCATCGGCAGGATCGGCTGCTTGTTATCCGGCGACGGCGATTACGGCCGCCCAACATCGCTCCCTTGGGGAATGAGTTTTCCAAACGGAGTGGTGCCCACCACCGATTATGTGCACCCCACTCCGCTATACGAATTTGTTATCTGGCTGGCCATCGCCGCGTTCCTGTGGCACATGGGAAAAAAATCGCTGCAGAAGCCCAAGGCCAGTGGCGAGATTTTTTGCAATTATCTGATCCTCACCGGCTTGGCCCGTTTCTTCATCGAATTTATTCGCATCAATCCGCGTTCGTTTTTCGGCCTCTCGAACGCGCAGGCGGCAAGCCTTGCTTCCATCCTGGCCGGCGCGGTGTTGCTTTGGCGTATTAAAAGCCAATTCTACGCGCTGAAGAAAGAGCATCGCATTGTTGAACACATCGCTACGCACGGCGACATCCTGCAGCCGGAATATTCCCGGCCTACGCCCGAGTGTCCTGATCCCCAACGCTGGCACATGTACGATTCCATGAGCGCCGAAGTGGAAGTTCTCGATTTTTTATGCCAGTTGGTAAAAACCGTAAAGCCCGAACTGATCGTGGAGACCGGCACTTTTTCCGGCTTGAGCACGCTGCGCCTTGCTGAAGGCCTGAAAGCCAATGGCGGGGGCCGCGTAATTACCTGTGAGTTTGATCCCAAGGTTTTCGCCGCCGCAAAACAAAGATTCGACTCTTCCGGCCTGGCACAATGGATCGACGCGCGAAACGTGTCCAGCCTGGACATGAACGTGGAAGGCACTATTGACATGCTTTTCTGCGACAGCGATGCGCCGCTGCGCGAGCAGGAAGTGCGGCGATTTCTGCCGCAGATGAATCCGTGGGGATTGATTCTGATGCACGACGCCAATTCGGCGATGAAAATCGTGCGCGAATCGGCGCTGCGACTTGAAGCGGAAGGCTTGATCACCGCGCTATTGCTGCCAACTCCGCGTGGCCTGGTCGTTGCTCAAAAGAAAAGATAGCGTTTTAGCGAAGCTGGCTGTTAGTGAAGCCATCGCGGTGATGGCTCTCAATTCTTAAAGCATCTGACGCAAAACGTATTGCAGAATGCCCCCGTGTCGGTAATACGCAACTTCTTCCGGCGTATCAGCGCGAGCGATTGCGGAAAAGGTTTTTTCCTTCCCGCCTGCCAGTCTCGCTTTTACCGAGATAAGTTTTTTCGGTGACAGCGAAGAGATGCCTTCAATCTCAAATACTTCATGGCCGGTCAGCCCCAACGATTCCCGAGTTTCCCCCGCCTGATATTCAAGTGGCAACACGCCCATCCCAATTAAATTGCTGCGATGAATACGTTCGTAGCTTTCTGCAATCACCGCGCGTACACCGAGCAGTCGCGTCCCTTTGGCAGCCCAATCGCGCGACGATCCCGAGCCATATTCTTTTCCGGCCAGCACCACCAACGGCACACCCACTTCGCGATATCGTACCGCAGCGTCGTAAATGGACATTTTTTCCGAATTGTTTTCTGGGCTGGTAGTCACACCGTCCAAATAAAGTGTCCAGCCACCTTCGGTGCCGGGAGCAAGCTGATTGCGCAGCCGAATATTCGCAAACGTGCCGCGCATCATCACTTCATGATTGCCGCGCCGCGCACCGTAGGAATTGAATTCATGCGGCTTGACCCCGTGGGCGATCAAATATTTTCCCGCCGGACTATCGACCGGAATGGATCCTGCCGGGGAAATGTGATCGGTCGTTACGCTGTCGCCAAGAATCGCCAACACGCGCGCGCCATGCACATCGGTCAGCTTCGGCGCCTCCTTGGGCATGTTGTCGAAATACGGCGGCATCTTGATGTATGTCGATTTGGGATCCCATTGATAAATGTCGCCTGCGGGCACCGGCATGGATTTCCAGTGCGCGTCACCTTCAAAAACCTGCGCATATTGCTTGCTGTACATTTCCGAAGTGACCGCTTCGCGAACGGTTTTTTCGATTTCCTGTGGAGTGGGCCAGATGTCGCGCAAATAAACAGGTTTGCCCTTCGCGTCGGAACCCAGCGATTCAGTAGTCAGATCCACATCCATTCGTCCGGCGAGCGCATACGCGACCACCAGTGGCGGCGATGCCAGATAATTCGCGCGCACCAGTGGATGGATGCGTCCTTCGAAATTGCGATTTCCGCTGAGCACCGCAACGGCCACCATGTTGTTATCTTTGATGGCCGCGCCGATAGCGTCAGGCAGAGGTCCACTATTGCCGATGCAAGTGGTGCAGCCGTAGCCCACCAGATGAAAATTCAGTTTTTCAAGATAAGGTGTGAGTCCCGCGGCTTGGAGATAATCTGTCACAACTTTTGATCCCGGCGCGAGGCTGGTTTTTACCCACGGCTTCACGCTCAATCCGCGTTCCACCGCTTTTTTAGCGAGCAGTGCCGCGCCTAGCATTAACGAGGGGTTGGAAGTGTTAGTGCAACTGGTGATTGCCGCAATCACTACTGCGCCGCTGGAAAGATCGAAGGAGTCACCATTATTTTTGACCGCTGCATGAATCGCCGGCGCGCCTTCCACAACTTTTGCGAAGGACTTTTTCGCATTGCGGAGCGCGACGCGATCTTGCGGCCGCTTCGGACCGGCGACGGTGGACTCCACCGTCCCGAGATCAAGTTCCAGCGTGCCGTTGAACGCGGGAGCAGGGGTCGCATCTGTGCGGAACAGCATCTGTTCTTTGCAGTAGGCTTCGACGAGCGCGATCTGCTCGGCGGGCCGTGCCGTGAAACGAAGATAATCCAGCGTCTCCGCATCGACGGGAAAGAAACCCATGGTCGCGCCGTATTCAGGCGCCATGTTGGCGATGGTTGCGCGATCCGGGATGCTCAAGGTGGAAAGTCCCGAGCCGTAAAATTCCACGAATTTCCCGACTACTCCATGTTTGCGCAACATTTCCGTTACCGTGAGCACCAGATCGGTAGCGGTCGCGCCTTCATTCAGTTTTCCATGCAAGCGAAATCCGACTACTTCGGGCACAAGCATCGAAGACGGTTGCCCCAACATCGCAGCTTCCGCCTCAATACCGCCCACGCCCCATCCAAACACGCCCAGCGCATTAATCATGGTGGTATGCGAATCGGTGCCCACCACTGAATCGGGATACGCTTCAACTTTGTTGCCCGAAGGCATAGCGCAAACAACGCGCGCAAGATATTCGAGATTTACCTGGTGGCAAATTCCGGTGTCAGGCGGCACTACTTTGAAATTGTGAAATGCGGTTTGGCCCCAGCGCAGAAAAGCATATCGCTCCACGTTGCGCTGAAATTCCAGTTCTGCGTTCAGTCCGAAAGCATTAACGCTGCCAAAATGATCGACCTGCACAGAATGGTCGATGACCAATTCCGCGGGGAACAGCGGATTGATACGCTTGGGATTTCCGCCCATGCGCTGCACCGCTTCGCGCATGGTGGCCAGGTCCACAATGGCCGGCACGCCGGTAAAATCCTGCAGCAGCACGCGCGCGGGCATGAAGGCAATCTCTTTTTCCGGAGTTCCGGGCCGCCAATTGGCGAGCGATTTGATGTCCGCAGCGTGAACGAATCGATCGTCTTCGCAGCGCAGAAGATTTTCAAGCAGAATACGCAAAGAAAAGGGGAGCTTGCTTAAGTCCGCGACGCGCGCTTTTTCAAGCGCTTCCAGCCGATGTATTTGAAAGCTCTGCGCCCCAACGCGCAGCGTGTCACGCGTGCCAAACGAATTTCCTGCGGACATGGCCATCCTCGCGGTCCTTTCAACCGTTCCCAGCCCTCCATGATAACCGAAATCGAATTACGGCGCGGGCGGCTATACTGGTAGTGGCGTGAACACCACTTTGAAAATCGTCTTAATTTCCACTTATGAGCTGGGGCGCCAGCCTTTTGGCTTGGCATCTCCTGCGGCGTGGCTGCGCAAACGCGAGCACAGTGTTGTATGCATGGACCTGGCGAGGCAGGCGTTGCATGAGCCCGCAATTAAAGAAGCCGATTTAATCGCTATTTATCTACCTATGCACACCGCGACGCGCTTGGCGGCGCAAATTCTGCCCGGGTTGCGTGCGCAAAATCCAGGCGCACATTTTTGCTGTTACGGCCTTTACGCGCCCATGAATGAGGCGTACTTGCGAAGCCTGGGTGTATCCACAATTTTAGGCGGAGAGTTTGAAAATGGTTTGGTTCATTTGGCGGAACGCTTGTCGCACTCTAACGGCTCGAACGGGAACGGCGTCGCTCGGTCAGTTCCGCAAGAAGAATCTTTAATCTCATTGGAACGCCTGAAATTTGAGGTTCCGGACCGCTCAGGAATGCCTGCATTGCAGAAGTACGCTCATCTTATTATTCCCGGTGACGGTTACCGCATCGTGGGCTCAACGGAAGCCAGCCGCGGCTGCAAGCATTTGTGCCGGCACTGCCCCATCGTGCCGGTATATAACGGCGTTTTCCGCATCGTGCCGCGAGAAATTGTGCTTGAAGACGTCCGCCGCCAAGTAGCCGCGGGTGCGCAACATATTTCTTTTGGCGACCCGGACTTTTTTAATGGCATCGGTCACGCCATCCCGCTCGTCGAACAGTTCCACCGCGAATTCCCCGACGTAACCTATGACGTCACCATAAAAATCGAGCATCTAAGAAAGCACGAAGAGCATTTGCCTAAATTGAAAGAAACCGGTTGCCTGTTTGTGATTTCGGCGGTGGAATCCGTAAACAACATATTCCTCGCCGCTCTGGAAAAAGGCCATACGCGCGCCGATTTCTTGCATGTCACCGCCACATTTCGCGCTTTGGACCTCACCCTTCATCCCACTTTCGTCCCTTTTTCACCGTGGACCACCGTCGAGAATTATCTGGATCTGTTGCGCGTTCTGTATGACGAGCGGCTCGCGGAAAATGTAACTCCTATCCAGCTGGGCATCCGCCTGTTGATTCCTGCGGGTTCGCGCATGCTGGAACTCGAAGACATCAGGCGAGCGATTGGGCCTTTTGATCCGCAATCGCTGGTGTATCCGTGGCGACACTCCGATTCCCGCGTGGACGCATTGAGCGAAACGGTACAACAAATTGCCGCTGCAGCCGACCGCGACAAGGTATCGCGTGCCACGGCATTTGAACGCATTTGGATAGCTGCACATCGCGCCGAGGGGATCGATCCGCCGGCGCTTTCACACGCTCAAAGCGTGCGTGCCGTTCCATTCCTCAGCGAGCCCTGGTATTGCTGTGCGGAACCTACAACCGACCAGCTGATTTCCATCGGGCGCCCGAAACCGGCGGTCAGCAATCCAACCGTGTCGGCAGACAGCTTTGTTTGAGTCGTGAGAATCTAATCAACAATGGACAATCCATCCAAACAACATCCATCCAAGCGACTGCTTCTGTTCACCAATAAACTGGGCTACCAGACACGCAGCTTTGAAGAAGCCGCTCAAAAACACGAGACTGAAATCATCTACGTTACCGACCGCTGTCACCAGCTAGAAGATCCCTGGGGCGATCGAGCAATTGCGGTGCACTTTGAATCTGCACAGTCCGCGGCCTCCAATGTGGTTGAAGCGCTGAACGGCAAAAGCGTCGATGGAATCCTGGCCTTGGGAGATTCACCATCAGTGGCTGCCGCGTACACCGCTCGCGAGCTGGGAATTTCTTACAATCACCCAGCGTCCGTGGAGGCTTGCCACTCAAAACTGCGGATGCGCGAAGTGTTCCGCGAATGTGGTCTGAAGACACCCTGGTTTCGCACCACCAATCTCGAACCGTTGCCCGAGCCGGCGCTGTTAGGGATTTCTTATCCATGTGTTTTGAAGCCGCTCTCGCTTTCGGCCAGCCGCGGCGTAATTCGCGCGAACAATCGAGATGAATTCGTTTCCGCGGCTCAACGCATTCGCAAGTTGCTCGAATCGCCAGAAATTCGCGCCACCCGTGAAGCGCATCTCGATCAGATTCTCGTGGAGGGTTACATTCCGGGCAGGGAAGTAGCCGTCGAAGGCCTGCTGACCGATGGTGTGCTTAGGGTTCTGGCGATTTTCGATAAGCCCGACCCGCTCGAAGGTCCGTACTTCGAAGAAACAATTTATGTGACGCCATCTAGCCTTACGGAGTCGCAACAACTCGCGATTCAAAAATGCGCACAGGAGTCCGCCCGCGCCATTGGCCTTACGCGCGGCCCGGTGCACGCTGAGTTTCGTATCCATCACGAAAAAGGGACGGGCGACGAAGTATGGCCGCTGGAAATTGCCGCCAGGCCCATTGGGGGATTGTGCGCTCGAGCCTTGCGGTTCATTGAAAATGAAAATCAAACCATCGAGAATAAAAACGCGCACCAGCAAGCAAGCATAGGACTCGAAGATCTGTTGCTGCTCCACAGTTTGGACTTGCCCGTAAGCAATTGGATGCGGGAACGAATAGCCTCAGGTGTGATGATGATTCCGGTACCCAGCAGCGGAATGCTAGAAAGTGTTCAGGGAGAAGAAGCCGCTCGCGAGACTTCCGGGATCACCGAATTGCTGATTACCGCGCGCCTGCATGATTACATCGAGGCATGGCCGGAGGGCGCCAGCTATCTGGGATTCTTATTTGCGGCTGCGAAGACACCTGGCGAAGTTGAGCAAACTCTCCGAGCGGCGTATGCGAAATTACGTTTTACGATGACTCCGAGGCTGCTCGTACAGCACCCGGCACATCATGCCAGCAGGTCGGCTGGATAACCGCCAACCCATACCCAAAAGTTATCCTTTAGCTTTTGGCGGCACGTACCCTTCAGGCAACTTCGAACCTTCTCCGAAGAAAAATTGCTCCATCTGCTCTTCCATGATTTTCTGGGAGTTGGGATC
>JGI12635J15846_10002482_pt1 | contig 16145 bp, 15 predicted proteins | sample BlaSpr_A8_OM2_M2_FD_15846 | JGI IMG/M metagenome (IMG submission 15846) | reverse complement strand
GGGCGGAAGCTTGCCGGCGATGTCGCTGACGATGCCCTGCAGGAATAGGCGGTCGAAACCGCCGAGGTAGGGCGTGCCATCACGGAACGCAGTGCTGTAGTTCACGACCACCCACAGTATGGTCACGAGACAGGCGATGGCGAAGCTCGTCATCACGGTGTCGCCGACATTCTTCTTCCGGACCATGCCTCCGTAGAACAGGCCGAGACCGGGTATCGTCATCATCAGAACGAGCGCGACCGAAGTCAGCATCCAGGCGGTATCGCCTGTGTCGATCTTCGGGGCCTCTTCGGCGAATGCCGGCACCGCGGCAATCATCGCCGTCAAGAACGCGGGCAGCCCCGCGCGAAACCAGTTGTTCGATGTCATGGGAGGAAGCTCCATCACTTGGCTGAGGTTTTTTGGGGGTTCAGAGCGCATCGGCGTCGGTTTCGCCGGTGCGGATGCGCACAGCATTTTCGATCGGGTAGACGAATATTTTTCCGTCGCCGATCTGGCCGGTTTTGGCGGCCGCCGTGATGGCGCCAATTACTTTCTGAACTTGGTTCGTTGCGACCGCGACCTCGATCTTGAGCTTCGGCAGGAAGTTCACGACATATTCGGCACCGCGATAGATCTCGGTATGCCCCTTCTGCCGGCCGAAGCCCTTGACCTCGGTAACAGTCAGTCCGTGGACGCCGATGCCGGTGAGGGCGTCACGCACCTCCTCCAGCTTGAACGGCTTGATGATGGCCATGACTATCTTCATGTGGTCCTGTCCCCGCTTGCGCGGCTCGGCGGTGGCCGTGGCCGGCGTTTTGTTCGGGCTTCGGCGCGTGAAGACGGGCGAGTCCCGGCCCCAGCGCCGGCGCCGCGCAATTAGAATTCAAGGGCCGTGCCAACTGCGACGGGTCGGCTAGCTCATTGATCGGGCATTAGGAATCGTCGCGGAGCGAGCCCTGCCGGCTATCGGGTTCGCGCCCATCGACGCGCCATGATTGCACAAAGTTTAGGCGGGGAGCTACGGGTGCCGAAATCGACGGCGGCGCAACCGGCGGGGAAAGTTCAGGCGGGCGGGCGGTCTTCCTTGGGGCGAAGCCGTAGCAACCCTTCCTGAATTACCGTCGCCACGAGGCGGCCGTCGCGGGCGAAGATCAGCCCGCGGGCGAGACCCCGGTTGCCTTCGGCGTTCGGGGTGTCCTGGGCGTAGAGCAGCCACTCGTCGGCGCGGAAGGGGCGGTGGAACCACAGCGCATGGTCGAGGCTCGCCGCCTGGATCGAGCGGGAGAAAACAGTGCGGCCGTGCGGAATGAGCGCCGTGTCGAGGAGCGTCATGTCCGACGCGTAGGCGAGCACGCACTTATGGATCGCCGGGTCGTTGGGCAGCTTGTCGTTGGCGCGGATCCACACATGAAAATGCGGATCGCGGTGCTCGCGCGAGAGATAGCGCATGTACTCGACGGGTCTGAGCTCGATCGGCCGCTCGCGCTCGTAATAGCGGCGCACGGGGTCCGGCATCATGGGCAGGAGCTTCTGCCGCACGTCCTGCTCGCTCGGCAGCTCCTCGGGCCCCGGCACCTTCGGCATCTCCGCCTGATGCGAGAATCCCTCCTCGACCCGCTGGAACGAGCAGAGCATGGAGAAGATCGCTTGGCCGTGCTGGATCGCCTTGACCCAGCGGGTGGTGAAGCTTTTGCCGTCCCGCATGCGCTCGACCTCGTAGATGATCGGCACCTTGGGGTCGCCGGGAAGAATGAAATACGCGTGCAGCGAATGGACGGGACGGTCCTCCACCGTGCGGGTCGCCGCCACGAGTGCTTGGCCGATCACCTGGCCGCCGAATACCCGCTGCCAGCCCGCCTGGGGGCTGCGGCCGCGGAACAGGTTCACCTCCAGCGGCTCGATATCGAGAATTTCGAGCATTTCGCGGACGGCGTCTGACATGCTCTCTCTCGAAGGCCGGGAGGGCCGCAACCGGATTGCCCGTGAGCGCTTGCGCCGTCAAGGGTTGCCGGTTGCGACAAGCCGAGCGCGCGGCGCACTATGGCACCAGCGGAGAAGACATGACGTTGAAGCGCATTGAGGTTCTGATCGCGGGCGGCGGCGTCGCGGGGCTCGGCCTCGCGGTGGCGCTCGGGCGCGCGCTCGGGCCGGGGTTCGCGGTAGCGGTATGCGATCCGGCGCTCAGTCGGGAGCCTGCCGCCGACGACCGGGTATCGGCGATCGCCGCCGGCGCGCGGCGCCTCCTCACCGTGCTCGGCGTCTGGCCGCGGTTGCGGGAGCCGATTCAGCCGATCCGCGAGATGGCGATCACGGATAGCCGGCTCCCCGATGCGGTGCGTCCCACCTTCCTCGCCTTCGACACCGAGGTGGAGCTGGGCGAGCCATTCGCCCACATGGTGGAGAACCGCGCGCTTCTCGTCGCGCTGCGCGCAGCGGCACAGGAAGCGGGCGCGCATCTCCTGCCGCTCGCCGTCGATCACTTCGCTGCGCCGAACGGAGCGATGGACGTCGTGCTCGGCGATGGCTCGCGTATCGCGGCGCGATTACTCGTCGCCGCCGACGGCGGCCGTTCTCACGTCAGGACCGCCGCCGACATTCCCATGGTGCGGTGGTCCTATGGCCAGTCGGGTATCGTCGCCACAGTAAGCCACGAGCGCGATCACGAAGGCCGCGCCGAGGAGCATTTCCTTCCGGGCGGACCGTTCGCCATCCTGCCGCTCCCGGGCCGGCAGAGCTCGATCGTGTGGACCGAGCCGATGGCGGAGGCGGAGCGTCTGGTGGCGCTGCCGCCCGAGGATTTCCATGCCGAGCTCGAGCGGCGCTTCGGCCTCAAGCTCGGCGAGATCGAGGTGAAGTCGCCGCCGCGCGCCTACAAGCTCGACTACGCTATCGCGCGCCGCTTCGTCGGCGATCGTCTGGCGCTGATCGGCGACGCGGCGCACGTAATTCATCCGATCGCAGGCCAGGGACTCAATCTCGGGCTGCGCGACGTGGCGGCGCTCGCCGAATGCATCGCCGAGGCGGCGCGGCTCGGGCTCGACCCCGGCGACGTGGAGGTTCTGCAGCGCTACGAGCGCTGGCGGCGGTTCGATACCACGGCGATGGGGGTGGCCACCGACGGCCTCAACCGGCTGTTCTCCAACCAGTCGGACGTCCTGCGCGCGGCGCGCGACTTCGGGCTCGGGGTCGTGGACCGGCTGCCGGGGCTAAAGAAGATGTTCGTGCGCGAGGCGGCCGGGCTCACCGGGTCGGTGCCGAAGCTCCTGCGCGGCGAGGCGCTCTAGCGCGCGGGCTCGTCAAGGCGGCGCGCTTCCTCGGGCAGCATGATCGGGATGCCGTCGCGGATCGGGTAGGCGAGCTTGGCCTTGCGCGACACCAGCTCTTGGCGTTCGCGGTCGTACTCTAGCGGACCCTTGGTGAGCGGGCACACCAGGATCTCGAGGAGCTTGGGGTCGATGGCGGTGCGGTCGGCGCCCATGGATTTTGTCCCTCGCCTATAAGCTTATTGCATCGGCAGGTCGTTGTCGTCGCCTTGCCGGGCGAGCGAGATTTCGGTGACCGCGATCAGGAGATCGGCGCGGGCCTTGAGATCAGGGGCCTCCAGGAGGGCTTGCTTCTCGCGGGCGCCGAACGGCGACATCATAGAAAGGCCGTTCACCAGCGCCTCCGTCGGCGCGCCGCGGATACCGTTCCAGTCGGCCTCGATGCGATTGGCGTCGAGATAATTCTTGAGCGTGCGCAAGAGCGCGTCGCGGTCCACCGTATCCTCGCCATGGTGCGGGTCGAAATCCGCGGCAAAGGGCGAGAAATCGATCCGGCATTGGCGGTAGGGCGTGAGCGTGGTGAGCTCGTCGGCGATACGGAATCGCGCGATGCCGGTGAGCGTGATCAGGTAGCGCCCGTCTCCGCTCTCGGCGAGCTGGGTGACGCGGCCGGCACAGCCGATGGCGTAGAGCGCGGGATGGGATGACGCGCCGCGGCTCTCGTAGGGCTGGATCATGCCGATGACGCGCGCGCCTTTCATTGCATCGTCGATCATGGCGAGGTAGCGCGGCTCGAAGATGTTGAGCGGCATCTCCACCCGCGGCAGCAGGAGCGCGCCGGCGAGGGGAAACACTGGGATGATCGGCGGAAGATCGCCGGCGGCGCGATAGGCGATGTTGGTCGCCATTTCTGGTCTCCGCGCGACGAGCATCAGGAAAACAGGATCGACGACAAACGGCGGCGGCCTTCCACCGTCTGCGGATCGGTCTGCCCCCAGGCCTCGAAGAACTGGACGAGCTGCTTGCGCGCCGCGTCGTCGTTCCATTTGCGTTCGCGGCGGATGATTTCTAGCAACTGCTCGAGCGCTTCCTCGCGGCGGCTATGGGCATTCAGCGCGACGGCGAGATCGAGGCGCGCCTGGAAGTCGAGAGGGTTGGCCTTGACCTTCTCTTCCAGCGCCGCCGGGTCGCCGGCCTTGCTCCCCTGCTCGGCGAGTTCGAGCGCGGCGCGCGCCGCCGACACCGCCGGGTCGTTCTCCTTGCCCTTGGGAATGAGCTGGAGCGTCGCGCGCGCCGGTTGCAGGTTGCCGGCCTTGACGTGGCTGCGCGCAAGACCGGCGAGCGCAGAGACGCTTTCCGGCTCGGTGGCGAGCACCTGGGCGTACATTTCGGCGGCGCCGGTGGCGTCACCCTTGGCGAGAAGTTCGGCGGCGGCCTTGAGCGTGTCGACTCCCTCGCTGCCACCGGCCTTGCCGCCAAGGCGATCGACGAACGCCTGTACCTGGCTTTCCGGAAGCGCGCCCATGAATCCGTCCGCCGGTTGGCCGTTGACGAAGGCGAACACCGCCGGGATCGATTGGATGCCGAGCTGGCCCGGGATCGCCGGATGCTCATCGATGTTCATCTTGACGAGCTTCACCTTGCCCTTGGCGTTACGCACCACCTTTTCGAGCACCGGCGTCAGCGCCTTGCACGGGCCGCACCACTCGGCCCAGAAATCGACGAGCACCGGACGCTTCTTCGATTCCTCAATCACGTCCTTCACAAAGGCCTGCGTGGTCGTGTCGGAAACGAGGTCGTCCTTCGGCGCGGCGACGCTCGGTTGGTTCATCAGCATTGCGGCTCGACTCCGCGGATCGGGTTCGGGGTGATTGTCCCCGCCGGATAGATGGGAGGAAAGTGAGCGGAATGCAATCAGACCGGCCCCGATAAGGCTGCGACCAGCGGGTCATGGCCGGTGGCGGCAAGAAAGCGAAGGAGGTCAGGGGCGGCGAGGGAGGTGGTGGCCGTGTTGGTGAGGGGATGGAAGTTGAGCGTGGCGTGCTCCATGAGAGCCCGGTCGAGCACCACGGTCACCCGGCGAGCCTGGTCGTTCATCGCCGCGAACGGCGTGACCGAGCCGGGCTCGACCCCGAGGGCGGCGCGCAGGACCTCCGGCTTGCCGAAGGAGAGCCGACCGGAGGCGCCGATCCGGCGATGCAGGGACTTGAGATCGATCGCCGCGTCCTCGCCCGCGACCACCAGGAACAGGCGATCCTTGCGGTCGACGAGAAAGAGATTTTTCGTGTGCGCGCCAGCGATCTCCCCGCGGAGCGCGCGCGACTGCTCCACCGTGAACAGCGGCGGATGGCTTACCGTATTCGGGGCGATGCCGAGCCCTTCGAGAAAGGCAAAGAGATCGTCGGCAGTGGCGGGCGGGGGCTCTGAAGGTTGCATTGAGCGGCGCTTTTGGCATAGAACCGCGGGCCGGCGAAAGCCGCGCTACGTCACGATGGATGCGGGTGTAGCTCAGGGGTAGAGCACAACCTTGCCAAGGTTGGGGTCGTGGGTTCGAATCCCATCGCCCGCTCCAATTCGCCTCTCGAAAAGGCAGAAACCTAGTAACCGGCCGCGAGGCCGCCGGGCATGCGCGGATCGGCGGCACCGGCGAGGCCCTCGGGCGTGACGAGGATTGTACTCGCGGCACCGATGCGCTGCTGCTGCACGATCCGGTGGCCGTGCGCCTCGAGCCCGCGCACGGTATTGGGCGGAACGCCGGGCTCGACGATCGCCTCGTCGGGCAGCCACTGATGATGAACGCGGGGGGCATTCACGGCGTCGGCGGCGGTCATGCGGAAATCGATCACGTTCACGATGACCTGCAGCACGGCGTTGATGATGCGGCTACCGCCGGGCGAGCCGGTGACGAGAAAGGGCTTCCCGTCCTTCAGCACGATCGTCGGCGTCATGGACGACAGCGGCCTTTTTCCCGGCGCCGGTGCATTGGCGGGCCCGCCGACCAGACCGAAGGCGTTGGGTACGCCGGGCTTGACGGCGAAATCGTCGAGCTCGTTGTTGAGGAGCACGCCGGTGCCTTCGGCGACGAGGCCGAGGCCGTAGTTGAAATTGAGGGTGTAGGTGTTGGCGACCGCGTTGCCGTCGCGGTCGACGATGGAGAAGTGCGTGGTGTTGCCGCTGCCGAAGCCGGCAGGATTGCCGGCGCCGACCGCGCGCGACGGACGCGCTTGCAATCGATCGAACTCCGCGCGCCGGGCAGCGGCGTAGCGCTTGGAGATCAGCGCCGCGACCGGCACGCTCACCTGATCGGGATCGCCGAAATGGGCTGCGCGGTCGGCGTAGGCAAGCTTCATGGTCTCGATCAGCAGGTGAAGGGCGTCCACCGAGCCCACCTTCATCTCGCCGAGCGGGAAGCCTTCCAGGACGTTGAGCATCTCGATCAGCAGCGCCCCGCCAGCGGTGGGCGGCGGCATGGAGACGATGTCGTATCCGCGATAGGTGCCGCGTACCGGCGCTCGCGGCACGGCGCGGTAGTTTGCGAGGTCGTCGCGGGTGATCGTGCCGCCCGCCGCGTTGATCGCGGCGACGAGCTTGTCGGCAGTCGCTGCCTCGTAGAATGCCTTCGGGCCGTTGCGCGTGATCGCCTCCAGCGTGGCGGCAAGGTCGCTTTGCACCAGCCGGTCGCCGCGGCCGAGCGCGCGCCCCTCTTTCAGAAAAATTTTCGCCGACGGCGGCCAGCGCGCGAGGCGCGATTGCGCGCGGGCGAGGGTGTCAGCGAGCGCCTCGTCCACCGCGAAGCCGTCGCGGGCGAGCGCTATCGCCGGCGCGATCAGCTCGGCCAGTGTAAACTTGCCGGAGCCGTACCGTTCGTGGGCGAGCGCCAGGCCCGCGACCGTTCCCGGCACACCCACGGCGAGGCCGGAGTTGCGGACTTTGGCTTCGTCCACCTCGCCTTTGTTGTCGAGGAAACTCCGGGCGGTGATCGCGCGCGACGCCGTCTCGCGATAGTCGATTGCCGCCTGATCGCGGCCGGCGAGGTGGATCACCATGAAGCCGCCGCCGCCGATGTTGCCGGCGCGCGGCAGCGTCACCGCGAGCGCGAATCCCACCGCTACCGCCGCGTCCACGGCGTTGCCGCCCTTGCGCAGAATTTCGACGCCGACGCTGGTAGCGAGCGGCTCCTCGCTCACCACCATGCCGNTTTTGGCGAGCACNGGCGCGTCGGAATGCGCCGCCGGCGCGGCGAGNGCGGCGGCGAGGAAGCCGATGACNGCGATACGGAAAAAACGCCGGAACATCGGTTTGCTAGCGGCCGACGCGATAGTATTCGGCGTTGGGCTTCATGTCGGTGGCGCTCGCCATGCGGTTCGACATGGCGAAGAAGCCGGCCACCGCGGCGATGTCCCAGATGTCGCGGTCGGAGAAGCCGCTGCCACGCAGCGCCGCGCGGTCGGCTTCCTCGATCGCCCACGGCTCGACCGTGAGCTTCCAGGTGAAGTCTAGCATGGCGCGGGTGCGCAGATCGAGCTTGGCGGCGCGGTAGTTGGCGACGATGGTGTCGCCGAGCTCGGCGTCGCCCGAAAGCTTGCGCACCGCCGCGCCGTGGGCGACGAGGCAATAGTGGCAGTGGTTGGCGCACGACACGACGACGGCGATCATCTCGCGCTCGAGCTTGGAGAGGCCGGACTTCGCCAGCATCAGGTTGTCGGACATGGCGACGAAGGCTGCGAGCTTGGCCGGATCGAAGGCGTAGGCCGTGAGCACGTTCGGTACGAAGCCGAGCTTCTCGACGCATTTCGCGAAATAGGCCCGCATGGCGGGCTCGAGCGCCGAAGGCGGCAGGTCGAGAGCGATCGCGGGCTCGGGCGCCTTCGCGGCCGGTGGTTTTGCGGGTGCCGTCATCAGGATCTCCTGTCGGCGCTAAGCTAGCAGCCGCCCCTCGCGAATTCCAAAAAAGATGGCACTCTCCGACGCATGAGCTCGCCGCCACGCGGTTCCCGCCTCGCCATCGCCGGCTGGGTCATGTTCGATTGGGCCTGCCAGCCGTTCTTCACGCTGATCACCACGTTCATCTACGCACCCTATTTCGCTTCCGCTGTGGTGGGCGATCCGGTGCGCGGGCAGGCGCTGTGGGGTTTCGCCACCGCCGCGGCAGGAATCGTCATCGCGCTCGGCTCGCCGATAGTGGGTGCGATCGCCGACGCCACCGGCCGGCACAAACCATGGATCGCAGCCTTTGGCGCGCTCCTGGTGATCGGCTGCTCTGCACTGTGGTTTGGCTGGCCGGGGGATGCCGCGAGCATCCCCGTCGTCCTCGTCGCATTCGCGGTCGGTGCCGTCGGAGTCGAATTCGCCACCGTATTCAACAACGCCATGATGCCGCGGCTGGTGCCGCAAAGCCGCATCGGTTGGCTCTCTGGCCTCGGCTGGGGCATGGGCTACGTCGGTGGACTTGTGTCGCTCATGCTCTCGCTCGCCTTTCTCGCCGCCGATCCCCACACCGGCCGTACGCTCCTCGGCNTTGCGCCCGCCTTCGGCCTCGATGCGGCGGCGCGCGAAGGCGAGCGCGCCATCGGCCCGCTCTCGGCGCTGTGGTTCATCGTCTTCGTCATCCCGCTGTTCGCCTTCACGCCCGACGGCAAGCGCGCGCTCGCCATCCGGGATGCAGCGCGCGCCGGGCTCGCCTCGTTCGCGGCGACGCTGCGCCAGGCGCGGGCGCACCGCAACATCGCGCTCTTTCTGCTGGCCAACATGATCTACACCGACGGGCTGATCGCGCTGTTCGCCTTCGGCGGCATCTACGCCGCCGGAACTTTCGGCTGGGGCTCGATCGAAATCGGCATCTTCGGCATCCTGCTCACCATCACCGGTACGCTCGGCGCGGTCATCGGCGGGCGGCTCGACGACCGCATCGGCGCGAAGCCCGTGGTGCTCGGCTCGCTCATCATGCTGTTCGTGGCCTGCCTCGGTATTCTCTCGATCGGACGCGACGCGATCCTGTTCGTAGTCCCCGTCGAGCCGCCGGCCGGGCGCGACCTGTTCGTGAGCGTGCCGGAGCGGCTCTATGTGGTGCTTGGCCTTTTCATCGGCCTTGCGGCGGGGCCGCTGCAAGCCGCGTCCCGCGCCTTGGTGGTGCGCCTCGCGCCGCGGGACCGCATCACGCAATTCTTCGGGTTGTTCGCGCTTTCCGGCAAGCTCACGTCGTTCCTCGGCCCGTTCTTTGTAGCGACGGTGACCGCCGCCACCGCGAGCCAGAAGGCCGGCGTCTCGGTGCTGCTCGCATTCTTTCTGATCGGCGGCTTGTTGCTCGTGCGCGTGCGGGTCAGTGGCGGAAGTGGCGCACGCCGGTGAACACCATGGCAACGCCCGCCTGATCGGCGGCGGCGATCACCTCGTCGTCGCGCACCGAGCCGCCTGGCTGGATCACGGCGGTGGCGCCCGCCTTGATCGCCACGAGCAGACCGTCAGCGAACGGGAAGAAGGCGTCGGACGCCACCACCGAGCCCAGGATGAGCGGCTCGGCGCGGCCCGCGGCCTTGGCCGCGTCCTCGGCCTTGCGGGCGGCGATGCGCGCCGCGTCGATGCGGCTCATCTGCCCCGCGCCGATGCCGACCGTGGCGCCGTCCTTGGCGTAGACGATGGTGTTGGACTTTACGTGCTTGGCCACGCGGAAGGCGAACTTCAGGTCGGCGATCTCGGCCGGCGTCGGCTTGCGCTTGGTGACGGTCTTGAGTTCGAGGTCATCGACCGTCGCGTCGTCGCGCGACTGCGCCAGCATGCCGCCGGCCACCGACTTGAACACGAGCCCGCGCGCGCGGGGATCCGGCATGCCGTCGGCCAGCAATAGCCGCAGGTTCTTCTTGGCGCCGACGACGGCGATTGCCTCCTCGCTCGCGTCTGGCGCGATGATCACCTCGGTAAAGATCTCGACGATGGCGCGCGCCGCTTCCGCGTCGAGCGGCCGGTTGACGGCGACGATGCCGCCGAAGGCGGATATCGGGTCGCAGGCGAGCGCCTTGCGATAGGCCTCGACCAGCGTCTTGCCCTCGGCGACGCCGCAGGGGTTCGCGTGCTTGATGATGGCGACGGCGGCGGTGCGGTGCGGATCGAACTCGGCGACGCACTCGTAGGCGGCGTCGGTGTCGTTGATGTTGTTGTAGGAGAGCTCCTTGCCCTGCACCTGGCGGGCGCTGGCGACGCCGGGGCGCGCGGCGCCGCCCGCGTAAAATGCCGCGTGCTGGTGCGGGTTCTCTCCATAACGCAGGCGCTCGATGAGCTTGCCGCCGAAGGCGCGCCAGGTGGGGGCTTCGGTGCCGATCGCGTCGGAGAGCCAATTTCCGATCGCCGCGTCGTAGGCGGCGGTGCGGGCGAAGGCCTTGGCGGCCAGGCGCCGGCGCAACGTGAGCGTGGTGCCGCCGTGCGCCGCGACTTCGGCAAGCACCGCCTCGTAGTCGGCGGGATCGACCACCACCGCCACGTCGCCATGGTTCTTTGCGGCAGCCCGCACCATCGCCGGGCCGCCGACGTCGATGTTCTCCACGCATTCCTCGAGCGAGGCGCCTTTGGCGAGCGTCGCCTCGAACGGATAAAGATTCACCACCACGAGATCGATGGGGACGATGGCGTGGGTCCGCATCGCCTCGGCGTGATCCTTGTCGTCGCGCACGGCCATGATGCCGCCGTGGACCTTGGGATGAAGGGTCTTCACCCGGCCGTCCATCATCTCCGGCACGCCGGTGAACTCGGACACCTCCATTACATCCAGTCCTGCGTCGGCGAGCGCCTTGCCGGTGCCGCCGGTCGACACCAGCGCGACGCCGCGCGCGGCGAGCGCGCGGGCGAAATCCACGAGGCCGGTCTTGTCGGAAACGGAAATCAGCGCGCGGGCGACGGGGCGAACGCTAGTCGACATTGCGGCGGGCCCACAAAGAAGGGAGCCCGCGATAGCACGGCGCTGACCGGAGGGAAACGGCTAGAGCGGCAACTCCGGACCGGGGCCGGCTTCGCGCCGCTCGACCTGCGGCATTTCGGTGCGGATGAACGTCCACACCACGCGCGGGACGTCGCGCGCCTTATCGCTGATCACGATCTGGCTCGTGCGCCGCGGGCCGTCGGTGGCCGACAGGAACACGCTTTCCTCGAGATCAACCCGCATGGTGGGGGTGGAGAAGAGCCATGTCTCGCGCGCCGAGCCGGGCAGCACGAGGAGCACATTGCGGCCATCGGCGAGCCGGCTCGCCTTGATCGACGGGTGCAGGTGGAAGCGGATGGCGAAATTGTCCGTCGCGTCTTGCGAGATTTCCTGCCCCTCGGCCGGAAAGAACACGTCCTCGCCGTCGAGGCGGCTGCCGTCGTTGGAAAGCCGCCACGAGCGCTGGTGCATGATGCCGAAACGCGCGAGGTAGCCGTCATGGACGGCGCGCACGAGCGAAGCCCCGTCGCGCTCGACCTGCGTCACGCGCACGGAGCTCGGACCGGCGACGATGGGAATGCCGAACAGCCGGCTGTAGCCGGCGTGGGTGAGGAAGCGGCAGGAGGAGGTGTCGTTGAGGGTGACGGTGGAGTGCGCGGCGGTGGCGCGCGCCACCTGGCGCCACGAATCGCGCTGGATCGACGGCATGCCGCAGTTGACGACAACGCGCTGCGGGCCGGCGGAGAATTCGAACGACAGGCAGCCGGCGTGGGCGTCGTAGCTCACCGGCACCGGCGGCGGCGCGCCGGTATCGGCGACGAGGACGCTGCCGCCCGCCTCCATGCGCTGATAGCCGGACTGCGGGGCGTCGGCGACGGGCGCGCCGCGGGCATCGTCGTAGGCGAGCACGGTGGCGAGCAGCCCGGAGGGCGTTTCGCCCATGCCGTTGAACTGCGCGAAGGCGCCGTCGCCGAGGCGAAAGAAGCGCAGCATGGGCATCGCGCGGTCGATGGCATTGAGCAAGGCGTGCGGCGGCGGGACGTTGCGTGCCTCGTACGCCTGGCGCAGCGGCAAGAGGTCGAGCAGAATCTCGATCAGCACGCCGGGATTGCGGCTGACGTGGCCGCCGTCGGGCAGGATCTGCCAGTCGAGCTCCTCGATCAGCCGCCGGGTGCCGGCCTTGAGCAGCCGCACCTCGTTCGCCATGCACAGACCCGCGAAGCAGAGCGCGATCGCGGCAAGCAGCCGCGGATANCCGTCGCGAGTTTCGTGAGCGGTGCGCCGTAGGTAGCGCACCTGGCGGGCGAGGCTGCGCAGGAAGGTGCGATAAAAGTCGTGGTCGGCGTCCTGCAGGATGAGCGGCGCCTGCGTCAACCATGAGATGAGGCGGCGGGAGAGAATTTCCGGCTCCCAGGCGAGCGCGTGCCAGCCGCCCTGCAGCGCGATCCAGTCGGCGACGAGGGCGCGCGCGTTCTCGCGCGCGATCGCGGTGCCGGCGGAACGCAGATGACGCAGCCAGCCGAAGCCCAGCAGCGTCTCCGCCCATTCGCGCGACGGCGGTTCGACCTCGAAGGGCGAGCGGCCTTCCGCGGTCACCGCCTTGCCGGCGAAGACGAAGCGGCCGGCGTAGATCTCGCTCGCGTGGGTGGGGTCGCCGGTGCGCAGATCCTGTGGCGCAATAACCAGGCGCTCGGGCACCTGCAAGCCGATGCGCCAACGGTAGAGCGGATGCGAGGTCAGCCGCGTGAGAAATCGGCGCCAGCCGTGACCGGCGACGACGAAGGCGATGCGGGTTCGTTCCGCCATGGCACGGCTCATGGGCGCCGTCGCTCTCTTGCGCAGCGTGGACGGTCGATCGGNCACCCTCGCGACAACATAACGGAAGCCTCCGTCGGCACCCAATCAACGCCGAGCGAGCCGGGCGGCATAGAAGCCGTCACAACCGCCCATGCGCTTATCCGAATCAGGCATGTGGCAGGGGAGGGTACGGAGGTCTTCCTTAATAGAAATTAACGATGTCTCGCCGCCGATTTCGGCGGGTTTTACGGGCACGCGGGCGAAATCGGGCCGTTCCGCCAGGAGGGCCTCCACCTGATCGATGCCTTCCTCCGGCTCGAGCGAGCAGGTGGCGTAAATCAACAGTCCGCCGGGACGGACGAGCGCCGCTGCCCGCCGCAGCAGGCGACCCTGCATCGCAGTAAGAGAGGCGATGTCCTCCGGCCGCTTGACCCAGGGAATGTCGGGGTGGCGGCGGATGGTGCCGGTGCCGGAGCACGGCGCGTCGAGAAGCACGGCGTCGAACGGCCCGGCGTGCCATTCGCCGGCGTCGGCGATGACGGCTTCGGCGGAAAGGCCCAGGCGCGTCAGGTTAGCCTCGACACGCTTCAGCCGCGGCGGCGAGCGGTCGACGGCGACCACGTCGGCGCCGGCGGCGGCGAGTTGCGCCGTCTTGCCGCCGGGCGCGGCGCAGAGATCGGCGACCTTCATGGCTTTCACGTCGCCGAGAAGCCGGGCCGGTAGCGCAGCCGCCGCGTCCTGCACCCACCACGCCCCTTCGTCGTAGCCGGGGAGCGCCGTCACCGGACCGTCGGCGATCAAACGCACGCTGCCGCTGCGAAGTACACGGCCGCCGAGATGTTCGGCCCATTGCTCCGCATTCTCCTTTACCGAGAGATCGAGCGCGGGCTCGATCTGGTGCGCAGCTGCGATAGCGCGCGCCGTTTCCGCGCCGTAGGTTTTCTCCCAGCGATCGAGCAGCCAGGCCGGCGTGTCGACGGTGACGGGAATCGCCGCGAGCTTGTCACGTCCGTTCGCGGCGAGGCGCCGCAGCACGGCGTTGATCAAGCCGCTATAGCGCCGCGCGACCCGGGTCTCGGCGACGAGCTGCACCGAAAGATCGACGGCGGCGTGGGCGGGAACGGAAAGAAAAAGAAGCTGCGTTGCGCCGACGAGGAGCGCGGCTTCCACCAGCGGCACGTTGGGCGGCAGGCCCTGCTCGAGATATTGTGTGAGCAAGGCGCGCAGGCTGCCAAGCCGGCGCAGGCTTGTCGCCACCAGCATACGCATCAGCGCGCGGTCGCGCTGATCGAGGGCGCCGCCCGGCGCAAGCGCCTCATCGAGCGGCCGGCGGCGGTAGAGCACCGCCATCAGCACGTCCGCCGCGACGCGGCGGGCGGCAAGGCCGGGATGATCGGGACGCGCGGCGGCTTCACTCATGGGCACAAAGTCGGATGAATCCGCATGCGACGCAATCGGACTCTGCCGCAACGGCAAATGGGCTTGCCTTGATCCTGCCGCTCTGGCTGAAGGGATGCGCCATGGGTGACTCGAAGTCCCGCAAGCTTTCCCCCGCCGCCGAACGGGCGCTCGCCGAGGCTGCCGCCCGCCGCGCCGAGGTCGATCGCAAGGTCGCCGAGCGGCCGAAGGAGAAGCAGGGGCGAAACGGCCTTGAGCCTACTCGCTACGGCGACTGGGAGAAGAAGGGCATCGCCAGCGACTTCTGATGCGTGGCTTCATCGCGGCGGCAATCGGCCTATTGCTCATCGCGGGCATCGCGACCGTGGTGATGAATGCGGAGCGCATCCTCGATCGGGTTGCCCCGTTCGATTTCGACCAGCCGCCTGGGATTTCGACCTCCGTTCACTTGCAGCTATTTCGCTGGAAGCCGGAACGCTGCCTCGCCGCATTGACGCGCGGCGGCGTCGATCACCGCCTGGTGCCGGCGAAGGAGATGGAGAATGGCTGCGGCTACGGCGGCGCCGTGAGCCTGCAGCAGTCGGGCGTGCGCTACGGCAGTCGCATTATGCTTCAATGTCCCGCCATGGCCGCGCTTATTTTATGGGAACGTCAGGTGCTCGCTCCGGCGGCGAAGCGTTATGGCGAGAAGCTCACCGCCGTTCGTCACCTCGGCACGTACTCCTGCCGCAACCGCAACCATCAACGCGAAGGCCGGCGCAGCGAGCACGCCACCGCGAACGCTATCGACGTCGCCGGATTCACGTTTGCCGACGGCTCTTCCATCAGCATCACCAAGGACTGGAAGGACGACGGCGCCAAAGGCCGCTTCCTGCGCGAGGTGCGCGACGGCGCCTGCCGCGCCTTCAACGTGGTGCTGTCGCCGGACTACAACGCCGCCCACCGCAGCCATTTCCATTTCGACATGGGGCGGTGGCTGATTTGCCGCTGATCAGGCGGACTTCCGGTTCTGCCGGTTATTGACCAGATCGTCGACCACCGCGGGCTCCGCCAGCGTCGAGGTGTCGCCGAGGTTGCCGTATTCGTCCTCGGCGATCTTGCGCAGGATGCGGCGCATGATCTTGCCCGAGCGCGTCTTCGGCAGCCCCGGCGCGAACTGGATGAGATCGGGTGAGGCGATGGGCCCGATTTCCTTGCGCACCCAGGCGATCAGTTCCTTGCGCAGGCCGTCGCTCGCGGTCTCGCCCGCCATCAACGTCACGTAGGCGTAGATGCCCTGGCCCTTGATGTTGTGCGGATAGCCGACCACGGCGGCCTCCGACACCTTGGGATGCGCCACCAGCGCGCTTTCCACCTCGGCGGTGCCGAGGCGGTGGCCGGCGACGTTGATCACGTCGTCGACGCGGCCAGTGATCCAGTAGTCCCCGTCGGCGTCGCGGCGGCAGCCGTCGCCGGTGAAATACTTGCCGGGATAGGCCTTGAAGTAGGTGTCGATGAAGCGCTGGTGGTCGCCGTAGACCGTGCGCATCATGCCGGGCCAGGAGTCGGCGATGCAGAGGTTGCCGGTGGTGGCACCCTCCTGCACCTTGCCCTGGGCGTCTACGATCTCAGGAATCACGCCGAAAAACGGCTGGGTGGCAGAGCCGGGCTTAAGCCTCGTGGCGCCGGGCAGCGGCGTGATGAGAATGCCGCCGGTCTCCGTCTGCCACCAGGTGTCGACGATCGGGCAGCGGCCGTCGCCGACCACGTGGTGGTACCATTCCCACGCCTCGGGATTGATCGGCTCGCCCACGGTG
>JGI12635J15846_10002481_pt1 | contig 16146 bp, 14 predicted proteins | sample BlaSpr_A8_OM2_M2_FD_15846 | JGI IMG/M metagenome (IMG submission 15846) | reverse complement strand
CGCTGCCGTCGGGCCGCACATGCCCGGTTCCGGTCTTGATCTGCACGGGCGCAAAGCCATTCTCGAAAGCCTCTACGAACCGGTAAACCGGCGGGACGCCCAGGCGCCGTCCTTGTCGATAAAGCCCCAGTGTCCCTTGCAGCCGGCCGGCGCAAGGCCGTTGACGAATGGCCCGGCGCCGAACTGTTCGCCACGGGGACCGAAGCTGTCGTAGCGTTCCGGCAGAACCATCTTGCCCTCGCGGTCGATGAATCCGTAACGGTTGCCTGTGGTTGAGGCCGCGGCGAGCCCTTCCTGGAAATCGTCCGTATATTTGAACTTCATCGCAATGACGGATTTGCCGTGGGTGTCGATGAAACCGCAGCCCATTGCGACAGGCCGCCATCAGGCCCTCTGCGGGGCCGTCGACGGAAGCGTAGGACCGGCTGGAGATGAAGCGCCCGTCGGCGTCCACCACCCGCGACGAGAGCGGCGGTTCGCCGTGGCCGCGATAGCTCGGATCAGTGATGCTTAGCGACCAGACGCCGTCGCTGATCTTGCTGATCGTCTCGTAGCGCGGCTCAACGATAAATTTTCCGCTTTTGTCGATCAGGCCGCTGTTTTTGGCAAAACCCTCGCTGACCCGCACCACCGCGCGACCGCCCCGGAACGCTTCGGCCTCGGCGAAGCGCGGGGCGATGGCCATGCTGCCGTCGCGGTCGATGTAGCCCCATTTGTCGCCGACGCGCACCGCGGCCAACCCTTCCGAGAACAGCCGGGCGCCGGCGAACCCGGCCGGAATGACGAGCTTGCCGCTGGTGTCGATATATCCGTGCAGGAACTTGTCACCGCCCTTATAGACGGTGACGAGGCCGCGTCCCTCGGTGAAGGCTTCCGCGCCGTCCCAAGGCTCGCCGATCGGCTCGCCCTGGCGATCGATATAGATCCAGCGGCTGTCGACGCGCTGGGCAGCGGCGCGGTCCCCGCAAAACGGGCCGACGCGCTTGTACTGCGGCTCGATCTTCCAGGCGCCTGCGCGGTCGATATAGCCTTGAAGCCCGCTTCTCTTCTGCTCGACCGCCAGCAGATCGCCCGGAGAGGCCGTGCCGGGAATGACAAAATCGCCGGGCTCCCCGATCGGATGCCCGCCGAGGTCGAAAATCCGGCATTTGCCAGGCTGGTCGCAGCGCTGCGGAAGCACGGCAGATGCGCCGGTATCGACGCCCACGGCCGAGCTTTGCATCGGGTGGCAGCTTTCGGCAAGCGCCGGCGCGCCACCCATCAGGGCGGCGGCAGCGATCGCGAAGATCAAGCACAGGGTAGCCATCGGTCATCATGCCCCGGCGGTGGCAAAGTTGGTCGCCGGAGAGGCCGCCGCTGAACCCCGGACCTGCTTTTCAGTGTCCTTGTCGGCGATGCAGCTGAAATGGTTCGCGCTCGAGCCGGGCTGACAGCGCAGCCGCACGAAGCTAGCCGGCGCGGTTGGTTTGGACGCGCGAGAAAAGCTGCCCGAGCAGACCAAAGCCAATGCCGCAGATGCCGCCCGCCGCCTTCACAAGCGCGTCGATCACGCGCGCGTGACGGTCGGGTGTCAGCAACTGCAGTGCCTCCAGCCCGAACGCACTTCCAACAACAACCGCGGCAACCAGCAACACGCGGTTGGGATAGGCGAGAGCGAATGCCAGCCCGACCAGCGCGAATGCCGCGAAATGTTCGAGCTGGATGTTGGTTACGACCGGACGGGACTCGATCGGGGACAGTGTCGCGTACACAATGAAGGCGAGCGCCAGCCAGCCCACAATAGCGGAAATCCTTTGAATCATGCTCGCTAGATAAGCTACAAAGCCATTGATCTCAATCCGTTCGCTGCCCCGCAAGGCGGTTCCCGGAACGAATGGTTGAACATCGTTAATCCGCGATTGTCCCGGCCGGAACTGCTTTAGCCCGATGAGCCTGACTTACGTCATTCCGGATATTCACGGCCGCTACGATTTGCTTGACGAGGCTCTCGCCAGCATCGCCGCGCGTCCAGGCGGCGAAGCCGGCGTCATCGTCACCATCGGCGACTACGTCGACAAGGGGCCGGACAGCAAGGCGGTCGTTGACCGGCTATTGTCAGGCGTCGACGCCGGCTGGAGCTTGATCGCGCTGAAGGGCAACCACGATGCCCTGATGGTGGAGGCGCTGCGAGACCCCTCGAAGATGGCGGCGTGGTTGGTCAAGGGCGGCGATGCGGCGCTCGCCTCCTACGGCGGCGACCCCGCAGCCGTCCCGCCATCCCACATCGCCTGGCTCGACCAGCTTCGGCTGATGCATGTCGATGCGCATCGCCTCTACGTTCACGCCGGCGTCGACCCCGCGATCCCGCTCGACCGGCAGAGCGAAGGCACGCTGTTGTGGAACCGCTATCCGAAGGGATTTCCCGACGGCTACGGCGACCTCCACGTCGTCCATGGCCATGACAATTTTCCCGACGGGCCGCTGTTATATCCAGGCCGCACCAATCTGGACACGCTGGCCTGGCGGACGGGCAGGTTGACGATCGGGGTGTTCGACGATCGGAAGCCCGGCGGTCCGGTCGATCTCATTGTGGTCAGGGGACCGCCGGCCGGGCGCTAGGCGCGCCCCGTTCGATCGCGGCCCTTGGGGCTTCCGATTCGTCATGTTAGGCAGTTGAAAACAGCGCGGCGGCGGATCGAAAGCCTGCCAAGATGGTTATGAAGAAAAAGTAACATTTCGGGACGTGCTTCGTTCATAGGCCGTTCACGCCGGCAGGGCTCATGTTGAGGGCGGTTATCGTGCAGCTCGGATCCGGAGGCCATGGTGCGCCTGCTCGTCGTTGAAGATGATCCCGATCTCAATCGCCAACTCACCACGGCGCTGAGCGATGCCGGCTATGTGGTCGATCGCGCGTTCGACGGCGAGGAGGGCCACTATCTCGGTGACAGCGAGCCCTACGACGCCGTCGTGCTCGACATCGGCCTGCCGAAGATGGACGGCATCTCGGTGCTGGAGGCATGGCGCCGCAACGGCCGCGCGATGCCGGTCCTGATCCTCACCGCGCGCGACCGCTGGAGCGACAAGGTGCAGGGTTTCGATGCCGGCGCCGACGATTACGTGGCAAAGCCCTTTCATCTCGAGGAGGTGCTGGCCCGAATTCGCGCACTGCTGCGTCGCTCCACCGGCCACGCCCAGTCCGAACTGACCTGCGGGCCGGTCTCGCTCGATACCAGGACGGGCCGGGTCAGCGTCGCCGGCAACCCGATCAAGATGACCTCGCACGAGTACCGGCTATTGGCCTATCTGATGCACCACACCGGACGCGTGGTGTCGCGTACCGAATTGGTCGAGCATCTCTACGATCAGGACTTCGACCGCGACTCCAACACCATCGAGGTGTTCGTCGGCCGCATCCGCAAGAAGCTGGAGGTCGACATCATCCAGACGGTGCGGGGGCTTGGTTATCTTTTGACCCCGCCATCGCCCGGCAACTGATCAAGGGTGTTGATCCGGCGCCGGTCTTGCTCTTTTGTTCGAGCATGATGTTGTCCGACGACCGGCATCCCTGCATCGGGCCTTCGCCCGGTGCCTTGCTGATTGGGTCCAAGCTCTGATGCGCGCCAGCTCGCTTGCCACCCGGCTGTTTCTGTCCGCGACTGCCTGGGTGGTGGTCATTCTGCTGATCACCGGAATCGTGCTGTCGTCGGTGTACCGCGCCGCCACCGAACGCGCCTTCGACCGCCGGCTCAACCTCTATCTTCGCACCCTGATCGCGGAAGTCGCTACCCCCGACGAACCGCCCGACCGCCAGTTCCAGTCGCTCGGCGAGCCGCTGTTCGAACTGCCGCTCTCGGGCTGGTATTGGCAGATCGCCCGCACCGATTCCGAAAAGCCCGAGCTGCGTGCGTCGCGTTCGCTGTGGGACAAGAAACTGCCCAGGCTCGAAGATCAAAGCGTCGATCTGACCCCGGCCGGCATCCGCCTCGGCTATGTCGAGGGGCCCGAGGGCCAGAGCTTGAGGATGGTGGAGCGGCCGGTCGACCTCGGCGCCGACGGCAAGTATCTGGTCAGCGTCGCCGGCGACGCCAGCGAGATTTTCGACGAAACGCGCAGCTTCGACTACTACCTCGGCGGTACCTTCGCAGCCCTGTCGATCGTGCTGGTGCTGACCACAATCTTCCAGGTCCGCTTCGGGTTGGCGCCGCTGAAACGCATCTCCGAATCGATCGCCGATATCCGCTCCGGCCGCGCCGAGCGGCTGGAAGGTGAATTTCCCGTCGAGATCGCGCCGCTGGCGCGCGAGACCAACGCGCTGATCGACGCCAACCGGGAAATCGTCGAGCGCGCCCGCACCCATGTCGGCAACCTGGCGCATGCCATCAAGACGCCGCTATCCGTCATCGTCAACGAGGCATCTTCCCGTGCCGCCGATCCGTTCGCGACCAAGGTTCTGGAGCAGGCCGACCTGATGCGCGACCAGGTCGCGCATCATCTCGAACGCGCGCGCATCGCCGCGCGCCTCACCATCATCGGCACCGTCACCGAGGTTGCCCCCGCGATCGAGGCGCTGCGCCGGACCATGGAGAAGATCCATCGCGGCCGCGGGATTGCGATTGCGGTCGAGGCCGACCCGCAGGCGAAGTTTCGCGGCGAGCGCCAGGACCTCGAGGAGATGGCCGGCAACCTCGTCGACAACGCCTGCAAATGGGCGGCCTCGCAGGTGTTCATCGAGGTGCTGGTGGAACCGCCGGCCGAGCCTGGCGCGGGTCCGATGTTGCGGATCATTGTCGATGACGACGGGCGAGGCCTGTCGGCGGACGAGCGCGCGCAGGTCTCGCGCCGCGGCCAGCGGCTGGACGAGTCCAAGCCCGGTTCCGGGCTGGGCCTGTCGATCGTGATCGACCTCGCCGCCCTTTATGGCGGGAACCTGACGCTCGGCAGTGCGCCGATCGGCGGCTTGCGGGCGGAACTGGTGCTGCCGGCGGTCTGAAATGCCGTCGCACTATCAACGCGCCATCAAACAGTCATTTGATTTTGTTGATCCGGCGCAAATCCGCATCGATCCGCGATTGCCAGCCCGGCCCTTTCGCTTTGTAGGCATCGAGCACCTGTCCGGACAGCCGGAGCGAGACCAGCTTTTTGGTCGGTGCCTTGTTCGGGCCACGCCCCCTTCGGATCGAGGCCGCAAGCTCCGGGAGTACTTCTGCAAAGGGCTTTGCCTTCGCAATTTCTTCGGCCGTCAGCTCGGGACTCTGAACGTCGTCCCAATCCTTCTTGGTAAAGCCGCGGCCCGGCTTGAACGACTTCTGTCGCTTACCCATCGTTTCGGTTCATCCCACACAATTTTCATCGAATATATTGTAGCTACGTTATAGTTCGATGTCAACCTTAGGTNGCNCGCAGTTCATAGCCATCGCGCATTTGCTCGCAGCCCTGAAAATCTCCGCTTGGAGCCGACCGCCGGGGCGTCTGGCGTTATTCCTAAACGACTTCTTAACGCCGGGGCTTTTATGATGAGGGGCGGACGGTTTTGCCGTCCGCACAACACAAGCATGCTTTCCGGGCGCATGGGCCAGACATCGATCGAGCGGCTGAAGGACTATCTCGTGCAGCTTCCGCCGCAGTCGCAGGCACTGCTGATGCGGGAGTTCGAGCGCGCCATCGAGCGCGGCGAGGACGCCTCGGTCGCCTCCATCGTGCTCGAACAATTGCGCAATATCGTGCGCGGAGCCGACGAGGAGACGCGGCCGCGGACCGAGGATCCGGCGCGGCTGCTGTTCCGTCCGCTCGAGCCGTTTCTGGTCGAAGGCAGTGCTCCGGTCCGCCCCGGCCAAATCCGCCGCTCGTCGCTGCTGCCGGTGTGGCAATGGCTGAACCGCGACGGCGCACCCGAGCCGGCGCGCGAATTCGATGCGGCGCTCGCGAAGGTGCGGGAAACCGGAGCCGCTCACGATCTTGAAATAGCAGTCCGCAAATTTCAGTGCGCGGCGGCGGAGGCGATCTTCAAGATCGTCGCGCCTGGGCAAGGCGGCGACAAACAGCGCGCGCTGGCCCGCGTCGGTCCACCCAATGTGATCGAGGATCTGCTGCCGATCGGTTCGGTCTTGCAGGCTCGCGAAGCGCTGGACACCTTCAACGGCAGGCTGCCCAGCTATTTGCGGGTTTTCGCCGATTCGCAGATTGCCTCGGTCGGCATCTCTCTCAATGTTCCCTCGCTGCAAACGCCGCAAATGCTGCCGTTCGTGCTGTCGATGATCATGCAGCGGCTGACGGCGCCATGGCAAATCATCCGTCTCGCCATCAAGATGGCCGCGTCCGACGACGAGATCCGCGTGGCTGCGACGCCCTACGGCGTTGCCGTCACCATTGCGTTGCACGATCTGTCCAACCTGGCGGCGAGCTTGCGGATGGATATCAAGCGCGGGCAGTTCGAGAACATCGCCGAGCAGCTCAAGACCCTTCACGACGGCGTGCGCGGCTTGCGCACCGAGCTCGATCTGCGCCACGATTCCGCCTGGGGCAGGCAGCTGGCGTCGATCCGGGCCGACATCTCCAACTCGCTGCAGTCGGAAATCGACAGCGTGCCCGGCCGCGTCCGCCGTATTCTGCGCCAGCGTCCCGACAAGGACATTCCGGCCGGCGCCAGGGTCGACGCCAGCGAGGTGGACGAGACCGCCGCATTGATCGATTTCGTCGCGGTGTGCCGCACCTATGCGAGCGAACTCGCGATCAACGAGGTCACGCTGCGGACTTATTCGGACCTCCAGCAATATGTCGAGCATTCGACCGAGGCGTTGGTGCAATCGCTGCGCGGCGGCGATGCCAGGGCGCGCGGCTACCGGCAGATGCAGGTCGCTGCCGCGATCCGGTTCTGCGACGTCCTGTTCGGCCATGACTATGCGTCGCTGATGAGCCGGGCGGCGGAAAATGCGGTAACCGGCGAACGCAAGCCCTCGCGCGCCGGATAGGTGAAGAAATCGTAGTACAATTTCCGGTTGACCGATCCCGGCGAGCAACGTACCGTTCGGGCCATTAATCCGGTTTCGGTATTTGATCCGGTGATTGATCTCGCTGAATTTGGGATATGACTGCAGTCATTAATTTCGTTGAATTCGAGAACCGCGTCATCACGGCGAACTATCGAAACCTGATGGTCAAGGCGAGGGTCGTGCTGGTCGACAAGACCAGTGGCGAGCAGTTGCCCGATCCGGTTGTGACGATTTCGTCGCCGGCGCCCAACGGCTCGCTGCGGATCCGGCTGCCGGATTCCGTCAAAGCCGGCACCTACTATCTCAGGGCGCTGAACGGGCATGGCCAATATGCCGCCCAAAGCGTCCAGTTCGACGTCAGCTGACGCCGGCTTTCACCGATTTTCAGGCTTTATTTGCCAAATTTGCGCTTTGATATTTGTCAATTGCCGGGTTTGGCGCCGGTGGTGTAAAGCGGCGCATTGGCGCTCGGATCCGGGCGCCGCGGAACCGGCTTGATGACCCTGTGGTTCGTTTTCGCGCTGATGACCGCCGCGGCGATCTTCGCGGTGCTTTGGCCGCTGGGCCGGGGCGTCGGGCAGCAAAGCGACGCCAGCGAGGCGGCCGTCTACAAGGATCAACTCGCCGAAGTCGATCGCGACGTCGCCGCCGGCCTGATCGGTTTGCCCGAGGCGGAAGCCGCGCGTGTCGAAATCAGCCGTCGTCTGCTGGCGGCGGCGGACGGCCAGCGCGCGCTGCCGACGGCTTCGAACATCAAATGGCGTCGCGCCGCGGCAATGATCGCACTGGTGGGACTGCCGATCACGGCGATTGCGTTCTATCTTCCGCTCGGCTCGCCGCGGCTCGGCGATTTCCCGCTGGCGGAGCGCAGTCGCACGGCGGACGCCACACAGCCGCTCGACAATCTGGTGGCGCAGGTCGAGCAACACCTTGAAAAGAATCCGGCCGATGGCCGTGGCTGGACGGTGCTTGCGCCGGTGCTGGCGAAGCTCGGCCGTTACGATGAGGCGGTGCGGGCCTACCGCAATTCGATCACTTATGACGGCGACAATGCCGAGCGACGCGCCGATCTCGGCGAAGCCATCGCCGCCGCCGCGGGCGGCGTGGTCACCGCCGAGGCCAAGACCGAATTCGAACGCGCGGTCGCGCTGCGTGCCGATGAGGTCAAGGCGATCTACTACCTCGGACTGGCGGCCGAGCAGGACGGCCGCACCGCCGAGGCGGCGTCGATCTGGCGCGGGCTGCTCGAAAAGGCGCCGCCGAATGCGCCGTGGCGTCCGCTGGTTCAGGCCGCGCTGGCGCGGGCCGGCGGCGCGACCGCGCCGGCCTTGTCCGACGACACGGTGGCCGCGGCACAAGATATGAAGGAAGGCGACCGCAACGCCATGATCCGTGGCATGGTCGAGCGTCTCGCCGGCCGCTTGAAGCAAAACGGCGACGACGTCGAGGGATGGTTGCGGCTGATTCGGGCCTATATGGTGATGGGCGATCGCGACAAGGCGAAACAGGCGCTCGATGACGCCCGTCAGGCTACAGCCAGCAACGCCGAGCGGCTGCGCCAGTTGAACGATGGCCTGAAGAATCTCGGGCTCGATGGATGAGCATGATACCGAAAACGGCGAAGCGATTTCCGGGTAGAGGCGATGCATGACGCGCAAGCAGCGGCGGTTGACGATGATCGGAGGCTCGCTTGCGGTACTCGCGTTCGCCGCGGGGTTGGTGTTGTACGGGTTGCGCAGCTCGATCGTGTTCTTCTCGACGCCATCCATGGCGGCGGAACAGCATATCCTTCCGGGCAAGAGGTTCCGGCTCGGCGGCCTGGTGCAGCCGGGCTCACTGGTGTGCGGCGCCAAGTCGGTCACGTTCGATGTCGCCGACGGCAGCGCCAAATTGCCGGTGGCCTTTGNGGGAAGTCTCCCCGACCTGTTTCGCGAAGGGCAGGGCGTCGTGACGGAAGGCGCGCTCGATGCTTCCGGTGTGTTCAGGGCCGACACCGTGCTGGCCAAGCACGACGAGAACTATATGCCAAGGGATGTCGCCGACGCGCTGAAGAAGCAGGGACACTGGAAGGATGACTACGGCAAGCAGGTTTCGGATAATGCCGGAGCTGCGACGACGTGCGAGGGGCGGAGGGTGACGCAGTGATCGCGGAAGCCGGACATTACGCGCTGGTGCTGGCGCTGGCGCTGGCGCTGATCCAGTCGACCCTGCCGATCCTGGGGGCGCATTTGCGCGATCCAGCGCTGATGAATGTCGCGCGATCGACCGCGCTGGCGCAACTCCTGTTCGTGGCGTTGTCGTTCGCGGCGCTGGTCAGCTTGCACGTCACTTCGGATTTTTCCGTCGTCAACGTGTTCGAGAATTCGCACTCGCTGAAACCGCTGATCTACAAGATCACCGGCGTATGGGGCAATCACGAAGGCTCGATGCTGCTATGGGTGTCGATCCTGGCCTTGTTCGGCGGTCTGGTCGCGGCATTCGGCAACAACCTGCCGCTGTCGCTGCGCGCCCATGTGCTGGCGGTGCAGGCCTGGATCGCCAGCGCGTTCTACCTGTTCATCCTGATCACTTCGAACCCGTTCCTGCGCATCGCCAACCCGCCGATCGAGGGCCGCGACCTCAATCCGGTGCTGCAGGACATTGGCCTCGCCGTGCATCCGCCGATGCTTTACCTCGGCTATGTCGGGTTCTCGATTTCATTTTCCTTCGCGGTCGCGGCCCTGATCGAAGGCAGGATCGACGCGGCCTGGGCGCGCTGGGTGCGGCCGTGGACGCTGGTGGCGTGGATATTCCTCACGCTCGGGATCGCGATGGGCTCGTACTGGGCCTATTACGAACTCGGCTGGGGCGGCTGGTGGTTCTGGGATCCGGTCGAGAACGCGTCGCTGATGCCGTGGCTCGCGGGCACCGCGCTGTTGCACTCGCTGGTGGTGATGGAAAAGCGCAATGCGCTCAAGGTCTGGACCGTCCTGCTGTCGATCCTGGCATTCTCGCTGTCGCTGCTCGGCACCTTCCTGGTGCGCTCGGGCGTGCTGACCTCGGTGCACGCCTTTGCGAATGACCCGACCCGCGGCGTGTTCATCCTCTTGATCCTCTGCATCTTCATCGGTGGCAGTCTTTCGCTGTATGTCTGGCGCGCCTCCGCGCTGAAACAGGGTGGCCTGTTCGCGCCGATCTCGCGCGAAGGCGCGCTGGTGCTCAACAACCTGTTTCTCACCACCGCCTGCGCCACCGTGTTCGTTGGAACGCTGTATCCGTTGGCGCTGGAAGTGCTGACCGGCGACAAGATCTCGGTCGGCGCGCCGTTCTTCAATCTCACTTTCGGGCCGCTGTTCGTGCCGCTGTTGATCGCGGTGCCGTTCGGACCGTTGCTGGCATGGAAGCGCGGCGATCTGCTCGGCGCGGCGCAACGGCTGACGGCTGCCGGCGTCGCGGCGTTGATCGCGGTTGCCGTGCTGTGGGCGTGGACCCGCGGCGGCAGCGCGCTTGCACCGCTCGCGATCGGGCTTGCGATATTCGTCATCGCCGGCACCTTCAGCGACCTCGCCGAGCGCACCGGTCTGTTCCGCGTGCCGCTGGTGACCGCGCTGCGGCGCGCGCGTGGATTGCCGCGCTCGAACTGGGGCACGATGTTCGCGCATGCCGGCGTCGGCATAGCCCTGATCGGCATCGTCTGCGAGACCACCTGGAACAGCGAATACATCGGATCGATGAAGCCCGATGACGTCGCCAGGATCGCCGGCTACGAGCTCAAACTCGATGGCCTGACGCAGCGGCAGGGGCCGAATTACCGCGAGATGGTGGCGCGGTTCACGGTGAGCCTCGATGGCGAGCGGCTCAGCACCATGACGCCGTCGAAACGCAATTTCACCACGCGGGGGTCGACCACGACCGAGGCGGCGCTGCTGACGCGCGGCTTCAGCCAACTCTACATCTCGCTGGGCGATCTTGCCGGCGACGGCGCGATCGCGGTGCGCATCTATCACAAGCCGATGGTACTGTTGATCTGGTTCGGTCCGGTCCTGATGGCGTTCGGCGGCATGCTGTCGCTGTCGGACCGGCGGCTGCGCGTCGGTGCGCCGAAGCCGGCAAAAGCGCTGCGCGGATTGCAGGCAGCGGAGTGATCGATTGAAACGGATCCTGATCCTCGCATTCGCCGTCGCCGCGCTGGCGGGATCGCCGGCCGCCTACGCCGTGCAGCCGGACGAGATCATGGCCGATCCGGTCAAGGAAGCGCGGGCGCGCGACTTGTCGCGCGAATTGCGCTGCATGGTCTGCCAGAACCAGTCGATCGACGATTCCGAGGCGCCGCTGGCGCGCGATTTGCGGCTGTTGGTGCGGGAACGGATCGCGGCCGGCGACAGCGACGCCCAGGTGATCGATTTTCTGGTGGCGCGCTATGGCGAATTCGTGCTGCTGAAGCCGCGGCTCGAGCCCCACACGCTGCTGCTCTGGTTGTTGCCGCCTCTGGTGCTCGCCGGAGGCGGGGTCGCGCTGTGGCTCAACAGCCGGCGGCGCTCCAGATCGGCTTTTGGGTCGGATCCGTCCCTGGTGAAACTGACCGCTGAGGAAGAGGAGCGGCTGGAACGGCTGATCGCTGCGGAACCCGCGCCGGAAAAGCCGATTTAGCCCCGCGACCGACCGATCTTGCGCTGCGATCATCCGCCGCATCCGGTCTTCCCTTCATTACAAAACTTTAATTCCCCCGCCAGCGCGCCGTAAGGCGGAAATCCCCATCTTTGCAGCCATAAGGTGCTCGCCCCCGCACCCCCGAACCATCGATTCAGNCCCTTGGAGATGACCGTATGACCGAACGTCCGACCGACCTTTCCTCCCTCCCGTCTTATCGAGCACCGCGNCGCTCGCTGTTGTCCGCGCGCAAATTTGCCCTGATGGCCACCGTGGCTGCCGGCCTCGGNGCCGCGGTCTACGGCTTCGGNCCCTCGCAGGGGCCGATGAATGTTTTCACGAGCCCTGCGCACGCGCAGGTCAANAACGAGGTCAGCAAGGTCGAGAAGCCGATCGGGTTTGCCGACATCGTCGAGCGCGTCAAGCCGTCGGTGATTTCCGTGAAGGTCAACATCAACGAAAAGGTCGCCAAGGACGATAGCAGCAACAACGAAGATTCGCCGTTCCAGCCGGGTTCCCCGATGGAGCGCTTCTTCCGCCGCTTCGGCGGACCCGATGGCCTGCCTCCCGGCCTGCGCGGCGGACCGCGCGGACATGGCGCGGTGACCGGCCAGGGCTCCGGCTTCTTCATTTCCGCCGACGGATATGCCGTGACCAACAACCACGTGGTTGACGGCGCCGACAAGGTGGAAGTCACCACCGATGACGGCAAGGTCTACAAGGCCAAGGTGATCGGCACCGACGCGCGCACCGATCTGGCGCTGATCAAGGTCGAGGGCGGCTCGGACTTCCCGTTCGCCAAGCTTTCCGACGGCAAGCCGCGGATCGGCGACTGGGTGCTCGCGGTCGGCAATCCGTTCGGCCTCGGCGGCACCGTGACCGCCGGCATCGTTTCGGCCAGGGGCCGCGACATCGGCAACGGTCCGTATGACGATTTCATCCAGATCGACGCGCCCGTGAACAAGGGCAACTCCGGCGGCCCGGCATTCGACACCTCCGGCGAGGTGATGGGCGTCAACACCGCGATCTATTCGCCGTCCGGCGGCAGCGTCGGCATCGCGTTCTCGATCCCGGCATCGACCGTCAAGAGCGTGATCGCGCAGCTCAAGGACAAGGGTTCGGTCAGCCGCGGCTGGATCGGCGTCCAGATTCAGCCGGTCACGCCCGACATCGCCGACAGCCTTGGCCTGAAGAAGGCGGAAGGCGCGCTGGTTGCGGAACCGCAGGCCAACGGCCCGGCGGCCAAGGCCGGCATCGAGTCCGGCGACGTGATCACCTCGGTGAACGGCGAGACGGTCAAGGATGCCCGCGAACTCGCCCGCACCATCGGCAGCATCGCGCCCGGCACCGCGGTGAAGCTCAACGTGCTGCACAAGGGCCAGGACAAGACCATCAACCTCACGCTCGGCCAGTTGCCGAATACGCTGGAAGCCAAGGCCGACACCGACAACGGCGAGAAGGGCGGCGCCACCCGCGGGACCGACGTGCCGAAGCTCGGCCTGACGGTCGCGCCCGCCAACAGCGTCGCCGGCGCCGGCAGGGACGGCGTCGTGGTGACCGAGGTAGATCCGAACGGTGCGGCGGCCGATCGCGGCTTCAAGGAAGGCGATGTGATCCTCGAAGTCGCCGGGAAGAGCGTCGCCAACGCCGGTGACGTGCGCGAGGCGATCAATGCCGCGCGCACTGACAACAAGAACAGCGTGCTGATGCGGGTCAAGAGCGGTGGGTCGTCGCGCTTTGTCGCGCTGCCCCTTGCAAAGGGCTGAGCGTCCACGATCTAAGAGCATGATCCGGAAAAGCGGGAACCGGTTTTCCGACAAGATCATGCTCAAACAAAGAGATGAGATCATGATCCGATCCAATCATGATCGAAGAGATGGAGGGTGTCGCCGGCATTAGTCGCCCCCGCCGACGGCTCTTTCCGGGGGGCGGGTCAAAAGCCCGCTCCCTAAAGTTCCCTTCCGGTGGAATACGCCCCCCTCCGTCGGAAGGTTCAAAGGGCGGTGAGGTTCCCCAGCTTCACCGCCCGCCTTTTTGCTTGAGAGAGAGGTGGCGGGGTCGCCTTGCATGAGCATGCCGACCGCGCCATGGTGACAGAAGGCTGACGCACTTGACCGCAACCGACCCAAATATGCGCCTCTTGATCATCGAAGACGACCGTGAGTCCGCCGACTACCTGGCGAAGGCGTTCCGCGAGGTCGGCTATGTCGCCGAACTCGCCGGCGACGGCGAGGAAGGCTTGTCGCTGGCCCAAAGCGGCGACTATGACGTGCTGGTGGTGGACCGGATGCTGCCGAAGCGCGACGGGCTGTCGCTGATCGGCGCTTTGCGCGAGAAGGGCAATCGCACCCCGGTATTGATTCTCTCGGCGCTCGGTCAGGTCGACGACCGCATCAAGGGCCTGCGCGCCGGCGGTGACGACTACTTGCCCAAACCCTATTCGTTCGCCGAATTGCTGGCGCGGGTCGAGGTGCTGTCGCGCCGCCATGGCGGGCCGGCCGAGGAGACCACCTACCGGGTCGGCGATCTCGAGCTCGACCGCCTTTCGCATCGGGTGGCGCGCGGCAAGGACGAATTGACCCTGCAGCCGCGCGAGTTCCGGCTTTTGGAATATTTGATGAAGCACGCCGGCCAGGTGGTGACCCGGACCATGCTTCTGGAAAACGTCTGGGACTATCATTTCGATCCGCAGACCAATGTCATCGACGTGCACATTTCGCGGCTGCGCTCCAAGATCGATAAGGGGTTCGAGCGGCCGCTGCTCCACACGATTCGCGGCGCGGGGTACATGATACGTGACGGCATTCGGTAAGCTGATCCGAACCACGGCGTTCCGGTTGACGCTGGTCTACCTGTTTTTGTTTGCATTGTTTGCCGCCTCGCTGCTCGGCTATTTCGCATGGAACACGCGGCGGATGATCACCGAGCAGATCGCCACCACCGTGAACGCGGAAACCGGCGAGCTGTCCGACATCTTCGGACGGCGGGGCCTGCGCGGCCTGGTTTTCAACATCGAGAACCGGGCGCTGCGGCCCGGCGCCAACCTCTACCTCGTGACCACGCCGACCGGGCTTGCGATCGCCGGCAATGTCGGCTCGCTGGCGCCGGGGGTGATGGCGACCACCGGCTGGTCGGAGACCGCCTACCGGCGGCTTGACGAACAGGACAGCGCGGACCATCGCGCGCTGGTGCGCGTCTCCGAACTTCCGAGCGGCTTCCGCCTCCTGATCGGGCGCGATCTGGAGGAGCGGCGGCGGCTGTTCGGCATCGTCGCCAAGGCGGCGCAATGGTCGGTGTTGATCGTCGTGGTGCTCGGGCTTGGCGGCGGCATCTTCGTGGCGCGGCGGGTGTTGCGGCGGATCGATGCCATGACCGGCACCACCCAGCGCATCATGGCGGGTGATCTCAGCGGGCGGCTGCCGGTCGGGCGCAGCGGCGACGAACTCGATCGTCTGGCGGAAAACCTCAATGCCATGCTGGAACGGATCGAAGCGCTGATGGTGGGCTTGAAGGAAGTCTCCGACAACATCGCCCATGATCTGAAGACCCCGCTGACGCGGTTGCGCAACCGCGCCGAGGAAGCGCTGGCGCGATCCGGCAGCGAGGCCGAGTACCGCGGCGCGCTGGAACGAACCATCGAGGAATCCGACGGCCTGATCCGGACCTTCAACGCGCTGTTGATGATCGCCCGCGCCGAGTCCGGGCAGGCGCGCGGCAATATGGACGATTTCGACGCCGCCGACGTCGCCAACGGCATTCACGAGCTCTACGAACCGCTGGCCGAAGACGACGGCGTGACCTTGCACGTCAAGGCGTCGTCGTCGCCGCTGCATGGCAATCGCGAATTGATCAGCCAGGCGCTGGCGAACCTGGTCGAGAACGCGATCAAATACGGCAAGCCCGCACCCGCGGCCCAGCCGCTCAGCGCCGGCGCGGTTGCCGCCAACGACGCCAGGGAAATCCTGATCGAGGCGCGGCGCGACGGCGACCAGATCCTGCTTTCGGTCACCGACCACGGGCCGGGAATCCCCGAGGCCGACCGCAAGCACGCGGTGGAACGCTTTGTCCGGCTCGAGGCGAGCCGCACCCAGCCCGGTTCCGGGCTTGGCCTCAGTCTGGCATCGGCGGTGGCGACCCTGCATGGCGGCGAACTCAGGCTCGGCGATGCCCATCCGGGCCTGACCGCGACGTTGGCGATCCCGGCGCAGCCCCGCGCCGGTGACAGGCTTGCGGCTCAAACGCAGGATGTGTCACAGAAGGTCGCATGACCTCATCCGCGAAGGGCGACGCGGACCGACATCGTCTGGCCGCGCGGTTCGTGGACGGACCGCATGTGTCCGCTCCCGACCAGGCCGAAAAGCGATTGGCCGATTGGCTGACCGATCTTGCAGCCGGGCAGGCGGCGGCGGTCGGCGATCTCATGGTGCGGTTTCCCCACGCCAGGACCATCCTCCTGGGCATTGCGGACGCCTCTCCCTATCTGTTCGACCTGGTGCGCGCCGATGCCGCGCGCTTGCTCCGCGTGCTCGGATGCGATCCGCAGCCGCAT
>JGI12635J15846_10002480_pt1 | contig 16148 bp, 12 predicted proteins | sample BlaSpr_A8_OM2_M2_FD_15846 | JGI IMG/M metagenome (IMG submission 15846) | reverse complement strand
GCTCCCTCGCCCCGCTCTTCGCGGCGAGAGGGGCTGTCACCGCATCAGGATTGAGGGCAAGTGGCAGGCGCCGTGCCTTGCCCCTCACCCGAAATTCGCTACCCGCGAATGTCGACCTCTCCCCGCAAAAGAGCGGGGAGAGGTTAGGAAGAGGCCCTACCCCTTCACATCCGGCTTCTCCGAAACCTTCGCCGGCTTGGCTTTCGCGCTGGCGATGCGGACCTGATCGCCATCGGCGATGCCGTCGGGCGGCGCGACGATGACGCGATCCTCGGGCGAGAGGCCCGACCCTAGTTCGATCTCGCGGCCGAGGTCGCGCGCGATGGTCACGGGCTTGAACAGCACCTTGTCGTCCGTGCCGACGGTCGCAACGCGCAGGCCGTTCTGGTTGAAAATAAGAGCGCTCGCCGGAATGTGCAGCGGCACGGTGTCGCGCTGCAGGCTGAGGCGCACATTGGCATAGCCGCCGGGCATCAATTCGCTCTTCGAATTGTCAAGCGCGAGCTGCATCCGCGTCGTGCCCGAGGAAACATCGACCGATTGCGAGGAGGCCTCGACCGTGGCGTCGAAAGTGCGGTTCGGATATTCCGGCATCGAAATGACCGCCTTGGCGCCGATCTTGATCGCGGGCACGTAGGTCTGGGGCACGTTGACGTAGACCCGCAATTTGCTGATGTCCGAGATCACGAACATCGCTGGGCCCGAGCCGCCGCCGGCATTGATCAGAGCGCCGACGTCGGTATCGCGGGCGGTGACCACGCCGTCGAACGGCACGGTGATCTTCTTGTAGCCGGCCAGCGCCTCCAGCCGCTCGACATTGGCCTGCCCTGAATTGACGGCGGCCTTCTTGTTGGAGAGATCGGCCGAGCGCTCGTCGATTTCCTGCATCGAGACGAAATTCGAGGCGATCAGCGTTTTGCGGCGGGTCAGCGTCGCCTCGGACAGTCTCGCGCTGGCCTCCTGGCTGGCCAGATCGGCGCGCGCCTGCAGCAATTGCTGGTCGAGGTCCGGCGCCTCGATTTCGGCGATCACCTGGCCGGCCTTGACTCGCGCGCCGATATCGACGCTCCAGCTTTTCAAGTAACCGCTGACGCGCGCGAAGATCGGCGCACGATAATAGGCTTCCAGCCGGCCCGGCAGATCGATGGTCGCATTGAGCACCCTGGCGTCGGGCGCTACCACGGCGACCGTCGGGACGGCCTGGCTGTCGGTCCATTCGCGCAGTTTGGTGCTGGAATCTTCGCGCGCGCGGATACCCGTCACCACGACCAAAACCGCCGCGATAGCCGTCACCACGGCGAAAATGCCCAACCTCCGGCGAGAGACCGGCGAGTTTTGCTCAGTGGGCATGCGAGGTCTCCGGTGCGGCGGCAGCTTTGGCGCCCTGTCTCTTGTGTACCATACTAAAGACCACGGGAACGAACATCAGGGTAGCCACGGTTGCGAATATCAGCCCTCCAACCACGGCACGCCCGAGCGGGGCGTTCTGTTCGCCGCCCTCGCCAAGCGCCAGCGCCATCGGCGTCATGCCGATAATCATCGCCAGCGCCGTCATCAGCACGGGACGAAAACGCACAAAACCGGCCTCGATCGCGGCCGCGACCGGATCGCCCAGTTCTTCATAGCGCTCGCGGGCAAAGCTGATCACCAGCACGCTGTTCGCGGTCGCCACCCCCATGCACATGATCGCGCCGGTCAGCGCCGGAACCGACAGCGTGGTCTCGGTCGTGAACAGCATCCAAACGATCCCGGCAAGCGCGGACGGCAGCGCGGTGATGATCACGAACGGATCGGACCAGGACTGGAAGTTCACCACGATCAGGAGATAGATCAGCACCACCGCGGCGAGCAGCCCGAACAATAGCCCGGAGAACGCGCTGTTCATGGTCTGCACCTGGCCGAGCAAAACCACCGAAGAACCCTTCGGCACGTCCTTGGCGGTATCCGCGATCACTGCCCTGACGTCGGCGGCCACCGCGCCGAGATCGCGTCCCTGCGGGGTCGCGTAGATCTGCACCATCGGCTGGATGTCGTATTGGGATACCACCGCGCTCGAGGTCGACCGCTTGATGTCGGCGATGCCGCCGAGGATCGGCGGGGTGGCTGTACTGGCCGCGGTGATCGGCAAGGTTTCCAGCGCGCTCAAGGAATCGATCTGGAATTGCGGGGTCTGCATCACGATCGAATAGGAAACGCCATTGTCCGGGTTGAGATAGTAGGTCGGCGCCACCTGCGAGCTGCCGGCCAGATTGACGACCAGGCTATTGGTGACGTCGCGCTCGGTCAGGCCGACATACTGTGCGCGCGTCCGGTCGACATCGATATTGAACGTCGGATTGCTGGGCGATTGCTGGATGCGGGCATCGGCAATGCCAGGGATTTTACGAATCCTGCTCAACAGTTTGTTGGCATAAGCAAAATTCGAGTTCACATCGGCGCCGCGGACCTGAAGGTCGATCGGCGCCGGCGCGCCGAAATTGAGGATCTGGCTGACGATGTCGGCCGGCAGGAACGCGAACGTCATTCCAGGAAAGGCGCGCGGCAGCTGCTCGCGCATCGCCTGAACATATTCGGCGGTCGGCCGGTGGCCTTCCTTCAGCTTGATCTGGATATCGCCGTCCTGCGAGCCGATCAGGCCGGTGTTGTTGTAGGTCATGTTGATGCCGCTGATGGGCATGCCGATGTTGTCGGCGAGCGTTTCAATCTCGCCTGATGGGATGATCTTGCGGATCGCCTTCTGCACCTCGGCGAATTGATTGGCGCTTTCCTCGACGCGGGTGCCGACCTGGGTGCGGACATGCATCAGGATCGAGCCGGCATCGACGGTCGGAAAGAAGTTTCGGCCGAGATACGGCACCAGCAGGAACGAAGCCGCAACGAGGCCCAAGAACCCGATGACAAAAATCGGCCGCCGCTGCATCGCGAGTGACAGCAAATCGCGGTAGCCGCCACGGATACGCTCGAACCGCGCCTCGAAACCGCGCTGAAACCACACCAGCGGGTTACGCGTCGGTGGCGCCTCGCCTTCGGCGTGATGGGTATGCGGCTGCAGCAGATATTTCGCCATGGTCGGCACCAGTGTGCGCGACAGGATGAACGACCACGTCATGGCGAACATCACGGCTTCGGCCATCGGCACGAACAGAAACCGAGCCACGCCGGTCAGGAAGAACATCGGCACGAACACGATGCAGATGCACAACAGCGAGACGAAGGCCGGCGTCACGATCTGGTTGGCGCCGTCCATGATCGATTGCTCGACCTGTTTGCCCTGCTCCAGATGGTAGTTGATGTTCTCGATGGTCACCGTGGCGTCGTCGACCAGGATGCCGACCGCGAGCGCGAGACCGCCGAGCGTCATGATGTTGAGTGTCTCGCCGATCGCCGAGAGCATCACGATGGCACCGAGCACCGACAGCGGGATCGAGACCGCGATGATAATAGTCGAGCGCCAGCTGCCGAGGAACAACAGGATCATCACGCTGGTCAATAACGCGGCGATGATCCCTTCATAGGCCACCCCGGTGATGGCGCCACGGACGAACAGCGACTGGTCGCCGATGAAGCCTATTCTGAGCGCGTCGGGAAGCTGGTCCTTGACGTCGATCACCTTCTGCTTGATGCCGGCGATGATATCGAGCGTCGAGATCGAGCCCGCCTTCAGCACCATCATCAAGACCGAACGGTTGCCGTCGACGTGAACGATATTGGTCTGCGGCGGATTGCCGTCGCGCACGCTGGCGACGTCGCGGACGTAGACCATGGCGCCGTTCACCGCCTTGATCGGCAGGTCGCCGAGGTCTTCCATCTTGAGCGGCGAATTGTTGAGCTGGATGTTGTATTCGAACTCGCCGATCTTTTGCGTTCCGACCGGGGTGATCAGATTTTGCGCGGCGAGCGCATTGGCGACGTCCTGGCCCGACAGGCCGCGAGCCTGCAGCGCGGCCGAATTGAGGTCGATCTGCACCTGGCGCTGCTTGCCGCCGAACGGATAGGGGATCGCGGCACCGGGCACCGTGACCAGCGGCGTGCGCAATTGGTTGATGCCGATGTCGGCGAGGTTTTGTTCGGTGAGACCCTCGCCCGACAAGGCGACCTGGATGATCGGAACGGTTGACGCGCTGTAGTTCAGGATCAAAGGCGGCGTCGCACCCGGCGGCATCTGCTTGAGCAGCGTCTGCGAAATCGCGGTGACCTGGGCATTGGCGGTGCGGATGTCGACATTTGGCTGGAAGAAGATCTTGATGATGCCGAAACCGTTATAGGAATTGGCGACGATATGTTCGATATCGTTGACGGTTGTCGTCAGCGCGCGCTGAAACGGCGTGGTGATACGGCCGGCCATCTGGTCCGGGGGCAAACCGGTATACTGCCAGACCACGCCGATCACGGGGATGCGGATGTCCGGGAAAATGTCGGTCGGCGTGCGCAGCGCGGCGAGCGGTCCGATGATCAAGAGAAGCAGCGCCAGCACGACGAACGTATAGGGCCTGCTGAGCGCGATACGGACCAGTGCAATCATAAAATCGAAATTCCCCAATCAGGCGGAAGCTTTGCAAAACACCTCGCAATTTGTGTGCCACAGTGCCAATCCGCTCGCGCTGATGTACCCGAACCGCGGCCAAATAGCCAAGGCCCGGGGGCGCCGCCGATCTTCACTTCCGCGATACCACGCTTGAGTGTTACCTCGCCGCGCTTGCGGGGCGAGGGAGAAGCGACCTCCGTCAGGCTGCCCGCACCGAGTTGAGGAACTTGCCGACCTCGAGTTTTAGGCGGTTGCTTTCGCCCGACAGAGACTGCGCGGCCGACAGGACCTGCGACGAGGCCGATCCGGTCTCGGTCGCACCACGCTGCACATCGGTGATGTTGGAGGAGACCTGCTGGGTACCGTGGGCCGCCTGCTGCACGTTGCGGGAAATTTCCTGGGTCGCCGCGCCCTGCTCTTCCACCGCGGCCGCAATGGTCGAGGAAATCTCCGACAGTTTTTCGATGGTGCCGCTGATCTCCTTGATCGCGCCGACCGATTCCTCCGTCGCCGACTGGATGCCGGTGATCTGCTGGCCGATCTCGCCGGTCGCCTTCGCGGTCTGCTCCGCCAGCGCCTTCACCTCAGAAGCCACCACGGCAAACCCCCGGCCAGCCTCGCCGGCGCGGGCCGCTTCGATGGTCGCATTCAGCGCCAGGAGGTTGGTCTGCCCGGCGATGGTGTTGATCAGTTCGACCACGTCACCGATCCGGCTGGCTGCTTTGGACAATTCGCCGACGCGGTCGGTGGTCTTGCGCGCCTGATCGACCGCCTCATTGGCCATCCGCGCCGATTCCTGGACCTGACGGCTGATCTCGGTGACGGAGGAGGCCATTTCTTCGGTGGCGGAGGCTACCGACTGCACATTGGTGGAGGCTTGCTCGGAGGCCGCCGCGACCATGGTGGTGAGTTGCTGGGCGCGCTCCGCGCTCGACGTCAGCGAGCTTGCGGACGCTTCGAGTTTGGTCGATGACGACGATACGGTTTCGATGATCTCACCGACGGTGCCTTCGAAATCGTCGGCAAGCCGGAACATATCCGCCTGGCGTTGCTGCCGCTGTCGCTGCTCGGCGTCCGATTGCTCTGAGCGCAACCGGTTGGTCTCGATCATCGCCCCCTTGAACACCTGCACCGTTTGCGCCATCTCGCCGATCTCGTCGTGGCGGTCTGCGTCGACAACGGGAGCGTTGAACTCGCCGGCGCTCAAGGCTGCCATGCGTGCCTTGAGGCGCGACAGCGGCCTCACGACGCTGCGCGCGACCGCCCAGGCGATGCCGATCGAAAACAGCATCAGGACGCCGATCACGAGAGCCGCCATCCGGGCCATTCCCCAAAAGGTCGTGTCGATATCGCTCATATACTCGGCGGAGGCGATCATCAGGTGCCAGGGCGCAAAGCCCCGGACATAGGCAACCTTCTCCATCGGGATTTTGCCGCCGCCCTTGGGGAACGCGTATTGGATCGTGCCCTCGCCCTGACGTTTCGCCATCTCGAGCATCATCGATGCGAACGGAAGACCGTTGGAGTCCTTGAGGCCGCGCACATCCTTGCCGATCAACGCTGGATTTCCCGTATTCACGACGCAGAGCCCGGTCTCGGTGTCATACATGAAGACATAGTTGGTGTGGCCCTCGAACCAGATGCCGCTGGCGGCAGCCGATAGCCGCGCCTTCGCCTCGTCCTCGGTCATCGCGCCGGATGCGGCCGCGTGCTGGAAGCTTTCCGCCATGTTCCAGACGGCGTCGACCATGGCATGAGCCTTTTCGGTCCGCTCGGCGGCGAGTTCGGCGCGGGCAATGAGAAGGACGGTGACGGCGACGAACACCATGAAGACCGCGCCGGCCACGGCCATCGCGGTGAGCCTGGCGGCGATCGAGCGGAGGGCCAATATTTTGAGCAGTTTTTTCATGACCATCTATCCAGGGCTGCCGGCTTGGCGCCGATCGAGAACTTGGCGAGCATTTCAGGAATTTTTCTGTTTTGGTGCGGGCGGTGAATCGGCAAAGCGACAGAGACATCCCCGTCAGCATCAGGCCAACGCGGGCTGGGCTTTTGTTAACCCAGTTCTTCTTAAGACTCCGTAAGGCTACCGACAGGCCAGCGTCGAAAAACGCGATAGGCTCAGCGCATCAGCTTGAGCGCATCGGTGAAAAATTCCGGGCCGCCGAAATTGCCTGATTTTAGTGCAAGCAGCATGTCGCCGTCCTTGGCGCCGACCGCGCGCAGCACCGGGACGCCGGCGGCGATTTCCGCGCCTACCAGAAAGCCGGGAATCGCGAGGCGGTCCACCACCGCGCCGGAAGTTTCGCCGCCAGCGACCACCAGCCGCCGCACGCCCGACTGCACCAACCCTTCCGCGATATCCGCCATCGCCTGCTCGATCGCTTGTCCCGCAGCATCGCGGCCGTGACGTGCCTGCAGAGCCGCCACCTGGTCCGGCGCCGAGCTAGAGGCGATCAGGATCGGGCCTACGCCGAGCCGTACTCTCGCCCAGGCCAGCGCGCGCCGCGCTTCCTCCTTGCCCGCAACGACGCGATCGGGATCGAGATGCAGCACTGGCATCACCTTTTCGGCGCTGGCAATCTGCTGCAGCGTCGCCTGCGAACAACTGCCGGCAAGGCAAGCCGCCGGTCCGCCCACGGCTGCGTCGGCAGCAGCATCCGGCGCATTCGCATTGATTTTGCGTGAGACGACCAGCGCGCGGGCAAGGCCGAGCCCGAGTCCGGATGCGCCGACGGAGAGGCGATGATCGAGTGCTACCGTGCCGATGGTTTCGAGATCGCGTTCGAAAACCGCGTCCGCAATGACAGCACCAAAACCCTTCCCCGAAAGATCGGCAAGGCGGGCGCGGACAGCGTCCGGCCCGCGCGCGATGTCGGCAAGAGCGACGAGGGCAACTTTTGTCTTGCTCTGGCGTGCCAGCACCCGCACCAGATTGGAATCATGCATTGGATTGAGCGGGTGATCCTTCAGCGGGCTTTCATTCAGCGGCACNGAGCCCACGAACAGATTGCCCATATAGACCGTTCGGCCGGTCTCCGGAAACGCCGGCGTCACCAATACCATCGTGTCTCCGGAATCGGCGCGCAGCGCGTCCATGACCGGGCCGATGTTGCCGGCGTCGGTGGAATCGAAGGTCGAACAAATCTTGAACAGCACATGATCGGCCCCTCGCCCGCGCAGCCATTTTTCCGCAGCGCGCGAGCGCGATACCGCAAGGCCCGCTTCGATCGATCGGCTTTTCAGCGACACCACCACCGCATCGACGTCGGGCAGCGCAAGATCGTCCGAGGGCACGCCGATGGTCTGCATCGTGCGCAGGCCGCAACGTGTGAGCGTGTTGGCGAGATCGGAGGCGCCGGTGTAGTCGTCGGCGATGCAGCCCAGCGCCAGCGTCACGGTTTTACTCCGGCGTAGGGCTTGAACCAGGTGAGACCATCCGCGGTCTTGCCGCGTGGGTTATATTCGCAACCAACAAAACCGCGATAGCCGAGCCGGTCGAGCTCATCGAACAGGAACGGATAATTCAACTCCTCGCCGTCCGGCTCACTGCGCGAGGGGATGCTCGCGATCTGGATATGGCCGATGATCGGCATCATCTCGCGCAATCGCATGGTGACGTCGCCATGGATGATCTGGCAGTGATAAATGTCGAACTGCAGTTTTAGATTCGGGATTTGCAGCTCCCGGATCACGTCGCGCGCAAAGTCAAAATCGTTGAGGAAATAGCCGGGCACGTTGCGCGGGTTGATCGGCTCGATCACCACGTCGAGGCCGTGGGGATTAAGAAACTCCGCGGTCCACACCACCGATCTGTTGAATGCCGCCCGGGCTTGCGGATCAAAGAGGTCGGCGATGCCCGCCATCAGATGCAGNCGCTTGACTCCCGTTGCCTGCGCGTAAGGTAGCGCGGTGCGCACGCTGTCCTGCAAATCGCCAAAACGATCCGGCAACGCCGCAAATCCCTTTTCGCCGGCGTCCCAATTGCCCGGCGGCAGGTTGAACAGCGCCTGCGTCAGATTATTACGACGCAGCCGCTCGCCGATGGCGTCTGCCGGATGATCGTAGGGAAACAGGAATTCGACGGCGGTGAATCCGGCCTTCGCCGCCGCATCAAAGCGATCGAGAAACGGCACTTCGTTGAACATCATCGTAAGATTGGCGGCGAAACGGGGCATCGACGGTCCTCTTGTTCGTTCGCTTCTAGTTCGGCTCGCCGGGCAGACGCGTGCCCGAGATGCGCCCGTAGAGCCGCGCCACCGAGGCGTCGTCGTCGCGGCCCATGCCGGACGCCGATGCCATCAGAAACATCTGCAGCGCCGCGGATGCCAACGTCGCGGGGAACCTGGCATTACGCGCCATGTCCTGGACGATGCCGAGGTCTTTGACAAAAATTTCCACCGCGCTGCGCGGTTTGTAATCGCCGGCGATCACATGCGGCATGCGGTTCTCGAACATCCAGGAATTACCGGCCGAGGCCGTGATCACCTCATAGACTTTTTGCAGGTCGAGGCCTTGCCTGGCGGCGAAGGTGATCGCCTCCGAGGCAGCCGCAATATGCACGCCGGCGAGCAACTGGTTGATCATCTTGAACGCGGCGCCCTGGCCCGCGGCATCGCCGAGCTCATAAAGTTTTGCCGCCATGGCGTCGAGCGCGGGCCGCGCCTTGGCGAAGGCGGCAGCACTGCCCGAGGCAAGAATGGTCAGTTCGCCCTGCGCTGCGCGCTGCGCCCCGCCGGAGATCGGCGCGTCGAGATAATGCCGGCCGGTCGCTTCCAGCTGTTTCGCCAGACGCTTTGCTACTTCCGGATCCATGGTGGCGGAGGAGACGAACACCGCATCCTTTGCCAGCGTCTCGACGACGCCGTCCTTGCCGAACAAGATGGTTTCGGTCTGGGCGGCGTTGAGGACCACGCTGACGACGATACCGGCCCCCTGGGCGGCCTCCGCCGGCGTCTTGGCGCCTTTGCCGCCTTCGGCAACGAACCGTGCAACCGCATCCGCAGACACATCACAGCCAGTCACATCAAAGCTCGCGCGGTGAAGCGAGGTCGCCATGCCAAATCCCATCGAGCCAAGCCCGATGACGGCGACGCGCGGTTTTGGGATGTTTGCTTCAGGCATGCGACTTTTCCTTTGGCGGTTCCTCTTAAGCCGAAATTCGAAAACGGCTTTTGTCTCTCCGTATCACGGCTTGGCCGCGCTGCCAAAGCATGAGACAAGGCGGCAAAGAGGGTGCTGCCATGACCGAAAGCAAGATCCGCGAGGAAATCTGCCGGCTCGGCCGCTCGCTGTTCGAGCGCGGGCTGACGCCAGGCTCCTCGGGCAATATCAGCGTGAAGCTCGACGACGGCGGCTGGCTTGTGACGCCGACCAACGCCTCGCTCGGCTTTCTCGATCCGGCGCGGCTGTCGCGGCTCTTGCCCGACGGCCAGCTCGCCTCCGGCGATGCCCCGACCAAGGAAGTGCCGCTGCATAGCGCGCTCTACCAGACGCGCAACGCCGCGCGTGCGGTCGTGCATTTGCATTCGACGCATTCGGTCGCACTCTCGATGCTGCCGGAGATCGACCCGCGCACTGCACTGCCGCCGATGACGGCGTATTACCTGATGAAGTGCGGCTCAACCGCGCTGGTGCCGTATTATCGGCCCGGCGATCCCGCGGTCGCCGATGCCATCAAGGGCCTCGCCGGAAAATATTCATCCGTGCTGCTTGCTAATCACGGCCCGGTGGTCTCAGGCGATACGCTGGAAGCCGCGGTGTTCGCGATCGAGGAATTGGAAGAGACAGCAAAACTCNATTTGCTATTGCGCGGGCTGAACCCGCGCTTTCTGACGCCGGAGCAGGTCGCGGATCTGATAAAGACGTTCGGGCTGACATCGCCGGAACATGGGCACGACTAGCGCCCTCGTCCCTGGCTGCCGGAACACGCCTGCCTTAATATTGAGACAACTGCTTAAAATTAGAGCAGCCCGCGGCCGATTTGAACGGATTTTGGTCGGCAGCCGGTATTTTGCGACCGGCGCGGATCGATCCAACCGGTCGTCGAACGGCACCGGATCGGTTTCACTGCGCGCGACCGGAACAGAATCGAGGGGGCGGCACGAAAGCACGGCGCAGACGCAAGGCCCGGCCAACCAATCGCTGATGCGCGTCGCGCCTTGGCATACGCGTTGCACATGTTCTTGCCGGGCCGGGCGTTCTTACGAAACAGGGGCTACTCGGCGCGCCAGGGGTGCCCAATCCTCGGCAGACAATACGGACGGGACACGGATGGCAGCCAGAGCAGCGTTGGAATTGGTGCAATTGACGAAAACGTTCGGCAGCACCACCGCCGTTGACGCGATCAATCTCAAGATCCCGGCGGGCTCCTATTGCTGCCTGCTTGGGCCTTCCGGCTGCGGCAAGACATCCACCTTGCGAATGATCGCGGGCCATGAATCGGTGACATCCGGGGACATTATCGTCGGGCCCAAAAACGTCACTGATCTCGCCCCCGCCGAGCGCAGCACGGCGATGATGTTCCAGTCTTACGCGCTGTTTCCGCATCTTTCCGTGATCGACAACGTCGCCTTCGCCCTGAAGATGAGAGGCGTCGTCAAGCCGGAGCGCCATGCCGAGGCCAAAAAACTGCTCGAGCTTGTCGACATGCAGGCTTATGCAGCGCGGCTTCCAGCGCAGCTTTCGGGTGGCCAGCAGCAGCGCGTGGCGCTGGCGCGAGCCTTGATCACCTCGCCGCAAATCCTGCTGCTGGACGAGCCGCTTTCCGCGCTTGACCCATTCTTGCGGCTGCGCATGCGCGCCGAACTGAAAAAACTGCAACGCGAGCTGGCGATCACCTTCATCCATGTCACGCACGGTCAAGACGAGGCGATGGCGCTGGCGGATATCGTGGTTCTGATGAATGCCGGACGGATCGAACAGCAGGGCTCGCCGCGCGAAATTTTCAACCATCCCCGTACCGAGTTCACGGCGAAATTCATTGGCGGCCACAACGTCATTGCCGTCGGAGACGAGACCTTCGCCGTTCGCAATGATCGTCTGATGCTGAAAAGGCCGGGCGAGGCCGTCGACGGTCCTTCGATCGCGGGCACCGTCAACGAAGTCGAATACCAGGGCACGTATGTCATGGTCGGGATTTCAGCCGAAGCCGGAACCGAGATCTCCGCCCATCTCACCGAAAGCCAGTTTGACGCCGCCAATTACAGCGTCGGCGAGCGCGTTGTCGCCACCTGGAACCCGGCGCTCGCAACGCCGCTGAAGACCCATAGTCCCGCAACCGTCGCGTCGCCTGAGCCGGTGGCCTGACATCCAACTTTGGAGATGACCATGACCGATCGATCGAAAATGAGCAAAAGCATCAACCGTCGCACGTTGCTCAAGGGCGCCGCTAGTGTAGCCGGCCTTGCTGCGGGCTCGGGCGCGATTACCGGATTTCCCTACGTCCAGTCAGCCGAGCCGAAGGTTCTGCGCTATCTCGGAACCGCGGTGAACGAAGGTGACGAAATCTCGAAGAAATGTCTCGCGGATACCGGCATCAAGATCGAATACATCACGGCGACGACCGACGATGTGACCAAGCGCGTCATCACCCAGCCGAATTCATTCGACGTGCTCGATACGGAATATTTCTCGCTGAAGAAGCTCGTGCCGTCGGGCAACATTTTTGCGCTCGACGCCAAGAAGATCAAGGAATTCGACAACATCACCCCGGTCTTCACCAAGGGCCAGCTGCCGAACGGCAAGAAGATCGGCGGTCAGGGCACGGCGCCATGGAAGGTGCTTTACCTTGAAGGTGCGAATTCCAAGAACTTTTCGGCGACCCCGACCGAATTCATCACCCTGATCCCGACCGTCTACAATGCCGATACGCTTGGTATTCGACCGGACCTGATCAAGCGGCCGATCAGTTCGTGGGCCGAACTGCTCAACCCCGAATTCAAGGGCAAGGCCGCGATCCTCAACATTCCCTCGATCGGCATCATGGACGCCGCCATGGTCGTCGAAGCCACCGGCCAGCACAAATATGAAGACAAGGGCAACATGACCAAGGCCGAGATCGATCTCACCATGAAGGTCATGACCGACGCCAAGAAGGCCGGCCAATTCCGCGCGTTCTGGAAGGATTTCAATGAATCGGTCAACCTCATGGCGTCGGGCGAAACCGTCATCCAGTCGATGTGGTCCCCGGCCGTCACCAAAGTGCGCTCGATGGGAATCGCATGCACCTTCCAACCGCTCAAGGAAGGCTATCGCTCGTGGGCGTCCGGTTTCTGCGTCTCGAAGGCGGTTTCGGGACCAAAACTCGATTGGGCCTATGAATTCGTGAACTGGTATCTCTCGGGCTGGGCCGGCGCCTATCTCAATCGCCAGGGCTATTATTCCGCCGTGCTCTCCACCGCCAAGGCCAACATGACGGCCGACGAGTGGGGCTACTGGATGGAAGGCAAGCCCGCCGTCGGCGACATCAAGGCGCCGGATGGCACCCTGCTCGAGAAGGCCGGCGCCGTCCGCGACGGCGGCTCCTATGACGACCGCATGGGTGGTGTCGCCTGCTGGAATGCGGTGATGGACGAGAACGACTACATGGTCCGCAAGTGGAACGAATTCATCGCCGCTTGATGCATCCATGCGCTTGCCGCGCCCAAAAGGCGCGGCAAGCCTCCTTCCGCGTGTGAGCAGAGTGGCCCTTCGATGAAGCAGGAACGCAGATCGATCGCATGGCTTCAGGCCGGACCGATGATGCTGGTGTTTGCGCTGTTCTTTCTGTTGCCGCTCGCGCTTGTGACCATCGTCAGCGCGTGGGATTATAACGAATACGAGATGATCCCGGCGTTCAGCCTGCGCGGCTACACCGATACGTTCGAGGGCTGCATCGCCGGCCTGCCGGACCTCTGCACGATCCTGAAAACCTACCTGAAGACGGTGAAGCTATGCCTGCTGACATGGGGCTTGACGCTGCTGATCGGTTTCACGGTTGCCTATTTCCTCGCGTTTCATGTTCGTTCGAAGACCTGGCAGATCGTGCTCTCCCTGCTTTGCACCATTCCGTTCTGGACATCGAACGTGATCCGCATGATCGCGTGGATTCCGCTGCTTGGCCGCAACGGCCTAGTGAACAGGGGCCTGGAGGGCGCAGGCTTGATCACGCAGCCGGTCGAATGGCTATTGTTCTCGGAATTCTCCGTGGTGCTGGCGCTGGTTCATCTATTCACCTTCTTCATGGTGGTGCCGATCTTCAACTCGATGATCCGCATCGACAAGAGGCTGATCGAAGCCGCCTATGACGCCGGAGCGACCGGCTGGCAGACCCTGGTCAATGTCATCATTCCCTTGGCGAAGCCGGGGATTGTCATTGGTTCGATCTTCGTGGTCACGATCGTGATGGGCGATTTCGTCACCATTGGCGTGATGGGCGGCCAGCAGATCGCGTCCGCCGGCAAGATCATCGAGTCGCGCCTCTCTGCGCTGCAATTCCCGGCTGCCGCGGCCAACGCGGTCATCCTGCTCGGCGTCACCATCTTGATCATTTCCTCGCTGACGCGGATCGTCGATATCCGCAAGGAGCTGTGAGATGGGCGAGAAGCGGTCACGATCCTTCTACGTTCTCGCGGCGTTTTTCATCGCCTACGTGCTGTTTCTGTACGGGCCGATGTTTGCGATCTATATTCTTTCGTTTCAGGGGCCCGATGGCGGCCTGACCTTCCCGATGAATGGCGTTTCCCTGACCTGGTTTGGCAAGGTCTTCTCCGGCTCAGGCATTGTGGATATCGGCGCCGCCTTCAAGCGGTCGCTCAAGCTCGGCCTCCTCGTCATGGTGCTGACGGTTGTGCTGTCGGTCGCGGCCGGCATGGCGTTCCGCAGATCGTTCAGCGGCGCCACGGTCTTGTTCTATACCGCGATCGCCAGCCTGATCATGCCGTCGATCATCACCTCGCTCGGCATCGCCCTGGAATTCCGGCTGCTGGACGATTTCATGATCAAGCACGGCGGCGCGTGGGCGGAGGGCTGGACCACGGCCATGGGGCTTTTCACCTCGGGCCTTGGCGCGCATCTGACCTGGACGCTTCCGTTTGGCCTGTTGATCATGTTTGCGATTTTCAACCGCTTCGACGGGCGGCTCGAGGAAGCCGCGCGGGACCTTGGCGCGACGCCATGGCAAACCTTCCGGCATGTCGTGCTGCCGATCATATTGCCNTCCGTGGTGGGCATCGGCCTGTTTGGCTTCACCCTGTCGTGGGACGAACTCGCGCGTTCGAGCCAGGCCATCGGTTCCGTCAACACCCTTCCGCTTGAATTGCAGGGCCTGACCACCACCGTTACCAAGCCGGACATCTATGCGCTGGGAACGCTGACCAGCGGCGTATCCTTTCTGGTTATTTTCTCGGCGTTGATCGTTATTCTCGTGCTCCAGGCTCGCCAACGGCGCCACGGGTCGGATGCCGGCAAAGGCATGGTGTAGACGATTATCGCGAAACCCATCGCCGCGTGGTTGAGTTGATGGGTTTCGCAAGCGCGCAACCCATCCTACACTGTCCGCCTTATATGACTGGAAGGCTCGCGTGCGCATTCTCATCGTCAATCCAAACACCACGGCCGCCATGACCGAGAAGATCGGCCGGGCCGCGCGCGCGGTGGCGGCCTCGGGGACGGAGATCATCGCCGTCAATCCACAGGATGGGCCGGTCTCGATCGAGGGCTATTATGACGAGGCGTTTTCGGTGCCGGGACTCTTGAGCGAAATCGCCAAGGGCGAGGTATCAGCCGTTTCGGCGCACATCATTGCCTGTTTCGACGATACCGGCCTTGAGGCGGCGCGCAGCCTTGCATCAGCGCCGGTCATCGGCATCGGCGAGGCGGCGTTTCACCTCGCCTCGATGCTGGGGCATCGCTTTTCGGTGGTGACGACGCTGTCACGCTCGATCGCCGCGATCGAAACCAATTTGATGAAATACGGTCTTGCCGGCCGCTGCGCCAAGGTGCGGGCCTCTGAAGTGCCGGTGCTTGCGCTCGATGATCCCGCTTCCAACGCGGTCGCGCAGATCAGCGCGGAAATCGAACTCGCCAAGCTTGAGGACAGGGCCGAAGCAATTGTGCTCGGCTGCGCCGGCATGGCCGACCTCGCCGCGCACCTCACCGAAAAGCATGGCCTTCCGGTCATCGACGGTGTCGCGAGCGCGGTCAAGCTCGCGGAAGCTTTTGGCGCGCTTGGTCTCAAGACATCAAAGGTCGGGAGCTATGCCGCTCCGCGGCCAAAACCCTATCTCGGATCTTTCGCGCCGTTCGCGCCACGGTAAGGATCTGTGCTCGCATCTGCTGGACCGGCGTTGCCGGAACGTGACTAACCAATCGTCGTCATGGCCGGGCTTGTCCTGGTCAAGCCCGGGCATGACGGAGATAGCGTCACAGACCGAGATACGCCTTCCTTACGTCGGGATTGCCTTTGATGTCCGCCGCTCTGCCCTGCATCAGCACGCGGCCGGTTTGCAGGATGTAGGCGCGGTCGGCGATATCCAGGCACTCGGCCATGCGCTGCTCGACGATCAAAACCGTCATGCCGGCGTCGCGGATGCGTTTTACTGCCTGAAAGATTTCGTTGACCAGCTTTGGCATGATGCCTTGC
>JGI12635J15846_10002479_pt1 | contig 16152 bp, 18 predicted proteins | sample BlaSpr_A8_OM2_M2_FD_15846 | JGI IMG/M metagenome (IMG submission 15846) | reverse complement strand
TTAGTTTACCCAAGTCGTGAGTATAAATATCCCACACAGCGCTTTGGTTAGGTGGGAAATCGTGCCGCCGGGTGTTTTTGGCGATGCATGCTTTCACCGCGCACTCAACCGCGACTCCAGTAAGGTAGAACGCCGCTTCCGTGTTCCCGCTTCGAAGCAGAACCCGAGCGTCTTTCAGCCTCATTCTTGCGAGTTGTTGAAATTCGCGCCACGTTTCTGCCATACAACTAGCGGATCGGGGTAGTAGATGAGTCTAGCGCAAAACTCTTGGACAACGCAGGTTGGCAGCATGGCCCCGGCGGAATCGGCGCGCCATGCGGACAGGTTCGGGGATGGCCGAGGAACGCGCAGATTTTATCCGTGGCTTCTGGCGAGAGAATGTGTTCGAACTTGCAAGCTTGCTCTTCAATTTCCGATTCGCTGTCCATGGCCAGACTGTCGGTGAAGAGACGCTCGGCTAGGCGGTGACGGCGGATAATTCCGGCTGCACGCTCGCAACCACGAGAGGTGAGTTCGACGATCATCGTGCCGTCTCCGACGGATGCCGATACCGGCTTGAGCGCGTCGTGACAGGGATTCACGAAAGGCTTGTGGCCGTGGGACATCGGCGGATGCGGCGTCGCGACCACCAGCCCCATCTCGATCATTTTTTCGATTGCCACATCCACGGGCAGTGCGCCATGAACCTGCATGCGCTCAACTTCGGCGATCTCGCCATGCTCGGCCAATACCCAGAGTTCTTCCAAAACTTCGTCGAGTTGCTCGTCATCGGCCATGGCAAAGATTTCCTGCGCGGCGATCTCGCCATGGTGCAATTCAATACGGCGATCGGCCAAGCGGGCTACAACGGGATCGTGCGTGACCATCACAATCGTGCGGCCCTGGCGATGGAATTCGCGGAGCAGGCGCAGGACGATCTCTTCATTCTGCGCGTCCAGGTTGCCCGTCGGCTCATCCGCCAAAATGATGCCGGGGTCGTTGATCAGTGCGCGCGCAATGCATACGCGTTGCTGCTCGCCGCCGGAAAGCTGCGAGGGCAGGTGATGAGCGCGCTCCGCAAGCCCCACGCGGGCCAGAGCGGCCTGAGCTTCTTTCTCGTCGGTCATGCTGTGGAAGTATTGGGCCAGCATGACGTTCTCGATTGCGGTGAGAAAAGGAATCAGATGGAACTGCTGAAAGATGAAGCCAATTTTTTCGGCGCGTACCCGCGTCAGGTCGGCGGCAGAAATGGTCGCGACATCCTGCCCGTCAAGCCAAATTTCGCCGGCGGTGGGACGGTCCAGGCAACCGATCAGATTCACCAGAGTAGATTTGCCCGAACCCGACGGTCCCATGATCGAGAGCCACTCGCCTTTTGCGACATGCAGAGAGATGTGACCCAGCGCATGAATGCGGCTGACCTCTTTGGCCCCAGAGCCGCGGTCGGCGGCTTTGGCCGGGTAGAGTTTGGTCACATTCTTCAGGTGAATCATTTACTCTCCCCGCAGGATAACCGCAGGCTGCACACGGCGCAGCAACGATATCGGGATAATCGACGCCAACAACGTCACCGCGATGCTGGCAACGATCACCACCGGCAGCACGCTGAAACGTGGCGCGATGGAAGCATGAAAGTTTATTCGCCCGATCCAGGCGGCCAGCCCGATGCCCGCCACGTATCCGATCAGAGCGCCCACGGCTCCCAAAGACGCCGCTTCCGCGGCAAAAAAAACGCTGAGCAAACGGCCCGAAGCGCCCAGCGCTTTCATGATAGCGAAGTCTTTGCGCCGGTCAAGTACCCAACCCATTAGCGTAGAAAGAACGCACAGGGCCGCGGTAAGAACGATCAAGGCTGACGCCGCAAACAGCGTCGCGCGCGTTTTGCCGAGGACGCGGGCCTCGCCCTCCACGATCTGGCGCACCGGGCGTACTTCTGCCGAAGGCAGGGCTTGCGCCAGTTCGCGCATCGTTGCTGCGATTTCTTCCGGCGTGCCGGTTGCCGCCACTTCAATGGTGGAAGGTTGAACGCCTGCCCAGGCAGTGAAATCGGAAAGGGAAATGTAAATGCGATTATCTTCGGCGGCGCCGGTTTGCACGGTTCCCACAGGAGTGAGATTTATGGTGCGGCCTGCGAACATCAGATCGAAAGGCTGCTTTTGCGGAGAGATGGCCGCGAGAGCGCGCACGCCGATTAAAGCCTGATGCGAGGCGGCGGGCCAGTTAGTGACCGACCACCAGTGGTCGAGCTGCTGCACACGCGCGAAGTCCGTGCCCGCAACGACAACCGGTTGGCTTGGCTGGTGTGCGCGACAACGAGCGCGAATGGCGCGGCGATCCCGCGCCCACTGAGAACGGATTCGACTTGCGGGAGCGCACCGGCGGGAAGGGAAGAGCTGTGTTTGCCCGCGACGATGATGTTCGCGCCGTAGTTGCGGAATTCGCTGCGCAATTTCGCCTGCACATCGGCATAAAGATTGAGCACGGCGGTCGCGACGGCCGCGGCCACAACCATGGCGAACAGCGCGGCGGCGGCGCGTCCGCGGCGCAGTACCGCGGCGCGAACCAGCATGCGGAGAAACATCGACGTGTGCGGACTCGGTGCGCGGCTGGCCGAGAGCTTCTGTGCGAATGCGGAAACCGGCTTCACAGTTCGCCTCGCAACGCGTACACGGGATCGAGGCTCACGGCGCCGCGAATCGCTGTGGCGCTCCCTAAAATTGTCACCAGCACAGCGATAACAAGGACTACAGGAAGCAATACGGGCTGCACGGAAATCTGCGAATCGAAGATTGTACGGCCGATCTGGCGCGCCAGCACGCTGCCTGCGGCGAAGCCGGCCACGCCGCCAATCAGCGCCAGCAGCGTAGCCTCCGCAAAGAAGACGGAGGCGACAGCCATCTTTCCGGCTCCCAGCGCTTTCATCAATCCGACTTCACCGCGGCGCTCGAAAATCGCCGTTGCCATGGCGGCAGAAACCGCCAGCGCGGAGGCCAACAATGCCGCCAGCGTCACCAGAAAAAATAATCCCTCCACCTTGGTAAGCACTGCGCCTTCGTTCTGTGCTACTTGGCGAATCTGCTCTGCGTGCGAATGCGGAATCGCTTCCTGCAACTGGTATGCGATCGACTGCGGATAGGGCGAACAATACCAGCGGTCATACATCGGGCCAGTCAGGCTCCGGGGATCGCGGCGCGCCAACGCATCTTCGGGCTTGGTGATCGCGCTGACATAGATCCGCCTCACCGCGCCGGGCCTGCCGAGAATTGCCTGTGCCAGAGACAGCGGCGCCACGATCTGATCGTCTTCCGCGCCGCCAGTGGAGAGAATCCCCGCGATCCTGGCGGAATGTCCCGACAGAATAATTTCATCTCCTACTCTGTAGGGCAAAGTCCGAGCCAGCCTCTCGCCAATCAACGCATCGGATGAATCGTCGTTTGGCCAGGCTCCGGATACGCGCCACCACGCGTGCGTCTTACGCACGCCGGTGATGAAATCCTGCTTGCCGTAAGAAACCTGCTTGGCGAAATACGTTCCCAGCAGCGTCACTTCTTTCTTGCCGCCGCCCGTTCCAGGAACATCAACCGTCACGTTTGCCGGCAACATGGGCGCGAACGCGGTGATGTTGTTGTGCCAGAAAATTCCTTTGATTTTGGGCAGGTCCGCTTCGCTCAAATACGCGCTGTCGCTGGGAGGTTGTAGATGGACGCCGCCGATGTCCACGTCGAGCGCTTCATCCTGAGGCGTGACCACGAGATTCGCGCCAATGGTCCGCAGTTCGCGGCTGATTTTGTCGCCGATGTCGGTGGCCACGGCGATCATTGCGGTTGCCACGGTGACGCCGAGCGCGATGGCCGCGCCAGCCAACAACTTGCGCCGCTTCTGCCGCCGGAAGGATTCGTAGACCAAGCGCGCGAACATTGGCTATTGCTGTTCGAACAGGCGGCTGTGGGCCGCCACGTCCGTCTCCTCGACGATTACCGCGTCGGCCGTTTGTGTCGCTTTCAGAGGCACCGGATTGCAACCGCCGGTGTTGCCCACCGATTGCGGATTGATGGGAGCTCCACAATTCTTGCACACCACGCCGTTGGCAGTTTTGTAGAAGCCCGAGGCGCCGCAGATCTGGCAGGCGTCAAAAACCGTAGCAATTTTTCCATCCGGCTTCTGATAGAGCCAGAAGCGGATTTCCGCGCCGTTCTCGCGGGCCTGAAAACGGTGCAAGTCGCCGTCGGAAACCTGCGATAGCGGAATCGAGACTTGCCCGTTGAGGAATGTTACTTCTGCCGAAGGGGGCAACTCGCTCTTGGTCTTGGCGTAGACAAACTCCGCGGTGACCATTGCGATAAAAATGAAGGAGGAAACGTACACCGAAGTCATCCACAGCCGCTCGCGGCGCGCGCTCCAAACCGCTTTGCGTTGTGCCGCCGGAGAAGTGGCTTCAGGAAGCGCTTGACGTCGTTTGGCGTCAAACAGAATCATCAAAGCCGCCAGCGCCACGATGGTCACGAAGAAAAACAACTCGTTACGAACGATCGGGCCAACAATTGCCATCTCCCGCTTCGACGAGGGCAGAATGCCGTTTTCCGAAAGCTCGTGCAAACCGGAGATGACCAATTGTGCCGCAACCAGGAATAAGATCGCGGTGGTCACGCGAAAGAATTTCTGGAGATTAATTCGCACGCTGCCTTTGACGAACATCACTCCGAAAGCAATCGCGGCGATTACACCTGCCAGCGTGCCCAGGAAGCTCATCAACTCGGTCGAATTCAGCGTCACGGCGGAGAGAATCAGTACGGTCTCCGCGCCCTCACGCAGGACCATCAGAAAGACGAAGGCGAACAATCCGAACGCCGCATTCTTGCCCGCCAGCGATCCGATCTTGCCTTCGATTTCGCCTTTGAGTTTGCGGCCGGTTTTCATCATGAAGACGATCATGGTGATCACGAAAATGGCCGCGACCAGCATGATCCAGCCTTCGAAGACGTCTTCGTTGAGGTTGGTGCGGGAAATTGCCACCGCGACGCCGATGCTGCCGACAAAAGCCGCGGCCAGCGCAGCGTAAACTGTTTTGCGCAAATCGTTGCGCCCGATTTTGCGCAGATAGGCCAGCGTGATGCCCACGATCAGGGCCGCTTCCACTCCTTCGCGCAACGTAATGATGAAAGCCTGAAGCATTTAAGAAAAATCCCCCGGAGATACCGGCGAAAACGAAACACTCAACTAAATCACGGTCGAGTAAAGTATGGCAAAGTCCAACATTTTAAAGAATATGCTCCATTCGCAGGCAGCGTCAACGAATCGACAGCGAATGGCGTCCTGCACTCCTGCGCGGGCGAATTTATCCCTCGGTGTTGTTTAGATGCGAGAGAACGGGAGTCGATACCTGTGTTATCAGGCCGGATGCTCACAATCGCTTAAGGAAGGCATTCGCTTCCACCAACTGCGGAAAGAGTTTTTCTTCCGCATGGAATTCGCGGGAGTGAACGCAGCGCCGGCTTCCACGAAGCCTGACCGGGTGCTTGAGATGCAGCATTTCGTGGTAAACGATGTATTCGACCGCATAACGTGGTACCGCGAAATGATCGAAGACGCGGCTGATGATGATGGCATTGTGCGCGGGATCGTAGTGTCCCAGAATGCGTCGCGTCTTGCCGGGACTCCAGCTCATGCGCGGGCGGGCCAGCAATCCGTGAAAAAAGCGGGTATTCAAGTCTTCGAATATTTCATCGAGATCGTAGAAGCGGCCGCGCGGCGAATGCAGACGCTTGCGGCCCCGCATTTGCCGCACCAGATGTGCCTTCTGCACGATTTCATGGCTGCCCACATATTTGCGGTAGCGGGCCGCATGACTGCGGTCGATGGGCTTGCGGTACATTTTGGCCAGCAGAATGTGGGCAATGGCGCGCAAGACAGCTTCCGGCGAACCCTCCAGCAGATCGGAAAGCCGCACCAGTAATTCGCCCTCACGCAGCCGAACCGTGTTATTGACATTGGCAAAAGCGAAGAATTCGATTTTCAGCGGGGGAAGGGAAGCCTCGGGCCGAAGTTCCCGGTAACAGTCTTGGAAGATTTCCAGCAGGCCACTACGCACAATGAAGCTAGATTAGCACGCGGGGAACGGCGAAGTGTTGCATCCGGAAGGCTGAAGGCGCTGGCAAGCCGCCCCGACAGCGAGATTGACACCAGCGACATTCCGGAGATGACGGAGGAGCAGTGGAAGAACGCGCGGCGTGGGCACTTCTATTGTCCGCGCAAGCGCCAGATTACGGCTCGCGTGGACGCCGACGTGTTGGACTGGCTGAAGGGGCAAGGTAAGGGCTACCAATCGCGCATCAATGCAATTCTGCGGCGAGAGATGCTGAGCGCGGTGAAGTCGGCCAGGCGGGATCGCTGAAGTGAACCTGATACGGACCATCTCTCAAACTGGACCACTGCTGCGGGATTTGATTTTCGTGGCAACTATGCGTTGCGTCGGCCTCATCGTGCCCACGCTTCGGAAAATCGCGATTTGGGTATCGTCAGTTCGTGAGTTGGCACAAAGAAATGGCGCGCCCTGCCTAGGGGGTGGGGCAAACGGCTTTCGTTCCTACGATGCTGCATGAGAAAAACAGGTGTGGGGGAGAGCTTGTCCCTTCTTTGCCGCCCGTCGTGGGCTTGTCGATTCTGGGGCTGAATTCGAATTCCTCGACTGTGCTCAGGGCTTTTTCAACGGTTTCGGCATCCTCACACTTCCCAGTGTCTGCGGCGGCCAGCGATGAGTCGAATGGAGTATGCGGCAATCGCTCCTCCGACTTCCAACTCGTCCCGTCGGCGAAATCAACTTCCATGACCACAATCTGGATATGCACTGACGCCGCTTTCAGGAGTTGCGCATTCGTAATGAATGCGGTCGCAGGGAAGTTGGGGGCATTGCCCCTCGGGGGAGTGACGATGGTCGCATGAGGTGGAATGGGCATCTCCTGGACTGAGCCGCCGACATACAGCCGTGTTTTTGGGTGTGCTCCACACCCAAGTTGTGCAACCTCGGCGCTGGCCATCGCGACCTTAGCTATCGATTTGTCGGATACATTTAAAAGAGTAGCTCTGATTGTCGGATACATTTAAAAGAGTAGCTCTGATGAAACCGCCTTCGTCGTATTGGAGGGAGACGGTGCGCAGCGGGGAGCCTTCCTGCGCTGGAGCATAGACGAAAATACGAAAGATAGGGGCGCCAGATGTTGCTCCGGCAACAAGCGCCGCTAGAAACAGGGCGAGGACGCTGAGCCGACGCTTCATGAGATTCGCGGCACGACCTCCTCCGGGGTTCATTCTACTGGCGCGGTTGAAGATTGTTTTGCAGGAGTGATTTCCATGCCTCCAGCCGCTTGTTAAGAAGAAATACGCGGGCTTCGTCGTGCGAGAGGCCATTAGTGTTCATCACATCTTCAATCGATGGCAGTTGTTGTCTTTGCCCTTGGTATTCCGGGGGAAAGCGCCAAACTACGCCAGGGTCCTTGAGAAAGTTCGATATGTCAATCAAAACAAAATTGTAGCCTCCACTTTCGTGTGTCCCTTTCCGCAGGTTAGCCTTCCGCTCCGCTTCCAGCTTGTCGGTAATTTCCGCAGCCGGAACATGCTGGGTGTAAACCGAGGCTAGCAGTTTGATCGTGTCTCCCAATGCCTGATATGCCCCGCGGCGCTCTGCGAATAGTTCTGCTACAAACTCCCGGTCGCCTTCGGCATGGCCATCGGAAAAGATTGCGGCGCGAATTCCCGTCTCGCATATGGAGGGGTTGCCCACTGAAGCCTCTGTGGTCTGCCCCGTGCCGATATAGGGACCGCCGTTTAGTAGTGCATCTTGTATAGTCGTCAGGTCAAGCTTTGGGTTACAGCCGGCCATATATGCGACCAGCGAGCTTGGGCTCTGATTCCGTAGCACCCGCTTCCAAGAATGTGCGCTGGCTTGAAGAGTACTGCTCTCGACTATGCTGGGAACCTGCGCGACACTGCTCCACGGCAGCAAGAACACAATCAGCACGACGAGTGGCGGAAATCTCATCTTCCACGCGGGTCGACCATCACACGCACCATTCATTCTACTGGCGGGGTTGCAAATTATTCTGTAAGAGAGTTCTCCAAGCCTCCAGCCTCTTGTTGAGAAGAAGGACCCTTGCTTCGTCGCGCGAGACCCCGTTGGCGCTCATCACATCCTCGACTGAGGGCAGCTGCTGCTTTTGTCCCTGGTACTCCGGGGGAAGGTGCCAGACCACGCTGGGGTCCCTCAAGAAGTTGGATATCTGGAACAAAACCATATTATCTCCGGCACTATCTGCTGTCATTTTCTTAAGATTGGAGCGTTGCTCCGCCTCCAGACTCTCGACGATATTCGCTACCGGCACATGCTCGGTGTAAACCGAAGCTAAGAGTTTAGTCGTGTTCCCCAAAGCCTGATATGCCCCGCGGCGGTGGGCGAAGAGCTCCTGCACAATCTTTGCATCGCCCTCAGAATGGCCATCGGAAAAGATGGCAGCGTGGACGCCTACCTCACAAATTGAAGGGTCGTTGACCTGAGCTTCCAGGCTTTTTCCGGAGTCGACGTAAGGGCCCCCATCGATAAGGGCATCGCTAACAATTGACATACCACGCTCCGGGAGGCAGCCTACCATGTAAGCCACCAGCGAACTTGGACTTTGGTTTCTAAGCACTCGCCTCCACGAATGAGGGCCAGCCTGCAGAGTGTTGCTCTCCACTATGCTGGGAACCTGCGCGAAACTGCTCGACGGAAATACAAATGTTGCGAGAATAGCAACCCGTAAAGCTCTCACAGTAACCTTCGATTCATTCTACTGACGCGGTTGCAGGTTATTCTGCAAAAGAGATTTCCAAGCCTCCAGCCGCTTGTTGAGAAGAATAACGCGGGCCTCGTCGCGCGAGACTCCCTTCTCGTTCATCACATCCTCAATTGAGGGCAGTTTCTGTTTTTGTCCTAGGTTGTCCGGAGGAAAATCACACTCAACGCGAGGTTGAGCCAATATCTGCGAGACTCGGATCAGAACGGAATTGTAGCCTACGCCCTCCTCTGGTGTTTTCCGGCCATTAGATTTCCGTTGGGCATTCAGACGGTCGATGGAATCCGCAATCGACAAATGCTCAGCGGAAACCGAAGCTAACAGTTTGATAGTGTCTCCCAAGGCCCGATACGCCCCGCGACGGTGCGCAAAGATCTCTTCTACAAACTCCGGGTCGCCCTCAGCATGGCCATCGGAGAAGATGGCAGCGCGGACATTTGCCTCGCATGTTGAAAGATTACCGACCTCGGCTTCGACGCTCTCTCCGGGCCCAACGTACCGGCCAACACTCAAGAGTGCGTCTCGTAGACTCAGTCCACTCTTGGGATCGCAACCAACCGTGTAGGCCATCAGAGAGCTTGGACTCTGATTTCTGAGCATTCGCTTCCAAGAATGCGGGCCAGCTTGGAGGGTTGCGCTCTCTACTATGCTCGGAACCTGCGCGAAACTGCTCCATTGGAGCAGGAATGCCGCAACTACAACGAATAGGGCGTATCTCATTTGGCTCTCCTTAATAATTTACTCGGCCACGTTACCGGAGTGCGACATAAGAATTGAATTACTGCTCACCGCAGGAGAAGGCCTTTTGCCGCCGTTCTCCGGTTTATCGAAGTCGGCTAAGGCAAGGAATCCGTTTGGATCGTGGGATTGTGGCTGCGCGGTGAAATTGCCAAACAATTCCGTGCCGTTGTCGATCTTCCCATTGTGGTTTCTGTCCAGCGCCAGAAAGGCATTGCCGGAGCCGACTGCGGTCCAGGCGATCTGCACAGGGTGCCCGTCTCCGGCCATGTCGAACAGCACGCCCGCGTCGGCAGAAGTCAAGTGGAATCCCTTTCCTGTCGTATCGACGAGGATGGGAGAAATCAAGGTGCAGGTGCAGTCCGGGAGGCAGGCGAAATGAGTCGGATCGGCACAGCCGGTGTCACAGCAGCCGCCGCATTGGGCAAATGATTTGCACGAGGGCAGAACGCAGAGACAGAGACAGAGAAAGACGATTCGCCATACAAGTTGGCGCTTTGAGGCGGGGATAACGAAAACGGAAGCGATCTTGGGTGGTGACATTCGGGGCCTCCTCCTGCCGCTATATCTTCGCGCAGTTTATGAATCGGGGCCCCTGGCAGGAGCCGCATTAGTACCGCAATATGCTTGCGACGTTGCGTGGATTTGTTTTGTTACGAAATCCGAACGGAGTTGAGCGTTATAGAGGAGCTGCGGAATGATTCAAGCCATTGCAGAGGTGGCTCTTAAGTCCGTCAATGCGCGCCGTTCAGTTGAATCCTTCCGGAACTGCATATGTAACGTGACAGGGTTGGTCTTGTTACAAAAACGGAAGGGAGATTTATGCCGAGCAGATGGCCCGGACAGGAAGCAGGTCCCTCGGCTTCGCATTGCGATTGATGAAGCCAATCGCAATGCTTCGCTCGGGATAACAGATTTTTTTTTGATCGGGATGAACGGACTGCGGTTACGGTTCTACGCGTTTGAGGGCTTGGTCGGCTTTGCGGTATTCGTGGGCCAGGTTGAGGGCGGCGTTGTATTGTTCGGCGGCGCCTTCGCGGTCTCCCTGACGCTCCAGCAACTCGCCTAAGAGGTAGTGGGCTTTGAAGGCGGGGCCTTGCTCGACGGTGGCGGAGGCGAGATATTTGCGCAGGAGTTTGATGGCGAGCTGGGAGTCGCGGCCGGTGCGCAGCAGGACGGCGCCGCCATCCATCAGGGATTCGGGACGGTCGAGCGGGCGGGATTCCATGGTGCGCAGGGCCTGCTCCATGTCGTCGAAGCGGTTTTCGTGACGGTAGAACAGCGCGAGATTCAGCCAGGCGAGAGCGCCGCCGTGGCTGAGGTCGATGGCGATGCGGTATTCGCGCTCGGCGGTGGCGCTGTCTTTATTCTTTTCGGCGATGCGGCCGTTGACGTAGTGGGCCATGGCGGGATTGATAGCGGCCATGGCCTGGGCCTGCGCGAGGGCTTTTTCTTTTCCGCCGCCGACGATGGCGGGAGCTTCGAGGTAGAACTCGGCGAGATCGGAGCGGGCCTCCCAGTTTTGCGGGTTGAGCTGCACGGCACGTTCGAATTCGGTGCGAACTTTTTTGGCCATTCCGGCGGCGGAGAAAAATCCGGAGTGGTCGGCTTTTTCGCCGTAAAGGCGTCCCAGCCAGAGATGATAGTTGCTGTTGTTGGGAGCGAGGGCGACGGCGCGTTCGCACTCGCGGATTCCGTGGTCCCAATCTTCGACCATGAAGTAGGCGCGGCAGAGCAGGTTGCGGTCTTCGGCTTCGTTTTGCGTGGAGATGGATTGGGTGGTTTGTCGTTGCAGGGCGGAGATGGCTTCATCGACGCGGCCGGCGACCAGGAGTTCTTTGGCGGATTGCGCGGTGGCGTGGGCGGGGAGACAGACAGCAAGCAGAACTGTGGCGAGGAACGTTGTTAAGAAGAACATCCCTTGCAAAACGGGCGACGGGCGGTTAAAGCCGCGGTTCTTATTAGGCGGCTTACGGAGCGGCTGGAAGCCGCTCCCTTTCAAAGCGAACGGTATGAAAGCTCGGGTCATGACTACGGCACCACCTTGACGGGAGCGCCGTCGTAGAGCGGCTTTGAGCCTTCGGAGTTGAGCGCGACTACGGCGTTTGCGGGTAGGCCGGAGGCGATTTCTACTTGCGTGAGATTTTGCAGAGAGATCGTTACGTCCTGGCGTTTGAGATGGCCGTCGACGACTTGGTAGACGTAGGGCTTGGAATCGTCGATGCGGATGGCGTCGCGCTGCAAGGTGAGCACGTTGGCGTGTTCGGCGGTGATGATGGCGACGTTCACGTTGACGTTGGGCAACAATTTCAGATCTTTGTTATCGACGGTGCAAGTGGCTTCGCCGATGTTTCTTGCGCCACGCAGCTTTACGGCTGCCGGAATGCCGCTGACCGCGCCGGTCCAGGTACGTCCCGGGACGGCGTCCCAGGTGATTTCGGTGCGCTGGCCGGGAGTGAGACGTCCTACGTCGGGCTCATCGACGAACACGCGCACCAGTACATGAGATAGATCGGCTTCCTGCAATAAAAGATCACCGGGCTGAACGTAGGCACCTTGCTTGACGGGCAGGGAATAGATGATTCCGGCGAAGGGGGCGCGGACCTCGGTTTTGCTGAGAGCGTCCTCAGCCGCGGAATAGGCGGCCTGGGCGGCGGCGGCCTGGGCTCCGGCTCGGGCGAATTCGGGAGCGGCGTAACGTTCATGCTGCTTTTGTTGGAGTAAATTAACGTCGGCCTGCGAGCGCTGGAGAGTGTCTTCGGCCTGGCGGACTTCGCCGGGTGAGGCGGCTCCTTGTTGCTGCAAGCGGCGCAGGGAATCGAGGGTGCGCTGGGCGGCGTCGCGTTCGTTGAGAGCTTTGGTGAGTTGCGCGTCGAGAGTGAGAGTTTCTTCGCGCGTCCCCCCGGTCTTGAGTTGGGTTTGATCGGTTTGCGCGGCGGTGAGCTGGGCCTGGGCGCGGGCGGCGGTGGAGCGAATGTCGGCGTCATCGAGTTGCAAAAGGAGTTGGCCTTTGCGGACGTGATCGCCTTCTTTGACCAGCAGACGTTTGATCGTGGTGGCGACGGGGGCGTGGGCTTCGAAATTCTCGATGGGCTCTACTTTGCCGTTAGTGGAGATGAGGCTGCGAATGGGGCCGCGGTCGACGGTGGCTGTGTGGACGGAGAGAGCCGGGCGGCGCGAGAATAGAGGTATCAGGATGGCGGCGGCGACCGCGGTAGTAGCGGCAACGGTCCACCCTTTGCGGCGCGTTCCGGCGCGAGACGATCCGTTCGAATTGTGGTTTGAGGCCAATCGTTTCTGTTGAGGCCGTCTACTCAAGGCCTTTCTAATCAGGCTGCGGCAGGANAAACTGTAAGCAANAATTTACCACTCCCGAATTTATCACCCCCAGCGCAACCCGCGAGCGTCGAGTGTCCCCAGCTTATGCTNAGTTAGATGCTGGTACCGGGGAATCGGGCGCATAGACTAAAATTACTCGATGAGCAAGCAGAGTAAATATACTCCCGACCACGCGGCGGCGGGCCTGGACGCGAAATTTCCTGAGATTGAGACCTGGCCCAATCAGTTTCCAGGCTACGAGATTATTGTGGACGACCCGGAGTTTACCTCGGTGTGTCCGAAGACTGGGCTGCCGGATTTTGGCGTGGTAACGATTCGGTACATGCCGGATAAGAAATGCCTGGAACTGAAGTCGCTGAAAGAATATTTGCAGTCTTACCGTAACCTGGGAATTTTTCAGGAGAACATCGTCAACCGCGTGCTGGAAGATGTGGTGAAGTGGGCGAAGCCGGTGTGGGCTGAGGTGAAGGGGGATTTTAGGCCGCGGGGAGGGATTTCGACGGTGGTGGTGGCGAAGTGGCCGAGAGCGCGGGGGAAGTGAGTTTCGGTGGCGGCGAAGTCCCAGGGCCGCTTCCCCAGCCAGTTTTCTGTGTAGACAAAAAGTATTCATTGTATATAATTAGCGACAGGAGACATGTTATGAAGACTAGTCGTCGTAAGTCGGATGGCGCTCCCCGCGAAGAAGACCTCGATACAGTGGTCATTTCGTTCCGGGCTCCTCTCAAACTTGCCAAGAAACTCGACGAATTGGCCGAGGACGATCACAGAAACAGAGCCAATTTCATACTGACAGCGCTCGTACGCGCCACTTCAGGGGAACTGGTAAGAAGCGGCGAATTCTGGCTAAAAGCGTTTCACCAGGCTTACGCCAAGGATCCTGTGGGCCGAGAAACGGAATATTGGCGAGGACAGGTTGCCGGATGGAAACGAACTCTAGCGGCCGCCTACGGCGCGGGTATAGCGGAAAGAATCATCCTGCGGGCCAGCGAAGTAGCAAAGCTCCCCGTACCACACGCAGGAACTCTCAGCCCGGACGGGCGGGGTTACGAGGGATTTGATTCCTTTTCACACGCCTTTTAGACACAACAGCCGCCATCCCGGACCAATTCGGTCTGGCTGGCTCGAAATTATAAACTAGTCGGAGTTAGAGATGCCCAGCACGAAGTACGAGATTTTTTCGAAAAGACAAAAATTGGGGCGCGGGGAACCCGACGTCTTCCAATATGAGTTCATCCCGCCCGCGTTCCGGGTGCAAGTAATTCACATTTGGGGAGACACACTCGGCCACAGTGACCCACGGTACACGAGCAGGTCCGAACAAATTTACGCGCAGATCCACGATAAACTTTGCCGCGAATACGGGTGTTTTCAGCTAGGCAACGACTCCTATCAAACTACAGAAAACAAGCTGAGGCTCTTCCTCGGTAAGTGCAGCACCGTGGAGGCGTTGGACGTAATCGAACTCTCGTTTCGCTGGATAGCCAATCTGTTGGCTGATCCGAACGAGCGGTACGCGCTGGATTCCTCGATTACCGCGGAGGTGGCCATCGCGGAACTGAATGAGCGGTTTCGCGAGCATGGAGTTGGGTATCAGTTCGAATCCGGAGTCGTCGTACGGGTAGACTCGCAATTCCTGCATTCTCATTCCGTCAAACCTGCCCTTCACCTTCTGGCCTCAAAGCACTACGCTGGGGCGAATCAGGAGTTTCTTAAGGCATTTGGGCACTACCGCAAGGGTGACGCAAAGGAATGTCTGAACGAATGCCTTAAGGCGTTCGAAAGCACTATGAAGGCGATCTGCGCAAAAAGAAAATGGGCGTTCAATTCAAGCGACACGGCCAAGACGTTAATCGACGTCTGCGTCCGGGAGGGCCTGTTTCCTCCAGCAATCCTTTCGCACATTACCGCCTTTCGGTCCACTCTTGAAAGCGGGATACCCACGGTGCGGAACAAGATGTCGGCACACGGGCAGGGACCAGCCATTATCGAGGTACCCCTGTACTACGCAAGCTACATGCTGCACTTGACGGCGACGACGATTCAGTTGCTCGCCGAGGCCGAAAAGGCCTTGTAGTGGCCGGGGCTCGCCCAGCCTTTCCGCCGTATGCAAGGACGGCTGCCCCCGTCCTTGTCCCTGTTGCATGGAAGGGCGGGAATTTTGATTTTGACCATATCCTCGCTTGTTCTCGATGAGCGACCGACAGAAGATCAAAACCCCCGCCCTGTCGCACAAACGCGACAAGGGCAGGGCACCCCCGAAATGGGAACCGACGGGAAAAGTGGCCAAACCCGACCCTTAGGTAAATAACTTTCTCGCCGCGCGTTTCGGCCACTGCCAGACCCTCTTCAGTAAAGATCACCGACTTGGCGCGGTGGGTTGGATCGGAAATGAATCCCTTCGGTGCAGGCGATCCATGGTGTCCCAATCGATTCTCTTCCACGCCTAGACATCGTTGTGCAATGTGAGCCACAGGACGGCGAGAACCGCCTCTCCACTTTTTGCTGGTTGAGTTTCATCGGGATTCCTCAAAAAGCGGACAGCCGAGGGCGGCTGTCCCCACATGATTCTTGGTGCTTACGTCTTCCGGCTTCTGGCCACGGCTTCTCTAGCTTCTTTGTCTGCGGTGCGGCGGCGTTCCGTCTCCCGTTTATCCCAGAGCTGCTTGCCTTTGGCCAGGGCTAGTTCGACTTTTACTTTGCCGGTTTTGAAGTACATTCTCGTGGGGATCAGGGTGAGGCCTTTTTGTTGCGTTTTGCCGATCAGCTTGCGGATTTCTTCGGCGTGTACTAGCAACTTTCGGGTGCGCAGGGGGGCGTGGTTGTGGATGTTGCCGTGTTCGTAGGGGCCGATGTGGGCGTTGAGCAGCCAGAGTTCGTCGTCTTTGATCAGGCCGTAGGAATCTTTGAGGTTGGCCAGGCCGCTGCGGACGGATTTGACCTCGGTTCCGGTGAGGACGATGCCGCACTCAAATTTTTCCAGCAAGAAGTAGTTGTGGGAAGCGATCCTATTAACGGCGGCATCGCGGTTGCCGGCGGCGGTGGGGTCGCGGCGCGGGGATTTTTCCGCGTTGGGCTTGGTTGGGTGGCTGGATTGGCGGGGCATGATTCGGCTTCGACTTCATATTAGCAGCGGGCTTCGGGCTTCGGCTATCGGGCTTCGGGAAAGCGGCTTCGGGTTTCGGCACAGTGGCTTCCGGCTCTGGCTCCGGGTTGGGATTGGGTCGTGCAAGCGAGTACATAGGTCCTTCGCTTTGCTCAGGATGCCAGCGGG
>JGI12635J15846_10002478_pt1 | contig 16155 bp, 18 predicted proteins | sample BlaSpr_A8_OM2_M2_FD_15846 | JGI IMG/M metagenome (IMG submission 15846) | reverse complement strand
TGTTTAATATCGTCAACATGGGGCTACCTGCCAATATCATCGAGGGTACAGGATTTGGCATGATCAGCAAGACGGCGGGAACTTCGCGGCAGGTTCAGTTTTCGCTCAAGCTCATCTATTGAGGCGCGTCCTGCGGCGACACAGGCCTAAAGCCCCCATATCCTTCGCCTCAAGTGCGCTTGAGAGTGACGGGCGATCGGGAATCGCGAACATATTGTGCGACTCTCTGGCGGTTCTCGAGCACCGTACCAACGCTCGTATGCCAATCAACTGGAGCAGTGGTTGTCCCCCCTCTTTTCAGGGCAGCATTTCTCTGCGATAGCGTCCCGAACTAGAGAAAACCCTACGCAGGCTTAAAACCAGCGGCACGATGACCATCGCCGTGGACGCCGACGAAAGAATGCCCATCATCCGGCTGGAATGGTCGGCGATTGCCCCGTAAGCGATTGGCGCAAGACCGCCAGAGGCGATCACTCCGGTATAGAACAACGCAAACGCTCGGCCCGTATTTCCTTTCGGAGCGAGTTCCGGAACGGTGCCATACAGAACCGACGATGTGCCATTCAGGACCATGCCGAGAAGCGGTAGGCATACCAGCATCGCAGTGATCGGCGTGAAACATGTAACTACGATCAGTGCGGCCGTCGCGATTTCAGTTGCAACTACGCTCCCGACCACGCCAATGTGTTGACCGAGCCAGCCACAACTCGCTTTACCCAGCGCTCCACCGGCAAACAATAACGCCAATCCGAGACCAACCGTCGCTGACGATCCCCCATGCGCACGGATGAGAAACGGAAGAAACAGAAGGTAGCCCATTCGCGTTGCTGTATCAAGAACACCGATGGAAAGCAGTACGCCGAAACCGCCACGACTTTCGCGCTCATGCTCGAACTTCTCGGGGATTGAAGCAGGGTCGGTCTCATTCGGCACCAGCGCGAGAAGAACGGATCCGACGAGAATGCCGAGCAGGCCCATCAGCCCAACTACAGTTCGCCAGGGCAATACCGGCAGCAGAAGAGCAACAATTGCGGGAAGAGTGGCTTTCCCCAAGTCTCCGGCAAAGTTGTAGATTCCAAGTGCTCCGCGGGATTCCGAGCCATAACTCTGCGTCACCAGCTCCGAGGCGCGTGGATGTTGCAGGCTTGATCCGGTTCCGGCAAGAACGAGTCCGATGCACAGACCTGAGAATCCGGTGGGCAGTGCCATCGCGAGAAACCCGGCGGCAGCCGCGAAAGTTGATAGCGCGAGGGCCGACCGCGGCTTTAACCAACTGGTAGCGCGATTGGCTGGAACCTGCAGTCCGCCCATCGTACCGTAGTAAAGCGCCCGAACCACGGCAAGCCCCATGTAGGAGAGGCCGAACTGTGCCTGCCACGCTGGCAGAAGCGCATAGAGCTGATCGGTGTAACCATCGTGCAGGATGTGCGTAAGACAAGCGGCAAAAAGACTGCGGCTCTTGCTGCTAGCAGCCGGCCAAGCTAAAAGGTTTTGTAGATTAAACATCAAGGGCTCCCAAGAGACACAAAGTCTATTTCGACTTTGCCCTCTGGGATTTTTGCCCTTGGGTGCGGACCGCATGGTCCTCTGTGACGCTCGGACCGATCTCTGGGATCGGAACCCTAGCCACCAAATTCCGCCGATGGAGATATCCTAATAAATAATTCCAAGCGACACAAGATTTGCGAATTCCGGGATCAACTTAACTGTCGACTTGATTCCGGTTTTGTGAGCACTCTTTCACCGGAGCGGATGGTTCGCGTATGTGTCGCTGGTGTCTCTACAAGGATCCGTCAAAAAACTGCCAGATTATGCGGCTTTTGACAAAAACGTCGATCGAAACCCCTAGGTTTATGCCGCCTCAAAGCCATCCTGTCATCGAGGCGCGTAAACCATTGCTTTTCATAGATTGGTGCTGGTGCCGGGAGGGGGAGTCGAACCCCCAAGACCCGAAGGTCGGCGGATTTTGAGTCCAACTTAGTTCCATTTTCAATAACTTAGATACAGAGTGCGGTGCTTCGCTTTATTGTTGGCTCGGTGACGCTGCGTTACCCGAAGCTCTGATCCTGCAAGGCGTTTCAGTGAGCGAAAAATCCATCTTGCCGTGCTTAGCAAAATCTGTCTCACTCTGTCGGGTTTGCGGGTAGTTACAAAAAATGGGTACAAAATTCTGAGCGGGATTTCGCGATTCTACTTTTTCCCTGCTCCAATCTTTTTCCACCGTAATCGCTGAGCGATCGCGATCTTTTTTCTCGCTGCCGCAGACACGGTGCGCCTCGGCTTGACCGTCTTTGCTCCAGTTTGCTTCAAGCCGGTCTGCTCGGCATCTCTTCGGATTCGAGCGCTGCATTGACCGTTTGCGCCTCCTACAGTGAACGCCGTAGTGACTGTATTGACCGCGACTGCTACCTGTAGTGGAGGGGGTGACTATGCCGGATATTAAGAAGGACTCACCGCAACAGCCATCGAAAGAACGTCGCTCTGAAGATGCCATCAATCAGCAATTGGAAAAAGATGCAGATGAAATGGCGGAAGAGGCGCAGAAGGTCCAGAAACGGAATGAGGAAGGGCAAGGCATTTTTACGAAGTAGATAAGCGACTTCGCGGTACTCCTTCTTCTACGGACGCGACGCACGCTTCGAAATAGCCCAGGGAGCACAATCGAAGGCATGATTTCGTTTGGGGATCGCGCTGGCGTGTTAGCGCTTGCCGGATCTTCGTGCGTTCCTTACTGGCTTCACCGAGGTATTTGGTTTCTTCAGGCTGTCATCCGGTTTTCGTGGCATGTTGTATTCAATGATGAATTGCTTCCCGCATTTCGGGCGTGAGCGCTCGCCAAACTTGATCACATCCATTACGGTCCGGACGATCAGAGGCGCATTGCAATGCGAACAGTTGATGGGAATTTCGGTCAGCGGGAATTTGATGGTTCGTCTTGCGCCGGGCATGGGTGCAATCTTAGCATTGCTTGCATGCTTGGAAGATGACTAGCCTGCGAGCCGGATTGATGTACCGACCGTTTCCTTGAAGTTCCGAGATTATTGGAGCCGCGCAGAACGTGTCGGTTGTGCGGCCTTATATCCCGGCGCTTCCCCTCACGCGAAGAAGGACGCCGCAGATTGATCCACGAAGCCGAGAACGGCTCCGAAAGAGAACAACAACTTCTTGATTTGTTGGAAGCCGTGATGAACGACGATCAGGAAAAAGCTAGAATCAGAACCGCATTGCTGAACGAACGTCAGAATGCGGTCTGCTAATACCGTAAGCTGACGCCACGCCTCCTGCGCCAGAGTTTTGGGTTCATAGAATGCGCACGACAAAAACAATCAACACAATTACGAGAATTGTGCCCACCAAACCGTAACCTAACATGGTCCCTCCTCATCAAAACCTGCGAGTATCGAGTATCTAACCACATTACGCTGAAAGCGATCAGTCTTCGCTGCTCAGTTTTGCTCACCCTGCTGATTCAAGCAACACGAATGCGCGAAGTTTCCGCGCCGGTGAGCCGGTCAAAATAGCACTCCTGATGCACGGTCTTGCCGGTCTCATCGACCTCAAGGTCATTCGTTAAATCTACGGGCTTGTTGCACAGCGCACAGAGGAAATCTGTTGGTTGGTAGGTATTCATGGAGGGGCGTTTCCTGACCGCTTGCAATCAATGTAGGCTCGAAGCGTAAGAGAGTCTGAGCTGTAGTGATCACTGCCGCCAACCGAAGCGGCCTAGCGCTAGTCGTAAAAACAAACAATCACTTTCACCAACAACGGTTTCCTATGAGTAATATCTGCGAACAAGCAGATGCGATCTAAATTGCACAGTTTTTCTTCCCCTTCGGGTCCATACTTTTGTTGTGAAGGATTATCTATGAACGAGTCTAGCATTTACGTCATTGAACAGGATGCATGGTCCACTGTAAGGCGATGTGAAGGGCACTTCCGCCTGACCTACGAACGCGAGTTCCTGCCGCTTCAGAATCTCTGGCGGGATTTTCTGGTCCATTCCGAGGAAACGGGTATAGCCCTTGCTGCTGGGTCCACGGCAGCACATTTTTCTCGCATCGCCACGTTTCAGAGCAATTGAGCAGTGAGCACTTTTAACCAAACTCTAGAATTGTCTGTCTTGCTGAAATCTACATCGGAAAAAGGAGAAACGAAATGAATCAGAGCACGAAGAACGAAGTAAAAGGCAATATGCATGAGGCGAAGGGCACCGTCAAAGAGAAGGTGGGCCAGGTCACCAATAACCCCAACCTGACTGCCCAAGGAAAAAATGAAAAACTCGCGGGCAAAGTTCAAAAGAAAGTGGGGCAGATTGAAAAAGTGTTGGAGAAGTAAGTGAGCGCGAGTGCCGCTCATTGGTAGCATCGTGCTCCGTGTATCGGGTGGAGTAACGACTTCCGCAGCGCTGCGATTTGGTTTAACGAGGAAAGGACGATCCACATGTTGATTCTGATTATCATCTTGGTGTTAGTTTTAGGGGGCGGTGGAGGGTACTACGGCCATAGCCGCTGGGGTTATGGTGGGGGTGCGGGCATAGGCCTGGGCACTATATTATTGATCCTCCTCGTAGCCTACATGTTGGGGGTCTTCCACTGAGGTGAAGCCCGCCACTCGGCGTTGCGCCAGAACCCGTTGCAGGTTTTCGCGGCTCGTCAATAGCTTGTTCCACATACTCGCAGCATTTAGCGCCACCTCGCCATGCTTGAGCGTCCAGGCAAGAACCTATGATGACAATACCGTGAGCAAGCTAACAGTAATCATCAAGAGAAACGCTAGTTACGAAAAAGGTGCATACGGCTTGTCTATTCAGACTGAACCCGGTGGTAGCCCGCACCTACGGCCCATCAATAGTGAAGCGGATCTACTGGCTAAACTTCTCGCATTCGGCGTCACACAATCGAACGCCGACATTATTAAGCACCTAAAGAACAAGCACGATTCAGTGAAAATTGTAGTTGAGGCTGAGGCGAAGCCCGCAACGGCAGTGAGCAATATTGAACAGACCGATTTCGCGGTCTACGGTACGCTGCACCGGACAAGAATGGGCCAAGAGACCCTTACGGCAGCTCTCCCTGGCGGTGTGGCGTGCTCCTCTCTCCGAGGGCGTTGAGCTACGCCGCTTTTTGCTTAACTCGCGTCCCGGCTACGAACACGGCATTGCATTTCGGGCACCGCTGTGAAACTCGCCCGCTGGATTTCATTGGGCAGGATTGAATATCCACAATTCGGGCATAGTGTGTTCAATGATGCCAGGACTCTAGCGAGATTGATTCGGCAGGTTCTCGTCTTCCATCGCCTTAAGCCGCTGCGCCTCGCTGACCTCCATGCCGCCGAACCTTGACTTCCAGCCATAGAACGTCGCCGCGCTGATCCCGGCTTCGCCACCTTCCGCCAAGAACATATCGAGCGCTGGGCAACTCGCCGCGCTAAAGGTACGAAGATCGGCTGGCCGAATGTGTGCGCCAGATTCAAGTTCCACAAACATGTCAATATCGGAACGAGGACTCTTGGTACGGTAGCGTCTCGACCCAAATAGATAGAGAGCCGTGATTTCCGGGAATGCGGTACCAAGCCAGATGGCAAGGTCTTTCATTTTGTATTTTCGCCTCTGTGACCCGTTCAGAGCCTCTCGCTGTAGTTCCCATTTTTGAGCCTTTCTCTCAACAACGCTAAAAGGTTCGGCCTGACTGTCAGGCAGGAGATTCGGTTTTGGCTAAGGCAGGGAATACCATGCACCGCGCCCACTGCCGTGAAGCGCAAGATGTCCTTGAGCCACGAGTTGGCGGAAGTGCTGCTTCAGTGTGTTCCTGCTCGTGTCGGTCAGCTTCACAATGTCGCTGATGGTCACTCTTCCGTGCTCGCGGGCGTGTTCGATGATGCGCAGTGACAGCTCAGGCAGCATTGCAAGGACAATCTTTTCACGTTCAACTTTCTTCGCGAGGCGCTTCATTTGCTGCTGCAATGCGCGGAGGAAAAACAGTAACCAAGGATGCCACTTCGGGGCGTCCGACCGAATGGTCCCTTGGGTCTGGCGAAGGGAGAAATAGTAGCCTTCTTTGCTCTGTTCGATCAGGCTTTCGAGTGAGCTGTACGGGACATAGGAGTAGCCCGCGCGGAGCAACAGGAGAGTCGTCAAGACGCGGCTTAGCCGACCGTTTCCGTCCTGGAACGGATGGATTTCGAGAAGGACCACAGTGAAGATCGCGGTGACCAAAAGCGGATGCAGTTGCCGCGATGAAAAGGCCTCTGAAGCCCAGGCAATGAGTTCAGACATCCGCCGTGGGGTATCAAATGGAGTGGCGGTTTCGAACACGATTCCGGCCTGTTTGCCGGTCTCGTCGAATGCTGCAACATTGTTCGGTTGAGTCTTGTATTTGCCGCGATGATGCGCGTCCTTCTCGCTGTGTTTAAGCAGGTCCCTATGCAGTTGCTTGATGTGGTTTTCGGTGAGCGTGACTTCGGCCCAGGATCGAAAGACCAACTCCATGGTTTCGGCATAACCGGCGACTTCCTGCTCGTCGCGCGTGGCGAAGGATTTGATCTCTAGATTTGAGAGCAGCCGCTCCACTTCGCGGTCGGACAGTTTACTGCCTTCAATGCGAGTCGATGACCCGGTGCTTTCGATGGTGGCGACGCGCCGCAATACTGAGAGGCGCTGTGGAGCCAGGGTGCCAAGAGCCTGCCACGCCCCCTTGAACTCATCGAGTTCGGCGATGATATTCAGGATCTCTGGTGTGATCTGGAGAGTGTTTGCGCGGATCATCACACCCAATAATACACCCAATTACACCCATTTTTGGCGCCCAAAAGCATGCCCAATTACGCCCATTCCGAAATGGCCTTAAACATGTTGGGCTTAGGGCCAGATTCCTTCAATACTTGGTTCTGAAGTGTTGGTAACAAACATGGGGGGGCCGTTGTCGCGATACGACGGTGGTCATGCCACCTTAAGAATCGCGCTGATCGTGGTTCCGGATCCGTCGGATTTTATCTCCAAACTGCCGCCAAGCCGTCTCAGCCGCTCCCGCATTCCAGCAAATCCAACACCACCCCGGCCTAAGTCGATCAGTTCGTGTTGTTTTTCCTCGGGTATACCCTTTCCGAGATCCTGAACCTGAACAGTGAGACGGTTACCTTCGTGATGGAGACGGATTGTAGCCGTGGTACTCCCGGAATGGCGGTGGATGTTGGTCAAACATTCCTGAACGATGCGGAAGATGGCAATCTCCAGTTCGTCCGGCAACCGGCCAAAATCGGTTGGGATTTCGACATCTACCTTAATGTTGCTACGTTCGGAGAAGCCATCCACATACCAGCGAAGGGCGGAGACAAGGCCGGCGATATCGAGTAGTGGTGGATGCAGCAGATGCGAGATGGTGCGAATCTCCCTGGAGACCTGTTCGACCAGTGCAGCATTCTCGGAAACAGCTCTGGCTCCGAGTGAATCGAGCTTTTGCGACTGAGCCTGAACTATGCCAATGTTGATGCTAAGAGCTGCGAGCGTCTGGCCGACGCTATCGTGAAGATCGCTGGCCAATCGTTTGCGCTCGTCGTCCTGCATACTCTGCAGACGCGATGCAAACTCTATCTGCTGCTTTTGTGATGTCAGGTCCGTGACGAGAACTCCGGTTGCTGATTTGTCACGTGACAGTTGACTGAAAGAGAAATTTGCGGGGATCAGGCTCCCGTCAGCGAGTTTTAGGCGCATTTCGCCTTCGCTGGATTCGATCTGATCCTGGTGCAGCAATCTCTGGTAACTGGGCTGATCTTCCGAGGGAAGAAAGTCCTGCAAGAGGCGCCCAATGACGGTCTCCCGCGGCATACCCAACAGTTCAGCCAGGCTGAGGTTGCAGTAAACGATACACCCGCCCGAGTCCAGCATAGCGGCGCCCTGTTGCATTCTCTCAACCAGGGCGCTGTAAGGAAGATCGGAACCTTCCAGCGTATAAACCCGATGGCCTTCGGGCTCCTCGACGACAAATGCGTCCACGGTTCCATACTGGATGGCACGTAAGGTCTGCTCGGCCTCTTCCATTAATTGCCTGCCGCTGAGAATCTCGGGCGGTTCGCTGCTCATATGAACCTCATCAATATAAATGCTCTACTCAACTTCATTCTGCCGCTGCCGCCGGACGGATCTGTAAACCGACCAAGGCCCGTTCCGTATCGCGAAGATCGCCTACGATTTTGCGCAGCGGTTGCGGTAGCTTTCGCACCAGCGTAGGAATGGCCAGGATCTGGTCTCCCGCTGCCAACTGCGGGTGTTTCACCAGGTCCACGACTTCGATATCGTAACGTCCCGCTAAATGCTCCTCGCATATTTTCTTGAGATTGGCAAAAGCGGCCACCGAACGCGGCGTCTGTCCCGCAACGTACAGGCGAAGTTGCCATGTTTCTGGCGTCGGCTCTTGTGTCTCTTCGATCTCTTGCAAACTAAGCGGTTTCTGTTCCTTGGCACTTGCTGACTTTTTCATCTGACTCCTCTAAGCCTCTTTGCAACGCCCCCACCCTTAACCACATCAGCTTGACGGCTACGAGACATGGCTTCGCGGTCCGCCGCAATTATCTCTTCTCGCGACAAGTCCTGCCCACTGAAGGTTTCGGCCTCCGCCTCCTCCAGTTCAAACTCTTTGCGAAGCGCCGCGATACGCGCCTCCAGCACTTCCCGTTTGCGCGTCCGATCACGATCCCTGCGCTCCGCATCCTGCTGGCGCGCCAAGGCAGCAGCCTTCTCTCGCGCTTCCTGCGACAGACGGGAGGACCCCGTGAGCACGCCTTCCGGCCCCACGTACACATCCAACAAGTCGACTCCCTGGGGGGTTAGGAGAAATTCGCGCAACTGGTTGGAGTGTGCCATGCCACGCGATTTCAGAACGTACATGGCTCGGTTGCGCTCGCCATCAAGCTCGATATCACGCATGAAAAGCCAGGTGTCGACGATGGATGAAATCTCAACATCGGTCCTCTCCAACGCCTCTCCACCCGAGGTGAGATTGGTGAGAAAAGCGGTCACTCCCCGTTGCTTCAGGAAATCGATCAGGCGAATGATCATGGTGTGCGCATCGCGCTGGTTGCCCGCCTGTATCAGACTGCCTATGGGATCGAGAACCACCACCTGGGGCTCGAAGTCTTGAACGATCTTGTGAATCAACGCCAGGTGCATTTCCAGTCCATAGAACGTGGCCCGGCTGGAATGAAACTGGAGTAACTTCTTTTTGGTCCACTGCTCCAGATTCAATCCGATGGACCGCATATTGCGAATAATCTGCCCCTGGGATTCTTCGAAGGAGAAATAAAGGCAGCGCTCTCCGCGACTGCAAGCCGCACTCACAAAGCTGGCTGACAAACTAGTCTTGCCTGTTCCGGCAGTTCCTGAAGCTAGGACCGTCGTGCCCCGGTAGAACCCTTCCCCGCCCAGCATGGCGTCCAAGCGGGGAATGCCGCTCGAAATTCGCTCGCCACTCACTTCGTGCTGTAGTCCCAAGGACGTAACCGGCAGAACGCTGAACCCGTCCTCATCGATTAGAAAGGGATACTCGTTCGTGCCGTGAGCCGTCCCCCGATATTTGACAATGCGTAGTCGACGAGTAGAAACCTGGTCCGTCACCCGGTGGTCGAGCAGGATCACGCAATCGGAGACATATTCTTCCAGCCCATGCCGGGTGAGAGCGCCCTCGCCGCGTTCGGCGGTAATGACGGCGGTAACACCCTTGTCTTTGAGCCAGCGAAACAGGCGGCGCAATTCAGCACGCAGAATGCCTTCATTCTGCAATCCCGCAAACAGATTTTCGATAGTATCGAGGACCACACGCCTCGCGCCAACGGCATCGATGGCGGCTCCCAGCCTTATGAAGAGACCCTCCAGATCGTAATCGCCGGTTTCGTCAATCTCGCTGCGCTCTATGCGAACGAAATCAATGACCAGCTTTTTTTCTTTCGCCAACTCATCCAGATCAAAACCAAGCGAGCGTACATTTTGAGTCAGTTCGGGGGCGGTTTCCTCAAACGCCATGAAGACGCCAGGCTCGTTGTATGCCGTCGCCCCGCGAACCAGGAACTCCATCGCCAGCAGAGTCTTGCCCGCGCCGGCACTGCCGCAGATGAGCGTGGGACGTCCGCGTGGAAAACCGCCTCCGGTAATTTCATCGAGACCCTGAATGCCAGTAGGCGCTTTGGGTAGGCTACGATTTCCCTTAACCATCTCAGGCTTCGTCATGCGAATTCCTATTTTGGACCGTTAATTTTTAATGCAGTCTGCGAATCTGGGTGGGGGACGGCAACGATGTTACAAGCAGCATAGCCTACAGATATACCGGTGGGCCCCACATACAGGGTTTACTGTAGACAAAAACTCCAAGCGTGAGCCCAAGGGCGCCGGTGGCAAGAAACCATCGTTCGCGGTTCGGCGGTTCTCGGCGCAATCAGGCTCGTCGACCCCCTGTTCCGGGGTCCGTACGAGTGCATTCCGGCCTGATTAGAAAACTACGCATTCCTAACGCCAAAACGTCGATGAACAGCCCCAATGTTTATACGGGTCAAAACAAGCAGATCGAGCAAGGGATTTCTAACATACCTGTTCGCGAGGCGCATCTACGACTTAAGGCCGACTTTCGCCAGTCGCGCAAGCAGTTGTAAGGCGTCGGATTAACCGTTGCGCACCCACTCAAACATGCCAGCACCCTCTTTTTTGATTGTACTTAGCCAGGGCCCCCTCTGATAGCCTTTCAATTCGGGCGCCGGAGTTGTAGTCTTTGTCTCGCCGAGGCATTCTATCGGCAGTACTTGTCGACGGGCAAACATGAGTCCTTTCAAGAAACTCGGACCGGCGAACTAACGTCTTGGGTCGGAGGTTATCGACGAGTACCGACGCGATGCTATCCGAAAACTTGAGCAAATGCGGGCGGCTCACGCGGAGCAAAATGCCGTCTCCGCTTCCATCAACTAGCGCGGACCTCACCGCGCCGGAAAGAAGCAAGAAGGGCCATCAGCAAACTTGACGCGACGCCCAAAGTGCGACCGGCATGCCGTCGAACACTACTACAGTTTTTCTACAGTCGCAATTTCACCCCAGGAAATGAATCATGGCACTCGCAGGTCTATCAAAACAAACAGCTAAGGTTGGTGCCGGGAGGGGGAGTCGAACCCCCAAGACCCGAAGGTCGGCGGATTTTGAGTCCGCTGCGTCTGCCAGTTCCGCCATCCCGGCTCGGTGGCAAGTGACTGAGAGTAAAGCTTAATTCACTTTTCTCTCGTTGTCACCTGCATCGTTTTTGTTGCCGACTGTGGCTGTTCTATGGCTGTTCTCAGCCTTGACGACCTCTCGTTGGTGTTCCTCGATTTTGGCGGTAGCCATCCTCACCACCTCCATGTCGATGATGTTGTAACGACGATAAACGCTGTCGGTCTTGTGCCCACTGATCAGCATGCCAACCTTTTCTGGGATACCCTCTCTTGACATATTCGGGATGCCAGTCCGGCGTAAATCATGGAACTGTAGCCCGAAGTGTTTCGCCTTTTTCTTGGAGTGGCACATCGCGCACTTTCGGACGTCGCTAACGATTTGCTCGCACTCGCGACACTGAAGCCTACCGAGGCCAGCACGAATGCAAGCGTGCCACCATGCATCCCTGAAGTCTCCTCCATCACGCCATCCTCTGCCGGCGAGGCCTCCGCAATTAAGCCGGCGTTTGTGGGCCCTCAATCTGGACCAGTTCGGACTTCCCACCTTTTCCTGCGCCCACAGAGACTTCTTTACCCTTGGCGTAGATGGGATGACGGCCATGCATTCGATTCCATTCATGCAAGCTTGCTGTCTGGTGCAGGTGCTCCACGATCCTTCGCCAGCGACCTCCGTTATAGGCACAAAAATTGATTTCACCCTCTTGGGTCGCCATAGGAGTAGTCGAATCAGACATCGTGGAAAGATCGTAGTTGAAGAGATCTTGGAACCACATCGCGCTGATCATAGCGAGCTTCCACAACCCGCTATAGGCATAAGCGCGCTGTGACCAGTCCGACCCGCTGCCCGCAACCCTATAAAAGCAGTCTTCAAGTAATTCGCGCAGTTGACTAAAACCAAAACCAGAAGGAGCCTTACCCTGGTCAAAATTTCGCAGCACAGACAGCGATACCATTGCCTTGGTAATCGCCGGCCGTCTCCCACGATCCGTTATCTCCACAAGGTCGCGGAGAAAGCGCTCTACGTCAAAGAACCTCGCCACCGGAACCATCTCCTTTGTTTGGGAATTGATCAGCACCGGGGAGAAGATGCCATGGTCGGGATGTATATCGTTGAATAAACTTCCCAGTTCGGTGTTTGGATGGAGGATGTCGCACAAATGGGCGAATGTTCCGTAGGCAGAGACGGGGAACCAGTCGCGCGACGGTTTCCACCCGAATGAAGTTTGAGCCTGCAAATCGTGCGCGATTTGCGAAACCGGATACCGCCTCGCGTAACGCTCATCAGCGGAAATATCTTCATCTCGGCCGCAGAACATCACCGGCTGAAAGATGATCCCGTGGATCTTCTCGATGTGATCTGCAACGAACCGAATGATGTCGCCAACCCCATCATCATTCAATCCATTCACCACGGTCACCTGAAGCGTCGTTTTCATTCCCGCCGCGGCGATATTCTCCAGGGCGCATCGCTTCACATCCATGTAGTTTCTGATTCCTCGATGGCTATTCTTCTCTTCGGTGACACCATCGAACTGGAGATAAACGCCGTGGAGTCCGGCGGTCTTCGCTCGGACAGCAAAATCTCTTTCTTGAGCAAAGCGAATTCCATTGGTGGCGACATGTAGGCGATGGAAGCCCATGCCCTTGGCATGCCGGACCGCGTCCAGGAATATCGGAGATAGCGTCGCTTCTCCTCCGGAGAACAGAATGTTAATCTCTCGCTGAGGTTTGAAGGACTTTGCTCTTTCAAACACAGCCGTCACATCTTGCATATCCAATTCGTGGACGAAACTGGCGGCGTTGGCGTCCATGTAGCACGGCGAACAGAACATGTTGCAGCGGTTGGTAAGGTCAACGATTAAATATGTACCGCGCCCTGTCCTGATGCTGTTTGCGCCGTGATTGTGAACCATTTCATCGCCGGCACAATTGAAGTCCTTCCCGAACCCGAGGCTCTCCATCCGTTTGAAGAACTCCGGATGATTCGAAAGCACGTCCTCGCACGGACCATGTTTCTCGCAAGCCTTGCGCATGAGAATGCGTCCTGCCTCCTCCACGATCTGCGCTTCGATGATCCCGGGCCGATCCCTGAAATCAGCAAGAGTCGCCTCACCTCTGATCACAGCCTCCACTGCCTCACGATTGCAGTCCGGGCACAGCGACAGAGTGCGCCGCGGAACACCGGTCGCCATTGGAACTCTCTCCCAGCTTCTGAGAAGCGGACTGGGAGCCCAAGACGGCTGCGGAAGTTTGTGGTACGGCAAGATCGAATTGATGTTTCTAGCAAAGGACCATGCGGCACTCGATAACGATCTGGTGAAACTGGCTGGCTGGGCGGACATTAGACACCTCCATTGCGGATTCGCTCAAAGGCGGGAGTACAGAGATCTGCGAAAGCATGGGAAAACCCTGCAGAGAAGTGGTTCGGATATTTTACATTGGAATGTTGCCTTTGCAAGCAGGGAAAGGGCGGGGAGGACGGGGACTTTCGTTTTTGCCTAGTGCCTCGCCCTCCTCGTTAGCTTACGATCAGGCCGTAAGATATAGCTCCTCCAAGGCAAGGCGGACGGATGAATCTCTTCGACGAAATATCATCATGGCCAAGTCTGCACGTTCGACACGAAGCTGCTCCGTTGCTTCGAGAGCGGGAGCCATAGCTCTGAACGATGCTCAACGGAGCGTCAGTCGAATCGTTGTACGATCTACCGCGAGGTCGCCGCCGAGATTCTCATGCAAAAGCCGATCGACGATGTCTTGCACCTTTATGAGCGCGTAAACCGCCGGATTCAGCAGATTCATCTTTCGGTCGTGCCAGGTAGTAAAGATCGTTAATCGCAACCGCGGCTCCAAACTTAGGCTGTTGCGAGGGTTCGAGGGCTTTGAAACTCTGCGAAAGGATGAGGTCGGCTTCGGCACCCATAAATTGGGTGTGCCAGTTCCAGCCGAAGGGCCTGGGGAATTCTGAATCTCAAAGTAGTCATGAATGGGGGCGGGCTGGTTCGCGAAGTCTCAACCCTATTTGCCTCATTTGAATTCCTCGCAGAAAGTGGAACGTGAACCGCCATGATGAACCGGTTTTCGAACGGCGACGGATACAGCGCTTCACCCCGGCCGGTTTTGGTGCGCGCCGCAAGGAGCGGAATAATGGCGATCTTCTTATCTTTGTCATCCGAACAGCGTCCTCTAAGATGTCTACTAATTTTCAGCGCGACGCTTTGTGGCGCCGCGCTTCTGACTGTCGGGCGAACGTCTCACCCACCTCACCGAGGGGCGAGGACGCCCTCGAGACGGCCGGCAAGATGCCTGCGCTACTTAGGCGAGATTGCGGGAACGTTCACTGGCGGTTGTTACGCGAGGTTGTTACAGACTTACTAGGAGACTAACCTTGACTACTAACTGCCAGGGTTAGCCATCATTAGCGCGAACAAGGCGGGCAGATAGATGATCGTGGCCTGTAGTAAGCGCCTGGCCGACGGCTTCGAGGCTGAGGCTGTAGCGGGCAATTGCAGGTTTGCCATTCCCATCGACACGCGGAAGAGCCCGGCGCCCATCAGGATGGCTCCGACGAAGTATATGCGTCCAGCCATTCCCATCGCGACCGGCAACAGACTCACTGGAATGAGCGCTGCTGAATAAGCCAGAATCCGCCATACTGTTGATTTTCCGTCAGAATCCACAACGGGCAACATGCGGATGTCACCTTGCGCATAGTCCTCGCGATAGAGCCACGCGATCGAGAGGAAATGTGGAAACTGCCACACGAACATGATAGCGAAAAGAATCAGGGTTTCGACTTCGAGTTTTCCTCGCACCGCCGTCCAGCCGAGCACCACCGGCATCGCGCCGGGGAATGCGCCCACAAAAGTGCAGATGGGAGACACTTTTTTCAATGGAGTGTAGGCTGCGAGATACACCAGCGAAGTTAAGAACACTAATAACCCAGTTAGTAAGTTGGCATAGATGGCGAGATAGATCGAACCACCGAGAGTTAGCGTCAGCCCTACCGAAGCCGCATGCGCCAGGCTCATTCGTCCGGACGGTATGGGGCGGAGAGCGGTGCGGCGCATCCTCGCATCCACGTTCGATTCGAGAACTTCGTTCAGTGCGGCCGTTCCACTCGAAACCAGGGCCACGCCCAAGAGTGCATGAAAGAGGCCTAACGACCACGAAGAGACGCCCGATCGGTGCGCGCCGAAGAAGTAGCCGCACCACGCCGTAAGCACAATCAGTGTAGTAATGCGCGCCTTGGTCAATTCGGCGTAGTCGCGCAGCCGAGCCACAAATTTTTGCAACATGAACCCCACACTCGCGGGCTTGACTCTTCCGCCTTAACTCAGCGGCTTAGCGCAAACCAGTCAGTTTTGAAATCGTTTTCAAACCATCCCTGCGGAAACTACGTTAAGAGACAGCATTCGTATCGCGCCCCGAATTCGATGTCAAGACAAAATTAAAAATGCCAGCACATTGTTTGAAACGCCGCCCTATCACGATGCTCCCACTAAAGGCGTTTGTTGGCAACTCGGGAGTCGAGGGCGTTTGACTACTGACCACCGCCCGGATTGGAAACGTTAAATGTTTCCGGTGGATCGAAATAGCATTGGTGCCAAAGGGCTGCGTCCGAGAGCGAGCCCGCCTTCCACCGCTGAACCGTCGGCAGAGTTGCGGCGATCATGCCGCCATCGACCGAATCGAAGATTAACACCACGCCGGCGAATTCCTGCGGTTTCGCCGCCAGCTCTGAATAATTCTTATCGAGCAATGACTTGGCGAATTCGAGCTTGGCTTGCGCGCCGCTGTTCTTCTCGTCCTCCTGGATTTTTTGCACCGAGACAATTTTCACATTCTTGCCGCGCAGCGGCTCCCAGTCTCCGGGAAACGGCCCGGTTTCTTCGCGCGTTACCTGAAAGAGCTCAGCGGCGACGGGAGCAGCATGGCCTCGATTCAACGGAATGTCAGAAATTCCCTCCGGCATTT
>JGI12635J15846_10002475_pt1 | contig 16156 bp, 18 predicted proteins | sample BlaSpr_A8_OM2_M2_FD_15846 | JGI IMG/M metagenome (IMG submission 15846) | reverse complement strand
CGTGTTCGACATGAAGAAGGCAGCGTCAACCGCCGACAAATTTGCAGCAGACGGGTCAAAGTATTGTCACTGGGGCCTCGTGTCGCTTGATGCATCCGACTTGGACCTGGTCGTTTCCCGGTTCCTCTTGAATCGTGGGTCGGTCGTTCCTGCCGACATTTCAGCGTCTAAGATGTGGCACGTCGATTTCATAGCTGGTGACCTTATCAATCAGCTGGAGATGGGGCTGCAAGAGTGCAATGTTGGAGTACGAATCAATAGTGGCGCTCGCGACGTAGCCGTCGCGAGCAAGCCTGTGCTGTTGAAGTTCATCGATGCGAGGCAAAGGTTCGACCGCCTAGCTTACGAACAGACGGCGTGGCAGGAGAGAAAACGCGCCATGCCCGGCGATGGTGACGAAAATTTGCGCGTACCAGCAGTTGATGCAAGTGACATTCTTGGCGCGTCGCTGGAGGTCAGGGAAGCATGGGAGAGTGCGAACAAAGCGATACTTAAAGCAGCCACGACTAAGGAATGCTCTCGCTTTGATTCTTCAGGCCTCGCAGAGGAGCCTGTTGAGATGAACAAACTGATTGACCGGCTGTCTCGTCTCACGCGCGCTGGCAGCTACAACCTTCCTGCGGCTGACATGTGGTTGGCTGCCATGACAGCTGAAAATCAGAAGTTCACGTTGTTACTTCCACTTGAGGCTTGTGCCTATTATTCGCTGGATAAAAAGAAAGCGGCGAAGGTCGCTACTGAGTCGCTTGACTCATATCATCGCCTGAGGGCGGCACTAGCTAAGTTCAATGCGCTCGCACTCAAGCAAACGGAATGGGAAGAGCAGGTCGTCCAGAAACAGACGATCATCTAGGAGCAGTGAGCGGGAGTCGACAGGTGGTCCATTCAAGCCTGGTTTTGGCTTGAGTGGGGCAGTTCAGAGCCGGACGAAGTCTTCCGCCGCTCTTTCGCGTTTTCGTGTCGTCCATTTCGACTCAATCTCGTCCCTCCCTCACAGCCGATTTCTGGTTTTGGATCACTTCTAACATCCCCACTCAAGCCAAAACCGGGCTTGAGTGGGCCACCCGTCACCCGTCGTATATTATTGCCCCAACAATCTATGAATTCTTCGAGCGAGACGGTGGTGCGTTCGTCAGCTAGTGACCGTGTGCTGGTAATCATGGCGAAGGCACCGAGGCCGGGCGCGGTGAAGACCCGCCTGGCGCCTAGCCTTTCTCCCGCAGCTGTTACTGCTTTCTATCGCTGTCTTCTGGACGACACGCTGGCGCTGGTGCGGTCATTGAGCGATATGGAAGTTGCCATCATGTGCCCGGACACCGACGTAAACGAGTTGGCGCAGTTGGCAGGCAGTGACGCGAGCATAGTTGCCCAGAAAGGAGAAGGCCTTGCCGCAGGCCTTACTTCGGTGTTTGCGCACTTCGCAGAGGGTCGCCAACGACGCGTGATTGCCTTCAACAGCGACAGCCCACACCTGCCGCGTTCTGTTCTCGAAGCAGCGTTCGAAACGTTGGCCGCACATGACGTGGTCGTGGGACCAACACACGACGGAGGCTACTATCTCGTCGGGGCAAAGGCTTCGCATCCTACGCTTTTCGCAGGCGACGGAATGGGCACCAACAGTGCGCTGGAGAGGCTCCTATCGCGCGCACGAACTCTTGAGCTATCCGTAGGTTTCGCAGCTCCTTTTTACGATATTGATGTGGCTGACGACCTGACTCGATTGGCGGCGGAGTTGCGGCTGGCTCCCGCGAGGGCGCCACGCACGGCTGCTTGGCTCAAAGACTGGGAGAGATTATGTGGACCGGGCACTCCTGCCCGCTCTGCTCGCGGCGACAAGAGCTAGCGGGCAGGAGTGCCCGCTCCACATAGAAACTGGAGAATTTTGAAGATCACCCCCGAGTGGAGAGTGTACATATTCGGCGCCACGTTGTGCGTGGCGCTAACGATCTGCTCGCGCAGCTTCAGCGACAGGGGCGGGCCGTACTTCATGGCGTCTTTGACGCTTGCGGGAATCGCGTACCTCTTGGCGATCCGTGAGTTCTTTCGCGGGCGGGGCGCCCGCGCCACACCAGAATTTTCCCGGCGCGTTGTCGTTATTGGGCTCGTCCTGGCTGCTGTGTGGCACATTGAATTTCTTCGGCAGCCCGCGGGCCCCGATGATGATATCCATCGATATGTCTGGGATGGCCGCCTGCAGCGTCTCGGCTACAACCCCTATCTTGTCGTTCCCAGCGATCCTGCCGTGAAGGGGCTGCATACCGCGGAAACCCAGAACTTGAACAACCCGGATCTGCCGAGCCCGTATCCTGCAGGAGCGCAGCTTGTTTTCCGCGGAGTGACCGCGATTCACGAATCTACATTTGCACTGAAAGTAGCATTCGTAGTTTGCGAGCTCGCGATTATTTTAGTGTTGCTCGATCTCCTGCGTCGTAAGCAGGGAGCGCACCTGGTTCTGGCATTCGCCTGGAACCCATTGTTGGCCATTGAGGTGGCGGGAAGCGGTCACGTCGACATTGTTGGCGCGCTATTGTTGCTGGTGTCCGCCGCTGCGCTAGTGCGCCGATGGCGGGCGACAGCCGCCGTCGCACTCGGGCTAGCGATAGCAGTGAAATTGCTGCCGGTCGTACTCTTGCCGCTCTACTGGAAGCGGGTTCGCATTCGCGACGCGGCGCTGGCGGCAGCCGTAGTCGGACTCCTGTACGTGCCATTTCTTAATCACGGCCGCATTCCGATCGGCTCGCTTGGTACGTATGTGCAGAGTTTCCGCTTTAATGGTCCCGTGTTTGCGGCACTCGATCGAGTGGCGCCTCCGGAGTTGCTGGTTGGGCTGGCAGTGCTCGTCGGATTAGCGACTGCAACCTGGCTAAGAAGAGCGGCGCCTGAGACTTCTCCGGACCTATTTGCCTGGCCCATGTTTGCTTGGCCCATGGCAGCATCTCTTTTGTGTGCACCCGTCGTATTCCCGTGGTATCTTCTCTGGCTGTTGCCATTTCTGACGTCGGCCTCGACGCTGCTGATCATCATTTGGACGGTGAGCATTATCCCCACTTACGTCATGTGGCACTGGCGCGCACTTGGGCGTCCGTGGGGATCGCTTCCCGCTTGGGTGATGATGCTGGAATACGGATGCGTGGCCGCAGCCAGTGCCATAATTGCGTTGCGCCGGCTCCTGCGCCCGGCGTCACCGCGATAACCAAACGGACAAGTTCAATCACGCCTGGTGGCCCAACACGCAATTTCTGTATCCGGAAATCAGGGAGTTTCATCCAACGCAGCATCTGTTCAATTCACCGAGGAGCGAAGTCTATGCGAAATGCCCGCCGTTTCACCGTGATGGGTTTTCTGCTTTGCGGAATGCTGGTTCTTGGTCCGAACTCGTGGGCGCAAGAGCGCTCGCCAATTCTCGAACAAGTCGCCAAGACTTTCGGGGTCGATTCGTGGGACAAAGTTGAGGCCATCCGCTACACCTGGAACGGAGAGATTACCGGACTCTTCAAAGCTGCTCACAAGTGGGAGTGGGAGCCTAAGACCGGCAAGGTCACTTTTGAAGGGACGGATAAAGACGGTAAGCCGGTCAACGTCTCGTATGTACGCACCGACCTCAGCAGCCAATCCGACGCGGTGAAAACTCAGATCGACCCAAGTTTCATCAACGACAACTATTGGGCTCTGTTCCCCTTCCATGCTTACTGGGACAAGAGCGCCAGCGCGATCGATCAGGGCAAGTTTAACCTGCCCGTGGGCCCCGGCATGGCCGAGCTAATCCCGGTGAAGTATCCTGCGGATGTGGGTTACACACCCGGTGACACCTGGGATCTTTACGTCGGCAAAGACAACCGCGTCGTGTACTTTGACTACCACCGCGGCGGAGCCAAGCCGCCGAGTCGCGTCTTCGCAACGTGGGCAGGCTACAAAAAAGCCGGTCCAATTCTGTTCTCAACCGAGCATCGCGGCACCGCCGACGGCAAGCCCTTGCACATCTTCCTTTCTGGCGTTGCAGTCAAGTTGACGGGATCAGATACGTGGATGGACGCGAAATAAGGGGGGGCTTATTTCAACAGTGGATGTTGTTGGGTGTGCATCAGGCTACCTGGCAACCACGACGGTGGTGCAGGAACTTCTCATTTTGGGCAAATCGCGATTTGCGGCCATGCGGAGTTCGAGTCGTGGGCGCTCGCCCCGAATGATCGGACAATAACAATCAGGCTGTAGAAGTGCGCCTTGCAAGCGTCGCCGTCCGGCACATCCGCCGTGACACGACTCGCGGAACTCGCAATCATTACAGGCTTGAGGAAGTGTCCGTGCCTGCTCGAAGGGTGTTGAGCTCAGAATGTTGGCGCCTGCAGAGATCAGGTCTGAAAGCGGCTCCCCCGATCCTGGCCAATAAACACAGGGTTGTGTCGTGGCTCTTGGTGTCACTCGTACGGTGCTCACGCCACAACCGGCTCGGAGCGGTGGGAGTCCCGCCATCGCGCGAACCAGCGGCTCCCCAATAGCAATTACGTCGGTCTCCTCAAAGAGGCGCCGGAACCCTTCCCAGTACTCTTCGTAGCTGAGGGCATAAACGTCCGATCGCACGGCTTGGTACACATTCACTCGCAAAGGAGCGTCAAACTGTTTAGCTACTCGCGCCACATCCGCCAGACGCAGGTAGTTCGACTTCATCATGACGGCGATGATGGTTACAGGAATATCCAGCTTCCGACACCGTTCTGCCTGCTGGTGGATGAGTGCCCAATTGCCATGCCCGCGCTGTGCATCCTGTTCCGTCTGCGTGGCGTAATCGAGAGAGAACTCGATGTCGTGGAAGGCTCGCAGCTCCTTGTCTTCCAGAACAGCAACACTATGACCATTGGAAGTGATGGTGAGCTTGACCGGTTTCGTCTGCAGGTAGGCCAGTATTGCCTTGAAGTCGGGATGCATGCCGTTCTCACCGGTGCCGAGATTCACCGAGCGCACGGATAGGCGTTCCATGACTGCCTTCACTTGATCCAGGGAAAGACGATCCGTGCGAGTTGGATCGCGGTAGCAGAAGGCGCAGGCGAGATTACACTCGTTGGTTAGGCCGAGCCCAAGCGCAATACCGGCATCAGGTGTCAGGCGAGATCCAGACGACGAAGATTGGGCGATGACGTTGTTCATGCGCCGTCCTTCATTTTCGAACCTGCGGAATGTGCAAGGAGGTGCGTGTAGCGGGCGATGGCGGCAAACTCCGGTCGCCTGCCCAGCTTGCGCTCTAGCTCGAAAATCCGTTCATACTCATCCTGTCGGGAAATCCTTGGCGGCAAGTAATCCGACAGGACCCGTACACCACGCTCGGCAATGACCGCGAATGACTCTCCTACCAGCATGGCTTTTAGGCTCTCTGCCGTAAATAGCCGCACTTTACCTCCATACAGTGACTCATCTCCCCACTCAGCTGTGAGGCTACGCTCTGTTGCGGCCAAGTCGCCGTTTAGTAGCGCGGCTTTCAAGACCTCACCCGGCTGGTTGCGCACCAAGGCTGAGATTATGCCGGACGAATCTCGCAAGGTGCGAGCCGCACTGCGCAACACAGACCGCGGGTCATCCACAAATTCCAGGACGTTGTGGCAAAGAACTAGATCGAACGCTCCGGTGTCGAACAAGGTTGCCAATTGGGCGGCGTCGCCGACCTTCAGTGTGATTCTCTCGGTAACTCCTGCTTCCTGGGCGGCATGGTTCGCAAAATCCAGCATCGGTGGAGACGGATCCAGCAACGTGACATGAAGGCCGAGTCGCGCCAAGCGCACCGCGATGGCGCCGGTACCGCTCCCAAGATCCAGGGCGTGCAAAGACCGTGGGTCCTGCGGCAGAAGGTCCTGCAAGCTGGCAAAGGCTAGATCGAGGCGCAGCCGGCCCTCGGGCGTCTCGAGGTAGGCGGCATACTTCGCCGCCCCGGTCCCGAACCGTTCGAAGTCATCATTGGCGGTCATTTCCTTCATGCGCCACTCAGGCGAATCGCTCCGATCGAGTCGCAGGCGAGTACCAAAGCGTATATCGAAAGGATTAGGAACGACAAGTCTTTGTGCAAGTCGACTTAGGGCAAGTGATCGTATTTTGGTGGCGGTGGACGATCAATTCGAAAATTAAACGCCGCGGTAGCACAGGCTGATGAGACTGCGCTAGTTCCAGGGTCGCAGCTCGCGTCAAGCGAATTTTTTCGGAACACTCTGTTGATGATGGAGTGCAGGATTGGCTAACGGTCTCCGCCGTCTGTTGACGTGACAGTTCGCCTGGCCGATGGCGCATAATGCGGCGACTACAGAGCCAACAATACAGAACGCGATCACTAAAATCAGAGCCACGAAGAACAGCGCGCTCAAAAACTCAATTGGGGTTTCCAAAATTCGTACCTCGTCCCGCCTCAGTGGCCTTGAGAAACTCGATGTTCGGTTTGAGAGAGTATCTCGTGAAGCGCTGTATTCCGAAGCGCCCCGTTGCCGACATGGATGGGCTTGCGTAGGCCATCGTTATTCATCTGCTTTCTTTACCCCTATTCACCGGACAAAAGCCGTCGCGGAAAGCAGTGTCACCAGAACGACGCCGATAAGAAATCGTTTCTGCACAATGAGCTCTATGTTTCCTATTCCGAGTTTCTGTGTGCCGATCCATCTGTATGGATGCTTGTCGAAGCAAGGAGAACGTCAAGACTCGTAACGATTGCGTAAAGTTTGGAAAAGTTACGACAACTTCGACGGAGGCCTCCCATTGGCAGCAGTCTGGATCGGAATGTTCCGCGCGCCGACCTTTCGGAGTAGGCAAGGAGCCCCCGCCTTCCCAAGGCTGAAATGTCCGTGCTCTCGTTACGGGAGCAAAGTCAGAGACCATCGCATCCGCGACGAGAGTTGTTGCTGCAGAAGACATCGATGCATTCAAGGGGGACTCGCCATCTTCGAATGAATTCAGCCTGGGCGGTTGGCCTAGCTATGCACATGTGGTCGCCTTCGGCGCCGGTGTAGGTTTCTTCGCTCTGTCGTTTCTTGTTCTTGCGATTATTCCCGGAAAAGAACTGGAAGATGAGATCAAACAGGTGGCTCCAGTTACCATGGCAAAGCTCACCGCCTCCGAACAAAGAGGCCGAGTCATCTTCGGACACGAAGGCTGCGCCTACTGTCATACGCAGCAGGTCCGATCTCTGGCCGAGGATGTGCGCCGCTTCGGAGCTCCGACCGAACCGTGGGAGACGAAATACGATTATCCGCAGCTTTGGGGCACTCGACGCATCGGGCCGGATTTGTCACGCGAATTCAATCTTCGTCCGCGCGACTGGCAACTCACTCATCTCTATAATCCTCGCCTTGTGGTGAGGGATTCCATCATGCCGCCGTATCCGTGGCTATTTGATGCGCTCCAAACCAGCCCACAGAGGAAGGATTAGATCTGCTGGCCTATATTCAATCGCTTGGCCGCGCTCGACAACTCTCCGGTTTTGACCGGCCGACGCAGGTGTCAAGCATCGTGCCCGAGGCAGCGGACATGTCGATGGCGAGCGAGCCTTCCGCCAGAGCCACTCCTCCTGCCGTTCCGATTGCCATGATGGGAGGATACAGCGTAAGCGCACCCGTACTGCATCCTGCGTCGGATCCGAACGACTTGCAGGAAGAAGTGATCCGCGGTGAAACGCTTTTCGCCGCGAATTGTGCTTCGTGTCATGGACCCGCCGGCGGGGGTGATGGCAACGCTTCGGCAGGTCTATTGCCGAAACCGGCAAACCTGACTGCTGCCCGCTTCTCCGACGAACGACTGAGTAGCGTGCTGTGGAATGGAGTGGTTGGATCTGCCATGCCGCCGTGGCGCCAGCTGCCCACTGAAGACTTGCTCGCTCTTGTCGCCTATATCCAGAGCTTGCATCTTCCAAGCGCTGCGCCATCGACACAAGAACCTGCGAGTTTGACCGTCGGGAAATTCCTTTTTTCAGCGAACTGCGCCAGCTGTCACGGCGACGCAGGCGAGGGCAATGGACCTGCAGCCGGCGCTCTCGCTCCAGCACCAACAAACTTTCATCTTAAGAAGCCTACGCAGGAAAGGGCGTGGGATGTTTTGGAAAATGGCGTGCCAGGAACGGCAATGCCGCCTTGGCGGAGTCAACTCAATGCAGATGAGCGGCGCGCGCTGGTCGCGTTCGTGCGTTCTCTATATGGCCCGCCGCAGGAGAACTCACGACAATGATCAACTTCATTGTGATTGCAGTTTCAACTATTATGTTCGTCCTGCTTCTGGTCTGGTGGCGATGGCCCGCTTTCCGCGTTTGGATTGAGGCGCCGAAATATACAATGCTCCAGCAGGAACGACGCTTCGACGATCAAGCGAAGGGAACCGACACCACGAGCGAAGTCCAGGCCGATGGCGGGCACCCACAGGTCTGATAGCTTCAGGTTTCTCCTCATGAAGGTTGCGATAGACTGTTTCGTTTCCCTGTAATGAGGCTAGCCACTCTTGCTTGAAAACTTCCGAATCCGAGTCTTTCGAACGGTTGCGCATCATTTGAACTTCAGTCGCGCGGCTGAGGAGTTGTTGTTAACGCAGCCCGCGGTCACACAGCAAGTGAGGGCGCATTGCGGTTGGCCCGGCAGCATCTGAGGCTCCCCTTCCGGCCAAACCCATTTGCTTTGAGTTTGACGCCGTTTCTAGCGATGACCTCCTCCGCCGGCGTGGCCGCGCCCATCCCGCATCTCGTTTCCGTGGAAATGATTGAAGGGCTTGTCTCCGCGTTCCGGATGTGGACCAACGTAGCCGTGATGCGGATCAAAGCGGTTATCAACGTTGCCGTGGAAGTCGTGAGGACCGTGGAACCAAGGGCCGGCTCCGATGAACACGCCGCCCGTAAACCACTCGGGCCCATAGTACCCGTACGGGGCGCAATTGTATGGGGCGTAGTCGTAGTAGCCATACGGGCACGCCGGCTCCGTTCCGATATTGATGGAGACCTGCGCCGCTACAAAGTTCGGAATGCTCAGCAAAGCGGCAAGCAGGGCAGGAAGGGCAAGTAATTTCCAATAGCGCATGTATTCCTCCTCGGTGTCAAGAAAAGCAAACCATTTGCCAAAGCTGTATTGACCGCGAGAGGCTCAAAACCATGGCAACAAAAGGGCGAACATAGAAGACACATCAATGATCGGTCAGGTCTTGGACTGACTACGGGCTGACGGGTGTCGAAAGAGGGACGCAGCACAGCAGACCCTACCTGGGATCACAGCCATCTTTATCTTTCCTGCATTGAATATTGTTTTGGCATTCAATCAGTTGCCCGCGATCTTTTGCTCCGCCCATGTTTGGCATTCCTGATGCATATGTATGGTTGTGAGTGCGGCGTTCCAGTCAGAATGGCAAGCCCAAGACAAACGAGAACTTTGGGTCCAGGGACAACAATCCGAGATGCAGATTATCGGCGGCGGAGAAACATTCGCTGTCAGCCAAGAGTTCTGGCCAGCCGTAATAGCTGAGCCGAAGCTAGAAGCGTTCATGGTAAGGCCCCGTCGCTGCAGCGGGAACTGCTCTCAAAGTGTGAGGTGATCAAAAAGCGAGCATAAAACGGAGAGGAAACATCGATTCTGTCGATGTTGTTTCTTTCTGGAGCAGCAGTGGGGAACTGGAATGCGGTGAGGTTATGGAAGGTTCGAGATGTCGCAAGCGTTGGTAGATTTGATGGCAGAGCAGGACCGCGACGCGCCGCCAAATAGGGCAAAGTTGGAAGTCCGACGCTCGCAACGCCTGCCAGAGTTGGATGCGCTGCGGGGGCTCATGTTGACGTTGATGACGTTGGCGCATCTGCCGACGCAGGCTCAAGTCATCACAAACCAGCAGCTCGGATTTGTCTCGGAGGCCGAAGGGTTTGTCTTCCTTTCCGCATTTTTAACCGGTCGTATTTTCGGACGTATGGCAAATGAATCTGGCTTTCCGACGGTTCTCAGGCGCCTTTGGACGCGTGCGTTTAGACTTTACGGTTATCACCTTTTTCTTCTGGGCATAGCATTTACAGTGGTCGCCACAATCGCCATACATACCAAGCGCCCTGGCTTAGAAGGTCTTCTCGATTTCTACCTGGCGCATCCGTTCCATGCGGTATGGAGCTCGATCGTGCTGGTTTACTGCCCGCCGCTGCTCGACATTCTGCCGATGTACATCATTTTTCTGTTGGCCACGCCCATCGCGCTTTACTTGGGACGCTGGAACTGGAAGCTAGCTCTTATTCCGAGCGGCTTAGTCTGGCTCCTGGCACAGTTTGGTCTAAGAACAGCGATTTACGCACGAATGGTCGAATTGGCAGGGGTGCGAATACCGTTGAACGAGATGGGGGCATTTGACTTGCTCGCGTGGCAGTTCTTGTGGGCGGTTGGCCTGTGGATTGGGAGTGGCTCTGCGGGTAGCTCATTCAAAGTGCTGACTTCCAAGATAAGTGTGATTGCCGCACTACTCGTGGCAGCTTCAATTTTGTTGGTTCGTCACCCGATTTTGCACACACAGCTCGACGGTTTGCCATGGGCGGGATTCATTGACAAATGGCATCTGGGGGCTTTGCGGCTGCTGGACTTTTCATCGTTAGCGATTCTATTTGTCGTTAGCAGATCATGGCTGGCACGCTGGCTGACGATCTCGCCTCTGGTCGTGCTGGGCAAAGCATCGCTGGAAGTGTTCTGTGCGCATCTGCTGTTCTGCTTCGTTGCGCTCTCTCTTGTGAAGGATGGAACGTTGCCAGTATGGATGCAGTTGGTCTTGATCGCTACTAGTTTTATGGGCCTTTATACCGTGGCTAGATTATCCATGCATTCCCGCTTTGCCTGATGCTGTCGATGATCCAGCAACCCCCGTTCCAGTGCCACAAGCCCGAATCGTAGATCTGGCGAGATGATTGCAAGAGACGTACATAGCAATAGAAGAATTGGTGCAGCCCTGCGGAACAAATTTCCTGTTGAGGAGAATGACTGATGATTGAGGGTCTAACCGGTACTCACGCTGATTGGGTTGTGGGGATCGCTCGCATCTTTTGGGAATCATATTCTTCGGCCACGGTGCTCAGAAAATGCTGGGATGGTATGGCGGACCCGGTCTTGCCAGCAGCATGCGCGCATTCACTGAACACCTGCACCTTCCGTCAACTCTGGCCTTTCTCGTGATCGCCGGGGAATTGTTCAGTGGGATCGGACTCATCGTCGGGCTGTTCAGCAGAATCGCTGCACTCGTCATCGCGCTCACCATGGTGGGCGCTATTGCAACTGTTCATTTCCGATTCGGACTCTTTTTGAACTGGTTCGGAAATCAGAAGGGACACGGGATTGAGTACCACCTGCTGGCGATCGCTCTGGCGTTGGTAGTGGTAGTCAAGGGCGCGGGAGCGTTCTCGGTGGACCGTCTAGTTTACAAACATACTTCGGGAGTGGAACAGTCCGTAGCCGGCAGAACCCAATGACTGTAGTGGGCCAGCTTCAGCCTTTTGTTGCTTCGTAATATTGAGTCAGGGTCCATTCCCTCCGCTCGACCGCGCTTGCACCGCCATTCCGACCAGCGTTGCTATCAGGATCGAGGGATAGAGTTGCCCAATCAGTGCTTCCGCCATCGCCAGCGATCGTGCCACGCGATGTATTGGATAAGCGTCACCATAAGTCACGCTGGTAAGCGTTGAGAAGCTGAAGTAGATCAAAGGGCGCGGCTCACCGGTCAGATGTTCGGCAATCGCAGATTGGAAATGGATCGCATCGGGACGTTCTTCCAGAAGCAACTGATATCCGAAGGCCCAAGTCAGCCCGATGAGCAAGTAGGCGGCGACCCCACCCATCACGCGATGAACGCTAATCGGGCCTGGACGAAATGTGTGGCGCAGGGTCATAACTACCAGGATGGCCAGCCCTGATACCTTCAGGGCCGTATTCCAGCCGACGTGGGCAAGCGACGGATTGACATCCACGATTAGATCCGCTACGAGCTCAAGGACCGTCAGAGCAACGACGAAATACATGAGAGCTCTCTGCCGAATGGTCGCAACCGCGCCGGAAAAGAGCATGAAGGCGAAAACCATGTCTAGTCCGATTCGCCCGGACCGTGACAGACGAATCATCGGAACAAAAATAGCGATGAGCACGAGAAACGCGAGGAAGAAACTTAGTCCTCGGTCCTCGACCCAGAAGGGAAACAGCGATGTCTCCGTCGGTTTCGGCATTGCCTGATTTGCCCGTGCTGGCATGGTTCTCAAACAGATTGCCCTCACGCATTGTGGGACAGTAGCGGGAGAAAGCCTCAGCCCACAATGGTGATCGAGCGGGAGCGAATCGTGTATTTACCTTATATCGCCAGATGCCAACCCGAACCGGTGCGGGCTTTCATCTGTAGGGCGACCGTCGTGGTTTCGGGCCCGAGGTCTTTTTCGAACACCGTCCCCCTCTGGGTTACTACGAAAGTCTTGATCCCTGATGATTGGTACTCCGCAGGATACGCGACTAAAGTCAGGCCTTTCGAGCGGTTGCCGGGGCTACTCACACCGGATGCAGGATTCTGTCCCGCGATTCGGAAGTGGTATCCATGAAAGAGATTGGAATCTTTGTTGTCAGCATTGGCCGCGGCGCCAGAGGCCAGGCTCTCGGCGAATTTGGTGATTGGGTCTTCGCTATCCGCCTTGGAATTGGCTGCATTCTTTGCCAACGCGAATTCCTGACACACTTGAATGGCAGTGGCCTCATTCTCTCCAATTCTGCGGAACAGGATCTCTTGTTTGCCACGATCAGAATCGAAGTACCATTCGCCGTTCTTAGAGGCCAATGGAATTGGGAAGGGCCAGTTTTCCGCGCCGATGTACAGCACCGTGCTTCCGTCGACTTCATGGACCAGACGGTGCATCTCCTGATATTTCTTACTAAACTGCTCGCGTTCCAGTTTGTCTTCGACTTCGTCGCTTGAGGAGGTCACTTCTTTTCCTGCTCTCAGGATCGCTTCCAGGGCCTGCTCATCCTGCTTTTGCGTCGCTTCGAAGAGAGCGTTAGCGGCATCCCCAGCGGACGCGAACGTCTTTGGCTGCGCCTCCTGAGCGAAGCTCGACTTGGCAAAGCCCACCGCAAGCAGCAAGCTCAATAAAAACAAAACAAGGACGGCGGATGCGAACCTGTAGGCAAGTCTCACAGTAAATGTTTCAAGTGCTTCCAGCTTCATATTGTTCGTGCGCATGAGTTATTTCTCCATATCATCCGTTGCGTTTAGGAATTTGAATCGAACTACCGGTGACCGCCGCCGCCGTGACCACCGCCGCCATGGAAGCCTCCGCCCCCGTGGAAGCCCCCACCGAAGCTCGACTGCCCGCGCGCGGAAAAGCTATGGGAGGCTCCTCCATGATTAAAGCCACTGAAGGCACCGGAGTGGGTCCCGGCTTGGCCATGCGATGCGAATCCATGCTGGCCACCCGCAAATCCTCTCGCTCCGCCACCGTGAAATCCGCCGGCGTGATTGAAGCCGCGATTGGCGAAAACTCTGCTGTGAGATACGTAGCCGTGGTGGTCAAACATGACCCCGTGGTGCCAATCGTATCCCCAGTGTCCCCATCCCCAGCCAAACCCGCCAAAGAAACCGATTCCAAAGCCCNAGCCCCATGCGAACCCTGGCCCCGTGAGGTACAGTCCCGGATACCCGTACCAGCCGGGCCAAACTCCAATAGGTGCTCCATAGACGACCCAAGGATCATACTCAGGCACATAAACGACTTGAGGATCCGCGGGCTCGATCACAATAGTCTTTCCTTGCTTCTTCACCTCTTCTTGCGAGGTGCTCTTCAGGTTCCCCGCCTTTTCCGCACGGTCGCGCATTACCTGAACAGCATCCATCACTTGTTGTTGCTGATTGACGTAAGCATCGCCAAGCGATGAGGTCCAGGAGAGATTCTTATCCATGTTGGCGAGCACTGACGGAAACTCGGTGAGGGCCTTCACACTGGGATCCCAAGGCTGCGTATCGACTTCTTTTCCGAGTTGCTCACCCTTGAGATCCTTATGTTGTTCCAGCCAACGGTCTGCTTCTACAACCTGGTCCGGATAGGTGGACGCCGCAAGGATCTGTGCCACCAGCGCATCCGGATACAAGGCGATCGGCGCTACCATTTGTTGCAGCTGTTCCGGCGTCTGTGGCGCGGATTGAACCGGCGGTGGGGCAGCCGATTGGTCCGCCTGCTCGGCGAAGCCTACGGGCGCAGTGGCTAACAGAAGGCAACAAGAAAGCAATAGCGACAAACTCTGTCTTAGAAACTTCACAATCGATTCTCCTTTGACGGTACCGCATCAGCGAACACCGTCTCCTTGCCAATGACCTCTCCAAGTCGAACCATCTCAGCTGGCCAGGTTAGCGGCACTTCGAGGCGCGAACTGGCGAAACGGGAGCGGACACGCTGTGTGGTCGCATTGACAGGCGATCTCCACATCTTCGCTTCCAGCGTCACGACAAGATTCTCCACAGTATTCGTCTCCATCCCGTACATCGCACAAGCAGGGTATGTGTGCGCACTTGGTGGTCCTTCGATTCGCCATTATGATTCCGTCCTTTTCCAGTCGATTTTCCGATTCCTGCAGCACTGCGACTCTTGACCTCGCCGGTTTGCTCGACCCACTTCGAGGTAGTCAATTTCATTTGCCTACGTTCTCCGGCAATGCATTCGGGTGTCCAAACCCACCTCGCCGCCGGCATGGGTTTTCAAGGGTTTCCGGAGGGGACTAAACAGATCAGTGTCGTAGGTGTCGGCGGGCCGATAGTGCGTCAGTATTTGGACAATTTCGAGGGTGGTCTCTTCAGATCAAAGTGAAGTTGAAGCAGATTCGAGGGACGCCACTCTTTTAAGTCAATGGATCCATTTGTCCTTTGGCTCTTTGTCGGTCGTTCTGCTGACTGGAATAGAACGTGCACTTGCAACCTAAGAGAGCGAGGTCAAATGCAGGGCCAAGTATTCACATTTGCAAGTTCACCTTTCGTACCGGTTGCAATCGGTTTTTTTGGCCTGGCGACCGGCTACTTCATCTGGGGTGGTCAGGCCTTGTTTGGTTTTCCGAGAAACAGTCCCGAGGTTAACCGGACGATGGGCTTATGGGGTTTCTGGATGCCGGGGTTCATGCAGTTCCTTACCGGCGTTTATCTGCTGACTGGACTAACCTGGTTCAACGTCTTCGGTAAGTCGGCTCCACTGTACATGGCCGGCCTGGCCTTCACCGCCTACGGCATTCATTGGTTCGCAATGTCCTACCGGCGATATATCGATTCCAGCGCTCAGCCGGATGGCTGGATGGCCATAGCATTCCTGTTTCTTAGCGTTCTTGGCGTTGACGTGTTCCGGCGCGCCGGAGACGTTCCCGTAATGCTGGTCTTTGTCGGACTGACATTGATTTATGCGGTTGAGATTCCAACGCGCTTACTTTCATGGAATCTTGGTAGTCGCCTCGTGGGACTGTTCCAACTCATTACTGGTATCTGGTTGATGTACTGCACGTACGCGATGACAGTAGATTTGGCGTTGGGCGCCAGAGCCTGGGTTTAGAAGGTCCCGCACACTATGAAAAAATTGCAGTGGACAGAATACGGCGTTATCGCTTGCTTTCTTGCGGCTACTTTCGCGCTCGCACAATCGCCGGCCGCCCGCACGGATCCAGCTGCATCCGCCTTCGTTTCAAAGATGCAGCCATCCTCGAACTTACTGAGAGCTTTGAACAGCTCTCTCGAGACCGTGGTCTCGAAAGTCTCACCCGCCGTCGTCCAAATCGTGGTCACCGGGTATGGGCCGTCGGAAAGCCACGGACATACCGATACAGCTCGAATCGTCCGGCAGCATGCCCTCGGCACAGGGGTTATTGTCGACCCTGACGGCTACATCATCACCAACGCTCATGTGGTGGAAGGTGCGCAACGTATCAAGGTGATTCTGCCGCCACCGGCAGTGGATTCTCCGATCGAACTCCAGCCTATCCATGCTGGCCAGATCCTTGAAGCCAAGGTCGTGGGTACTCACAAGCAATCCGACTTAGCGCTTCTAAAAATCGAGGCAACACGTTTGCCTACCGCGACTCTGCGCGGCGATGTGCGAGTCCACCAAGGAGAACTGGTATTCGCAATCGGCACTCCCGAGGGACTCCGGAATACGGTCACGATGGGGGTGGTCAGCTCACTGGCCCGGCAACTC
>JGI12635J15846_10002474_pt1 | contig 16157 bp, 18 predicted proteins | sample BlaSpr_A8_OM2_M2_FD_15846 | JGI IMG/M metagenome (IMG submission 15846) | reverse complement strand
GGCGCTTATAGCGATACGTGTTGATTTTGATTAGGGTGGGGTGGGTTTGAGGAGTTTGATTCGATGAAGGCCGATGAGTTTTTGGTCTGGTTTTCGGGCGTTGGTCGGCTGAGCGCCGAGCAGCGCCGAGAAGTGGGCGCCGCTTTGGCGAATCTGGATGGCGGGCTTGAGCGGGAGGGAGAGACGGAGACTTCCGCGGCCAGCGGGGCGAGGGACAAAGGTGCGAAGCGNGGCCGTCGTACGGATGCTTTGGGAACGACCAGCCATGAGCGGGTCGAGGCGCAAGGCTGTCCGCATTGCGCGGGACGAGCGATCGTCGCCTGGGGCCGCTCGCATGGGCTTTCGCGGTTCCGCTGCAAGAGCTGCGGGCGCACGTTCAACGCGCTGACCAAGACGGCGATGGCGCATCTGCACAAGAGGGAGCGTTGGTTCGACCACGCCCGGGCGATGATCGAAGGCAAAAGCCTGGCCAAGACAGCCGAGCTTTGCGGGGTTCATCCGACGACGGCGTTTCGCTGGCGGCATCGGTTTCTGGGCGCTCCGGCCGCCGACAAGCCCAGAAAGCTGAGCGGAATCGTCGAGGCGGACGAAACCTTCATCCTTGAATCCTTCAAGGGCCGGTGGTCCGATCTGCCGCGCAAGGCGCGCAAACGGGGCGGGTCGGCCAGGCATCCGGGACTCCATTCGGACACCATTCCCGTCCTGGTCGCCCGCGACCGGCGAGGCGCGACCTTCGACGCGGTCCTGCCGCAGGACGACAGCGCCTCGATCGGAGCGGCGCTCGCGGGCGTCGTGACGGGCGAAAATCATCTCATCGGCGACGGCGGGAAGGCGATCGCCGCCTTCGCCCGCAAAGCCAAAATCCCCTTTCACGCCGTGCCCGCGCCGGGCAAGCCGACCGCCGAGGCGCCTCACCTCCACATCAACAACGTCAACGCCTACCATGGCCGCCTCAAGCAATGGCTCAATCGCTTCAACGGCGTCGCCACCAAGAACCTGCCCAACTATCTCGGCTGGCGGCGCGCCCTCGAAGCCTGGGGCGACCAAGCCACGCCGCAGAGATGGATCAAGGGCGCAATCGGAAACGGCCCATACCAATAGCTATCGCTATAAGAGCCGATTTTCCTGATGAAAAGCGACGATCCCAGAATCGCGAAACTCAGGCTGCTCTATGTCGAGCCAAAAGCCCGCGGAGCCGGCGTCGGGCGCAAGCTGGTGGAGACGTGCATCGCCCGCGCGCGCGAACTCGGCTATTGTGAACTCACTTTGTGGACCAACGACATCCTGGTCGCCGCGCGCCGCATCTATCAGGCGGCGGGATTCCGTCTCGCCAGCGAAGAGCCGCATCACTCGTTCGGCCATGATCTCGTCGGGCAGACGTGGACGCTCGATCTGGGCTGATCGAGCGAGACGTTCATCCCAGCGGCGGGGTTATCGGCCGCTGCTGGGCACGGCTTGACAGAGCGGCAAACGCCCGCACACAAGGCGCCTGCATTTTTCGCTCGGGGCGACGAGGGCTGGTAGGGCATGCTGACGCCAGACGAACTTGCGGCGATTCCGATCTTTTCCACGCTTGCGCCGCTCGCTCTGGCGGACATCGAGCGGGCGGCCGCGGACATCCATCTCAGTGCCGGAGAGTACGCGGTCTATGAGGGCGAACCGCCGGCTCTCTTCGTCGTGCTCGAGGGAGCAATCGAAGTCATCAAGCTCGTCGACGGCGTCGAGCGCAAGCTTGGAATGCGCCGGCCGGGCACTCTTTTCGGCGAGATCCCTCTCGTCTACGGCGCGCAGTTTCAGGCGGGCTTCCGGGCCACCGAGCCGTCGCGGGTCTTGAAGGTCGACGCCAGGCTTTATTACGACATCGCCGCTTCGTCGCCCGAGCTTGTGAGCCGAATGGACGAACTCGCTCGCGAGCGCATCGGCGGCCTGCAGAAGCTCGCGGCGGAGCCGCACACCGCCCAAGTCACGCTGCTCGGGAACCGGTGGGACAGCGCCTGCCTCGATCTTCGCCGCTTCCTCGAACGCAACCAGATTTCCTTCAACTGGCTGACGCTGGACGATCCCAATCTCGCCGACCACTGGCCCGGACCACGGCCGCTGGATTGCCCGGTGCTGCGGCTCGTCGATGGGACGACGCTCACGAGGCCGGCTCGGGCTTCAGACCGTTCCGCGCTTTCAGGAATACGACACGGTCATCATTGGCGGGGGACCGGCGGGCCTCGCCGCCGCCGTCTACGGCGCCTCAGAGGGCCTGCGCACGATCGTGGTCGAGCAGGAGGCGCCGGGAGGCCAGGCGGAGACGTCGTCGCGAATTGAAAACTATCTCGGGTTTCCGAGCGGGATCTCGGGCTCGGAGCTCGCGAGCCGGGCGCTTCGGCAAGCCAAACGGCTGGGGGCGGAGATTCTCGTCGCGCGCAAGATTGTCCGCATCGATGCTCACCCCCGACGCATCGTGCTCGATAACGAGGAGGTCCTGAATGCGCGGACGATCATTGTCGCCTCGGGAGTGAGCTGGCGTCGTCTGAATGCTGATGGCTTCGATCGCCTGCTCGGCAAGGGGATTTTCTACGGCGCGGCGCGGAGCGAAGCGGGCATCGCTCACGGGCTCGACGTGCATCTCATTGGCGCCGGAAATTCGGCCGGCCAGGCTGCGATGTTTTTCGCCAACCATGCGCGAACGGTGACCCTGATCGTACGCGCCGACGCGCTCGAAAAGAGCATGTCGCACTATCTGATCGATCAGCTTCGCAGCAAATCGAACATCCGCACGGCGCTGCGCTCCGAGGTCAAGGCGGTTTACGGCGACACTCACCTGACCGCGATCGACATTTTCGATCGCGACGCCAACGACGTGCGCCGAGAAGACTCAGGGGGATTGTTCGTGTTCATCGGCGCCGATGCGGAAACTGATTGGCTGCCGCCCGAAATCGCGCGCGACCCGCGCGGCTATATCCTGACCGGCGGCGACGTCGTCAAAGCCGGCCGCTGGAAGGAAAGCCGCGATCCTTATCTCGTCGAAACCAGTGTGCCCGGCGTGTTCGCCTGCGGAGATGTGCGCTATAGCCCGGTGAAGCGCGTCGCCTCCGCCGTTGGCGAGGGCAGCATCGCGATCGCCTTCGTCCATCAATATCTGGCGAGCGCCGGATCTGCGTAGCGCCGCGCTGACTCTTGCTGCGCCATTTCCAATTTTTGGAATTCCATGCCATCATTGAGCGATGATTCTAATCGGTGCGGACGTGGTCGAAAGGTATCTCGCCGATCATGCCGGGCACAGAGGGATCAAAGTCGCACGATCGCAATATGAAGTTTGGCTCCACATCGCGATTCGCGCCAGCTGGCGCAATCCCGAAGACGTGAAGGCGTCGTACCCCAAAGCGAGCATCCTCAAAGCGGGTCGAGTTGTCTTCAACATCAAGGGCAATGACTATCGGCTGGTTGCGGCCGTTCAGTATCGGGCAGGAGTGCTGGCTATTCGATTCTTCGGCAGTCATTCAGAGTACGACAGGATCGATGCGGAGACCGTGTAATGGATGCAACGCTAATCGTGATCGATAGTGACGCGGAACTCGCCCGCGCTCGTGCCCTCGTTGATCGACTATGGGGCTTGGAGAGTTCCGCCGATATCGCTCGGCTGGAAGCGCAAGCGCGTTTGATCGCTGCCTACGAGGAAGCCAGGTGGCCCCGCCGGCCGCCGAGCACTGCGGAACTGATCCGACACCTCATGGATCAGCATGGGCTCACGCGGACCGACATGGCGGCAATCCTCGGCACGCCGAGCCGAGTGAGCGAGGTTCTAGCCGGCAAGAAGGAGCTGAGCATGGCGATGGTGCAACGGTTGCGCACGCACTTCCGCGTGCCGGCCGATGTCCTGATACCGACGCCCAAACTGGCGAAGCGCGCGGCGAAGCGAGCCGCGGCCTGATGTATTTCCTTCGGCGCTTGGGAATTCCTCCTGCCCGAATTCGGGGGCTATTGCCCTCGGCCTAGAGGCCCGATGAGCGGGAATAGGAAAATCGCGGCGATCCTGGTCGCCGATGTCGTCGGTTACAGCCGGCTCGCGAGTGTCGACGAGGAGCGAACGCTCGCGCGGCTGCGCGCGCTGCTTGGCGATTTGATCGAGCCTGCAATCGCCGCTCACCAGGGCCGGATCGTCAAGCGCACCGGCGACGGGTTCGTCGCTGAATTCCGCAGTGTGGTCGATGCGGCGCGCTGCGCAATCGAAGTGCAGACCGGAATGATCGAGCGCAATGCGGGCGTCGCGCCGGACAGGCGGATTGAATTTCGCATCGGCGCCCATCTGGGCGACGTGGTCGAAGAGGCTGACGGCGACCTGATGGGCGATGGCGTCAATATCGCCGCGCGGCTGGAAGGGATTTGCGCCGCCGGCGCCATCTCAATGTCGGAGGACTTTTATCGCCAGCTGAAAGGCCGGATCGACGCGGCGGTGACGGATCTCGGCCAAAAGCAGCTCAAGAACATCGCCGATCCCATCCGTGTCTATTCGCTCGATGTCGATGAGCCCGCGCACGCGAAATCCGCGCCGACCCCCGCACCGGAAAAGTCAGGCCCTCCGCGTCTCTCGATCGTTGTTCTGCCGTTCGCCAATATCGGCGGCGACCCCGAACAGGAGCATTTCGTCGACGGGGTCACGGAGAGCCTGACGACCGATCTCTCGCGTCTTCGCAGCGCCGTCGTGATCGCCCGCAACACCGCTTTCACGTACAAGGGGAAGCCGTTCGACGTGAAGGCCATCGGCCGCGATTTGAACGTTCGTTATGTCCTCGAGGGTAGCGTTCAGCGCAGCGGCAATCGCATGCGTGTGAACGTGCAGCTCGTCGACGCCGAGACCGGCAGTCATCTTTGGGCGGAGCGCTTCGACAAGCCGCTCGCCGATCTCTTCGATATGCAAGACGAGATCGTCGGGCGGCTGGCAAATGCGCTCAGCGATCAACTCGCGGCCGTCGAGGCCCGCCGGGCCGAAAAGGCGCCCAATCCCGATTCGATGGACCTATTTTTTCAAGGCTTGTCCTGGATCCATCGCGGCATGACTCCGAACCATGTCGCCCAGGCCCGCGGTTTTTTTGAGCTTGCGCTTGCCGCGGACCCCGACAATATCAATGCGCTCGTCTCATCGGCAGGGGCTGACATCGCCGATGGGGGGAACTCCTTTGTGCCCGATCCCGCAGTGGCGTTTGCCACCGCCGAAGCCAAGCTGACCCGAGCCCTGTCGTTATCCCCGGACCACCCTCGCGGCCACGCGTTTCTTGGTTACGTCAAGATTCTGACAAAGCGCGCCGTCGAGGGCATCGCCGAATGCGAGCACGCGTTGACGCTGGATCGCAATCTTGTTGACGCGCATGGCTTCATCGGACTTGGCAAGATCTTTACCGGCCGCGCCGAAGAGGCTGAGGGGCACATCAACGAGGCGCTTCGCCTGAGCCCGCGCGATATGTCGGCCTATGCGTGGCTCACGGAGGTTGGCATCGCGAAGAACCACTTGGGGGATTGCGAGCAAGCCGTCTTGTGGTGCCGCCGGGCGATCGAAGCCAACAGGAACTATCCTGAGGCCCATTTTCACTTGGCGTCCGCCCTCGCACAACTTGGCCGTCTCGACGAAGCGCGTTCCGCGATCAACGCCGGCCTCATGCTCAACCCCTCCTTCACCGTCTCCCGCGCCCGGATTAACTGGACCGCGATGAGCGACGACCCTACGCATCCTCAGCAGCTTGCGCCGATTTTCGAAGGTCTCCGGATAGCGGGACTGCCGGAACAATGACCACCCGCCCAAGCGAAGAGAAGACCATGGAGCACCGTCCGTTCGGTTCAACGAAGCGCGAAGTCGCCATCATCGGCCAGGGCACCTGGTACATCGAGCAGGCGGATTCCGAGAGGGCGATTGGCGCTTTGCGCCGGGGCCTCGATCTCGGCATGACGCATATCGATACCGCGGAGATGTATGGGTCGGGCGTGTCTGAGACTCTGGTCGGCGAGGCCATCGCCGGGTGGCGCGATGAGGTGTTCCTCGTCTCAAAAGTGCTGCCGCACAATGCGTCACGGAACGGGACGATCGCCGCCTGCGAGCGGTCGCTCAAGCGGCTGAGGACCGACCGCCTCGATTGCTATCTTCTCCACTGGCGCGGATCGCATCCTCTCGAGGACACCGTCGCCGCCTTCGAGCGGCTCAGCGCCGACGGCAAGATCCTGTCGTGGGGCGTCAGCAATTTCGACGTGGACGATCTCAACGAAGTTCACGAGATCGCGGGGGCAGGCCGCCTAGCCTGCAATCAGGTGCTCTACCATTTGCGCGAGCGCGCGATCGAGCACGCCGTGATCCCATGGTGCGAAGCGAACGGCGTCGCCGTCGTCGCCTATAGCCCTTTCGGCCACGCGGGCGGATTTCCCGAGCCCCACAGCACGGGGGGACGGGTGTTGAAGGCGATTGCCGATCAGCATAAGGCCACCCCGCGCCAGGTCTCGCTGCATTTCCTCACGCGGCGAGCGTCCTTGTTTGCGATCCCCAAGGCTTCAAACCCGCAGCACGCCGAAGAGAATGCCGGCGCAGGCGCGCTTCATCTCGACGCCGCCGAACTGGCTCAGATCGACGCCGCGTTCCCGCTTGGGCGGCAGCCGCGCTCGCTGCCCATGCTTTGAGGCTCAAAAACGAAAGTAGAGGAACGGGCTATAGGCGCCGGCCGCGACCGTGATCATGGAAAAAATAAGCAGCGCGAACGTCACCGCGACATCGGCTGACGCGCGCACGAGTAAAGGCGGCGTCCATTTGGCGGGCCATCTCGGCGCGATCGCGAGCACGCAGCCGATGACGAGGGTCATGATCGCGCGGTCGTTCAAGGCGTCGTGCATGTCGAAGCTGATTTCGCTCACTCCGTTTCGGCCTATCAGGCTCGCGTAATATTCGATCGCCACGGAGAGATCCGTCGAGCGGAACAGCACCCAAGCGCCCATGACGACGAGCAGCGCATAAGCCCATCGCGCTGGCTTCGCGAGCCGCGCGAGCGCGGAGCCCAAGCCAAGGCGCTCGATCACCAGGAACGCGCCGTGCCAAACGCCCCAGAGGACAAATGTCCAGTTCGCCCCGTGCCAGAGCCCGCAGAGCAGGAACACCATGATGAGATTGCGGTAGGTCTGCGCGTCGCTGCCGCGGTTGCCGCCGAGCGGAATGTAGAGATAGTCGCGCAGCCACGACGACAGCGACATGTGCCAGCGTCGCCAGAATTCGGTGATCGAAAGCGACGTATAGGGCATGCGGAAATTGCGCGGGAATGTGAAGCCGAGCACGATCCCGAGGCCAATCGCCATGTTGGAATAGCCGGCAAAGTCAAAATAGATCTGGACTGTGTAGGAAGTCAGGCCGATCCACGCCTCAGCCATGGAGCGATGAGGATCCGTGTTGAAGGCGACCTGAACGAGCGGCGCGACGGCGTCGGCGACCAGCACCTTCTGGGCGAGGCCGATGATGAAAATCCGGGCGCCCACGGACGCCCGTCCCAGCGTGAACCTGCGGGCGTCCAATTGCCGGGCGACGGTTTTGTAGCGAACGATCGGTCCTGCCACCAATTGCGGAAACAGGGAAATGTAGAGCGCGATGTCGATCGGATTGCGATTGGCCCTGAACCGCCGACGATAGACGTCGATGATGTAGGACAGGCAATGGAAGGTGAAAAACGAAATGCCGAGCGGGAGCGCGATGTTGGTGCGGAATGAGGGGGTTCCGAGCGGGCTGAGCAGAGTCGTCAAATTGCCGGTGATGAAATTGGCGTATTTGAAAATTCCGAGCAGCAGCAGATTTCCCGCGACCGCGACGGCCAGAACCCATCGGCGGGACGATCCCTCTCGCGCGTCGATCAGGAGCCCTGCGCAGAAATTGAAAGCGATCGAAATCAGAAGAACGATGACGAACCGCGGCTCACCCCAGGCGTAAAACACCAAGGAAAATAGAAGCGTGACGATATTCTTGGCTTGGATGGTGGGCGTCAGGAAATAGGCGGCCAGGAAAATGGGTAGGAAGTAGAACAGGAACGTTATCGACGAAAACACCATTCCGAGCGCCCTGCCTCCGGCCGAACGGCGGCCATGGCGAAGTTGATTCTCTACCGTCGAGAGGCATTTTCAGAGGAGCGAAGCCACGTCAAGGCAGCACCAGGACGCGCGCGTCATTACGGGACCAAACACAATTAATTGCGTCTGTCCTATGTTATACAATACGACATATAGATTTTTGCCGTTAAATATGTTAGCGGCTCTTGCAGGCGGGCAGGCGTCCGCCTACCTCCCTTCACGAGGCCGGAATGCCCGAAGTTATCACTGCCAACCGGCTAACGGACGGCGTTGTCGTGTTTCAAACCGTTGACGCCAGCTGGACCGAGGATTTCATCCGCGCCGCGGTTTTGACCGATCCGCAAGCGACGGCCGAGGCGCTCAAACACGCCAAGCAGGACGAAACGAACAACATCGTCGTCGAGCCCTATGCAATCGTGGTCGAGGAGCGCAATGGCCATCTCACGCCCAAGGCGTTGCGCGAAGCGATCAGGGCGACTGGGCCGACGATCAGGCGAGATCTGGGGAAGCAGGCGTTGGGCCAGGCGCCCCGCTCGGGTCCCAAGGTCGCGACGGAGACCGATCATGTATCATTATGACGATTTCGACGCCGCCTTCGTTGCCGCGCGGGTCGAGCAATTTCGCGATCAGGTGGCGCGTCGCCTCAGCGGCGAATTGACCGAGGAGCAGTTCCGCCCCCATCGGTTGATGAACGGCCTCTATCTGCAACTTCACTCCTATATGCTGCGCATCGCCGTTCCCTATGGCGTACTCAACTCGCGCCAGATGCGCATGCTTGCCGAGATCGCGCGGAAATACGATCGCGGTTACGGCCATTTCACCACCCGGCAGAACATCCAGTTCAACTGGCCGGCGCTCAAGGACACGCCCGACATTCTGGCCGAGCTCTCGAGCGTCGAGATGCACGCGATCCAGACTTCGGGAAATTGCATCCGCAACGTCACGGCGGACCATTTCGCCGGCGTCGCGCATGACGAAATCGCCGACCCGCGCCCCTACGCCGAAATCTTGAGGCAATGGTCGTCGCTGCATCCGGAATTCTCGTTCCTGCCGCGCAAGTTCAAGGTCGCCGTCAACGGCGCGACGCATGATCGTGCCGTGGTTCAGGCCCATGACATCGGGCTGCAAGTCGTGCGCAACGACGCGGGCGAAATCGGCTTCCGCGTCTATGTCGGCGGCGGGCTCGGCAGAACGCCGATGATCGGGCGCATGGTTCGCGAGTTTCTGCCCGAGCGCGACCTGCTCGGCTATGTCGAGGCGATCCTGCGCGTCTATAATCTGGAAGGGCGGCGCGACAACAAATTCAAGGCGCGCATCAAGATCCTGGTGCACGAAAAAGGCCTCGAGCCTTTGCGCGAGGAGGTCGAGGCGGAATTCGCCGCTCGCGATCCCAATGCGCTCAATCTCCCGGAGAAGGAGCTGGCGCGGTTCCGCGCGTTCTTTGCGCCGCCTGAGCTGGAGCAGAAGAAGCCCGTCAGCGACCGGGTGGAGCGCCGCAAGTCGAAGGACTCGCGTTTCGCCAGCTTCCTCGCCTCGAACATCGTGCCGCACAAGACGCCCGGCTATGTCGCGGTGACCGTCTCGCTGAAAGCGATCGGCGCGATACCCGGCGACGCCAGCGCCGACCAGATGGACGCCGTCGCCGATTTGGCCGAGGACTATTCGCACGACGAGCTCCGCGTCTCGCACGAGCAGAACCTCATCCTGCCGCATATCGCGCTGGACGACTTGCCGGCGGTCTACGATCGCTTGGCCTCGGTGGGATTGTCGACCCCGAACGCCGGCGCGATCAGCGACATCATTGCCTGCCCCGGCCTCGACTATTGCGCGCTGGCGACGGCGCGCTCGATTCCCGTCGCGCAGCGGATTGCCGAGCGCTTTGGCGACGGTCAGCGCGCAAAAGAAATCGGTCCGCTCAAGATCAAGATATCCGGCTGCATTAACGCTTGTGGCCACCATCACGTTGGCCATATCGGCATTCTCGGACTCGAGCGGGCAGGGGAAGAAACCTACCAGATCACCCTCGGCGGCTCGGCGGATGAGCAGGCCGCGATTGGCCAGATCACCGGGCCCGGTTTCAGCTCCGAGAATGTGGTCGAGGCGATCGAGACGATTGTCGAAACCTACACGGGCCTCAGGCTCTCGGATGAGGAGACCTTCATCGACGCGTATCGGCGCGTCGGCATGGCGCCGTTCAAGGAGGCGCTTTACGAACGAAGCGCCGGATCGGACATCTGATGAGCGCCCATGACATCAAGCTGTTCGGCGATCAGATCGCCGCCTCGCGGCTCGAGACGCGCTTCGCGCAGCTCAAGGCTTCTTCGCTCCTGAGGCTCGCGATCGAGGATCTCTATCCCGGCCGCGTCGCGCTGGTGTCGAGCTTCGGCGCGGACGCCGCGGCGCTCCTGCACATGGTGGCGCAGGTCAACACGGCGACGCCGGTGGTCTTCGTCGACACCGGCCAGCACTTCGCTGAGACGCTCGCCTATCGTGACGACCTTGTTGCGCGACTGGGACTGACCAATGTCATCATCGCCGAGCCGAAGGCGGAGATCGTGGCGCAGGAGGACCCGGAAAAATTCCTGTTCATGAGCGATCCGGACCGCTGCTGCGATATCCGCAAGGTCCGTCCGCTCGCCGAGGCCATGGAAGGCTTTGATGCGTGGATCACTGGCCGTAAGGGTTTCCAGAGCACGACGCGCGCGACCTTGCCGCTGTTCGAAGCCGAGGGTGAGCGGATCAAGATCAACCCGCTCGTCGGCTGGAGCTCGAGCGACGTGCTGAAATACATTGCCGACGCCGGATTGCCCCGGCACCCCTTGGTCGCCAAGGGCTTTCCGTCCATCGGCTGCCTGCCCTGCACGAGCCCGGTCAAGCCTGGCGAGGACGAGCGGGCGGGCCGTTGGCGCGGGCGAGGCAAGGTCGAGTGCGGCATCCATGTTGGTCCGCTCCATGCCGGATCAGACATCTGATGTCTTTGTGGAGGCGCGAAGGTTTCGTTGAAGACACATGGGCGTTTCTCGGCGACGGCGCCCCCGTGCCCCAAGAAGGCCCGATCGTCGTGTCGCTCAAGCGCTGGCTTGCTGAGCGTGAGACGCTCGCGTCGCGCGTTGCTCCGCTCGGGGTCGCAGTCGAAGCCGGCGCCGACGCGCAGGCGCATTTACCCGATCTCGCCGACCGGCCGCTTATTGCCCTCGCCTTCGACAAGTTCGCCGACGGAAGGTCGTTCTCTTATGCCCGTATCTTACGCGACCGACTTCAGTTTGGCGGCGAACTCAGGGCGATCGGCGACGTGCTGATCGACGAAATCCCGCTCATGCTGCGCTGCGGCTTTGACTCGTTCGACGTAACCAACGCGCCAACCCTGCATGCGCTTCAAGCAGGGCGCCTGCCGGGCTCGCCGCTGCACTACCAGCCGAGCAGCGCTCAGGACGAAGCGCGGGAAGGAACACGGCCATGGCTGCGCGTGACGAGGCCGTCGAAGGATTAGGCCTGGGCCCGTTGACGGACGCTGGGAGTTTTCCCCGAGATATGATGCTTCGAGTCGGCGTGAACGCACGCCTGAGCGATGCTTGTCACCCAGGTCTCAGGTACGCTCCGTCGCCTATCTGACCGGGCCGGACATGGACTAACTGGTGCCGCAAGAGGGATTCGAACCCCAGACCCCCTCATTACGAATGACCTAGCCCTTTCTGACACGGAACGCCAAGTCACGAGCGGACCCGACAAAACTCTTGATTTCTTCGCTGCTTCCCGTCATTCAATGACATGGTAGGCGACAGAAGACGCCAGAAACCGAAGTCCAGGCGGGTCCGCGGTGGGTCCGCAGCGGGGCAGGGGGTCCGCAGTCATGAAGTTCACACAGCGCCGGATCGAGGCCCTCGAATGTCGGGCGGGGAAGAAAGATATCCTGGTCTTCGACGACGAACAGGTCGGGCTCGGCGTCCGCGTGACGATGGGCGGCGGCAAGTCCTTCCTCGCGCAATATCGCCAGGCCGGCGAGAAACGGCGCGTGCCGCTCGGCTCATGCTCCGCCGTATCCCTGGCCGACGCGCGGACTGCGGCGCGCGCCATCATGGGCGAAGTGGCAAGGGGCGCCGACCCGGCTGCTGAGCGCAAAGAGGCCAAACAGAAGGCCAAGGCCGACGCCCTGACGCTAGAGGACTTGATTGGCCAGTGGGACAAGCTTCATCTCGCCGGCAAGCGCCCGAAATACGCGGCCGCGGCGACAAGCTCGCTGCGCCGGGCCTTTGCGAAGCAGCTCTACGATCCCGCCGCCAAACTTGGCCGCGACGCGGTCGTTCGCATCCTCGACGGTCTGGCCAAAGACGACAAGGCCGCGATGGCGAGCGCGACGGCGCGATATGGAAGCGCGCTATTCGGCTGGGCGAACCGCCGGGGAAGCCTTTCCGCAAACCCTTTCGAGCGCGTGCCGACCTCTCCAGCCGTTCGCCGGGACCGTGTTCTTTCGGACGGGGAGATCCGCCTGATCTGGGCCGAGACCGAGGAGCCGGGAACCTTCAACGCGATCGTGCGGGCGCTCTTGCTGACCGGACAAAGACGCGAGGAAGTCACCTCGCTGACATGGGCCGAGATTGACGAGGCGATGTCCGGCTGGACGCTTCCTGGCGCCCGAACGAAAAACGGCAAGCCGCATTTGGTCCCCTTGTCGGAACAGATGCGCGCCCTGTTGCGCGCTCAGCCGCGCCGTGAAGGAACCGAGCTCGCCTTCCCCGGCGAAACGGGGGTGTTTTCCGGCTGGAGCAAATCGAAAGCTCGTCTGGACGGCCGCAGCGGGGTGAACGGGTGGACGCTGCACGACCTCCGGCGCACGGTTGCAACTGGCCTGCAGAAGCTCGGCGTCCGCCTCGAGGTAACGGAGGCCATCCTCAACCACGTCTCCGGAAGCCGCGCCGGCATTGTCGGCGTCTATCAGCATCACGATTGGGCGGAGGAGAAGCGCGCGGCGCTCGCCGCTTGGGGGGCGCAGCTCGCCGCGATCGTCGAGGGGCGCACGGCGCCCGATAACGTGACCCGGTTGCGCCGGAGCGCATAGATGGGCGAAGCCGACAAAAGACGTGTTCTCGATTGGCTGAGCGATCGAAACGAAATTCAGCGCAACATCTCCGAGACGGCCGCCGGCAAGAGGGATGTAATCGAGCGGGACGTGTCGGGAGGTTTGGCAGCTTTGCTCCTCCATCTGCGCTCCGGCGGACCGTTTGACCCAGAGATCATGATGAAGCTCGCCGAAGGGCTAGATCCGCTTGGCGCTTCGACGTTGCATATCGGGAAGCGGCTTCGCCGCGGCCGCGGAGCGCCAGGGAAAGGCGGCACCACGCGCGAAGCCGTCAGACTCGTTTACGAGGTGCGTCGCCAGCCACGTCAAGACGAAGCGTCGAGGCGCGATATCGAAAATAGCCGCCCGGTTCCCGCCGCCGGGACAAAACGAAAAAAGGCAACAAAAAAAGAAATCCAGGAGCAGAGCGGCAAGCCCCGCTCGACATACTATCAAATCCAAAAACTTGGCAGGCTGTTGAAAACAAACGACATTTAATTCCCATAATTTCCTAGAAGGTCACTTTTACTGGCGGAGAGGCGGCGCGCAAAGTCGCGACTTCCAAGCAAGGAGCCGCCAACGTGCGCCGAATAATCTCAAAGAAGAAATTTGCCGAGCGGATAGGCCGCTCGGTGCGCCACCTTGAACGCATGATCGCCGTCGGCGAAGGGCCGCCGATCATCAAACTTGGTCCGCGCGCGGTCGGGATCGCCGAAGATGATGGAGAAGCTTGGCTCGCGTCGCGTCGCGTCACCCCGCCCGGATGGACCGACACTTCGGCTGCGGCGTGAGGAGTGGAAGATCAAAATGCGGAGAGATCCGCCAGCCTCGCGGCTGGCGTCTCCTCGACGATGCTTGGCAGCAATTGTCGAGTTCCCGCATCTGACGCCTTCGGGCAACGCTCAGCCGATCCCAGAGCAGCCGCCCTTGGCACCCTTTGCTTTGGTTTGCCGGACTATGCGAAGGCGAACCTCTGTGGCGCCTTCGCGCGGCGCCCCGAGTATTTCCGGTTTGCTGATGGCCGGTTGAGGGTAAGGACACGGGTCGATGGCAGACACGTGGTCGAGCACGTCTGCCTAGCTCAAGCGATCCAACGAACCACAAATCCCAAAAACAGGAAATTCGTCCTTTATGGCGCTGCAGGGCGATACGTGGATGAGATCTTTGTCCGCGGCGATGGCGTCCGCAGTGGATGGGAGCGATGGTTCGCCGAGGTGGGCTTGAAACCAGACGATGCCTATTGCATCGATCGCATCGCCAATAGCGGCTCGTATGTTCCCGGCAATCTGCGATGGGCGACCGCTCGCGTCTCCGCTCGAAATAGCAGAGGCACAAAGCTTTCGCCCGTGAAGGTCGCCGAAATCAGGGCGATCGGCCGGTCTTTGCAGTGTCAGGCGATTGCCGATCATCACGGCGTAACTGAGATAGTGGTCTGCCATATTCTGCTCGGCAGAACGTGGCCAGAGATCCCGGCCGCCCAGTATATTCCTGCCTGGGCGAAGCTACTGATCTCATCCGGCGCACCTGCTGGTCGCCAAAACCGCAAGCGCAGCGCTGCCGCAAAACTGACCCACGAGCTACCTCTCGCGACCCGCAACCAGCTTCCGAGCCGGGCAATCGGCTTCGCCAGGCGGAGGGCAAGCTGATGGCGAGGAGGACGGGCCGGGAGGAGCGCAAGGACCGCTACTTCGCCCTCCATCACTTCATGCTCAGGACCGATGCTTGGCGAGCGCTCTCCGCGCCAGCGCGCGCAGTCTACATCCAGATCGGCTTCCGCTACGACGGCTTTAACAACGGCAGAATAGCATTCTCCGTTCGCGACGCCGCGAGCGAATGTGGTCTGGCCAAGAATACCGCAGGGAAGGCCTTTAGGGAGCTTGTCGACCTGGGCTTTATCGAGGAGACGCGGCACGGCGCGCTGAGCCGCAAGACCCGGATCGCGAGCGAGTGGCGCATGACGGCTTTCAAGTGCGACCTCACGGGGGCCTTTAAGTCGGTTCGGTTTATGCAGAGGGAGAGGTGGCGCGCGGCCGTCGACTGTTCCGCGGCAGGCCCCAGACTGGTCGGCGAGAGCCAGCTCGGCCGCCTCAAAATGCCGCGGAGCCTGTCTCAAATGACGATCGCGAGTGTCTCAAACGACGGCACAGCCTGTCTCAAACGACGCCCGCTCACTCGTCCGAGTGTCTCAAACGACGGCCAGTCGAGGCCGTTTCTGGGGGGCCGCCTGTCTCAAACGACGGCACACATATAATATACCAGTCGGTAGTCGGTTGCGGTGACGACGCGCCGACCCCCCATGACGCGCTCCCCCTGAATGCCCCTGCGACCATCGCCGCGGCTCCGACATGTCTCGTCTTGGCGCCGCTGGATGGCGCGTTCCTGATAGGCAATCGCCGGGTTGAGGTTTACGGGCCGCCTGAGCAGCGTCGGTATGTCTCAAGCTCCGCGATTTCAGAGGGGGCCCAGCCGACCGTCGGGCAGGGCCGAGCCTGGCAATGCTGACGCGGGCGGGCGTGACATCCTCCTCCCCGGAGGCCCCCTTACCAGGCCAAGCCGTCAGGCTCGGACCTCTCAAAGAAGGGGAACCCGCCGTCATCAGACGCTCAACGGGCAAGTGGCTCACCTTCGATCAGATCGACCTTCCCGCCGACGGCCGCCCCACGAACGCCGAGAAGGTGGGCGAACTGGTGAAGTCGATTAGGCTTCTGGGGCTGCAGTCGACGCCGATCGTGGTTGAGCGTAATGGCCGATTTACGCTCGTCACCGGACGCCACCGCCTCGAGGCGCTCCGCGTCATTGGCGAGGAGCGCGTCCCTGTCCGCGTCGTCGACTTTGATGACGTCGAGGCGCGGATGTGGACGATCTCTGAGAACCTTCACCGAAACGAGCTGACCGCGCTGCAGCGGGCCGACCAGATCGCGGAGTGGGTCAAGCTGAGCGGGGAGAAATCGGGCCATGCGGGACCGGTTGAGGCGCAAGTCGCTCAGAAGCCTCAGGTTGGCCTGGATGCGCAACCCAAACGGAA
>JGI12635J15846_10002472_pt1 | contig 16158 bp, 14 predicted proteins | sample BlaSpr_A8_OM2_M2_FD_15846 | JGI IMG/M metagenome (IMG submission 15846) | reverse complement strand
GCTGCGCGATCGAGCGTCACCGTACCGCTGCCCTTGGAGAACTTGCCGCGCCAGACCGAGAGGCCGCCGAAGTGGTCGGCTTCGAAGCTCGGGGACGTGTGGCCCGGGTCGAGCTGATACGTAGCTTCTTCGGCCATCACGCTAAACGATGCTACCGCGACCAGCGCGCCTGCTGCTGCAATCAGAAGGTTCTTTTTCATGTGTTTTCCTGGATAAATTTGAGGGTCGGTGACCGCTTATTTCTGGGTAGCGACAAGGTGAAACTTGATGACGACTTCGTCGGCGACGACCGAGGTGTCTTTCCACTCACCCGAGCCGACATCAAACTGTGTGCGTTTGATGGGCAATGAACCGTCGAAGGTTTGTGTCGTGCCCTGGCTCGTGACGGTGACCGGCACGGTGACGTTCTGCGACTTGCCCTTGATGGTCAACTTGCCGCTGACGTTGAACTTGGTTCCACCAGCGGGCGCGATGGCCGTTGAAACAAAAGTAGCGGTCGGGAAATGCGTCGTATCGAACCAGTCCTTGTCCGTGGCTTGCTTGTTGTAGCTGTCATCGCCGAGATCGTAGCTTCCCGTATCGATGGTGAGATTCGCGCTGCCTGCTGTGGGTTTAGCGGGATCGAAGTCGAGCTGCGCGGTGAACTTCTTGAACTTGCCTTCAACGGGCACGTTCATTTGCTTCGATGTTGCGGTGACCGTGCTCTTGGTCGTGTCGACCAGGGCTTGAGCGGCGCTTGTGAATAATGCGGTGGCCGCGGTGGCAGCTAATAACCATCGGTACAAAGGTGTTGGCATATCAGGCTTAGGATCGTAATCGGTACGGCATGGTATGCGAGTCGATATGCGGCGGATAGCCACACGGAAAGAACAGATTGTTCTACGGGTGGATGTAATAGCGGACTGCATGCGACAGCGGTGCGGAGATCATCGCTTTAGCAGAATTTGCGGCCCTTCATTAGAAAGGCGCCGCTTCATCTGACACGGCGCATTTAAATCGTTGTGTGTATCGATGAGATCGGACAGGACCGACGGCACGGACATGCGCATGATCGCGCCAGTTATTACCCCGTAAAACGAAACCACAAAAACAAAAACGCAGTGCAAAAGGATCAGCCTGAAATCCCTTCGCACTGCGCATAACCCACTTGGCCCCAAGAGGAGCCAGCGATCAATACAACACGTTCTTGGCCACCGGCTGATCGATATTCCCCTTGTCGACCATGACGACACCGGTGTCGACAAACTTCGGCGGGGGCTTCTTCTCAATCACGCCCACCACCGTCTGAATACCCTTGTAGCCCATCTGATACGAACCCTGCACCGCTATCGCCTGAATCGTGCCGTCCTTCACGAAGTTCTGCAAATCCTGATTACCATCGAACCCAATCGCAATCACCTTGCCCGCCTTGCCCGACTGCGCCAGCGCACGCCCCATACCAACCGCCGTCGGCTCATTCGCCCCGAAAATACCCTTCAAATCGGGATTGGCGGCAAGTACATCGGTTGTCTGGTTAAGCGCATTGGCCATCTGCGACTGCGAGTAGAACGGCCCGACCACCTGCAGCTTGGAATGCGCCTCCAGATACTTGCGGAACCCGCCCACTCGCCCCACTTCGGACCCCGCGCCCGCCACATACGACATCAACGCAATCTTGCCCGTCTGTCCTACCCTCGAGATCAAGGCCTGGGCGCACATCTCGCCGGCCTTCTCGTTGTCGGTGGACAGGAAAGCCTGGTAATACTGCTTGCCCGAACCGGCCAAAGCCGAGTCGATGATCACAACCGGAATATGCGCTTCCCACGCTTTCTTCACGGCCGGCACCAGCGCGTCCGGGTCCGACGCCGCCAGCACGATCCCCGCGACCTTCCGGTTCACCGCGTTCTCGACCATGTTCACTTCGGCGGCTATGTCGGATTCGGCGGCCGGGCCCTGGAAGGTCATCGTGTAACCCTTCACTTCAGCCATGGCCGCGGTCGCGCCCTTGTTCACGTTCTGCCAGTAGTTCGAATCCGCACTCTTCACGATCACGGCAATTTCGCCGCCGGCCGCAAACGCGCTGCTTGCTGCGAAGGCAAGCACAGCGCTGAACATCGCCTTGGTAGTCAGTTTCATGTCTCGCTCCTGTTGATTTTGTAGGACCCCGTGGGTCCACTCCACTCTTCTATGTCGCGAACGCTTCAGGTGCGTTCGATGAAACTCATCTCCGGTTCCGGATCTGGTCAATCCACACCGTGCCCAAGATAACCAGGCCGATGATGATCTGCTGGATGAAACTCGATACCCCGTTCATGTTCAGCCCGTTCCTCAGAATGCCGATCACGAACGCGCCAATCGCCGTGCCCGAGATCGTGCCGACACCCCCCATCAGCGACGTTCCGCCAATCACCGCGCTCGCGATGGCATCGAGTTCGTACATCACGCCTTCGTTCGGCTGCGCCGTCACGAGCCGCGACATCAGCACGCACCCGGTCAACCCGGCGAGCGCGCCGGACAGCACATACGTGAACAGCTTCACGCGATTCACGTTCACGCCGGACAGCCGTGCGGCTTCCGCATTCGATCCAACTGCGTAAATGTGCCGCCCAAGCGACGTGCGGCTGAGCATGATGGCCACCAGCACCGCCAGCACGACCATGATGATCACGGGATACGGAATGCCGGGAAACACGATGTCCGGGAACCCGTCCGAGCCCATGCGGACGATGCGAAACAGCGCGCCGTTGCCGAGTTCGGCGAAGGAATCGCCGAGACCCGAGACCGGCCGCGCGCCGGTGATCTGCAACGCCACGCCGCGCGCGACGAGCATCATGCCCAGCGTCGCGATGAACGGCGGCAACCCCATGCGCGTGACGAACAAGCCGTTGAACGCGCCGCAAATCGCGCCCATGATCACGCCACCAAGCATGCCGATAGGCACAGGCACGCCGGCTTTCACGAGCAACGCGGCGACAACGCCGGAAAGCGCGAGCACCGATCCAACCGACAGATCGATACCGCCGGTAATGATCACGCAAGTCGCGCCAAGCCCGAGATACGCGATGGACGTCACCTGCAACGCCACCGTCATGCCATTGCCAAGCGACATGAACGCATTGCTCGTGGCCGAGAACACGACCACCAGCATCACGAGGCTTCCCAGCGCCGCGAACTTCTGGATCAGGTCCTTGCGGCGTTCGCGGGCGCGCGCCCGGTCGGCGTGGGCCGTGTCGGTGGTCATCTCAAGCATGGGCGATCCGTCCTGATGCGTAATGCATGATTTCTTCCTGATTGGTTTTGCGGGTCTCGAGCACGCCCGCTATCTGGCCTTCGTGAAACACGGCCACGCGATCCGTCATGCCCATGATTTCGGGCAACTCGGAACTGATCAATACAACGCCGATGCCCTGCGCCGCGAGCCGGTCCATCAGTTCATAGATGGCGTATTTCGCGCCGACATCGATGCCGCGCGTGGGTTCGTCGAAGAACAGGATCTTCGATTCGCGGAACAGCCATTTGCTGATCACGACTTTCTGCTGGTTGCCGCCCGAGAGATTGCGCGTGATCTGGTTCACGCTCGGCGTGCGGATGCCAAGCGCATCGACATAACGGCGCGCGACCTTCGCTTCGTCCTCGAAGCGGATAAAACCACCCGTGCCCGAGACAGCTTCCACGTTCGCCAGCGTGATGTTCTTCGCGACTGTCATCTGCAGCGCGAGACCGTTGCCCTTGCGATCTTCCGAGAGATACGCAATGCCGTTGCGGATCGCGTCGATGGGCGAACGGATCGAGAGCCGCTCACCCTTCAACTGGACCTCGCCCGCGTCCACCGGATCGGCGCCGAACACGGCGCGCGCGACCTCGGTGCGCCCCGCGCCCATCAATCCCGCAAAGCCGAGGATCTCCCCGCGACGCAATTCGAAGCTCACGGGCCCGAACACCTCGCGACGCGTCAGGCCGCTCACGCTCAGCAGCACTTCATTCGTCGGTTGCGATTTGCGTTCGGGAAAGACATCGTCGAGATCGCGGCCGACCATATGCGCGACCACTTGCTCGATGGTGGTGGCGGCGAAGTCATCGGTGGAAATGGTGCGGCCGTCGCGCAGCACGGTCACGCGATCGGCGATCTCCGCCAGCTCATCCAGCCGATGCGAGATATAGACGATGCCCACGCCCGCCTTCCTGAGTTCCTTGATGATCCGGAACAGGTGTACCGTCTCCGATTCAGTCAGCGACGACGTGGGTTCATCCATGATCAGCAGCCGCGCGTTGAGCGACAGCGCCTTGGCGATCTCGATCATCTGCTGCTGCGCGACCGACAACGACCCAACCAGCGTACGCGGCTTGAGCGCCAGTCCGATGCGGTCGAGCGCCATCTGGGAATCGGCGGCGAGACGCGCCCGGTCGATGAAAAATCCGCGCGTCGGCTCGCGCGCCAGAAAGATGTTTTCCGCGATGGACAAGTGCGGGATCAGGTTGAGTTCCTGATGAATGATCGCGATGCCGGCGGCCTGCGCTTCGAGCGTGGACGCGAAATGATGCTCGCGGCCATCGAGGAAAATCTCGCCTTCGTCCGGCCGGTATTGGCCGCTGACAATTTTCATGAGCGTGGACTTGCCCGCGCCGTTTTCACCGCAAATGGCATGCACTTCGCCCGCGCGGACGTCGAAGCTGACGTTCTGCAGCGCGATCACGCCCGGGAAACGCTTGCCAACGCTGTTCAGGCGCAGCAGGGGCTCGTCCGCCATGAATTGCGGGCGCACGGTCCGCGGTGCGCCCTGTTCGGCCGCCACGTTCATCGCTGGGCCTCGTCGACTCGTATGAGCATTTGCACCGGCGTTGTCTCCTCGGCGAGGGTCTCTGATTCTGGGACGGCGCAGCTCGTCGTTCAGGCACCAAAGTGGTCAAGCCAATTTTTTGTTTGGCCATGTGGCCTTACCTGTTGCGAATGATAATGGCGTTAGGCCCACTCTGGAATCGCCGTATTTACCCTTATATCCATTGGCATAGCCAACGAGCGATGCTGAAAGCAATTGGTCAAGCCACCTTACACTTCGACTCTCGCCCGGCGCTCTGCTAGACACTCATGACGACATCTGTAAAACCGGTTGAAACGCGACGGCTGTATCAAACCATCGCCGATCAAATCAATACGCTGATCCGCCACGGCAGCTTCCAGGCCGGCACGCGCCTGCCGCCCGAACGTGAGCTTGCCCAGCAATTGGGCGTGTCGCGGCCATCGTTGCGCGAGGCGTTGATCGCGCTCGAAATTCGCGGGCAGGTCGAGATCCGGATGGGCTCGGGCGTGTATGTCTGCGAAGGCGACACCGAGGAACCGCCGCTGACCTCCATGGGCGAGAGCCCTACCGAGCTGATGCAGGCACGGGCGGCTATCGAGGGGTCGATAATCTTGCTGGCCTGCACGCGGCTGACGCCGGAGGGAATGGCCAGGCTGCAAAAGAGCGTGGAGTCGATGCGCGAGTTGATTGCGGCGGGACGCTCGCCGCTGGAGCCTGACCGGCAGTTTCATATGACGCTGGCCGAAATCGCCGGGAACTCGGTACTGACCCGACTGGTGGGCGAGTTATTCGATGGCCGCAACGATCCGATCGCGGCCAAGGTCAGCGGGCTCGCGGAGAACATTACGACGTGGGGCGTCGCGCTATCCGAGCACGAACGGATCCTGAGAACGCTGGAAGCGCGTGATCCGATCGCCGCGCAGGCCGCGATCCGGTCGCATTTGAAGGCATCGGAAGAACGATGGGTGGGCGGTGTTTGACTGCCGGAAGCCTTAGCGGGCTTGCGCTCGCAGTGCGACCGGGTTTTGCCGCCGGAAGTCATGCAATGGAGGAAAAATCAAAAACTCATCTGACGAACTTTCGATTTCATCGACGTCTTTCATGCGCTGATTACGGCCTTAAAAGGCCGACCGCAACCCCTCCTTACGAGCGCAGTCTTCACCATGCAAACGGCCCGCTTTAGAGCGGGCCGTGAACTACCAAAACGTGCTGCTGGAAGCTGAAATCCGGAAGCCGGAGAGAGCTGGGTACAGAACAACCCGGATCAAACTGCCGGGCGTTGAATCTCGCCCTCTTCCATCATTTCCGTCACTTCCATTACTGCCGCTTGGACGCCTCCTTCTTCAGTTTCTTCGCTTCTTTCTTTTCTTTCGGTGATTTGACAGCGACCTTCTTCTCGGTTTTCTTCGCGTCCTGGCTCTTACTCATGATGTGCTCCGTGGTTGACCTAACATTATTGCCCGAGCCGCCGCGATTTGGCACGTAAAAATGCGTCGCCGGGGCTTGCTCAATGGCTCGGGCCAATGGTTTAAGACACGCGTCGAAACGCTTAATCGATCTTCGAACGCAGTTCTAGTGCGCTCGCGCGCAGCGCCTGATAGCCGGAACGCGCGTGCTCCGGCAAATCCGGGTCGCCGATAAGCGTGCCCAGCGTCTCGATCACGCTGTAGAGAATGCCCTTCGCCGCGCCTGCCGCCATCGCACCCGACGCGTAAGAATGATCGACGTGGCTGATGGCGGCATCGAAGTGATCCTGGTCAGGGGGCTCGTTTACCGCGGGCGTGACTGGCTTCTCTGTCGAGTTGGGTTCCATGATGGTCGACCTCTTCTGGTTAATACGTCATTGCTGCGACGTCTGGACTACGACGTTGTTACTGCGGCGTCCTGCCGCGTGCGCGTGTCAGTCGGTAATCGGCTGGATCATATGCACGCGACGCTCCGTCGCGGGTTCGCGAACCGGCGCGCCGCACTGGATCAGCAGCGAACGCAGCTCGTTGATGACCGGGAAAACCTCGTGATTATGATCGGCACCCTGCCGGTCGTGCGCTTCCTGCTCGCGTTCCACGATCCACCGGTCTTCCTTGAAGATACGCTCGGTGAACCACACCAGCAACGGCCACGCGGCGTCGAGGATGCCCGGAATTTTCGGCCGGCGGATGGACAGCAAGCCAAACGTGCGGTTGGTGCGCTGCTCGGCATCGAGCGGCACGTACGCGATCCACAGATCCATCACCATCGTCTCGTCCTTGGTGCGGATCCTGAGCGTCTGGTGCGGATATTCGGTGCGGATCGTCATCACGTCCTTGTGGCCGTCGTTCGGGTCGTTGCTGCGCTTCTGGCTGAACACCAGCGCCTCGCCGATCGGCTGCTTGCCCTCCTCGCGCGCAAACGTGTAGTTCACCTCCACCCAGTCATCGCCGCGGCTGCGACCGACCGAGCGCGCCTTCATCTGGCCCATCTGCTTGCGATGCAGGAACTGATGGTTCATGTCCATCAGGTTCTCGTGCATGAAGGTGTAATGGCACTTCACTTCGCGGCCTAAGCGGCGGGTTTTATAGGCTTTATCGCCGACGGAACCGAGCGCGGGAAACGGCGTGGTCCCGGCGAGCAGCGGGTCGCCGGGGAAAATAAAGATCAGGCCGGATTCTTCCCGGCACGGATACGAACGCACGCCGTTCGGCAGGCGTTCACGGCCGAGATACGGGACATCGATACAGCGGCCGGTACAGTCGTAAGTCCAGCCGTGATAACAACAGCGGATGGATTCGCCGTCGACCACGCCCGCATGCAGCGGCACCTGGCGATGCGCGCAGCGATCCTCCAGCGCGAACACCTTGCCGCTTTCCGTGCGCACCAGCACGACCGGGTCGCCGGCAAAACGCACACCGTGTGCCTTACCGCGTTTTACTTCCGGCGACCAGGCGACCGGATACCAGTGATCGGGGTGGATATCGACGCGACGCAGATCGCGCGCGGGCGGTTGAGACTGTTCGGACGGCAGTTCGCTCGGAGCGGCGTCCTGCTGCGTTGCTACATGCATGTACGATGCCTCCGCGTGAGGGTATCGGGTGGAAACGGACTAAAAAATGCTTTGAGGAGACGTTGCAACCAGCGGCCTAACGCAGTCTACACGCCAGAGACAGATTGATGCGCGACGGGAGGGTGATTGCAGATATCGGAAGCGGACTGGACGGGCTCGCGCAAGCGGTGGAGCGTTTTTTGCGGCGGCTTTTTGCGGCGGCTTACTGCGGCGATTCCTCCCCGCCGGACGCAATTTTGACGATCTCGATTGCGCCGGCGCGAAACCATTCAGGCGTGTCAACGATCGACTCTCCCTGCGTCAGATCCGGGTGCGTCAGGGTGCTCGTTTGAAAATCAGGCAGAAATTGTTGGCGGGCATGGGCACGGCTTCGTCCATCGACAAGCCCGATGCGCGCCCGAGCTCCACTACGTCTTCCATACTCCGGACACCCCAGGCTGGATTGGTGGCGCGAAGCTGGGCGTCGAAGGCTTCGTTACTCGGTGCGGTATGCGCCCCGTCGCGCTTGTAAGGTCCGTACAGAAAGAGCACACCGTCGCTGGTCAGGCGCTCGCCCGCTCCGTGGAACAGTGCCTCGGCTGCCGCCCACGGCGCGATATGGATCATATTGATACATACGATTGCGGCAAGGGAATCCGGCACGGGCCAGGGTGTTGTCCGCACATCCAGGGCGATCGGCGCGTTGAGGTTGGCGAGTGAAGCGTGCTGGCGCCAGGCGTCGATGGAGGCTCGCGAAGCGGCATCCGGATCGCTCGGTTGCCAGGTGACGCCCGGCAATGCGGCGGCGAAGTGGACGGCATGCTGCCCGGTGCCGCTGGCGATTTCGAGGACCACGCCGGCCTTGGGCAGGACCCGCGCGAGCACGTCGAGAATGGGTCCGCGATTACGTTCAGCGGCGGGCGCCACGCGGCGGGCGGTGTCGGGATTGGGGCTCACGGCGTTTTTCCAGATGAAGTGCAGGCGAGCGTAAGCGCGCGATAGGCATAGGTCAAGCGACGGGCCGCCGATAGCGGCGCTGATGAGAGCGAGCGTGAGCTAAACCCCGACCATGAACAACGGCGCTGCGAAAGAGGTGCAAAACTGCTGGATCGCGGGAAGACCACTGCCGCCGCCGCAACGGATAAAAAGCGGGTCAGGCTAGCTCTGCGCGGCCAGCGCCATCGAAGAACGAATGGTCATGAAGAGGCACCCTTTAGAATAACGCCCGGAACACGCTGTCAGCTTAGGGAGCCCGTCGGGAGCCCGGTCGCCCGGACAAGGCGCGATTCCTGCTGTGACGGTGCGGCGTGCCGCCAAACCTGTGTATCCTGACGCACTGATAGAACCCGCGGAAGCCGCAAAAACCCGCCAAAGCAGAACCCGCGGACCGCTTGCCATATACAACGAAACAACCGAAACAACCGAAACAACCGCCTGACATCGAAAGCTGCACGCAGTACCAACCGAACATCGCCTAACCCGGCGCGCGCCCAAACGTCGGCATCGAACGGCTGCAGCGCCGCACCAGTCCATGCAATCCCAATGGAGCCTCCCATGCAACCCGACTCACCATCCGGCAAACCCGGTCAAAGCCAGGAACCTTTGAGCGACGATCTCATCGATTTCGCGAGCGAGGTCTTCGACGTAGCCCGCCGCGGCGACGCTGCCATGCTCGACACGCTGCTGCATAAGGGCTTGCCGCCGAACCTGCGCAACGACAAGGGCGACACGCTCGTGATGCTCGCGAGTTACCACGGCCATGCCGACGCGGTGCGCGTGCTGCTCGAACACAAGGCCGATCCGGACCTGCGTAACAACAACGGCCAGACGCCGATCGCGGGCGCGGCGTTCAAGGGGTACAAGCCGGTGATAGAAGCGTTGCTCGAGCACGGTGCGGATGTGGAAGGCGCATCGCCGGACGGACGCACGGCGTTGATGATCGCGGCCATGTTCAATCGCGTGGAGATGGTCGAGTTCCTGATTTCGAAGGGCGCGAATCCCGACGCAAAGGACGCGAACGGTTTTACGGCACGCGACGCCGCCGCGAAAATGGGCGCCCCCGATACCGCCGCCCGGCTGGCTGAAGCGACCGAAGCGAAGTCGCGTCCGCCGGGCGTTTGATCGAAACCGGGCGACACGGACGCCGCCGCCTGGCGTGCCGGTCGTCCCGTCCCTATCGAACACCCTCCAACCCCAGCGCCGTCGATAACCCCAGCGACGGCGCACGAATTTCCTGAAGGTAGCCCTGCAACATGGAGCTCTTGTGATGAGTGGCGGTTTCCCGCTTCGAGCGTACAACTGGCACTGGCGAACGGTAGCCGGAACGCTTGCGATCCTCCTTGTGCTCGCGGTCATGTCGGGATGCAGCCTGTTCCCGGTGCAAGCGCCCGCGCCCATCATCGACTTGTCGACGCCGCAACCGCCAAGCGAGCCGGAAGTCGTGGAGCCCGAAGAAGTGCCGGCATCGGCGCCGGTTGCCACTCAGCCTCCGTCCGAACCCCGACCGCACCCCGCGCCGAAACGGCGTGTGATCGTGCCGAAAAAACCGCCGCCGCCTCCGCCGCCGCCCGTTGAAGAGAAGGCGCCGCCGCCTCCGCCGCCGCTGCTCACCACGCGCATCATGCAGCACGAGCAAATCCGCGGTTTGCTCGACAGCGAAATCCAGCGCCCGGACGGCAGGGTGATCGGCCGCGCAGTGGACATGTACGCCGATACGGCCGGCAAACCGAAGATCATGATCGTGAACCTGTCGGGATTCCTGGGTGTCGGCGACCGCAAGGTGACGTTCCCGTGGACCGTGTTCCGCTTCAATCCGGCCGCGAAGAAAGCGCCTATCACGTTCGCCGTGCCGACGCCGGGCAGCAACGGCGCGTCGGGCGCGGCGAAAGCGAAGGCTCAGGACGCATCGGCGAGACCCGGTTCGGTCACCGACATTGCGCCGACCCTCGCTCAACTCATCGACTCCAATGTCTCGCAGAAAAACGGCGCGCGGATGGGCCGCGTAGTCGACGTGCTGGTCGATTCGGAGGGGCAGCCCCAGGCGCTCGTGATCGATCTCTCCGATTCCCTCGCCGGCGACAAGCGGCAAGTCGCGGCGAACTGGCCGGACCTGCACGTCGTGTCGCGCAACAAGGTACTGCAATTGCAACTGGATTTCACCGACGCACAGATCAAAGCCGCTTCGACTTACTCGCCGGATCAACCGATCAAGATCGTTTCGCCCGTCGTCCCGCCACCGGAACCCGCGCCGGCGCCAGAGCCCGCTCCGGCTGCAGCTGCGGCCTCCGGCCCGGGGTCCGGTGCGAAACCCGGTGCGGCGGCCGTTGCGCGCCCCTCGAAACAATGAGGACGATCTGAAATATGGTAATTGCACGAAGTCTGCGCGCGCTCGATTGGCTGAACTTCTTCGTCGCGAATGTGCAGACCGGCTTTGGGCCGTTCATCGCTTCCTATCTCGCCGCGAACAAATGGACGCAGGGCGAGATCGGGCTGATGCTGAGCGTCGGTACGATCAGCGCGATGGCGAGCCAGTTGCCGGCCGGCGCGCTCGTCGATGCGTTGCGCAACAAGAAAGGCGCTGCGGCTGCCGCGATCATCGCGATCATTGTGGCGGCGTTGTTGCTCGGTGCGAGCCCGACGTTCGTCGCCGTGTTCGCGGCCGAAGTGCTGCATGGGTTTGCCAGTTGCATGCTCGTTCCCGCGATGGCCGCGATCTCGCTTGCCCTCGTCTCACGCGCCGATCTCGGCAACCGGCTTGGGCGCAATGCGCGCTGGGCGTCGATTGGCAGTGCGCTGACGGCGGCGTTGATGGGGGTGTTTGGGGAGTACCTGTCGCTGCGTTCGGTGTTTTTCCTGACCGCGGCGCTCGCACTGCCCGCGCTCGTTGCGCTGAACATGATTCATCACGAGATGGCGCCCGTCGTGCCGCGCATGAAAAAAGCCGCGGCGAAAGCGGGGGCGAGCATCGCCGAAGCGGTAAGCGCGGCCGGGGCCGAACGGCCCGAGAGTCTGCGCGATCTGGTGCGCGATCCGCGGCTGCTGACCTTCGCGGCGTGCGTGGTGCTGTTCCACTTGTCGAATGCGGCGATGCTCAACCTCGCCGCCGGTGAAGTCACCGCGCACATGGGCGACAACGTTCAACTCGTGATTGCGGCGTGCATCATCGTGCCGCAGTTCATCGTGGCGGGGTTGTCGCCGTGGGTCGGACGGCAGGCACAAAGCTGGGGACGGCGCCCGGTGCTGATCCTCGGCTTCGCAGCGCTGCCGTTGCGCGCGTTGTTGTTCGCGGCCGTCAGCAGCGCGAGCAGCCCTTATCTGCTGGTGCCGGTGCAGATGCTCGACGGCATCAGCGCCGCCGTATTCGGCGTGATGCTGCCGCTGATCGCCGCCGACGTCGCCGGCGGCAAAGGCCGGTACAACTTGTGTATAGGATTCTTTGGGCTGGCGGCGGGCGTTGGGGCGACGCTGAGCACGGCTATCGCCGGGTTCGTGGCGGACAAGTTCGGCGTGAACACCAGCTTCTTTGGGCTCGCCGCCGCAGGTGCACTCGCCGTTGGGCTGGTATGGCTCGCCATGCCGGAGACACGCGACGCTGCCGCGAACGAGGAAGCCGCCAAGGAGAAAGCAGCAACGCCCGCGGCGTGATGGCTATCGAATGGATCAGGGGCTCTAAATGACAGATATGGGCACGAGTGCGAGCGGTGGTTTTTCCTGTTCGCGGCACGAGGGCGTTGTCACGATCCGGCTCACCCGTGTGGAACAACATAACCGCATCGATCCCGCCGATCTTGCCGGGCTCAGGGAAACGATCGCGTCGGCGGCAAGCGATGAAACTGCCATAGCGCTGGTGATAACCGGAACCGGTGCGGTCACGTTCAGTTCGGGCTATACCTTGTCAGCGCTGGCAGAGGGGAATATCGACGATTCGTTCGAGAGCTTTTTGAACGAACTGGAGGCGTGTCCGGTGCCCACTGTCTGCGCGCTCAACGGCAGCGTCTATGGCGGTGCGACGGATCTTGCGTTGTGCTGCGACGTCAGGATCGGCGTTGAAGGGTCACGCATGTTCATGCCGGCGGCGCGTATCGGCTTGCATTACTACCCGGACGGCATGCGTCGATACGTCCGCGAGTTAGGACTGGCTCAGGCGAAACGCCTGTTCCTCACCGGCATGGCGATAGACGCGCCGGAGATGTTGCGCATCGGCTTCCTGACGGAACTCGTCAAACCCGAAGAACGGGTGGCGCGCACGGCGGAATATATCGATGCACTTCGCGCGTGCGAGCCCAACGTCGTTCGGTCGATGAAGCGTCAACTGACCGCGATCGCAGACGGCGATGTATCGAAAGCCACCGATAGAGCCGCTTATGAGTGTTCGCTTCAGAGTCCGGTCATCGCTCAACGCATCAAGCAACGTCGGAGCTAAATCACTTCAACGGTTTCAGCATCCCCAGCAGCGTGGGAATCAACTCGCTGACGGTCGGATGAATATGCATCGCGCGTTGAAGCGTGGTGTACGGCGCGTCGGCATTCATGATGTCGATGAACGTGTGGATGGCTTCATCGGCTTCTATACCAAGCATCGCCGCACCGAGAATTTTCTTCGTTCCGGCATCGACCAGCACCTTCATGAAACCGTCGGTCTCGCCGCGTTCTCGTGCTCGGCCGACCCGCGACATCGGCATGGTGGCGATCAGTGCGGGCCGGCCGTCCTTGCGCACGTCGGTCTCGCTCAAACCCACGCGCGCGAACGGCGGATCGACAAAAACCGCATAGCACATGATGCGTGAATCCACGCTGCGCGTTTCGCCATCGACCACATTCGACGCGATGATTTCATAATCGTTGTACGACGTATGCGTGAACGCGCCGCGGCCGTTGACATCGCCGAGCACCCAGATGCCGTCAGCCTTCGTGCGAAGCTGGCCGTCCACGTCGATCAAGCCGTGCTTGTTCAGCACGATACCCGCTTGGTCCAGCCCGAGGTCATCCGTATTCGGCGTGCGTCCGGTCGCGAACAACAAATGCGAGGCATCGATGCTCTTCTGATCTTTCAGCACGATCCGAACGCCCTTGCCCGCCGGTTCGACCTTCGACGTCTCCGTCTTGAACAAAAACTCCACCCCCTCCCGCGACATGACCTTCTGAATCTGTTCAGCAAAGTCCTTATCCTCACGCGCCAGCACACGATCGCCTCTGACAAGCACGCTCACGCGGCTGCCGAAACGCCGGAACATCTGCGCGAATTCCAGCGCGATATAGCTCCCGCCGACAATTGCCAGATGCTCCGGCAATTCGGTCAATTCGAGCATGGTGGAATTCGTAAGATGTGAAATGCTCGCCAGCCCGTCGATCTCCGGCACGGTCGCGCGTGTTCCCGTGTTGATGAAGATCGCGTCCGCATCCAACTCGTGTTGCTGGCCGTCGTGGCCTTGCACGCTGATGGAATGCGCGCCCGTGAACCGGGCGTGACCGTTGAACACCGTCACGCCCGGCGTGCTGCGCAACCACTGCTCCACGCCGTTGCGGGACCCCGCAATGAGCTCGTCCTTGCGCGCCTTGACCCGCGCCAGATCCACCCGCACCTCGCCTTCCACGATCACGCCGTAGTCGCCCGCATGACGCGCGACATGCGCCGCACGGGCGCTCGCCACGTAGGTCTTGGTCGGCGTGCAACCCACGTTCACGCAGGTTCCCCCGAACAGATGCCGCTCGATCACGGCCGTTCGCCTGCCGCTCTCGGCGAGCTTGACGCCTAGCGGGCCGCCGCCTTGTCCTGTGCCGATCACGATGGCGTCGAAGTGCTGTGACATGTGCTGTGACATGCGAGTCTCCCCAGTGAAATGTCAAACCGGATCAATGCGGATCAGTGAACAAACGTTGCGTTTTCGCATGGTAGCTCGCCATGGACCATCGCGCTGCACGATACACCGCTCGTTCAGTGCGTTTTTCGCATGCGCGGGTCGAGATTTAATCGCTTGTGGCCGACTGTCGTGCCGATAAAACTACCGCCATTCACGTCGCGGACGGCCGCGACGCTTCACCTTCTCTGGCAATCACGATGCGCACCTACCGTAATTTCATCGATGGCCGTTTTGTCGAGCCGCAATCCGATTCTTTCGCCGAAGTCGATAATCCCGCCACGTCGGCCATCATCGCGCGTGTCACGCTTGCCTCGCAGGACGACGCGCTGAGCGCGGTCGAAGCCGCGTCGCGTGCACAGAAGAAGTGGCGTGCGCTGACGGCTATTGAACGCGGAGAACATCTTCGCCGTTTCGCCGATGCGATCGTTGAACGCGCGCCGCAGATTGGCGCGGCGCTCGCGCAGGAGTCCGGCAAGAGCGTAGCCGATTCGGAGAACGAAGCTCGCTACGCTGCCGATATCACGCGTTTTCACGCGGAATGGGCACGCCGGATTGAAGGCGAACTCATCCCCAGCGACACCCCGAACGAAAACCTCGTGCTGCATCGCGAGCCGATTGGTGTCGTGGCTTGTCTGATTCCGTTCAACTACCCCGTCTACACGCTGCTGCGCAAGGTTGCGCCCGCGTTGATCACGGGTAATGCGGTTGTCGTGCGGCCGAGCAATAACACCCCGGCGTCCGCCTTCGAAATCGCCGAAGCAGCGCAGCAAGCTGGCCTGCCCGCAGGCATTTTCAACGTCCTGGCAATGGACCACGCGACCGCGGGCACCGTCTGCACGCATCCCGCAGTGGGAATGATTACGCTGACCGGCAGCGTGGGCGCGGGGCGCATCGTGCTTGATTATTGCAAGGCGAATATCGCCAAGCCTTCGCTCGAACTCGGCGGCAAGGCGCCCGCGATCATCGAGCCCGATGCCGATCTTGAAGCGGCGGCGAGCGCCATCGTGGCATCGAAGACGACACATTGCGGGCAATTGTGCACCGCGATGGAACGCGTCTACGTCCACGCCAGCGTGCATGATCGTTTCGTGGAACTGCTGCGCAAGAAGATGCATGCGGTGAGTTTCGGCGATCGCGCGCAAGACGCATCGAGGATGGGTCCGCTTGTCAGCCGCTCAGCTCAACGCAACATTCATGCAATGGTCGAACGCGCAATCGCCGAAGGTGCAACGGTCGCCACCGGCGGCACCTTACCCGACGGTCCCGGCTATTTCTATCCGCCGACGCTGCTGGTCAATTGCCGTCACGACATGGAAATCGTGCGTGAGGAAATCTTCGGACCGGTGCTGCCGGTGATCTCGTACAACACGCTCGACGACGCCCTCGCCATGGCGAACGATCATCAATACGGCTTGTCGTCGGTGCTTTACACCGAGAACTATCGCACGGCAATGCGCGTGGCCAACGAGATCGAAGCCGGTGAACTGTATGTGAACCGCAC
>JGI12635J15846_10002470_pt1 | contig 16161 bp, 15 predicted proteins | sample BlaSpr_A8_OM2_M2_FD_15846 | JGI IMG/M metagenome (IMG submission 15846) | reverse complement strand
CATGAGTGAACTTCTTTGCCTCGAACTCAGCGTGATTTGGTGGGTCGTACACGTGGTGTGCCAGGCGGTCACGTCCCGCGGCGAATTCGGCGACGCCTATCTGATCAGTCCGCGCGACGCCAACGTGCAGGCTAAAGGTCTCGTCTGCGGCCGCGCGACGCGGGCGCTGCACAATTATGTGGAAAATCTCGTTCCTTTCGTCGCGCTCGATCTGGCTTTAATTGTGACGCAACACACGGGCGGGCTCGGCGCTACCCTTTGGATCATCGGCCGCGTCATTTATCTGCCGATCTATCTGGTCGGCATTCCTTACGTGCGCACGGCGGCCTGGCTCCTCTCCATTGTCGGCCTGTTGATGATGCTCGGCCGACTGATGGGGCACTGAAGCTTCGCTCGAATACGGCGGCTGAGGTCGGGCGGACGAGCCTGCAATTTCAGGAGCCGTCAGGGCACGCGATAGGCGTGCCGCGTGAGGAGGGCAACGATGCTGCAATTGTACGGCAACTCCCTGTCGCGTGCGATGCGCTGCATGTGGATGCTCGAAGAAATGGGCTTGCCTTACGAACTCATCAAAAAGACCACGCGGCCCGAAGACTTGCAGAGCGCGGAATATCTGCGGCTCAACCCGAATGCGCGCATTCCCACGCTGGTAGACGGATCGGTGGTGATCTGGGAATCGATGGCCATCAATCTTTACTTGGCGCAGAAATACGACGGCCCGCTGCATTGCACGACGCCGGAGGTGCTCGGCCTCGCGGCGCAGTGGAGCTTCTGGGCGATGTTGGAGACGGAAGCCCTCCTGCTGGAATTGCTGATGCATCGCGCGATGCTGCCCGAGTTTGGGCGCGACCCCTCCTATGCGGAACGTGACGAGCTGTTGCTGCAAAAACCGCTGCGCGTGCTGGATGACGCGCTCTCGGCGCGCAGCTATTTGGCGGCGGGCCATTTTACCGTCGCCGACCTCAACGTCGCGAGCATTTTCGCCTGGGGCAAAATGAGCCGGCTCGATCTGTCAGGCGTTCCGAATGTGGCGAAATGGCTGGACGCTTCGCTGCGCCGGCCCGCTTACGGACGCGTGCGCGGGGGCGCGAAACCGCAGTGATGGATCGCACTGACCGCGGCGTCGAAGGCCCTGACATTACCTGGACGTCTTGATCTCATTGAACTTCGCCAGCGCGGTCGCGAATTTGTCGTTGAACAACCACATGGCATCGAGGATTTGGCGAAAGGTAGCGGACGTCCTGGCCCGATCGGCTTGGCCGAATGTAAAGATGCTGTTATTGCGCAAATATCGCATGACCGTCGGATCGGAGATCCGATAGTCGGCAAGGTTGCCGGAATTAAGCGCAGCCCGGGTCGGCGTCGGAACGATCTGCACGAGTTCGAAGACCTTCATCTGATCGATCGGGTCCGGCAGCGCCTTCACGATGGCGGGTATTTGCCGGAAAAGCTCGGCGTGCGCATTCATCAGCCCGTCGCGGGCCGCGGTCCAGTGGTTGTAGCGGCGATCGAGGTGACCGACCCGCGTTTCCTCTTTGTCGTCGCGGACGATCAGCGCCGGATCGAACGCAGCGATTGAGTTCTTAATTGCCAGCCATTTGTTCCGCCCGTTTGCATCCTCCGATACGCCGGTCTGAAAGCTGCCTTTGTAGGCGTTGGAACGCGCGTTCCCCAAATTCTGCATGCCATTCGTCTCGGCAAAGAAAATCCCGAGGCTGATGCGGCTAGCCACCGCCGCGTCGGCCGCGTCGAGCCCTTTGGCGCGCGCAATCGCTGTCCCGAGCTCGGCCACGTCTTTGAACGGCGTCTCCGAATATTGCGCATCGGCGGGCGGCGCCTGCATGACGTTGAAGAGGTTGCGGTACTCGTCGAGGAGCGGCGTGTTGTCGGCATCGAAATAGGCGGGCGGGATGCCGAATTTGTTGGGTCGTCCGATTTTCGCCGGAAACGCGTCCGTGAGGTCCTTGTAGGTGCTGATCATGTCGTTGCGCGCATGATAGAGCGCCTGCCCCGGCATTTCCGGTAAGTGCTGGTGCGAAGTAATTTGCGCGCGCCGCTCGCTCAGGATCGCCTTGAAGTGGCTGACGGCTTGCCCGTAGGAATCCACTACATCTGACTGTGCGAATGCGACGATGCAACCGGCGAGCAGTATGCCCGCAATGGCAACAAAACGTGTCAGCATGGCCGGCCAACGTTCCGCATGGAGCGCGATTCCAAGAAATACGGTCTCCCAAACCAAAGCCCAGCGGCCGGACCAATTGCCTTTTGCGTGAGCGAGCGTCATGCTCCTTCGGGCGACGGATCGCCAGCGCGGCGTTTCGCTTCGTTGAACAAAATCAATAGGGAGGACTAGCACACATGCAATCGCGCACAATCGCCCTTTGCGCCGGGCTCGCGGCGGCGACGTTGCTCGCGCCGCAATACGCTGCCGCGCAAGCCAAGCGGGTCGTTTTTCTCGACGGGCCGATCGCCGACAAATTTATCGGCGGCCTGACCCGAAGCTTCACCGAGACCGCCAAGGCAAATGGGCTCGACGTGTCGGTGGTGCAGAGTCCCTTCGATCCGGCGCTGCAAGCCCAGCAGATGGATGACGCCATCGCCAAGAAGGTCGACGCCATTGTCATGATGATCATGAGTCAGAAAGCGCTCGTCCCGGCGCTGACGCGCGCCAAGGAAGCGCACATCCCGGTCATCCTCATCAACACGCCCATCCCGCAGGAGGAGCTCTATACGGCGTTTGTCGGCGAGGACTCCGGCAAAATGGGTGCGATGGCTGCGAAGACGATGGCGGAGGCCCTCAAGGATCGTCCATCCGCTAAAGTCGCCATCATCGCCGGCAGCATGGACGAAGGCATCGCTCCGGCACGTGTCGCCGCGTTCAAGAAGGAGATGGAAAGCCACCCCAACATCTCCGTAGTTGCGGTCGAGGAAACGCATTGGGCGCCGCCCGAGGCCGAACGGGCCGCGGGCCAGTTGCTCGCCCGCTTTTCCGGCCAAGGCGGCCTCGACGGCATCTACGCCATGAACGATCCGCTCGCCAACGGCGCCGTTCAGGGCGCTCAGTCGGCCGGCGTGAAGCTCGGCGCCGGCAAGGGCGAACTGGTGGTGGTGGGCGGCAATTGCCTGGCCATGGGCGTCGCCGACATCGAGCAAGGCACCATGTACGGGACGCTCTATCACACGCCGATCAACATGGGACACGACACCGGTAACGCTGTCGCCAAAATACTCAAAGGCGAAGAAGTGCCGAAAAAGCAGTCGCGCGACCCCGAAATCATTACCAAGGCGAATGTCGACAAATACAAGACCGAGTGCACGTTCTAAACATCGGCGAAACGGGAACGGCGCGGCGCAGATCGCCGCGCCGTTTTCGTTTGCGCTCTATTCTGCGGGCGACGGCTCGCGTGGCCGATAAAACAATTCCACCCAGGTACGGCGCATCGCAAACAGCCGCGGGTCGAGATCGACCGCGTCGGCGACGGCCACGATGAACAAGACCCCGCCGGTGACGACATCCTGTACCGCCGGCGGGGTGCCGATGGCGTTCAGTCCGGCATTGAGCAGGCCAAGCACCAGCACGCCGCCGACAATGCCGATGGGCGTGCCTTTGCCTCCCGTCAGGGAAACTCCGCCGATAATCGCGGATGCGGTCGCCGGCACGAGCGCATCGGTGAGCGCGACCCCCGAAGCGGCCGCCAGGCTGTAGCTCAACAGCGCTCCTGCCAGCGCCGCCAGCATGCCCGAACAGGCAAAAATAGCCGGCACGATGACCGAGGTGCGGACGCCCGCGACCATCGCAGCGCGGCGGTCGCTGCCCGTTGCATAAACGTCGCGCCCGACGCGGGTGCGCGCCATGAAAAATGCGGCGGCGAGGAAAGCGGCGAGTGCGACCAGACTCCGCAGCGAAAGAACCCCAAGCACCGGATGATTGACCGCCATCGCCACGTCCATGCGCGGATAGCTGATCGACAGATTGCCGGTGACCACGTAGGCGAGGCCGCCGAGGGTCAGGAGACCGCCGAGCGTCACGCCGATCGAGCCGAGTCGCAGCCACACCATGACTCCGCCCTGGAACAGTCCCCAGGCAAGACCGCACAGCACCGCCAGCGCCACGCCGAGCGCCGGATAGTCGGCACCGCTCAACACCGCGACGCATCCCGAGAGGCTGAGCATGCCGCCGACGGAGAGATCGAACTCGCGGATGATCATCGACAGGCCAAGCCCGAGCGCGATCGGTCCGACGGTGGCAAATTGTTGCAGCACGCTGTACGCCGTACCGGTGGTGAAAAATCTGCCCTGCCCGCGGTCGAGCGCCCACAGCACCAGCGTGATGACGACGAGGAGCAGATACGGACGCACGGAGCGATTGGTGAAAAGGGCGCGCATCTTTGTCAGTCGGAGTCGGCGAGCGTTTGCAGCATGATGACGAACAGCACAATGAGGCCGATGGCGAGATATTGGATTTGCGGCGAGAAGCCGTGCAGCAACAGCAGCACCTGGCAGACGGCGATAATGAACGCCCCGATCAGGGTGCGAATGGCAGAGCCTTCGCCGCCGGAGATCGCGGTGCCGCCAACCAGCACGGCGCTGATCGCGCTGTAGTCGTAGCCGAGCCCAAGCTCGAGATCGCCGCTCGAATAGCGCGCCGCCATCATGATACCGGCAAGCGCGGCGCACAGCCCGGCAGCGACGTAAGCGCCGAGCACGACGCGCGCCGGGTCCAGTCCGGCCGCCAGCGCGGCCCGCCAATTGCTGCCGACCATGTAGAGCTGCCGCCCGAAGCGGGTGAACGACAGCACGGCCTGGGCGACGACCACGGTAAGGATGAAGGCGGCGAGCGGCATCGGAACGCCGAAGACGCGGCCCTTCAAAGCGGCGGCGGCGTCGCCTTGCGGATAGATGCCCTGCCCTTGCGTGATGAGCGTCGCGCCACCGGTGATCAGCGCCAACGCCGCCATGCTGACAATGATCGGGTTGGCGCGGAAATAACCGATGACGGCGCCCTGGAAGCCGGTGAGCGCCGCGCCGAAGGCGAATGCGGCGACCAGTGCCGCCGGCAAGCCGAGCGGCAGCGCGGAAATGAACACCATGCCGCTCGTGGACAGCGTGACGCTTAGCGCAAACGACATGATATTGCCGCTCAGCGTGATGAAGGTCATGCCGACCGCGACGCAGCCGATGAAGGAGGTCGTGTTCAACAGCGAGAACAGGCTCACGGCGGTAAAAAATCCGGGCGTGGTCGCGACAATGCCGAGGAGCACCAACAGGGCGGCGACGCGGATTCCAACTAGCACGCGTCCGCGCCGCGAAGTCGGCAGCGGCAGACGCCACGCCTCTCGCCAGGCCACGGCCAAGCCTTGGTCCGTCATGTCGCCGCTTCTGCCGGATGAGTGATGTCGGCGACGATGCGATGCATGTCGACTTCGCTCCGGCGGTAAAGTCCGACTTGGCGTCCGCGATAGAGCGTGACCACAACATCGCCCAATCCGACAATCTCCTCGAGATCGCTCGAGGCCATCACCAGCGCGTAGCCTTCTTCGCAGAAGCTTCGCATCAGCCGATAGATTTCCGCCCGCGCGCCGACATCAATGCCGCGCGTCGGCTCGTTCATCAGCAACACGCTGCCGTTCCGGCGCTCGATGCTGCGGCCGAATGCAAGCTTTTGCTGGTTGCCGCCGCTGAGCTCCTCGGCGCGCGCCCGTAGCCGGCGCCGATCGACGCCGACCCGCTTGGCGAGCCGGCCGGCGACGGCGCGTAGCGCGCCACCGCGCAAAAAGCCGAAGATCGAGTGCTCGCGTAGCCGCGTTGCCACGAGGTTTTGCAGCACGCTCAGGCGGCGGAATACGCCCTCGGCGGCCCGGTCGCCCGACACGAACATAATCCCGCGCCGCGCGGCGCGCGCCGGCGATCCAAGCTTGAGCGGGCGGCCATCGACGGTGACCCGGCCGCTGGCGTCATGCACAAGGCCCGCGAGCGCGGCAATGATTTCGGCTGAACCCGAGCCGATTTGTCCCGCGATGCACAAGATTTCGCCGCGGCAAACCTTCATCGCGAAATTGTCGACGCTGCCCGGCAATGACAAGCCTTCGACCACAAGCGCCGGCGCGCCGCTCGCGCGCGATTCCTCGGGGTACATCTCGCCGCTTGGGCGGCCCAGCATCTGCTCGATGAGCGCCGCGCGCGAAAGTTTGCTCAGCGGCGACGTCGCGACCAATTCGCCGTTGCGCAATACCGTGACTTGGTCGCAAATCTCGTAGACTTCGGCCAACCGGTGCGTGATGTAGAGCACGGAGCGCCCTTCGCGTTTGACGGCAACAAGCGCGCCGAAAATCCGTTCGATCTCCACGTCGGTCAGCGTCGCGGTCGGTTCGTCGAGGATAAGAACGCGGGCGTCCCGCGTCATTAGTCGCGCGATTTCCACGAGCTGACGCTCGCCCATGGCAAGCGCCGCAACCGGCGCATCGAGCTTAATGTGGGAAGCGCCAAGGAGCGCCAGCGTTTCCGCGGCGCGCCTGCGCAAGTGCGGCCGCTTGTGCAGAAACGGAACGCGCAGCGAGCCGAGCCAGATATTGTCTTCCACCGATAGATCCGGACACAGGCTGAGTTCTTGCGCGACGATGGCGAGGCCGCGCTCCTGCGCGTGCCTCGGCGTGGCAAGGCTCGCAGGCGCTCCATCGATCAGCACGCTACCCTGGTCCGGCCGGTACACGCCGGTCAAAATCTTGACGAGTGTACTCTTGCCGGCGCCGTTCTCCCCACAGATGCCCCGGATTTCGCCCGGCCCAATGTCGAGCGACACGTCCTTGAGCGCGGCGATCGGACCGAAGCTCTTCCAGATGTGGCGGACGCCAACGATCGACGCGGCGGGTCGCTCAGCAGGCGCCGGCCCGATTTCGACCGGCGCCGCGCCCGGCGCGCCACCCCGCTCCGCGACACGCACTGAGACCCCGCCCGTCATTCGCGCTCGACCGGCGGCGGTGGCGCGTGATCTCGCTGCCGGACTCGCGGCTGTTCGCCTTCAATAGAACCAGCGGTCATTTCTCGTTCCCGCGCGCGCCTTTTGCATCATGCGACGCGATGATAGTTGAACTGCCGCAAAGCGCAATTTTCCAGCACTCGCCGCACCAATGCGGCCCGTGGCCCCGAGCGTTGTGCAATTTCGTTTGCATCGCGACGAGGCCTATCTCTGGATCGTTGCGCCGACCAGCGCGACAATCACCAGCGCTATTCCGGCAATCTGAACCGGCGTCAGCGCTTGATCGAGAACGATCACGCCCAAACAGGCCGATATGACCGCGTCCGCGTAAGACAAGATCGAGCTCAGTACCGGCCCGATCATCGATACGGCGATGTAGAACGCGATCATGGCGAATGCATAGATCGCCGAAGACGCGATAAAGCCAAGCCATGCCGCGCCGGTCTGCGGCAGCGCGAAGTCTCCGCTTACGGCGCAAATAACAAACATTAGAGCGGAAGCGGACGCCGCCATGTACATGGTCGTCGGCCGGGCATCACCGCTGCCGAATACTCGGCTCGACACCACGACCACAATCGCCAGCCCCAACGCGGACAAAAGTGCCAGAACGAGACCGGCGGGCTCGAGGCCGCCGCCCCGCACTCTAAGCGCCAGCGCCAGGCCGACAAGGGCAACAATGATCGCCGCGCCCGTACGCCAAGAAAATTTCTCGAAGCCCAGCACGACGGTAATGACGGCCGCCATGAGCGGAAACAGATAGAAAATCAGTACCGCCAGCGCGAACGGGATAAGGCCGAACGATCTAAGCAGGGCCCAGGTGTAGAGTGCGCTTGCAAAACCGAGCACGACCGAGATCGCCAGGGCCCGCCGCGGCATCGCCAGCGAAACGCCGCTCACGCCCAACCAGATAACGAGAGCAACCGCCGGGACGAGGAATCTGATCGCGGATATGGCGAGCGGGGAGCTGCCGCCGCCCTCGGCGACGCTCGCAGCAGTGTTGGCAAGGGCGAAACAGGCGGCCGCGGCCAACGCCACGATGACGCCGACCCACGTGCGCGGCTGCGCTACCGCATCGGTTGCAGACATCGCCCCTCCCCATCCGCCGCCGGTCGAGTTCTTTAATCCGCCGGCCTTATCGAGTTTTGCGACACATTAGCGTGGCGGCACCGTTCGCGACATAGGCTATGTCGTGCGAGTAAGCCCCCCGTTGACGTAGAGCGTCTGTCCGGTGATGAACGCGGCGTCGTCGCTCGCCAGAAACGATACCGCGCCGACCAGATCGGTCGCCACTTCGCTCCGTTTGATCGATTGGGAGTGGGCCATGATGTCGAACAGCTTGTCCGGGGTCATGTCGCCCGGCATCGTCTGGCCAAGCGTGCCGGGCGTGCGCGTCAATCCAGGCGCGATGGCATTGATGGTCAGGCCATGCTCGCTGAGCTCGGTCGCGAGTGAACGGGTAAAGCCGATGACGCCACCCTTGCTGGCAATGTAGTGGACGAGGTTCGGCACGAGGAGGCTGACGGTGTCCGAAGCAATATTGATGACGCGGCCCCACCCGCGCTGGCGCATACCGCCGGTCAAGGCTTTCGTCATCAAGAACATGGAATCGAGATTGATCGACATGACGCGGCGCCAATCTTCAAAGGTGATCTCGTCGAAGGTCTGCATCGGGTAGATGCCGGCATTGTTGACGAGGATGTCGCAGCGCCCGCCATTCTTCTCGACCTGCGCTTTCAGTGTCGCGACACTCGACGGGCTGCTGACGTCGCATTCCACCGCCTGCGCCTTACCGCCGGCGTCGGAAATTATTTTCAGCGTCTGATCCGCCTTGGCGCGGTCGGCGATAATAATCTGCGCCCCCTCCTCTGCCAGCCGCACGGCCGAAGCCTGCCCGATCCCCGATGCAGCGCCAGAAACGACCGCCGTCTTGCCCTCATGCCGCTTAGCCATGCACGTCCTCCCATTTTCGTGGTCCGATTGTTCGCATATAAAGGGGTTCGGCGTGAAGCGTTCGTAAGCGCGGCAAGCATGCATCTCCGGCACGCCAGTTAGATGGGAGTGACGATCGTGACCAGCGGTAAAGACGACGAGGAGTTTTTTCGCCAGCGCGGCTTCGGCATCAAAATAGGCTTCGGCGAGCGGCCGGCGCTGATGGTCATCGATATGGTCAAGGGCTTCACCGATCCGTCCATGCCGCTCGGGGCGAAACTCGATGACCAGCTCGAAGCACAGAAGCCGCTAGTTGCAGTCGCCCACGAGCGCAACATCCCGGTGATTTTTTCGACCGTGACGTACGACGAGGCCGACGTAAAAGATGCTGGCATTTGGGCGCTTAAGCAAAAAGGCGCACAAACGCTGACCGCCGGTTCCGAAGCGGTCAAAGTTGATAACCGGCTCGACATGCGGCCGTCCGATATTCTTTTGGTCAAGAAATACGCGTCTTGCTTTTTCGGCACCGACCTCGTGCCACGGCTCAACAGCCGGCGGATCGACACGCTGATCCTCACCGGTTGTACGACATCCGGCTGCGTCCGAGCCACTGCCGTCGATGCGGTGCAGAACGGCTTCCGTCCCATGGTGGTGCGCGAGGCGGTCGGCGACCGTTCGGTGGCGGCGCATGAGCAGAGTCTGTTCGACCTCAACGCCAAATATGCCGACGTCGTCTCGCTCGACGAGACCCTCCAATATCTGAAGACCGTCGGGCATAATCGGCCAGCGTAACGGCCTCGACGGTGCCGTCATTAACGCACGGTTAAAGGCGCAGCAGGCGGCTTAAGGAAGGCCCCCGGATAGGTGGTCCTCTCTTGCGGTCGCCTTATTACACCCCTAAATTGTCGGAATCGATACTTGGCCGAACAACTGGGCCGCTTCGCGTCGTTTATGACGGGTGCGCACGTTCAGAACTTCACCAAAATCGACAAAGTCGGGACGACGGCCGCGACAGCTAGCCCGCCGCCCCAATGTGCACAACGTCAAAGAAAGGAAACTTTATGACGACAGGTACCGTGAAGTGGTTCAACAACCAAAAAGGCTTTGGCTTTATTCAGCCGGAGAACGGTGACAAGGACGTTTTCGTTCATATCAGCGCGGTGGAACGCGCCGGATTGAGCACCCTGACCGAGGGCCAGAAAGTGTCTTTTGAAGTCGTTGCCGATCGTCGAACCGGCAAATCCTCGGCTGACAATCTGCGCGCTGTTTAACTTCCCGCGCCAGGAAAACCGGCCGCTCTGAGCACGAACGTGCTCAGAGTTTCTGGGTTCAGGTCCCGCCGCCGATCATCGGCGCGCGGGACTTTTTTTGTCCGATTGGATACTGCGCCGGCGAGCTGACAACGCGACAAGCGGCCGGCAAACAGGCACGCGCAGCCTGCATCAGAACATCGGATAGGCCGGATTGAGCGGCAGGCCTAACTCCATGCGGCCGAAATTCTCCGCCGGCACGTCCCAGTTCATGACCACGTGCGAGGAGATGGCGTGCACGTCGCGCCAGCTCCGCTGCACCGAATTGTTGTCCATCAAGCCGCTCGAACCGCTGATTTTGACCAGCTCGTCCATGGCGTCGCGCAGCATGCGCATGGCGTAGGTGAAGTCGCGCCGCAACAAGGTGCGGGTCTGCAACGTCATGCCGGTATAGTCGGCGCGTGCCGTAGCGAGCGCACGGCGCGCCAACAGCTCGGCGGCGTCGATATGCGCGCCGATCTCGGCTACTTTGAGCTGTACCGGTACATGCTGAGCGATGTTGAGTTGCGTGTAGGTCAGGTAGCGCTGCTGCGTCCAGGCAACGAAGTCGGCATAAGCGCCGCGCGCCGAGCCCAGCGCGGGAGCGAGCAGCGCGTAGGAATGCACGGCGATAAACGGCGTGCGGTAGATCGGATTGGTATTGATCTTCGAGCCGGGAGACTGGGCATCGCGCAGCGTCGAGAACGAGACAGTCCGATGCTCCGGCACGAAGACATTATCCAGCACGGACGTGATCGAACCGGTCGCGCGCAAGCCTGCGCAGTACCACGTGTCGTCCTGTTTCACCTCCGACACGGGCACCAGAAAAAGCCGCATATCGGGATGGTCCTCGCCCTCGCGGAAGATAAGGCCGCCGATCATGATCCATTGCGAGTGCCGCAATCCGCTGCACCAAGACCAGCGGCCGTCGAGCCGGTATCCGCCCGGCGCCACGGTGACCTTGCCGGTCGGGGCCGCCGAAGTGGCGATGCAGGCGGCTTTGTTCTCGCTCCAGACGTCGTGCTGCGCCTCCTCGGGGAAGTGCGCCANAATGGCGGCGTGATCGGCCAGATAGTTCAACACCCAGGCCGACGACGTGCAGGTCGATCTGCCGAGTTCGACCGCGATGTCGAAAGCCGCTTCGTGATCGTGCTCGTAACCGCCCCAGCGCTTGGGTTGCAGGGTATGGATGAGCCCGGCCTCGATATACTCGTCGACCGATTGCTGCGGGACTTCCCGATCACGCTCGGCTTTGACGGCGCGCTCGCGCAATTTCGGCGCGAGTTTTTTGGCGCGACCAATTAATTCATCGGCGCTCGGTACGTCCTGCTGTGGCGCTTGGGCGGAGCGCAGTTCCGCAACACTCATAGGGTTTCCTCCGTTTGATTTGACATTGCGTCAGGCCAACGGGGGAATCAAGCGTCCATGCGGACGGTTGCGACGCGCTTGATTGCCGTCGTCCTAAGATGTCATGATCCTCGAAACATCGCGGCGATCTGGCCGCTTTAAGTCAACGGGGGAAACATGCGCCTTGGATTGTTTATGATGCCGGTGCATCCGCCATCGCGCTCGTTCACCGAGACGCTTGCCGAAGACGCCGAAAAGTCGCTGCTTGCCGACCGCCTCGGATTCGAGGAATTGTGGATGGGCGAGCATTTTTCCGCGACCAGCGAGCCTATCCCCTCGCCGCTGATGTTCTTCGCCCATCTCATCTCGCGGACCAAAAACCTGCGCTTCGGCACCGGCGTCATCAACCTGCCTAATCACGACCCGGTCATCGTCGCTGCCGAAGTTGCGCAATTCGATCACATGAGCCGCGGACGCTTCCTGTTGGGGGTGGGACCTGGCGGACTTCTTTCCGATTTCGAACTGTTCCGCCACACCGATGTCACCGTGCGCAACCGCAAGGTCGTCGAAGCGGTGCGCATCATGCGGCAGATTTGGTCGCAGGATCCACCCTATGACATCGCCGGGGAATTCTGGAATGTGCGGCTGACCAATAATGTGATTGCCGATCTTGGCATCGGCTACATGCCGAAAACGTACCAGAAAGGCGGTCCGCCGATTTCGCTGTCGCTTGCCAGTCCGAATTCGGCGTCGGCGCGCACGGCGGCGCTACAGGATTGGGGCATTATTTCTGCCAACATCATTCCGACCTATGCGGTGGCTTCGCATTGGTCGATCTACGGCAAGGCGCGCGCCGAAATCGGCAAGGGCGTCTCGGGCGCGGATTGGCGAGTGGCCCGCAATGTAATGGTGGCGCCGACCGAGNCTGAAGCATACGACCGCGTTTACGGGGAAAAGTCCTCACACCGCTATTTCTGGACCTATATCCGTGCAGCATTGAGCGGCGTCGGGCTTTTGCATCTCCTGAAACCGCGGCCCGAAATGTCGGACGACGAAGCCACAGTCGAAGCCATCACGGAAGGCTGCAGCCTTTATGGGTCGCCCAAAACGCTGCTCGATAAGCTCGTTGCCTTCCGCGAGGAAGTTGGTCCGTTCGGCACCTTGCTGATGACCGGCGTCGATTGGGCGGGCCCGAATGAGGCGTGGGAGCGTCAGGCGATGCAGCTGCTCGCCGAAGAAGTCATGCCAAAGTTCCAACAGCACGCGCGGGCGCAAGCCGCCGAATGACATTCGGGCTGACCGCGGCGCACGCCCACGATCGAGTTCGGCGAACGCGATTTAATTAGATTTTATCGGTCTTGCTGCGCTGCAACGAACACGAGAGTTTCACAAACACGTCGCAGCGTCGCCATAGACTCTCGGCAACCTAATACCGTACGGTGATTGGGGGCGGGGTGAGGGAGCCGTCGAGGAGTCCGACGATGAGCATCCAGTTCGCCTGCAACGCCGACGCGACTGCGACTCTGAAATTCGGCCGGCCTAATTGTCCCCGCTGCGGGAGCATGCTCCTGATGGCCGAAGAATCTGAATTCAACCACCGAGGACGAATTCGTCACGCCTGGGTCTGCGACGATTGCACTCACCAGTTCGTGACCTCAATCGCGCTGCCCCGCTGCTAAAGGGCGCCGCGCCCGCGTCTTTATGCGCCCGGGTTTCTTTTGCTCACGATTTCTCGACATTGACGTCGCGCTTTGTCTGCCATTGCACTTTGGTGGCGGCGAGGTAATTGGCGAAACGCCCGGCGGCAATGGCCGCGCGCGCTCCGGCCATCAGCTCCTGGTAGTAGTAGAGATTGATCGTCGACAACAGCGTGCCGCCGAGCGCTTCATTGCTCCGGAAAAGATGATGCAGATAGGCGCGCGAGAATTCACGCGCCGCCGGACATGGGCTCTCCGCGTCGAGCGGCCGCGCATCGTCGGCGTGATGCGCGTTTTTGATATTGATCGGGCCGAAGCGGGTAAAGGCAAGCCCGTGCCGGCCGTTGCGCGTCGGCATGACGCAATCGAACATATCGACACCGCGGGCGATCGCTTCAACGAGATCGTCGGGCGTTCCGACGCCCATCAGATAGCGGGGCCGTTCCGTGGGTAGTGCCGCCGCCGTCGCCGCGACCACTTCGAGCATGACGCGCTGCGCCTCGCCGACCGCAAGTCCGCCGATGGCATAGCCATCAAATCCGAGATCGACGAGGGCGCGCGCGCTCGCGGCGCGCAATGCGTGATTGTCGCCGCCCTGCACGATGCCGAACAACGCGCGGCCTGGAGCGGCGCGCTCGAACGCGCGCTTGCAGCGCTCGGCCCAGCGCAGAGAAAGCTTCATCGCGCGCTCGATCTCAGTCCGCTCGGCTGGAAGCTTCACGCATTCGTCAAGCTGCATGGCGATGTCGGAGCCGAGCAGGATTTGCACCTCGACGGCGCGCTCCGGCGTCAATTCCACCATGGCGCCGTCGAGGTGGGAACGGAAGGTCACGCCTCCCTCCCTCAGTTTGCGCAGCGGCGCCAGCGACATCACCTGGAAGCCGCCGGAATCAGTCAGGATCGAATGGGGCCAGCGCATGAAGGCGTGCAGGCCGCCGAGCGCGGCAATGCGCTCGGCGGTCGGTCGCAGCATCAGATGATAGGTATTGCCGAGCAGGATCTCCGCGCCCGAGGCGCGCACGTCGTCATGGTGCACGCCCTTGACGGTGGCTTGCGTGCCGACCGGCATAAAGGCCGGCGTATGCACGAGGCCGTGCGCGGTCGACATTTCGCCGGTGCGCGCGGCGCCGTCGGTGGCGACGATGCGAAAGGAGAAAGGAAGCTGCATCGGGCGTTGATACGGCACCGCGGCTCATAAATCTCGCGTGGCTAGCGCGGAGGACGCCCTCTCTTAACGGTGCAGCGCAAGGCTGCACCCAATCCGGGAGGTGACATCCGTCAGCCGTCGCCGCCGGCTATTGTTGACCATAGTCAGTCGACACGCCGCCAATCGGGGTCGGCGCAGTCCCGGCGCTGAAATTGGCAAAGATTCTGTTGTTGCCGTACGACGTGGTCGTCCCGGAAATTCCCGTCGTGTTGGAGACAATACCCGAGTTGCCCAGGGCAACATTTCCATAAGCCTGGACTCCGGTGCCATTATTGGCGATCTCGGTGTAATCCACGTACAGTTGGCCACCTGGGTCGGCCTCGACCCCGGCCGTCGAATTCCCGAACATGACTGAACGGCTGACGGCGACATGGTTGCCGGTGCCGACCGCGAGTCCGTAGGTATTGCCGGCCGAATGGACGTTTTCGAGCACCACGGAATTGGTGGCCGCCGCCGCCGCGACGATCCCGGCGCCCGTATTGTTGGTGACGTAGGTGTCTTTGACTGAGAGCGAAGTCCCTCCACCCGTGCGCTGATCGATGATGCCATGCTGCGCGAAATTCTTGATCGTGCAGTTTTCGATATAGACCGCCGCCGCGGCCTGGATAGCGACGCCATTTGTGTTCACGTTACGGTCGGCAATGCCGCTGATACTGAGATTGCGCAGGTGAACCACTATGCCTGATCCGTTGATGGTGATAGCAGAGCCGCTATAGGTGTCCGGGTCACCATTCGTCCATCCCACGGTTCCATTGCAGTCGATAGTGACGGTTTTCGTAATTGTGAGCCCCGTGCTGGGCATGTAGCCGCCCGAATTGAGACAGCCGATTTCGCCCCCGTCGTCGGTCTGGGTCGCCGCCCGGGCGAAAGTCGCGCAGGGAGAACCTGGGGTGCAAGGATTGCCGTCGACTCCGCTGTTGGAAACCCATGTGTGAAAAAGCTGCGCGTGAGCCGGAGCTGAATAAAGCGCCAGCGGCAGCATCGCCGAAAGAACGGTAAGCGAAAGTCCAAGCCTCCTGATGCAGATCGCGAGCTTGTTCACGGTGAAACTCCTTGGTGAGTTAGGCGCCGCGGGTTGGGGAAGCCGACGTCGGCGCAGAGCCGTCGGCGTTGTGTTGTTGGATCTCTGCCAAACTGCAGGCGCACGCGCGCACCCGCGGGTCTGGTGGAAACCCGCAATCGAACTCGGACTGGTTGAGGTATGCGCCTGCCGATGGCCGCCTTGCTGCCATTACCCGCGATGAGTTCGGCGCTCTCGCCCCCGAGCAGCTTTGGCGCAGGCTAGCTGGCCGATGTTCAGAAAGCTAGATGCTGCCGGCGTTGCGGACGACGCCCTCTCTTAACGGTGCAGGATGTATTACACTCGTCGCGCCGTCGCGGCCGGCTATTGCTGACCATAGTCAGGCGAGGCGCCACCAATCGGGGTCGGCGCAGTACTTGACTCGGGATTGCCAAAGATTCTGTTGTTTCCGTACGAAGTGGTCGCCCCGGAAATTGCCGCCGAGTTGTAGCTGATATCGGAGTTGGCCAGCGTAACCGTTCCGTAGGCCTGGACGCCGACGACAATGTTGTGGGTGATCTCGGTATTGTCCACCGATACCTGCGCGCCAGGGTCGGCTTCGACGCCGGCCGTTGTGTTCTGCGACATGACCGAGCGGCTGACGACGACGTGGTTTCCGCTGGCGACCGCAATACCGTATTTGTTACCGACCGATT
>JGI12635J15846_10002469_pt1 | contig 16174 bp, 15 predicted proteins | sample BlaSpr_A8_OM2_M2_FD_15846 | JGI IMG/M metagenome (IMG submission 15846) | reverse complement strand
ATGTTTGGTCGGGCTTTTCTTCATGTTTCGTGTTCGCGCACCTCGGCTTCAATTGCGCCGAGAAGTTCGTGCACGCCGTCTTCCTTCGCGACCACTCGCCGAACGCCAGCCGACTTGGCGACCGCTTCTAGTTGTTCGTCTTTGTACAAGGTGTACATCACAATTGGAGTTGTCGGCAAATTTCTGCCGATCTCCTGTGCCGCCTGAAGGCCATCAGCCAGCGGCATTTTAAAATCTAATACGATAAGGTCTGGTCGAAGGTCGGTTGCCTTCAAGACGGCTTCACGGCCATCTTCTGCCTCTCCACAAATCTCCCAACTTGGACGAAGCACGAACAGTGTCTTGAGCGCGATCCGCATTGATTCGCGATCATCGGCAATTAAGATTCTTGTCACCACATCTCCTAGGGGCGCGAGCAGCCACTACGATTTAATACAGAAAAGAGGGTAAAGAAATAAGGAGTTGCTTTATTGCCGATTTAGACACGCGCAGATGCCTTCTCAATGTCAACGAAAATGGTTGCTCTGGAGGCTCTGTTTGCGCTGTCGTGAAGACCAATAGGGCCGAAGTAGAAGCGGGTGTAAGGTGATAAGTGTATGGCCTCTCACATTTTTGAGTTCTAGCATCGAATCGATCCGCTTGGAGGAAACCATGGTGGATGCGATTCTGGAGCTTCTGATTACTCTTTCCCTTATTCTTAGTGGCGTCTTGGTCTACCTTCTGGTCTCTGTCCGAGGTGGAAAACACAATCGGCACGCACACTGGCCGACACCCGGGGCTGGTCAAAAAACTGGCGAACTTCCGAGGAGGTCGCTGGCTTGAAGGAGGCAAAATGGCAAAGGTTCTGAAATGTGGTGATGTCGTTCCTGGATGCAAAGAAGAAATTAAGGGCGATTCCGAACACGACGTGCTACGCAAGGCTGCGGAACACGCAAAGACAGCCCATCACATGGAGAGCATTCCGCCTGAGGTTCTGTCGAAAGTAAAAGGTGCGATCCACGATCAAGGTGAGCCACGGACGCAAAAGGCCGGTTCTTCGAGTTAGCAGACGAGGACAGAGAGTGGACTTGGGGCGGCTCCGAAAAGGGGTCGCCCTTATTGTTTAGGAGAGACGATCACCGCATCTTGACAATCAAAGAGGACTGGGGCCTTCAGCGGCTGGCCGGTCGCTGACTTCCGTCACGTGCCACCAAATGGGCCATGCGACATTGGTCGTAGATCCACGCGTAAGTTCTTTCGAGACCAAGACGCAGGGTTGTATCTGGCTCCCAATTCAGATAGCGCCGAATCAACGTATTGTCGCTGTTGCGCCCATTCACGCCAGTAGGAGCACTCAGGCCATATCTGCGCTTCAACCTGACTCATCTCGACAATCAGAGAAATCAAGGATAAATGCGACCTTGGAGAGNGTAGAAAATGAAGTGTAGTTCGTGCTGGTGTGATCGTGGGTTTGACCGTGGCAGACTTCCCTTTCACTTCCTCCCGACGATCTGCAAAGGAGCCTAGAGTGGCGGGGGCGGCCCACTGGTTCGGAATGGATGCACCTACAGTGCTTGTCAACACGCCGTGGACTTTTTCAAACAGCCGCGCCGCGCATATCGCCAGCCAGAATCTCGATGGCGCGCCTTTAACGCCTATTTCGCCGAATGCCAGCACAATCGTACGAACAGCGGAAAGGTCTCTTTCGCTCTTGCTAACTTTTTCAATCCCCGGCGATGGATGCGGCCCACGCGGTTGCGCCAACCGGAACCGGCACAGCAACCTACTCGGCGTATTGAATCTCTAGAGAAATGCTTTCTCCAGCATTTAGCGGGCGCAGAACAATCTGCCGACCGTCCGCACTGAGCGTCGCGTTCGCGTCAACGCTCTTGATTACGTGCTGAAATTTAAAGGTCAAGCCCTCGACTGCTTCCTCCGCTGTCACCTTCAGCCGGANGGTCAAGCCTGCTCCGGCTGGTACGACGGTCCACTTCAATCGGTCGCGCGCGCGCCAGAAGCGTGCGAAGCTCAGCGTGTCGGTGGCAACGACGCCGGGCGGAAGGTGCTCGAGAATGTCCTGTTCGGCATTCAACTTGTAGTGTGCTTCGTTCGGATGAATAAGGATCGAGCTGATCGCTTCATTTTCGGCGTTGGCGCGAATAACTTCCAGAGCGGGCGCGACGCGCTGATCAAGTCGCGGACTCTCCTCGTCCTCAAACGTCAGCGGGAACTCAAGGATGCCGCTGTCTTCTTCGAACCCCAGTCCCAGGGCCAAGGGATAAGGGAAGTTCGTCAGCACGTCGGCAGCGGTGAACGAGGAGTCGAACAAATAACCGCAACGCTGAAGGGCTTCCGGCAGCGTCGGGGGAACGCGCAGATGGCCGGCGCGGAAAAATACTGTTTGCTGTCCGGGGAGTTCCCCGTTCAACAGCTCCTTGCTGACGCGGGTTTCGCCGAAAACGGTCGCGCCGGCGGCCGTGTCGAAGCCGGTACCGCGTGGCTGATAGGAAGCCAGGGTTTCCGTTCCGGTTCCAAGCTCGAATTTATTGAAACCGCGAGAATGGATCACGGAGTGACTTCCGATCGAGAAACCCATAGCGTGGAGTTTCTTGAGGTCCTCGAGGTCCTTACCAAAAAAAAAGGACGCGCTGTTCGCATCACTCACATATTTCGTTTGAATGAAGAACGTGCTTTTGACGTGGTGCTTTTCTTCCATCGCGGCAAAATCCAGTGCAGGATCGAACGAATTCTCCCAGTCGACGTCGTGAGATACTAGGAAGACAGACCTGTTTCCGCCAGGGATGGTGCCAAGACGNACTGCGTCCGGCTGCGCCGATTCATACCAAGCGCGCAGGAAAAGCAACCAGACATCCGAACCAGGCTCGAACACGTTTACGTAATGGCGTTGGGCATCGTAGTCGCGGTTAACCTGGTTGCGCAGGATCACATCTTGTAAGCTCAAGCCGAAAAGATACGCTGTTCCCTCGCCGGTCTTTTTGCGGAGCACCGCCCCGGTGCCATCTTCGAACTGTGCCATTAATTGCGAGGAGCCATCGGGTGTATACCCGTTGGTCCAGAAAATCTCGTCGTACTTCGGATCTCCGAGTTGAATCTCTCGCTCTTCCGGCCGGTTCAAATACCTTTCCACCGCGTCCGCCGTGGCGCTGAAGATCACACGATGGCGCTTGCGAGACGGCGTCAGGTCGCGGTACCCGAATAACGGCTTCAATGCCCCAGCTGAGACATTGAACGAGATCAGGCTGCCACCCGCACTGACATGCTTATTGAGCTTTTCTACTTCGCTTGGGCTAAACGTGCGCCCGTCGATCGTCGGATACAAGATCACAAGACGATGTCGAAGCGCTTCATCAAGATCGCGGGTAACAAAGAAAGGAATTCCCATTTGGCCGAGAGCGTGGAGCAGACCTAACGTGCCTTCGTCTGTGCTGGTTCGAAACACCGCCACCTGCAATGTAAAAGCTTCGGGAAATGCAGCGACCGGATCGGCCGACATGTGTTGCAACGGACTCACGGGCACACTGGCGGCGTGAAGGTGTGCAGTCTGCTCGTCACGGCGATGGTAGAAAGCCAAAGCCGACAACAAAAGTACAACCACGGAAAGTAGGACGGGACTCCTGTTTGTTCTCATGCAAAACAAAGTGTAGCTGCTCGAAGTGTTGGTTCCAGTTGTTCGAAAGCGAGGTGGCCTAAAAAGACAATTCAGAGGAACTTGTACTCCCGCGACGGACTAAACAGGTGGATTCCTAGCCCGACAAGCATTGTTGTCTCAAAAGGTGTTATAGCTGTATCAATTTGATACGTAGATATTTGCTTCGTATTGGAAGCATCATTCGCTTCTCTAACGCATCCTATCTTACAGACTAAAAGGTACTTATAGCGATCGGCGTTTTCAACTTTCTGGGGTTCGATGGCCCGTTTCTTGCACTTGTTCTCCGCGGGTATGGTTTGCACACTTTCCATTCGGAAGAAATGCTGGGCTCGCGGGGTCCTGAGGGCGCTCATTTTTTTTCTAAGCGGGTTGGCTCTTCTGTGTCTCAGCGCTCGAGCCCAAAAGCAGCCCGAAGAGGCGTGGCAAGCGCAAGTGCGAAAATACTCTGACGCTCACGATTGGACCAACGCTTTGCGCATCGTTGACGAACAGATCGCTTCTTCACCGCAAGACATGGATATTCTCGCGTGGCGTGCTCGAGTTCTGACGTGGGCCGGAAGACTTGCTGAGGCCGAGCGGGACTTCAACACGGTTCTGAAGGTCGAGAGAAATGATCCCGACAATTGGATGGGATTGGCCAATCTGTACGTGCGGCAAGGACGTATGGAAGAAGCGGTCAAGGCTGCGGATCGCGCAGTCGAACTCGATCCAAATCGGGGAGACTTGCGGGCAGAGCGTGCCCAGATCCTACGCGCGAGCGGCAATCTAAGTGACGCGCGCCTCGAGTTCCAGAGGGCGCTAGCCCTCGATCCCGCCAATGTCGATGCGCGCACGGGCATTTACTCCCTCAGCGGCGAGGGAAAACAGGAGCTGAGGTTTGGATTTGACGAAGATATGTTTTCGTTCGCCCCCTCGAACTACGACCAATGGATGAGCTTAGTTTCGAAATGGACTCCGCAGTGGACTACCAGTGTCGCCGGTAGTTTTTATCAGCGAGACAGCATCGATGCCGGCGAGTTTGTCGGCAGCGTGACACGCACTCAACCACATTGGGGTGCACTGACGGTCGGCGGGGCTACGGGTCACGATAATGGCGTGATTCCTGAAACCGAAGCGTTTTTCAATCTCGACCACGGCTTCAAAATCAGTGAAGACAAACCCATCCGCGGCCTGGAACTGACCTATGGTCAGCACTGGTATTGGTACAGCCTCGCCAGAATTTTGACCGTGAACGAAACGGCTCTTGTTTATCTTCCGCACGATTGGACTTGGTCAATCGAACTGATCGAAGCACGTAGCCATTTCTCCGACACAAACGTCGATTGGAAACCCTCGGGTGTGACTCGTCTCGGATTTCCACTCGCTCGTTGGTCACAGCGAGAACTGTCGGGAAACGTCTTCTATGGAGTCGGGACCGAAGATTTTGCGCAAGTCGATCAGATCGGGAGTTTTGCTTCGCAAACTTACGGCGGCGGCCTGCGTTTCCGCTTTACTCCTTGTCAGGACATAACTGGTTATGCCGCGTTCCAGCAGAGGACGCAAAACCGCTCCGAGACGAGCTTTGGATTCAGCTATGGCATCCGGTTCTGAGTTTCTGCACAGGTTGGAGCCGTCCGCCTTCGTACTTAAGGCGATTATCGGCGCTATTGCCGCCGACGTAGTACTACTTGCGTTCATCCTCATTCGCCGCAGCTATCGTAAGCGTTTCTTCAGAAGGCGCGACGCTCGTGTTTTCGAATTGCGCCAACAATGGGATGCGCTGATCTCTGGCCAAATCCCCTACGAAACGTGGCGAAAGAAGCCTTTCGATCGCCGCATCGTTGAGGATATGGTACTTGACGCTTTTGAGGCGGCGCTCGCCGACGAGTCGGCGCGGTTGCTNCGCTTTCTGCGGACCAGCGGGCTCATCGAAAAGAGAATTTTCGAGGCGCGCACGCTGAAAGGATGGCAGAGGCGCAGCGCGCTCGTAGCCCTCGGGCGAACCAGAGCTCCGGAAGGCATTCCCGCACTTTCCGAAGCATTGCGCGATGACGATGTCGAAGCCCGGAATGCGGCCTTGCGCGGACTTGGTAGGCTTGGATCGCCGGAAGCCGCGGAGGAGATTCTGCAGTGGGTGGCCGAGTCGGGCTTGAACGTGCCGATTCTTCCACTCCAAAACGCGCTCATCAACTGCTGCAGGGAGCGTCCCCAGGTACTGATGCCGTACTTGAAGCTTGCCGATCCGAGGCTGCGAGAAGTTCTTGCGCGGATCGTGGGTGAGGTCGCCGGACCTTCGTTGGGAATGGAACTGATCGGGTTGGCAGATGATGAGTTGCCAGAGCTGCGCGCCGCTGCCGCGCGCGCGATGTCCAACACCCAACCTGCCGAAGCAGTAGAGGTCCTGGCGGAACTCTCGCACGACTCGGTGTGGTTCGTCCGGCTTCGCGCTGTCGTAGCCATGGGTAAACTCTACGATGTGCGCGCGCTCCCATACTTGATGAAAGCGTTGACCGACTCAAATCGTTTGGTGCGCATGCGCGCTGCCGAAGGGCTTGTCGATTTGAAGTCCGAGCTGCCGACCATCTTCGCGCAAGTCGTAAAAACGCGTGATCGCTACGGTCTGCACGCGTTTCTCGCCGCGCTTGAAAATGCCGGCCTGCGGAATCAACTCGATGCGGAACTGCGGAAAGAGTCTGGTCGCCCAAATCCTGAGATCGAAGAGCTTCTTGGTGTCCTGAGTACGGGGAAGCTGCCCGAAACTCAAGTTGCGACTTTGGAGCCTGCACCAGCGGCGGCTCGCGGATGATCTACTTTCTGGATTTTGCGAACAACACACTGTTTCTCTACTATCTCGCCGGGAATCTGGCTTACCTCGTTGCTCTGCTCATTGCTCTGAGAACCACCGCCGCGCACCAGCGCCGCGTGGAAAGCTACAAGCTTCATTGGATACGGGAGTCACCGCTTGCCCCGCCCATCACACTAGTGGCGCCCGCTCATAACGAAGAAAAGTCCATTCGAGTGTCCATCCGAAATCTTTTGGAGCTGGACTATCCCGAACTCGAAGTGATTGTGGTCAATGATGGCTCGAAGGACCGTACGCTCGAAGAGCTCAATGATGAATTCAAGCTGCGACCTGTGCGCATCGTCTATGTGACGCAAGTTCCCAGCGCTCCGGTCCGGGGACTCTATCGCAGCGACGTGGACCCCCGCCTTCTCGTAATCGACAAAGAATCCGCTGGAAGCAAGGCCGACGCGGTGAACGCTGGATTGAACGCAGTGACCTCTCCTTACGTTTGCATCGTGGATTCCGATTCCGTGCTCGAGCGCGACTCGCTGCTGCGCATCATGATCCCGGTTCTTGCCGACCCCGAACACGTCGTCGGAGTCGGCGGGATCATCCGTATTTTGAACGGATCCGATATACAGGGTGGGCAGCTCCAACGCGTCCGACTGCCCCGAAAAAGCATTGAGATCGTGCAAGTCATTGAATATCTGCGGGCATTCCTCATCGGACGAGAAGCCTGGGCGCAGGGCAACATGATGCTGATCATTTCTGGCGCATTTGGGTTATTTCGAACCGATCTCGTTCGCGCGATTGGCGGATATCGCGCCACAGCTATCGGCGAGGACTTTGATCTGGTGGCCCGCATGCATCGCCATCTACTCGAGAAACGCGTGGACTACAAAATTCAGTTCGTACCCGACCCGGTGTGCTGGACCGAGGCGCCGTCGGACTTAAAATCGCTCGGTCGTCAGCGTGCTCGTTGGCAGAAGGGATTGCTGGATACACTGATGCCCAACCTCGACATGCTCTTTCGGCCGCGCTACGGCCGCATCGGGGCGCTCGCGCTTCCCTATCTCTGGGTGTTCGAACTGCTTGCCCCGGTTGTCGAACTCGGCGGAATTCTCACCATACTCCTCGCGGCATGGTTAGGCATCCTGAGCCGCGAATTTTTCGTTCAATTCATGATTTTCGGATACGCCTTCGCCACCGTGATCTCCATGGGGGCAGTCCTACAAGAGGAACTCACCTATAAAAGGTACAGCGATTGGCGGGACGTGGCGCGTCTAGTGACATACTGTTTCCTGGAACACTTCCCGTACCGTCAGCTTCACATGGTGTGGCGCCTGCAAGGCTTGTGGCAATACATGCGTGGCGACATGTCCTGGAAGCCACTCGAACGGAAAGGCCTGCAATCTACAACCGCTGGTTAACCCAAGGCTTATCTAGACAACATAAGCAGGGCTACGATCTGCGCGCCTCGGCTGAGCATCAACCATCAGTCCGCATCTGCATCACCGGCTTGATGCGTGCGGGACACGAGTCCATCTCGCCGTTCCAAAAGACCCGCAGCCGCTTCCATCTGCCCCGGTGACCTTTCCGGCGCGAAGGAGGCCGTCGCAAGGAAAAGAATGGCGACGATAAGCAGCCGACCCAATTTAGTAACTTATGTCGTAGCGCACCACGAGCAAAGTTGAGATGAGTACGATCGCAGCTCCTGCTAACGAGGCCGGGCTCAGGTGTTCGCCGAGAAGCAACCACGCGAGTAATACGCCGAACACAGGGACCAGATACAAAGACATCGAGGCCGCGGTGACGTCGAGATGCTGCAGTGCGGCAAAAAAGAGGAGCATGGACGCGCCGTACATCAGGAACGCCAGGAAAAGGAATGCAGCGATGCCTTTTGCGTCGAGCGAAAGCAGGCTGCGGAAGTGGAATGGTTCGACCCAGATTAAAAGCGGAATGCTGAAGAGGGACGCGGTGATGTAGCTGTAAATCAGAATTTCGATTTCCTGAAATCGCGCCATCAAACCTTTGCAGTAGACGTTATAGAATGATGATCCCACACAGCCGCCGAAAATCATGAGATTGCCGGCGAGAAATTTCATCGAGCCGAATGAAGCCTGGCGAAAATCGCCGACCGACAGAAACGCGACGCCGAGAAGTCCGATTCCAAGCGACGCAATGCGAAGCGTCGTCAGCTTCTCTTTCAGCATGATCGACGCGAGCACGGCGCTGATGACGGGAATCAGCAGGTTGAGGATGGAACCGTTTGATGCGAGCGATTTGTTGATGCCCCAGGTCATTCCCAGCTGAGCGATGACCTGTCCGCCGACGCCGGCGATCAGGAAGCTGACCCAATCTCGCGCCGTCGGATTCATGGCTGCGGAATTCTTTTTGCGAACGCGAATGAGTAGCGGGACAAAGAGAAGAGTGGTCACATAGAACGGAATGAAGGTAATCGCGATCGGCCCGAGGAAGGGAGACAGAAACTTGACCGCGATGCCCTGCGCCGACCAGATGAGAGACGCCAGCGCCAACAAAAAGAAGCACCAGGTCGTTCGTGATTTCGCTGTGAGAGTCCTGGTTGCTGTGCTCACGCGNTCTCCGAGATGACTTGGATTCCGAAGCGATCGGCTCCCATTGAGCTGCCTTCCATTACGTAGGGCGCGACGCCGCGCAACTGCGTGTAATCGTCGATTACTTTTTGGAACGCCGCGGCTCCGTCTTTCATGCCAAGTACGGCTACCGTGCCGCCGGCACCGCCGCCGGTGATTTTTGCGCCGAGTAACGCGTCGTCGCCGCGATGGCGCCGGACGAACTCGATGAGCTGATCGGTCTCATCACAGCCGAGGCCGCATTCGGTGTAGGACCAGTGAGACTGAAACATCAATTCGCCCATCTGGCGAAAGGCCGACAACGAAGGCTGCCCGGCACACCCTCTGGCCAGTTCTACGAAGAGTTCGATGCGATGGTTCTCCTCGATCGCGTACCGTGTGCAATCGCGGACGCGGTATACAACATCGGGACGGATCGTGGTGAACGGATCGGGATGAATCGACTTGGTGGAAAGAATTTCAGCTCCGGAGAGTGATTCCGGCAGGCGCCGTTCATACTTCGAGCGAAATGTGGAGACCGACACGTTCGACAAGAACCCGGACCATTGCGGATCCACGAAACGAGGGATGCGCCCACTCTTATCCAGGCGGAGCCGTAGATGCTCCCATTCGCAGATCATCCGATAACCGACGAATGCCGCGGCGCGCGCGGCTTCGTACTCGANACCTGTGACGGCGTGCTTAACGCCAGAATCGATCGCCCAGCAACGAAGGTCTTTCGGAAGTTTGACCAACGGACGAGGCAAACACGGTTGGCACAACAAAGGTAAGACGCATCCTTCGTCACCTAGAACGGAAGCTGCCTGATCCATCACACCGCACGCCGAATCGGCGATGACGTTCTCCATCCACTGGCAAGCCTCAGCGAGTTCGATTCCGGCGAGATCGACTCCGAAACATGCAGCGACCGCTTTCAGGACCGATACCTCGACCGCCGCCGAGGAGCTGACGCCTTTGTTGCGCGGCACTTCGGATTCGATGTAGATCGACGCACCAGACTTTACCGCGTCGGGGCACCGATTCTTGAGAACGAGGAACACGCCGAGCACGTACGCGGTCCACCGAACAGCAGGACTCGAATTCACGAATTTCTTTACACTCGCTTCGTCCTGCNCCTCGTCGGTCCGGAATTCGACGCGATCACTCCAGCCTTCCTCCTGCATCTGAGGATTCCAGAACACGATTCGGGCGTCGCTGCGGCGCTGAGCGGCGACCCAGGTTGCCTCTCGAATCGTGCTCTCAAACACGAGGCCGCCGGTGTAATCGACGTTTCCACCCATCAGATCGAGCCTACCGGGAGCGCGGCTGATGTAGACAGAGTCGGCCGCCGAGAAAAACTTGCCTTCGCCGCGAATGCGTGCAAGGGTCGGAAAATTAATCACAGCATCCTCGGACGGCGTCGATGACGTATTGGACGACTTCGTCCGTCATGCGAGGATGTATCGGCAGGCTGAAGTAGTTCTCAAGCAATTTCTCTGCGATCGGGCATTCACCAGGGCCATGGCCCATTTCGCGGTACACTGTCGAGAGGTGAATCGGCATGTAATGCGACCATGTCTTGATCCGCTTCTTCGTCAACAGCTCCCACATTAAATCTTCCTTTGATTTCGGGAGCGGACTCTCGACGAGCACGACGTAGGCGTGAAAGACGTGCTTATTTTCAGGAGAGACAAACGGAAGTGTGAGTCCCTGAATGCCGCGGAGACCGTCGGAGTAGTGTCGCGCGATCTCGGCTCGGCGCGCGTTGTGAGCATTGAGCTTACGTAGTTGCACCGATCCGACCGCGGCTTGGGCGTCGGTCATACGATAGTTAAATCCGACTCCGTCGAAGTCGATGTACCAATATTGCTTTCCCATAGGGCGGGCGGACTCGTCGATCGCAAGATACTTACCTTTGGGATCGTAGGTGCGGGCGCACAAGGACCGGTAGGAGAGCATCCGGTCGTAGAGATCGCGGTTGCTCGTGGTCAACATGCCCCCTTCCCCGAGGGTCACCATATTTTTCTGTTGGTGGAAACTGAATACTCCGATATCGCCGAGCGACCCAGCTTTCCTTCCTTTGTAGTCGGCGCCCGCTGCGTGCGCCGCGTCCTCCACAACGAAGATTTTGCGCGGTCGCGCCAATTCGTTGAGCGCGTCCATGTCCGCACACTGCCCGTAGAGATGAACAGGTAGTATGGCCTTTGTTCGAGGCGTAATTTTCTTTTCGACCGAAGCCGGATCAAGGTTCAAGGTACGAGGATTTACGTCGGCAAAAACAACTTTGGCTCCCAGCAATGCCGCTGCGTTGGCGGTCGCGATCCAACTGATTGGCGTGGTAATCACTTCATCGCCGGGTTTGACATCAGCTGCGACCATCGCAAGGTGCAACCCGGTTGTGCCGGATGTCACGGCCAGGCCCAACTGCGTGCCGCAGAACGCGGCGAATTCCTCTTCAAACTTTTTGACCCAAGGCCCGCAAGACGGAGCGTTAGCGCGAAGCACTTCGATCAGGGCGTCCTGCTCTTCCTGACCGTACGTCGAACCGTGGCCGTACTCCAATTCGTGAAGTGCTTGGGGGAGCTTCATGAAAAACACCTTTCAACGACTTGGTCGATGGTTGGAACCGGGAAACCGCATTCCGTTTCAATCTTTTCCGTCAGCAAGAAATGATCTTCGCCTCGTAGAGCTCTGCCAGGCACAATTTTATCCTGCGGGCAAACAAGGTCGGCGGAAATGCCGGCGCGCTTCGCCAGCATCTTTGCCAACTCAAACCGCGAGACGCTTTCCGACGCACCTACATGATATGTGCCCTCCATACCTCCAAGCGCAAGCATGTCCACAGCTATCTGAGCGAGCGATTCAGCATCGATCGGATTGCGCGACTCTCGCGTGGAAAATTCGACAGCCTCGCCGTTTTTCCATTTTGCCACCACGCGATCGAGCATCGCATTGGTGCTCATCATCCCCGCAAAGCCAATCACAAGCCCAAAACGAAGAACGATCGCCGACGGCAGTATTTCTGCGACTAAATCCTCCGCTGCCTCCTTCGTTTTGCCGTAGACGCTCAGCGGGCTTCGCTGATCATCCTCACGGTAACCGTGCTTTCGGCCGTCGAATACCGCAGCCGTAGAGGTGAACAGCAGACGGGCGCCGAACCGAGCACAAGCCCGAGCGACATTCTCCGGTCCCTTGGCATTCGTCGCAAAAGCTGCCGCTGGAGACTTTTCGCAAGCGTCGATATCCGACATGGCCGCCAAGAGAAGCACGCGTTCCGGCCGCAGGGCCTGAAATGCCCAGTCGACGCTCGTGGGGTCGGAGATATCGATTTGCACCGAGTTCGGTGAAGCACTTGCCGTTCGCTCACCGCGCCAAACGTCATGCCACCGTTCGGCGAGTCTCACGACGTGCTGTCCAAGAAATCCCCGCGCACCGATCACAAACAATTTCTTCCGCGCCATGTGGTCCCGTATCCGGAGTCCGTTTCTATCATTTCAAATCCTGGGGCGCTCGGGGTTCCGAGTAACCACAGCGCTCCAGGTTCGTCGCTTAGAACGAGTATCTAAGCGAGAACTGCATTGCCGTCACCGGTAAAGATGGAACGCGGTACCTCATCGACTCGACCCTCCCTATCTGTCGTTTCTTCGCAGCCAGCTTCTCGGGGGACTATTCCGCGATAAGTACATTTGTCAACTTGCGGAGCCTCTTCAGGTCTGTCGGCTTTACTCCTCGGTCTGTAATTACAAGATCGCAAGCCTGAATGGGACAGAGCCGATAGACCGCTTCGATTCCGATCTTGCTGCTGTCCAGAACTAGAACTTTCTGCTTTCCCGCCCCAAACAACGCCCTCGGCATTTCCTGGTCGAAATTCATCGCGCCCTTATGAAACGACAGCGCCGCCGCACCGAAGAACACTCGGTCCGCGAATATGCTTTCCATCGACGCTTCCACGGCGCTTCCGCACAAGTCGTGACTTCCGCGCCGGTAGACTCCGCCGGTCAATCGCACCTGAATCCCAGGGTTGCCAACCAATTCTTCGAGGACAGCCAACGACGCCGTTACGACTACCAAGTTGCGTCGCCCGTGCAGGTGTCGCGCAATGTAGCGGGTCGTCGTGCCGGAATCCAGCAACACCGTTTCGCCTTCTCGTACCAGCCCCGCCGCGACACGACCGAGCGCATCTTTCGCACTCGCCATCTTCTCCGACCGCTCGACGAAGGTCCGCTCCATCGAGCCGGCTGGCGCGACCATCGCGCCGCCGGGTGTTCGAATCACCAGGCCGCCGTCGGCCAACCTGTGCAGAACGCGGCGCACCGTCATTTCCGAAACGCCGAACCGCTCCGCGATCTCGCCTATAGATGCTGCGCCCTTCTCTTTTACGTGCAGCAGAATTTCGCTCTGTCGGTCTTCCGAAGAGCGAGGTGCTATCCGCTTGTTTAAATTTCTCATTCAGAGTGTTAAAATCTAACAGAACATTTCGGTAGGTCAAGTAGTTTTGTTTACCATCTCCAGGACTCCGCGTCACACAGAGGACGCTTGTGCACGAAACCAACTGGCTACTCTCTTTAGTGCGTTCCATTCATGAAGACATCCGCGCTGCCGTAACCTCGGTGTGTGAGTCGAGTTCTCCTGCTGCCGTAGCCAGTGTCTTTTCAGATGTCGACGGCGAAGGGGACACCATCTACTCTGTAGACCACGTCAGTGAATCCATGTTGGTCGAACTATTCGGCGACCGGATCGCGTCGCGTGTGCCGATCGTATTGATCGCTGAAGGATTGTCGGGCGGAAAGATTTCGTTACCGCGAGATGCGCCAGAGTCGGAAGCAGTATGGAGAATTATCGCTGACCCCATCGACGGCACACGACCGCTGATGTATCAAAAGCGCAGCGCCTGGATCCTCACCGGCATAGCGCCCAATCGCGGAGACTCCGCCGGACTTGCCGACATCGAGATCGCAGTGCAAACAGAACTCCCGTTGGTGAAGCAACATCTGTGCGATTCATTGTGGGCAATCCGAGGAGAAGGGGCGCAAGCCGAGCGATTCAACCGGATCAACGGCGAGCGACAACCGCTGCATCTGCGACCCTCAACCGCGAGGGATTTGACTCACGGCTTCAGCTCGATCACGCGATTCTTTTCGGGCGGCAGAGATGTACTTGCATCAATCGATGATGAAATCTCGCTGGCGGCAGTAGGCATCAACAAGGAAGGCAAAGCGTATTCGTTCGAGGATCAATATCTATCAACCGGCGGTCAGCTATACGAACTCATCATGGGTCACGACCGCTTTCAAGCCGATCTCCGTCCACTTCTCTCCGACATCTTGAAAGATAGATCGCTCCAGCCAGGTCTGTGCTGCCATCCATACGATCTCTGCACCGAGCTGATCGCGCGCGAAGCGGGCGTGCTCATCACCGACGAAGCAGGTCTACGACTCAACCCGCCTCTCGACTTGAAGCCTGACGTGAGTTGGGCAGGTTACGCCAACGGTCACATCCGCAGTCAAATCGAACCACTCCTACAACAAGCGCTCAAGGCCCGCGGTCTCGCACCTGCAAGATAGCCTCAACCAGAATCTAGCTTCGTCGTCGGACAGACCAATGCAACCATTCCTCGTCATGGACGGTTTTCATTTTCCATTTGGTCTCCAATCAAGGAGCGCCCTGAAATCGCTACGTGCAGCCAGCTCAAGCGTTTTCAGCTTTCACTGGTAGCTTCTCAAGGCTCAAATGTTGCTTTAAACAAGCGCGACGAAGAGTACAAGCGACCGTATCGGAAGGTTTCGCCGATTATCCTCTCGTTTAAAAACTTAATCATTACCAAACGTCAAAGGGCGTCTTCCTTTATGAGAACTATCCTTGCACGCGAACGGTGGACAACCAGATTCTGAAGTTGCGTCAAAAACCGGAAAATGATCCGTCACGGCTCGCACATTTTCGTACGATACATGTTGCTCGATCCAACGATTGCATTTTGTCCAAGTTAGAACAGCGGCAAAGACCGAGACGACGTTGAGTATTTGTTTCGTACACAGAAACTCGATATCGCAACCCTTGAAGGGCGGTATCACCAAAAGCTTCGCCCTATCTTGCCAATGAATTACTTTGAAGCTGTGGATTGGAAGTCGCTTCACGCTGATCCGATGGTCCTGTTAAATCCATGGCGCAGGCGCAGCGCAAAATGAGGGCGAAGCGTGGTGGCAACGAGAAAGCAAAACTCACGGTTTAACTCGCGAAACACTTTTTGCAGTGACTGCTTTGGCCAGATGGCCGTTCGAACTCGTGTGGGAATTGATATGGTCACGCTGTCGCGCGACCATATAACGGAAGCCCTTACGCTGGCCTAGTCATGCGGTTGCAAGTGAGACTACTTAGAGCGTAGCATCTGACTATAATCCGTCAACGGCGGGTCAGGATAAACATCGTGCCGACCGTAGCGATCGCAATTCTCGAAACTCATTCGGACGCAATCCGGGCAGAACTTCTCCGCGACGATCCACAGCGACTTTTTACCTCAACCAGTTATAACTGCGCCCGATGCGGTGCGCCCTTCATAATCTTTTTTGTAAATGGTGAGGACAAGAACAATGAAACCTACGCAACTGAGCTTCTAGCAAGAATTGCAGTGGGGTGCGAGATGGGTAGACACCCCTTTGAAAGGTATCCGCTGGCGCGGCCTTAAGAGGTCTTCGCCGGTTCCTTTTTCTCTTTTGGCCGGATGCTCTCGTAGTAGATGAATTATGCCTTCGTGCCCAGCTTCACGACGGTCGTCATTCTCCCGAGGAATGGCATGGGGAGCTTCTTGCGAACACCTCCTAGACCCAGCGCAGGCACCTCGCACTCAAGGTGAACCCTCACAAATTCGAGTCGTTTCTTGCCAGAGCGCTGGTTCCCGTTCCGAACCTCGCCCGGCCGCTCACCTATTTCCAAGGGCACCCACTACATCAGCTTACAACTCGTCTCACGTCGCGTTCGTCTGATTCATGAATAAAGAGCGAGTCACAACTTACGCGTGCCCTTCATGGCGCATGCAGAGATCAGCGAGCCAGCCTAAGCGGTCAGCATCAGCGCACGCGTTGGCGACATCAGCAAGGCGGCTGCTCGCCGTCCTCTATTCACCTTCTCAAGCCGGCATCCAGCAGCATTTTCCGTACGGTTGGCTTCCCT